>Ga0137379_10005821_pt1 | contig 11645 bp, 2 predicted proteins | sample SagtaG_18_FD_104812 | JGI IMG/M metagenome (GOLD analysis project Ga0137379, IMG submission 104812) | Vadose zone soil microbial communities from Sagehorn Ranch, Mendocino, California, USA - Sage2_L_80_16 metaG | ecosystem: Environmental > Terrestrial > Soil > Vadose zone | place: USA...
CGAGTAACAGCCGCCAGTGAGCGCGAACTCGCTGTCGTTGGCCAGCGCGAGCGCCTCGTCGAAATCTCTTGCTTTGCTGACCGCCAGCACGGGGCCGAAAATTTCCTCGCGGAACAGGCGGCCCGTTGGGGGCACGTCGGTGAAAATTGTCGGCGGCACATAACAGGCATTCGCATCGCTTGGGACGGGGCCTTGCCAGGCGAGCCTGGCTTCTTTCTTACCTGCCTCAATGGTCGCCAAGATGCGTTGTTGGGCTTCCCGGCTGATGACTGGGCCGAAGACGCTTCCAGGCAGTTCAGCGGGTCCGAGCGGCAAAGAAGCCACCGCAGCGATAAAGCGTGCCATGAATTTGTCGTAGTTGTCCTCAAGAACGACCAGCCGCGAGAGGGCACTGCACTTTTGACCCTGGTAACCGAAAGCAGAAGCGACGCAGCCGACGACAGCTTCATCGAGGTCCGCATCGCTGTCCACGAGGACGCAGTTCTTGCCGCCCATCTCGCAGACGACTTTCTTGAGACTGGCCTGGTCCCGCCCCTCCGTACGGAGAGGCGGGATGTGGCCGGCGGTTTCCCAAATCTTCAGCCCGACTTCCCTGGAGCCGGTAAAGGCGATGAAATCCACCTGCGGCTGGGCCACGAGATGGGCGCCGACTTTTCCACCCGGGCCAGTGAGCAGATTCACTACGCCCGGAGGCAGTTGTGCTTCCTGGAACAGTTCCATCAAGCGCGCGCCAAGCACGGGCGTTTGGTCCGATGGCTTCATGATGATGGCGTTACCGCTCACGACGGCTGCGGTCGCCATGCCGGTAAGAATGGCCAGCGGGAAGTTCCAGGGGGCGATGACCACGCCGACGCCGCGCGGCAACCACTGCTGGAAGTTGGATTCGCCAGCCACGGCTTGTGTGCGCTGAGGGCGGCCGATCTGGCGCATGACTGTCGCGTAGAAATTGCAAAAGTCTATGGCTTCGGCCACGTCGGCATCTGCTTCCGGCCAGTTCTTGCCGGCTTCCAGGGCCTCCAAAGCGCAGAGGGTAGCTTTGTCGCGGCGGATGAGTTGGGCGACTCTTTCGAGGCTGGCCGCGCGTTGTTCGGGGGCCGTCCGGCCCCAGTCCGGCTGCGCCTGCACCGCCGCCGCCAGGGCGGCATCGGCTTCGGCAATGGTGGCTTGGGCGGCGTAACCAACGACCTCGTTCTGGTTGGCTGGGTTTAAGGAAGGCAGCCAATCGCGGGTGGAGACTGGCTTGTTGTTTATGATGAGCGGATGCCGCCGGCCCAGTGTGGGCCGCAGTTGCCGGATTGCTGCGCGCATTTTTTCGCGCTCACTGTGGATGGTAAAGTCGGTGTGCGGCTGATTGTGGAATTGGTGATCGGCGATTGGTGATTGGTGACTCGCCGCGCTGGCGCTCTGTCGCAGCGGGTCGGCGGTTGGGACGGCCAGCGCAGCGGGATTTTTCAGCAACTGGTCCCGGCTGGCGCCTTTGGCGAATCTGTTGGCCAGGAAACCTTCGTTGGAAGTGTTCTCCAACAGCCGCCGCACCAGGTAGGCCATGCCGGGGAGCAGCTCGCCGACGGGGCAATACTCGCGCAGCCGGCAACCGAGCTGGAGGACGGATTGCTTGATGGGGTCAGCCATGCCATAAAGCATCTGGAACTCGAAACTACGATGGTCTATACCAAGCCGTTCTGCCTGCGCCAGCGCGTGGGCGATGCTGCGGACGTTGTGTGTGCCGAAAGCGGCGTCCACCGCGTCATCGTTCTCCAGCAGCAGCAGTGAGAGTTCCTCAAAATTGGCGTCGGTTTCCGGCTTGCGGGCAAAGACCGGGGCTGGCCAGTGCCGTTGCTGGGCCACAATGGTTTCGTAATCCCAATAAGCGCCTTTGACCAGCCGAACTGTCAGGCGTCGCCTGTGCTCACGCGCCCAGGCGATAGTGTCGAGCAAGTCGGCCTTGCAGTCGCGGAGGTAGGCTTGCAAGGCCAAACCGCAAGAGGGTGCGCCGGCGAATTCAGGATCGGCGAAAATCGTTTTGAAGACGCGCAAGGTAAGGTCTTTAAGGACGTAGCTCTCCATGTCGAAATTGATGAAGGCGCCGAGCTGTTTAGCGAGACGGAGAATCGGGCGGAGTCGGGCGGAGATGTGTTCGACAGCGCTCTCAGGATCGGTCGGCTGAATTTGCGAGTACAGGGCGGAGAGTTTGACCGAGACGTTTAATAGCGGGAGGTGGCCACGCGGCGAATCGTTGCTGCTGCAGGGATGGCGCCAGTTGGCGGTTTCGCGTGCGAGTAGTTCCATCAAATCCAGATAGCGCTGCGCGTAATGGTCGGCTTCAACTTCGCTCACCACCGTCTCGCCCAGGATGTCAACCGTGAAGGCAATCCCCTGCTCGTGCAGTTTGCGCAGGGCGCTTACGATTTCCTTCTGGTCATCGCCGAGCATGAACTGCCGGGCCATGCCGGTGACCTGTCCTTTGATGCCCGCGCCAAACAACCAGGAGGCACTGCCGGCGGCTTTCAAGCTCAGGCGCAGGGCTGGGGAGAGCCTCACCTGCTCCTCGCCGAGGTATTCCTGGAGATGGCGAGCGACTTCGCCGGACGAGGCGAGCGTCGGCAGCACGTCCACGAAGCGGAAGAGCTGGGTCTTGAAGTTTTCGTCGCGCATCGCCCAGTCCATCAGAGTGCCGTAAAAGCCTTTCTTGCTGAAGAGCGATGGGGCCTCGGCAGCATCCATCAGCGCGAAGATTTTCTCGCCCCATCCCCGGATGCCGGCTTCCAAGTCGCGGTCATTGGGTGGGCTCTTGTCCCTTGCGGCGGCAGTTGGCGGCATTGATGTCACGAAACAGCTTTCCTCATTTTCGGGAATCAGGCAAGAAAGCGCTTTCGCAGCGACGACTCAACCATCCTTGAACGGCAACTCCGAAATTCTTCGCGAGGGATGCCACGACCCAAGCTCTTTTTCAACGGGTGTCGAACGATTGAAAGTTGGGGCTGATAGAGAGGTTGGAGGCTGGAACTCCCGGCAGGCTCTGCTCCTGGCGCCGTGCGCCTAAGATGCTCCCAATCACTAATTCCGTTTGACCGATTGATGGCTTTTGTGCACACTATCTTTGGACATTCCCGTTCAGTGAAAGGAACTTGTGAAGCGCTTTATTGTGTGGCTGGCAATCGGCGCCGGCTTGACGCTGTTGCTTATGCTATTTGCGCGGCAGGAGACGCGCCAGGCTTCCCGGTACCCTGTCCAAGCCCAACGCGGGTCCTTTCTCTCTCAATCGACCACCAGCGAACCGAGACCAGGCCGCGAAAAACCAGACAACAACAATCCTTCTCCGACCACTCCGGCTACGCTTCTTACCACGCCCTCAGAGGTTGCGGGGCCTTCAACCGCTGCTATCGCTGAATTCTGTTCCTGGGCGGAGCAATTCCTCGCCCGCAAATCGTCAGTAAGCCTCAACCACGGACAGGAATTGGCCTGGAAACGGCGCGAGGCGATGGCAGAACTGATCAAAACCGATCCGGAGAAGGCCTTAGCCATGGCAGCGCCGTTCCAGTGGCGGGCTTCGTTGCCAGCGAACATTACGAGATTCTTTGAGCAGCAGGTGGACGGACGCGGCGCATTAAACGTCGCTATCGCCACCGACTTTGAGCATGGAAAAACCTCAGTCCTCCGGGAAGCGCTGATTAAGGGGAAGCGGTACGGTGCGTTTGTTTATGGCCCGCGATTGAGGCAGGTTTCGCAGCCGCACATCCCTTTGCACGGCATAGAGCTGGACGGCAACCTGGCTGTCCATGTTGATCCGATCCGCATCCTCGAGCCGGCCGAGGCGGAGGCACTGGAGAAGGAACGCGGGGTTGCCGCCGAAAAAATCTGCGGCATTTCGGGAAAGCCGTCCGATTTCCGGAGCCAACAGGTAGCGGCGGAGATTGGGGGCGAGGTGAGATATTTTTGCGGAGTGGACCATGTCAAATTATTGAACCAGCACTGGAGCGTGGCTGCAAGCGGGGGCGTGGGCGGCTCCGGGAGCATCCCCACGGCTGGCGATGACAATTGGACGCATGGAGTGAAAACGGTCCTCTACATGCGCGTCAGTTTTCCCGATGACCTTACGGAACCGATTTCCGAGGCGGGCGCTTACAATGTGATGAACGGGGTCAACGATTTCTACACCACGGGCTCTTATGACCTGACCGCGATGACAGCGACTGTGACTCCGCTCATGACGCTGCCGGAGCCCAAAACCTATTACAGTTTTACAGGTCCAGGAGCGTTGCTCTCGGACGCGCGGGAAACGGCGCGGCGGGCTGGCTTCGAGACCGATAATTATGACCGGGACATCGCCTGCTTTACTGGAGTGCCGGGCTATACGTTCGGCGGACTTGCCTACGTGCGGGGCAAGGGTGTCTGGTTGCAGAGCACAGGCGTGGGCGTGACCGCCCATGAATTGGGCCACAATTATGGGTTGTGGCACGCCAATGCCTGGAACACCACCAACACCAGCGTTATCGGTTACGGAACCAATTCCGAATATGGAAACATCTACGACACGATGGGCTCGGGTGGCCTAGCCCAGTTCAATGCGACCCACAAAAACATCCTCGACTGGCTCAAGGATATCGACGTTCAAATCGCTTCGAGCAACGGGGTGTACCGGGTGTTTCCGTTTGACGTGCCCAACCGGGTGAATGGACGCTCGTATGCGGCTATTGTTCGAAAGGATGGGTTGCGGGATTACTGGCTAGAATCCCGCCAGAGTTACCTTGCCAATCCCTGGCTTCAGAACGGTCTCCTCCTCGAGTGGTCGCCCTGGCCCGAGAGCAATGGAGGCACGCAGTTGCTGGATACAACTCCAGGTACGCCCAACGGAGTGGAGGATGCCGCCATCACCATCGGGCGTACCTACAATGATGCTGCCGCCGGCGTTCACATCACACCTTTGGGCCGTGGCTCGACTGGAACCAACGCGTGGATGGACGTGCAAATCAATCTGGGCGCCTTTCCGGCCAATAACCCGCCGTCGCTCAAACTCGAAATTGAATTTACCAACGCCGCACCCGGCCTGGTGGTGCATTTCCATGCCGTAGCCTCCGATCCCGACGGCGATGCCCTGGCCTATGCGTGGTCTTTTGATGATGCCACCTTCTCGACGGATAACCTTCCGTGGACCTTCAAGAGCTGGGGCAGCGCCGGCGAGCATGTGGTTCGTTGCGTAGTCAGCGATATGAAAGGCGGCGTGGCCAGCGCGAACGGGATAGTGCGAGTGGGCAGCTCGTCGGGCTTTCGGATCACTGGCCGCGTAACGGATACCGACGGCGTTCCGCTCGAGGGCGTCCGCGTTGATAACACTCTTACCAACGGAACTTATTACGGAGGTTATACTGATAGCGATGGGGAATACATCATTACGGGCGCAACCGGAGACATTTCCCTTTACGCCGTCCAGTATGGGTTTGTCTTTACGAATCTAACGTGGACGAATTCGATCTCCGCAACGTCAGACCTGGCCAACATTGATTTCACCGCCACACCGCTTCCTTCGGTGACCATCGTGGCCAGCACCAATACCGTTCCCGAAAACAGCAGCGCAACACATACGTTTACACTCACTCGAACCGGCGACAACAGCAACGATCTGGCCGTGACAGTTTATCTTTCAGGGACTGCCGACAATGGAAGGGATTACACGCTGGACCTGAATTTGGTGGGTGGCGGCAGCACGAATCTCATCGTTATTCCCGCCGGCGCCTCGAGCGTCCCAATTTCATTTCACACCATCAATGATTCCCAAATCGAGGGACCGGAAACAGTCTCGCTGACGATCCGGGAAGATCCGGGTTATGTCCCTGGCTACCCCGGAGAAGCTACCATCACTATTCTCGATGATGATGCGCTGAATCCTCCGGGGGTCTCAGTAGTCGCCCTCACCCCTTCCATATCCGAAAATGGAATGGACAAAGGCACGTTCCAGTTCTCTCGCACAGGCAGCACGCAAAACAGCCTGACGGTTTTTTATTCGGTAAGCGGGACAGCCACTCCCGGCCAGGACTATACGACGCTGCTTGGCGCAGCCATTATCCCCGCCGACAGCGCCAGCACACTCGTCCAGTTCCAGCCGATTGATGACAAAGACGTGGAACCTGACGAAACCGTCGTCGTGACCCTCTCCCCCAATGCGGCCTATCAAATCCTTGATGCGTCGGACCAGATAAAAATCCTCGATGATGATCTCCTGACAGTGACGGTTATGCCAACGGCAGATACGACCGCGGAGCCTGCCACCGCTGGCCGTTTCACGGTTCAGCGTCAGGGCGATCTCTCAGCCAATCTGATCGTTAATTACACCGTCAGCGGCACTGCCACCAGTGGCACGGACTATACTCCTTTGCCAGGGTCGGTGACGATACCGGCGGGAGCGGCTGCAGCTCCGGTGGTTGTCCAGCCATTGGACGATCTCTTGTTGGAAGGAGACGAATCGGTGATTCTCACACTGACCACTAACATGGCCTACAATATCGGCACGCCGGGCGTCGCCACACTGCTTATCCGCGACAATGAGAAACCGACGTTGAACATCTCAACGATTAACGGCGCAATTTCGGAAGCAGGCGATCAATTCGGTTCCATTCTCATTTCCCGCGGTACCAACGTGAATGGGGCCGTGGCTGTGAACCTGGCCATCAGCGGCAGCGCCACGCCTGGCGCGGACTACCTGCCCCTCGATAGCACCGTGACCATTCCGAACGGGGCAAATTCGATTACTCTCGAGGTTATCCCCTTCGACGATTTGCACCAGGAAACGAACGAAACCGTGATCGTGACGTTGCTGCCGAGCCCGAACTATAACGGCGCTGGCTCGGCGGTGGTGACCATTCTCGATGACGATCCCAATAATGTGCCTGCCGTCGGTTTTGTTTTCAACGCCTCGAGCGCGCCGGAAAGCCAATCGCCCGGCGTGGAGGTTGCCCTTAGCTACACCTCAGCGGTCCCGGTGATGGTGGATTACAAAGTCATCGGCGGCACGGCGTCCAATTCCGATTATACCCTGCCGCAAGGCACAATGACCTTTCAACCGGGTGACCTTTTCGCCGTCATTCCGCTCCAAATCCACGATAACTCCATCTCGCAACCTGATCGGACCATTCGCCTCGTACTGTTCAATCCTATTAACGCCACGCTCGATGCCACCAAGGTCCACACCTACACCATCCTGGATGACGATGCCGCCACCGTAACTATTTCGGCTACAGCTCCGCTGGCATCGGAAAATGGAACAGCCGGCATTTTCCGAATCTCCCGCGTTGGTCCGACCAACGCAGCCCAGGCCGTCAATTTTCAAGTGACCGGCACCGCCAGCGCGCCCAGCGACTATGCTCCGCTGGGGACTAGCGCAACCATACCTGCTGGCGCCAGCTTTATGGATTTGCCGGTCGTGCCGGTCAATGATCCGACGGTTGAACATGGGGAGACGGTGGTAGTCACTCTGCTAACGGCTCCGGGCGCAAGCATCGTGTCTCCGAATGTTGCGGTCGTCAGCCTAACCGACAACGATGTGGAGACGCGTCCGGTTGTCACAATCACTTCCACCAATGGCCCGTACGCGGTTGAAGGCGGCGGGAGCGCCGCGTTGCTGTTCAGTCGCAGCGGCAGCACCAATGGCGCGCTAGCCGTGTATTTTTCGCTCACCGGAACGGCCATCAATGGCGTGGATTATGTGGCGCTGACCAATGTAGTTACAATTCCCGATGGTCAGAGCTCGGTCGCGATTTCCGTCATTCCGATTGATGACAACTTGATCGAACCCGAAGAAACGGTGGTTGCGGCGCTGACGGTCCGAGACACCTATCGCGTCGCCGATCCTGCCTCCGCCATCGTTACCATTCAGGACAATGATCAAAATGTAAGATTGGACGCCAGCGATTTCGTGGCCTCCGAGCCTGGAATTGACCAGGGGGAATTCACGTTCACACGGTTCGGGACTACCAATGCTCCGTTGCAAGTCTTCTTTACCATCAGCGGCACCGCCAGTAACGGCGCGGATTATGTGCTGATTCCCAACTCCGTCGTCATCCCCGCCGGCAGATTGTCCGTTAAGCTACCCGTCATTCCGATAGACGACCTGCTCATCGAAGGACCGGAAACCGTCACCCTGACTTTGGTTGCCAATTCGGCTTACTCGCTGGGCTCCTCCACCAACGGAACCGTGACCATCATGGATGACGAGCCGATGCTCATCATCACGGCCAGCACCAACGGCATCATCGAGGGCAGCCGCCCGCCCGCGGTCGTCCGCATTATCCGAACCGGCGACCCGAAATACGAAATTACGGCCCACCTCGCCATCGGAGGCACGGCCACCTTCGGCGTGGACTATCCCGCTTTCCCCACGAACCTGCATTTCACGTGCGGCGTGACCTCGATTGACCTGCTGATCTCTCCGACGAACGAACTGCAGATCGAACCGAACGAAACAGTTACCGCTGCGCTGATCCCGGACCTGGGCTATACTCTGCTTTCCCCAAGCAACTCGGTCCTCACGATTCTGGATGCGGGGACCAATCAAACCCCGCTAGTGACGATTACGAGCCCCACAACCAACACCGTTTTCCTGCTCGTCACAAATGTGGGGATCATCCTCGAAGCAACCGTCCTGGACGACAGCGATACCAATTCGCCGCCGTCCCTTACGTGGACTAATATGACAGGGGCGACCAATCTCGTTTTTGGCTCTCCTACTCAGAGCGTTACCACTGCAAGTTTCACTAATGCGGGCATCTATGTGCTCCGGTTGACCGCTGACGATGGAATGTTGCAAGGTTTTGCCGAGGTCACGGCGGTCGTGGGAGCGGTCGAGCTCTTTTCCACGAATATCCTGCATTGGACCTTCGATGAGGGGAGCGGCACGAATGTTCTCGATAGCTCCGGCGCGGGGCGCAATGGCGTTCTGACGGGCGCGCCGGGTTGGGTCACGAACGGGGTCTTGGGCGGAGCCTCGCGCCTGGCGGGCACGAACGATTGCGTCCGCCAAACACCCGCCACGAATTTTCTTGATGGCCTCGAGGCGTTCTCGGTGTCGCTTTGGGTGAATTCGGCGGCCACGAACACCGGTCAGGGAATCCTTTGTGCGAATGATACCGGGACCGATGGCACGCTGGCTTTGTACACCAGTTCAGCGGCTTCTTGCGGCAGTTCGAGCAATGTCATTGAGGCCACGGTTTCCACCACTTTCGGCGTTGCCCGCTATATTAGCGCCAGCAACGTCATGACCAACGGCTGGCAGCACCTAGCCTTAACCTGGAGCAACGGCCTGGCTCCGGCGCTTTACATTAACGGCCAGCCTGACCAGCCGCTTTCCCATGTCTTAACCTGGGCCGGCGTTCTGACCAACTGCCCCCAATTCGTCGTGGGCAAGGGGCCGGCGGGCATTTCCAATTCGTGGAAGGGCTGGATTGATGACGTGCGCGTTTTTCAGCGCGCGCTCAGCGCGGCCGAGGTGGCAGCGCTTGCGGCGCTCCCGCCCGCCAACTACGGCGCGGTGGTGAACGCCGGCGCCAGTATGACCGTGCCCCGGCCGCTCGGCGGCGTGCTCGAGGGAATGGTTGCCGACGATGGCCGTCCCAATCCGCCGGGCATGTTGAGCAACACCTGGGAGCTAATCAGCGGACCCGCTCCGGTCACGATTACCAACGTCAACAGCCTCACGAACACGATCCAGTTTACCATGGACGGCGAATATGTCTTTCGGTTGATAAGCGATGACGGCCAGGTAAAGGTTTTTCAGGATGTCACCAATAAGGTCATCGAACCGACCCGAGTTGATATCTTCGCTTCGGACAGCGAAGCGGCCGAATTGGGGCCGGATACTGGCGAGTTCACTTTCACCCGCGATGGCGATACCAATTTCGAAATGACCGTCTATCTGGCGATGAGCGGCACGGCCAGCAACGGCGCGGATTTCATTACCTTGAGCAACACGATGGTGTTCCCGGCCGGCGAAGACACAACGAAATGGCTGTTGGTTCCTTTCCTGGACCATCGGATCGAAGGCGATGAAACCTTCACCTTGAGCATCGCCAGCAACATCGCTTACAGCATCGGCAACGGCGAGGCGACCATCACTATTCACGATTCGCCCTACGGCGTCTGGAGTGTGCAACACTTCACCCTCGAGCAGTTGACCTTGCCCAACATCAGCGGAGAAGGCGCGGACTTCGACCATGATGGCCTGGTGAATTTCGCCGAATACGCCGCCGATCGCGATCCGATTACCCCGGAAACCAATTCGCCAGTGACCACGGCCATCGAGTTGGACCCGAGCGACGGCAAAAACCATATCATGATAACCTATCCCCGCCGCCTCGAACCAACCGACACTTCGTACGCCGTCTATGTCTCCAACGATCTCATCCACTGGCAGACGGGAACGAATTATGTCCAGGAGCTGCAGGCGACCGATGACGGCAATAATCTGACCGAAACGGTGAAAGCCGAGGTTGTCGCGCCGTACACAACTGACACGAATCAATTTGTCAACGTCCGGGTCTGGCTGCGGGCAACCGGGCCGTGAATTGATAGATGAATATTGGGGAGAGGGGCAAAAAGATGGAGGCGCCGTCCGCCAGCTTCGAAAGCAGGGATTGACGAAACTGGCGCGTACGTCTTGAATTGCGCTATATGAGCACAAAATCTATTCCCGATGGGTACGACGCTTTGATACCTTCTCTAATCGTACGAGATGCGGCCAAAGCAATTGACTTCTACAAAGAGGTGTTGGGCGCGACGGAAATGATGCGCATGAATTATCCGCAGAGCAGCAAGATCGCGCACGCGGAAATCAAAATCCGAGATCACGTGTTGATGCTGGGAGACGAGAATCCGCAAATGGGCGCCGTAGCACCACAGCCGTCCGGCGGGCCGCCACCGGCAAGCGTGATGGTGTACGTGCCGGACGTGGACGCCACCTTTAACAAGGCTGTGGCGAAGGGCGCGAAAAGCATGATGCCGCCGATGGACATGTTCTGGGGTGATCGTTACGGCAAATTTGTCGATCCTTTCGGCCACCTCTGGGGCGTGGCTACGCACAAGAAAGATGTGTCGCCGGAAGACATGGCGAAGGGGGCGGCGGAATGGGGAAAACAAAAGCCGGCGTAGGCCGCATCCACAAGAAAGGCAAATATGAACTCGCGAACAACTGAGTCAATGTACTCGCTGTTATTCCGAGACGCTGGTTCGCACCGGGGCCGCATCAGCCCAACGTTGAAACAGCTTTCTCTTTTCGCAATGTTGTTGCTGGCCGCGCCCGGTGGGTTGGCTGCAGCCCAGCCCGACAAACCTTATCAGGGGTCCCCAGAGTTTGGGCGCATGAAAACCCTGATTGGCGCGTGGAAGGGCAAGACCGACATGGGGCAAGGACCGATGGAATTCAGTGTCGAGTATCGCCTGGTTTCCGGCGGCAGCGTCATTGAGGAACGCATCTTCGCGGGCACACCGAAAGAGATGGTGACGATGTATCACGACCGGCAGGGCAAGCTTGCCCTCACCCACTACTGCATGCTTGGCAATCAACCCGCCATGCTCCTCAAGTCGTCCGACGCGAAAACGCTGCAGTTCGACTTGGACGCCACGTGCGGCCTGGACGCGAAGTCAGAGACGCACATGCA
>Ga0137379_10005825_pt1 | contig 11639 bp, 10 predicted proteins | sample SagtaG_18_FD_104812 | JGI IMG/M metagenome (GOLD analysis project Ga0137379, IMG submission 104812) | Vadose zone soil microbial communities from Sagehorn Ranch, Mendocino, California, USA - Sage2_L_80_16 metaG | ecosystem: Environmental > Terrestrial > Soil > Vadose zone | place: USA...
GCAATGGCGACGATGTTTGAAAAGCTCGAGGCAAAGAACAAGAAGAAGCCCGGTTTAATCTCGCGAGCTTTCGCATCCCACCCGGCGCCGCCGGACCGACGAGCGTCTGCGCTGGCGTTGGCGGCAAGATTTCCCGAGCGCGATGAATACGTAATCAGCACCTCCGAGTTTCAAAAGGTGAAGGCCCGCTTGTTGCGACTCTCGAACGCGCGCGCTTCTTCGTCAGGAGACCTGCAGCCCGGAGAAAACGGCCCACCGGGACGGCCAACACTTAAGCGTAGGCAGCCAACTCCGGATGATTCCACCACTCCGACGGATGCGGATAAGAAACCCGCGGACAAACAGGATTCGGGTCCGCCAAAACTAAAGAAGGCAGACGTGCCTAACCCGAAACCGCCAGAGCCGTAAGACAGGCGTGGGGAAGTTGGTAAGGGGCTCTTCGGAAAAACCGGAGAGCCTCTTTTCTTGTAAGATCTCGTCCAATCAGTTTCAAACGTGCGCGGTGGCGCGTGAAGTGATCTAAATTCCTCAGCTTGACAACTTTCCGAGCCCTTCGGTATTCTAGCCGTTCGCGTTTTATTCGTTGAAAACAGGGATAGTTAACAATGTCAACATACTTCCCCAGCGGGAAGGAACTCGCTGGGAGTCGAAAGTGGTACGTCGTTGATGCGGCCGGGCGGACAGTCGGACATCTTGCCTCGGAGGTTGCGAGCATTCTGACGGGTAAACGCAGTCCGCGATGGACACCGTTCATGGACATGGGCGATCACGTCATCGTGATCAATGCCAGTAAAGTCGTGTTCAAGGGTTCGAAGGCCGAGCAGAAAGTTTACCGGCATCACACGAGGTATCCAGGTGGCCTCCGCGAGATCTCCGTCACCGAGATGTTCCAAAGACACCCGGAGCGGGTAATCGAGCAGGCGGTAAAAGGCATGTTGCCGAAAAACAAGCTGGGCAAAGCAATGGCGAAGAAACTGAAGATTTACGCCGATGCCGAACATCCCCACGTAGCCCAACGCCCGCAACCCTACGAACTAGCCTCTCTTTCAAATCAAAACTAAGCACCGAGAAGATAAGAGGACACGATAAGCAGTGGCTGAGATTCAATACTACGGTACGGGACGACGCAAGACCTCTACCGCACGAGTTTATTTGCGACCGGGCGCTGGTGAGGTAGTTGTGAATCGAAAAACGTTTGCGCAATACTTTCCCAACGAAACATTGCGCATGATTATTCGCCAGCCGCTGCAGTTGACGGATACGGCAAACAAGTTTGACATTCTGGTCAACGTTGCGGGCGGTGGCCCGTCGGGTCAAGCGGGCGCTATTCGGCATGGGATCACTCGCGCGCTGATTGAATTCAATGGGGATCTTCGTCCGACGTTGAAACAGGCCGGGTTGGTGACCCGCGATCCGCGAATTAAGGAGCGAAAGAAGTACGGGCAAAAGGGCGCGCGCAAGCGCTTCCAATTCTCGAAGAGGTAAGTCATTTCCGATTGCCCATTGCCAATTGCCGATTTTGTGGCGCGTAGCGAATCGAAAATTGGCAAATCGGCAATTGAAAATCGGCAATGACTTGATTCCATTGTCGCGGCTCGGGTTGGTGGCCCTCCAGTGAAAGGGCATAAAGCCGCGGCGAGTACAAAACCAATTCACGAGAAGGAGACGATAGTTTGGTATCGGTTACGATGAAGGAACTTCTGGAGGCTGGCGTCCACTTCGGCCACCAGGTCCGGCGCTGGAACCCGAAAATGAAGGAATACATTTTCGGAGAGCGCAACGGCATTTACATTATCGATCTGCAGAAAACGCAACGAATGTTTCGTGACGCGATCAGTTTCGTCACGAATCTCATCGCCGAGGATCGCGGCAAGACCGTTCTCTTTGTAGGAACAAAACGGCAGGCCCAGGACGCGATTCGCGAGGAGTCCGAGCGCTGCGGCATGTTCTATGTAAACCAGCGCTGGCTCGGCGGTCTGCTAACAAACTTTCAGACGGTCCAGAAGTCGATCAAGCGTCTGAAGGATCTCGAGGCAATGCAGACAGATGGCCGCTACGAGAAGTTGACCAAGAAGGAGCGCATCAAGCTCGATCGTGAACGCGAGAGTTTGAATAAGAACCTTTCCGGCATCAAGAGCATGAACCGCCTGCCCGACGCAGTGTTCATCATCGATGTAAGAAAGGAAGAAATCGCGGTCGCTGAGGCGAGCCGGCTGGGAATACCGATCGTCGCTGTCGTTGATACAAACTGTTCACCCGAAGGAATCGATTACGTCATTCCCGGGAACGACGATGCGCTGCGTGCTGTTCGGCTTTTCGCCTCACGCATTTCCGAAGCAATTCTTGAAGGCCAGCAGATAGCCACCGAAGGCGCAGTGGTGGCCGAATCAGCAAGCGAGGAAGCTGCCGGTAGTGCTGAGGCCACAACGCCATCGCCCGAGGTAACTGAGGAAATAGCGTTGGCGCCAGCAACAGACGTCGCACCGCAACCCAATAGTGGCGATGATAACAGTCAGCGAGTTATAGCTGGCCCGGTTGCGGGAACCAGCGCCGCCAACGACCCTGCGGAGTCCATATCTGATCAGGATCAGGGCGCTGAGTCTGTAGTCGCGGCGAGCTAAACAGACAAAGAGTTCTTGAGTATCGGCGAGCGCAGCCTTCCAGCGGGACCTCCGCCGGGCTGCGCTTTTCGCTAAGTCCGACAACCTTGAGTTTGTCGGACATCAGATCGGAGAGATTTGCAATCATGGGAGACATATCGGCGAGTGCGGTGAAAGCACTCCGCGAAAAGACCGGCGCTGGAATGATGGAGTGCAAGGGCGCACTCGTCGAAGCTGAGGGCAACGAAGATCGCGCGGTCGACATTTTGCGCAAGCGCGGCCTGGCTTCGGCGCGAAAGAAAGAAGGCCGCATCGCTGCCGAAGGCGCAGTCGGTTCGTACATTCACATGGGCGGCAAGGTTGGCGTGTTGGTCGAGGTGAACTGCGAAACTGATTTCGTCGCCCGCAGCGAGGAGTTTCTGCAACTCGTCAAGGACATTGCGATGCACGTCGCGGCGACCGAACCGCGCTATGTTTCGCGCGAGGACGTTACCGCAGACGCGCTCGAGAAGGAACGTGAGATCGCCCTCGCCCAGGCGACCAACGATCCGAAGAATGCAAACAAGCCTGAACAAGTAATCGAGAAGATCGTCGAAGGACGCCTCAACAAGTTTTACGAGGAGGCTGTCCTACTGGATCAGCCGTTCGTAAAAGATCCGACGAAGACGGTCGGTGAGCTGGTCACGGACAAAGTAGCAAAGACCGGAGAAAAGATTACAATTCGCCGGTTCACGCGCTACAAGATGGGCGAGGGACTGCAGCGACGCGGCGACGACTTTGGCGGCGAGGTGGCCGCACTCCTGGGCTAGATATCTATCGCTGGTGAATCGAATGATCGAAGAGACTCCCCAACCTGCCACTGGCGGCGCGATTTACCGCCGGATCCTCTTGAAGATTTCCGGCGAGGCGTTGATGGGTGAGCAGAACTACGGCATCGACGTCAATGTCGCGCGGACCGTAGCTGAAGAACTAAAGGCCGTTAACGAGCTTGGAGTCGAGGTCGCAGTGGTCGTTGGCGGTGGCAACATCTTCCGCGGCGTTTCGAAGAGTGCGGGCAACATGGACCGCTCGTCGGCCGACTACATCGGCATGCTGGCAACGGTCATGAACGGCGTTGTGCTGCAGGATGCGCTCGAAAAACTTGCGGTGAACACGCGCGTTCTTTCCGCTATCGATATCCCGCAGCTGGCGGAGTCATTTATCCGGCGGCGTGCGATTCGTCACCTCGAAAAAGGTCGCATCGTGATTTTCGCAGCCGGTACCGGCAATCCCTACTTCACGACCGATTCGGCCGCTGCTCTGCGCGCGCTGGAAATCAAAGCAGACATAATTCTTAAGGGAACAAAGGTCGACGGCGTTTATTCGGCCGATCCGATGGCAGACGTTGCGGCGACGCGCTACGACTGCATAACTTACCAGGAAGTGCTGGAGCGCCAATTGAAAGTGATGGACGCATCGGCCATCTCGCTTTGCATGGACAACAACTTGCCAATCGTGGTCTTCAATATGCGCACTCCGGGCAATATCAAGCGAGCGGTGCGCGGCGAGGCCGGGGTCGGCACAATGGTCTGCGTGAAGAGATAGTTTCGAGGTCCTGGTTTCGAGTTTCGAGTTCGCGACTTTCCCGATACAGGTGGTTTTTTTGAGATGCTACTTTCAACCAACTGAGAACAGAATGGGGATTGCCAACTCGAAACTCGAAACCTGAAACTCGAAACTGCCTGGGAGTTGCCTATGAGCGAGAAGGATGTCATCAAAGAAACAAAGCCGCGGATGGAAACGGTAATCGAGGATTTTCGTCGTAAGCTGGCGACAATCCGAACAGGCCGCGCCGCCGTCAGTTTGCTCGACAATATCGTGGTTGACTACTACGGCACACCCATGCCGTTGAACCAGATGGCCTCGGTCCACGCTCCCGAGCCGCAGATGCTGACTGTGCAGCCCTGGGACCAATCACAAGTTGCGGCGGTCGAGAAAGCAATTCGCGCCTCGGATCTCGGTCTCAATCCTTCAAACGACGGCAAGCTCGTGCGGATTCCGGTTCCCCCACTTACCGAAGAGCGGCGCAAACAATTAGCCAAGCAAGTGCACGAGGTTGCTGAAGATCATCGCACCGCGGTGCGCAACATCCGCCGCGACGCGAACGAACGACTTAAGAAGATGCTCAAGGACAAACAGATTTCCGAAGACAACGAACGCGATGGTCTGGACGAAGTGCAAAAACTCACCAACACCTACATCGCCCGCATCGACGAGCTTAGTAAGACAAAAGAACACGAGATCGTAAGCGTGTAACTTGCTGAGAGCGCGGACATCCTGTCGGCAGAGCGTGCGGAGCACCGCTCGCGTTTGCACTCACACTTCATTCCAAAGCGGTATTCTCCCAGCAGCGCAAGACTTCTTCCACGCGCTCGCGCACTTCGCGTCGAGCGTCGTGTCTGTCCCACCCGGTTCCGAGCAGGGAATCGTAATTCGTTTCGCGATGCCGAATGTGCGCGATCACTGCCAGGCGTACTCCCTCTTGATCAAAGCTCTTTGCTGCTGCTGAGCGACCGACGCGGCCACTGTATTTGCGACAAGCATGCTCACCAATCTCGAACTCTCGCGCCGTCGGACACTTGGGGAAGAGTTCCCTGATTCGTTTCGCGAACCTGTCGACATAGCCGCGATCCACTTCCGCTCGGCGTTCCCTTTCTCGTTCGCTGCGCAGCGCACGGACATCGCTGTCGGCCAGGCATTCGGCTTCCGCCTGCTGCAACGCGTTTTCTTCAACCAGCAACCCTTGCCGCTCATAACGCTTGCGCGCACGGCTGAATTTGAGAACTACCGCTGCAAGCGACGAATGCTTCTTCGCGCGTCTGGTCAGCGCCGCGTCACCGCTCGGCAGGAAGACAAGCTCGTCGAGATCGCCACACGACAAACACAATGCGCCCTTCTTACGATTAAGAGTGATCCAAGCATGAGGTTCCAGTTCTTCCCCGCACTCATCGCACTCCGACGCTGCGCGACTGGAAATGAAGACCTTGATTTCCTCGCCACGATTCATGTGCTTTCGCTTCCGAAGGAGTTCACTCTTACCAAGGGCCTTTCAAGTTTTCGCTACGACCTGGTTAACATGTGCTCCATTGACGCTGCGGCTTCATCAATGCTTGGTAGTTCTTCTGCATAGCAAAGTTGAATCTTAAGCGCCTTGGCTAGTGGCTCCAACATTTTCAGTAAACTGTCCGAGCGCAGAGTGAGCCGTGTCGGAACGATCTTGGCTTGCGACAGCAGCCGTGCCAGCGTCTCCGGGAAACGCCCATACATCGCCGGTAGCGAGCCCTCCGGCGTCATCGCTTCGAGCCCAAAAATAAATCCGCTTTCGCTGTCCGCAATCATCAAGAGGTACAGGGTCATAGGCCTGGCGCCGCGTTCACCAATCTTGGCCGGAGCGAAAAACAAGTCAGCTTGCAAGTCGAGTTCCGTGCGCGGAATACTTTTCAGGTCTCCCAGTATTTGCTCGTCAATGCTGAACTGAACTCGTTTGGCAGCGGGACGCACGACTTTCCTGATCGAGTCTTGCCAGATTAGATCGTTTCCATCTCGCCGCGGCTCACGGATTAAGAACCCCTCCCCGTCTCCCTTCACCTGAAAGTTTTGTGCGCCATCGATTAAGCGCGAGATCACGTTCAGCGTCTGTGACAGCGCGTGAATAAGCAGTCGCGCTTCCTCGCGCGTGACAAACCAAGGGTGATAGCCGGGACGATAACTGCGGAATTGCAAATGAGGCCCGGCGCCGCGCGATTTCAATCCTACGCCTTTCAATAAATCGCGATCCGGTTTCTCGAGAAATGCTGAATCGACGAAAGCGACCTGCACCTGTGGAATTTCAAGCACTCGCTCAGGATGGTCTTGCGGATCGGCGTGAAGATCGATGAATCCATACAAGCCTTCGGCGCCGCGATAAACAGCGACGGATTCATACTCTCCCAGATAGCCCATCACACTGATAAAGCCAAGCTCACCCGTGTCCGGATCTTCAATGCCGAAAATATCCGTCTCTTCCATCCACTGCCATGGCGCTAGTTCTTTCACGCGCAGCGCCCACTCGCACAGCGTTTTCGCTTCCTCGTGCGAAGGCAGCAGCAGTTCTTCTATTTCAGGTTTCGGCGTTTGCGATTTGCGTTCGCTCGTTGCGCGTTTAGTTCCGAATTGTTTGTTTGGCATGGGACGGAATGATAAGGAGTTTGTTCGCTAAAAAGCAAAAGCGGTGTGGCTTGGGCTGACACCGTTCGATGACTCGGAGGGCGTGGACTGGGCATGGAGGAGTTGTCTCTCACTTGAGATGAATACTTACCCCCGTGACATGGTCCTGCAGTTCTCTCCCATGCCTTCAGTCAAGAACACAATGGCCGTTTTGGGGTTAGCTTCGCGCAGGCACGTCCAAAAGAACCGGCTCAGCCGAGGGTCGCCGTCATCACCTTAGTTGCTAATGGGCTACCCGACGATCTTCATAATCAGGTCGACAAGATAGCAAAGTGCGGAGCATTCTGCGGCAGTTGCTCATTGAGGCGGCTAATTTTGCGAGAACCGCCTACAAAAACCTCCCGGCGAAAAGAGGCCGCCTTTGGTGAAGGCGGCCTCTTTTGTTTCAACAACTGACAGGTCGACTAGTTTGGAATGGCGAACACGTCGTCGCCGATGGGTTGATTGAGCTTCACATCTTTGACGGTGTATTCCGCGAAGAACGCGCCCTGCGGCATTTCGAGTCTTTGCGTGAAGCTGTAGGCCACGAGTACGCCGTCGACTTCTTTCATCTTCTTGTTTTCGGTGCCAAACGTGTAGCCGTTATAGGGAATGAGAAAGGTCACAACTCGTCCCGTCGCCGGGTCGATGTAGAAGTCCGTCGTGTTGCCGTCCGCATCAGCGATGCGAAAGGCGCGCTGCTTTTTCTTGTCCGGCAGCGCCGAGACCGTGTAACCGGCCTGATCGGCCTTCGCGAGTACGGCTGGACCAAACTTACTTGCTGGCGGCAGATTTACCCCCGGCATCGAGCTGTACGATCTCTGGCCATCGTAGATCTGCTTAAAACTGACCGCGGGACGGGCATCGATGTCTATCAGAATTTTGTCGCCCGCGATCACCCAGACAAACCGGCCCGGAATCGACTGCGTCGAGTTAGGAGGGTAGAGATCGACCGTGCCGATCAGGACCATGCTCTTGAGGTTCTTAAACTTCTCGCCCCCTTGCGCGGCCAGCGCCGCCCGCGCGAGATCGATCGGAGACGTCGTTGCCGTGATAGTGATGGGCGCTGCTCCCGTGCCGCTCGACGTTGTCGCCGCAGACGCACCCTTTGCAGGCGTCTCGCCCTGCGCGCGTGCCACCGTCGAGACGCAAAGAATCAAGCTCAAGAGCAATAATGCAAGAAACTGCTTTCGCATAAAACAAATCCTTTCGGTTACGAATGTAATGTTCTCAAAAGTTAAAGCGTACGCGCGCAAAGATTCGCCGGTTGCCCGCGCCGGCGCTCCCTGGACCACCAAAACCACCAAACCCGTTTAGCTGAAGCGACTGGCCAAAGTTCGGCGATGACAAATTGCCCTCTGGCACAAACAGATTGACGCGATTGAACATGTTTTGGAAGTTTATGGTGAACTGCATGCTGTAGCGCTTGGCTTCCGGCGTACGGCCGCCGCCGCCGAGTCCGCCTGGTCCAACTCCTGGAATGCCGCCGCCGGCCGCTGCGACTTTGGCCGGTGGGGCGCCGCTGCCCGGGCTCGGGCCACCAGCTGCTGGTTTGACTGATGCGCTCGGTGCGGCGGGAGCTGCGTTCTGCCCACTCGTTTTTTGATTTGAGTTGGCCGCGGATTTGGCGGAATGGATGGTGCCAAAGTTCCAGGTCTTACTGATCCCTAAGTTCACAGAGAAGTATCCGGGTGACTTACCAAAATTGCGAGGGATGAGCGTCTCGCCGAGCGCGGGCTGGAGATTGAAGTTGCCGAAACGCGTACACACGATGTTGGCTGCCGGGTGCGCGCAATCCACGCCGGCAGGAGCAAAGGATGGCCGCTCCGTAGTTAGACCGTCGCCGTTTGTGTCGACGCCCGTGGTGATGTTGAAAGGTCCACCCGAAGAAGCCAGAATGAATGGATTCAAAGTTATTCCGTACCACGGGAGGCTCCACGATCCGCCGAACGCGAAGCGATGGCGGATATCAAAAGACGCTCGGCTGTACTCGCCGTGCAGGTCATACGAGTTGACCGGAAAGTTCAAGCCTCCCTGTCCGTCGGTATCGTTCTTAGTGTGACTCAAACTGTAATTGCCAAAGAAACTGATCGTCCGGCTAAACCGATTGTTGAAGCCGACAAAGATTTGGTTCTGGTTGAAGTGGCCACTGGACTCGTACTCGTAAATGTCGCCAACGTTGCTTAGCGGACGAACACCCAGTGGATTGGCAGTCGTTATACTCCCTGGCAAAGGCGCGTTAACGTCGCGGTTGCGAATCACGTGCTGAATCTGAACTACAAAGACTCCAGCAAACATGGTGAATCTGTAGGGCAATTGGCGCTCGACCTGTAGGCCTCCGCCGTAGACTCTGGGCGCTCTCAAATCCGACGCGACGCGATAAGTAATCTGACGCGAAGCAGCCGCACCGGCGAGCGACGGAACATTCGGGAAGAGATCGAGCGGCGTCGAGCTGGGCGGCACGAACTGTCCGTTCTTATCAAACAGTGCATTCTCCCTAAGAATGAACGTCTGCTGATTCACACCATTGAAGCGATTGGCGCGCAGTGTCTGCTGTTCACCAAAGCGATTATAGAAAACACCGAAGCCGGCGCGAATCACCATTTTCGGAGGACGCGCGCTGTTGGCGGCGCCAGGCGACCACGCGAGCGCGAAACGCGGAGCAAAATTCATCGGGCTGTGAATGTTCGTCTGATTCTCGTACCGCAGACCGTAACTAACGGTCAGGTTCGGTCGCATACGCCAGTCATCCTGCGCGTACAGGCCCGCATCGACTTGAGAGACTGTAGCCTCCGGATTACCAGCGGCGATGATGAACTGCGCGGCGCCTCCACCAAGGGCGCGTATCTGCGTCGGCGTCAGTCCCTGGTTTTGGAAAACCAACGTGCGGCGATAGCGCTCGAGGCTGCTGACGGAAACTGGTGGCGCGCCAGGTATCAGATTATTATTCGCGTCCAACGCCGGCACCAGCCCGCCAAAGAAGGCGTACGTACCGCCAAAGTTTCCCTCGTTACTGCTGTCGGTGTGCACGCCGCGCAAGCGACCACCAAATTTGAACGAGTGTTGTCCCTTCTGCCACGCAGTGAAGTTCTGCAACTCCCAGCGCTTGTCCACATTGATACCGTGGCCAACCTGCGAACCGCCACCGACAAATGATCCGCTAACGTTGACGGCTACCGGCGTCAAGTTACCAATGTTCTCGTTGCGCGTGTGGCTGAATTGAAAGCGCGTCTCGTTGATCACTGTGGGACTGAGCACCGCGGTCTCAGTTAACTGAATGTTGTAAGTTGTTGAGAGCGAGCTAAACGCCCGTTTGTTGGGCAACACAAATCCATTCCCAGAGAGTTCAGGTATTGAGAACCCACTCACGCCGTTATTCTGGAAACTCGAATGGGAGTAATTGTAACGCGCAACCAGTGTGTTGTTGGTGTTCAGCGCGTAATCAAGCCGCGGGCTGAAGTTGACGAAGCGGGTGGGCTTGAGCACCCCCAGACCAATCTGTTGCGGATTGAAGTTCGAGTCAAGAATCGTAGCCTTGACGAGGTCATTGTCGTCGACCTCGCGCCGCTCTATATCCAGAAAGAACGAAGCCTTCTGCTTAACCAACGGCCCGCTGAGATTCCCGCCATACTGGCGCAGTTGAAACGGCGGACGATTCGTAGCGAACGGGTTGCGCGAATTCAGGCTCTCGTCATTAAAGTTTAAGAACGAGCTGCCGCGAAACTTGTCCGTGCCCGGCCTGGTAAGAACGTCTATCCTGCCCGACGGCTGATCATTCTCAGCGGCGAAGGGATTCTGGTTGATGCGAATTTCGCGGATCGAACTCTTGGACGGTAAGGTGCCGCCGGAAAATCCGTCGACGAAGATCTGACCGCCGTTTGGTCCCATGGCTGGACCAGCCAGGGCCTGCAGCGCCGCCGCCAGCTCGTCAGGGTCATCCGGCAACGCGTCGAGATCCTTACCGGTGATGACTGTCTGATTCGCATTGTTAGTCGCCTCAGTGCTCAGCGGCGTTTCTGCGGCGATCGTTACTTTTTGCTCTTCGATTGTTACTTTCAGTGTGATATCAAGCGACTGGCGCTGGCCCATAGTGATATCAACGTCGGCATCTTGTGATTTCGCAAAACCCTTCGCCGCCGCTCGTACAGTGTATTTGCCCGGAGCAAGTGCACTGAAAAGATAGACACCGTCGCCGTTGGTTTGCGCAGTCCTGGCCTGGCCGTTTGCGTCCGTTAGCGTGACCGTGGCGCCAACGATTGCCGCGCCAAGCTCGTCAGTGATCACACCGCGAAGCGTGGCCCGGCCCTGCTGCGGAAAAGAAAAGAGGGCCGAGACAGCCAGGATCAGGCTAATACCTAAACTTCGTCGCAGGAGACTTGCAGTTAGATTCATGGTGAAAATCAAACTCCAAAAGAAGGTTGCTGGATTCTTTCTCGTCCGTCCCTGGTTGTTGAACCTCTGGCTCGACTGTTTTCCGATAACCGCCAATTCGCGGCCCGGATTGGTTACGGCAAGCCAATGCCGAACGTGACTCCCGTGCCCAGTCCGGCAGCGGGATTCGGCGGGCCTTGTGCGCCCTGCGCCGGCCTGGGCGCGAGCATGGCCAGCAGCGTGTCCGCTCCATTAACAAGCGAGATCGCCGTAAGCCGAGAAGGATCGGCGCCCTTCGTACTCGAGACGATAATCGTATCGCCTACTTTGAGGTCAGCCATGGCGATCGTCGGCATACGATCGAGCATGTCTTGAATGTTGAAGTTACGGCCACCGGGTCGCGGCCCTCCGCCGGGGCCACCGGGTCCGCCACCTGCGCCACCC
>Ga0137379_10005838_pt1 | contig 11627 bp, 9 predicted proteins | sample SagtaG_18_FD_104812 | JGI IMG/M metagenome (GOLD analysis project Ga0137379, IMG submission 104812) | Vadose zone soil microbial communities from Sagehorn Ranch, Mendocino, California, USA - Sage2_L_80_16 metaG | ecosystem: Environmental > Terrestrial > Soil > Vadose zone | place: USA...
CAGCTCCGCGGCGATGCGCGCGTAGTCGTCGTGGAACGCCACGGTCCCGCCGGCCTCGTGGTCGAGGACGAGGTGCTGGGCCACGAGCTGGACCACGAGGAGGCACGTCACGACCGCGGTCCTGGCCGGCCTCAGGTCCGCGCCCGTCCTGGTGATGAGGAGGGCCAGCCCGTCGGCGGCCGGGATGGCGAGCAGCGCGTAGGCGGGCAGCAGGAACCGCGGCGCCGCGTAGTTGATCATGAACAGGTACTGCGCGGCCAGGCAGAGCCCGCACACCGCGGGCAGCAGCGCGCTGCCCAGCGGGCCCATGCCCGGCGCCCCTGCATCCGGCGGCCCGGGACCCCGCGGCCCGGGCGGAGCGACCCGCCGCGCGGCCAGGACGCCGAGCGTGACCAGCGCGGGCAGCAGGAACCACCACAGGTCGAGTTCGGGGTACCTGAGGCCGATCGTGCACGGCCGGCACAGCGTCGGGCCGTTGAGTGCGCGCAGCTCATCGGGCAGCGCGAAGTGCAGGCCGAACCCGCCCTGCTCGGCGCCGGCCGCCCGCAGCCGCCCGGCCACGCCGCCAAAACGCGCATACGCCTCGATGACCCATTCGGCGCCGCCCGCCAGCAGGCCGCCGGCCACCGCCGCGGCCGGCCGCCAGCGCCGCCGGATCACCGCCGCGGCGAGCAGCGGCGCGGCCAGGCAGACCGCGTCGCCCGGCCGGACCAGCGTCACGAACGCGACGCTGGCGGCCAGCCCGGCCAGCGCCTTGCTCCCGCCGCGCACGAAGCAGCCCACCGCGGCCAGGCCGCCCAGGGCCGGCCACATGTCCGGCATGGCCTGCGGGCCGTAGAACTGCGCCACCCACAGACCCCCGAACAGGACCGCGGCCAGCCCCAGCACCCAGGCCGGCCGCAGCCGCCACCAGGTCCACAGCGCGAGCGTCAGCCCCAGGCCGCAAGCCAGCGACAGGTACACCCGCAGCGCCACAACCGAACTCGAAAGCGCCGCCACCGGCGCGACCAGCAGCGGAACGCCGCGCGCGCGCGCCGGGTCGAACCAGGCGGCCGGCACGTGCCCGCTCACCTGGCTGACGTAAACAGACTCGTCCCAGCTCAGCCCCATCCGCGGCGAGACGAACAGCAGTTCCGCGGCCGTGAAGGCCGCGCCCGCCGCCACCAGCCACCACCCGCTGTCGGGCCCGGCCCGGGCCGCCCGGCCACGATCCACCGGTCAGCCCTGGCTGGCGCGGACACCGAACTCGCCGGTGCGGGCCAGCATCTCGGCCGGGCCGGCGCAGACCCGGTACGCCCCGGCCCGCAGCATGCCGTCCAGGCCGGACAGAAACGACGGGACCGGCGGTCCGAAACAAGTCGCTGCGAAGCCCATGGCCCAAGTCTGCCCGCTCCGCTTCACGCCGCGGCCCCGCCCCCGCCGCTCTTAAGCATGGCGCGGCCTCCCGCCGTCATTGCAAGCGGCGCTCACGCCGGCTTCCACGGCGATCGTGCCAGCCAGGAACAGGGCCATCACGTCCGGGACAGCACGCTGGCGATCAGGGCCAGCGCGGCAGGAACGGGCCCGGCCGGCCAGTACGGCCGGGCGGTCGCCGAACCGGACAGCAGCGAGCTAGGCGAGGGTCCCGATCGCCCGCACGAGGAACGCGACAGCACCTTGCGTGGCCGCGCTCCTGCAGCACGCCCCCGACGAAGCCGGGCGCCAGCGAGATGAACACCCCGAGCAGGGAGAACGGCAGCGAACCCGGCCACGCCGTGGCGAAGTCGCTGCGGCTCCGCTCGGTGAGCCGCGAAGGTGGAGACCTCAGCATGCTGTGCACCGCTACGCCGGAGTAGGCACGTGCCGCGCCGACACGGCGGCCTCCGGCGACATGATGTGCCTGTCCTACCCCGCCACTCGCCACGACAGCACATGCGGGCGCACCAGCGTGCGCGCAGAACCGGACGATCTGTACGTGGGAAGCCATACGGGACCAGCTACCTCTGAGCCGCACTAAATCGGCAGGGAGGATATCTCCGGTGGTAGATCATCACTTTAGTCGCGCTGTTAGTGACATGGTGTGACCGGCAGAAGCGGCTTACGTTTGGGTTCCACTCAATCGCTGGGGCCCGCGGCCGACCCAGCCTCCTGGGTCTCAGCCCGCCCGGGAGGTGCCCGATGACCGCTGCCGCTCCATCCACCGCGCTCGTCACGATCCAGCCTGCTTTCACCGACGCCGAACGGCTCGCCCTCGCCGGATTCCTGGCGGGATACCGCGGCCTGACCAGGGAGGCGTACGCACTCGACCTGCGCCAGTTCACCACCTGGTGCCGCGCCTGCTCCCTGAACCTGTTCGCCGTCCGCCGCGCCGACATCGAAGGCTTCGCCCGTGACCTGGAAGCCCGAGGGCGGGCCCGGGCCACCGTCACCCGGCGGCTGTGCACCATCGCCGGGTTCTATAGGTACGCCGTCGAAGAGGAACTCCTCGAGCACTCCCCGGCCGCCCACGTCCGCCGTCCCCGGCTGGACTACGAGTCTCACGCCACTGCCTTGGACCGCAACGAGCTCGGTGCGCTGCTGGTCGCCGCCGGGCTCGGCCCACCGACCGAGCATGCGCTGATCTCCTTGCTCGCGCTGAACGGGCTCCGGGTATCGGAGGCGGTCGGCGCGGACATCGAGCACCTGGGCCTGGAGCGCGGCCACCGGACGTTGACGATCACCCGCAAGGGCGGCAAGGTCGTCACCATCCCGCTGGCGCCGCGCACCGCCCGCGCGATCGATCTGGCCATCGGCGAGCGCACCGATGGGCCGGTGTTCCTGGCCGCCGACGGGCGGCGGCTGGACCGGCACGGCGCCGGGCGGATCGTCCGCAAGACCGCCTGCCGCGCCGGGATCACCAAGGCCGTCACGCCCCACACGCTCAGACACGCGTTCATCACCGCCGCGCTGGACGCCGGGGTGCCGCTGCGCGATGTCCAAGAAGCCGCCTCGCACGCTGATCCACGCACCACAATGCGGTATGACCGGGCCCGTGGCAGCCTGGACCGGCACGCCACCTACATCGTCGCTGCCTACGTCGCAGGCGCCGCCCGGTAGCCGATAGAGCCCCGACCGCGCCTCCCGCTCGTCATGCGAGCCGCGGGCGAGCGGGAGGCCACCCTTCCTATGGCATGGCGGTCCGGCTGTTCCCAACGCCAGACGCGGGGGAACCGTAGACTATTGCCTGTGACTGCGGCTCACGACTATGACGACCTGCACCACCTGGTAGACCGGCTCAGCCCGCACCAGGCCGACCGGCTGCGCGTCCTGGTCGCCTCCGATCCCGAACTTGCCTCCGCCGCCCAGCCAGAAGCTCCGGGACAGGGCGAGCAAGCGGGACAGCGGAGGCTGTCAGTCGTAGGGATCTGGGAGTCTGGCCGCGGCGACCTATCCGAGCGGCACGACGAGATCATCCGCGGGCGGCTAAAGCGCCCCGCATGACGCTGCTGCTGGACACCGGCCCGCTCGTCGCGGCCGTCGACCGCTCCGACAAACACCATGCCCGCTGCGTTGCCCTGCTGGAATCCGCCGAAGGCCCGCTGCTAATCCCCACCACGGTCATCGTCGAAGTGTGCTGGCTGCTGGAAGAGCGACCCGACATCGAGGCAGCATTCCTGACCTCAGTCGCCACGGGCGAGTTCCAGCACGTCACCATCACCGCCGCCGACCTGGCGCGAACCGCTGAGCTTGTGCGTACCTACGCCGACCTGCCACTGGGCGCGGTCGACGCCTCCGTCATCGCAGTCGCTGAGCGGCTCCGACTGACCGACGTGGCTACTTTGGACCGGCGGCACTTCACAGTCGTCCGTCCCAAGCACACCGCCGCCTTGAACCTTCTGCCCTAGTCGGGCAAAAACCGGCGCGGCTTCCCCTTGCGCTCTGCGGTCGGCTACGAGCAACCTCGACGCGCCGGATCCGCCGTTCGGAGCGGTTTCGCCCGGGTCAATTCTGGACCGCGGTTAGCGTGCATAACGGAGCGATCTGCGCCGCCTGCCGTGCGAAGCTGGCCAGACCGGCGCGAAGGTGCCTTTTGCCGGAAACTGGACTCCAGTGGCATGCTGATATCGCCAGTGGTCTTATTACGTTGAGGGGCTGAGCTGCCGCATACGGGGCCATGGTGCTGGAGGAGGAGCGGGTCCCGTGGCGCGACTACTGCGATGGGCTATTGCGTTGATGGCCGCTATCGCGGTCTTTCTGCTGACTTGGGTGGGATTGACTGCGGTCTGGCATTGGTCGCGGGGGGATGCGCTGGGCCTGGCGACAGTTCCGTTCTCGGCCGTGCTGGCTGCGCTGGGGTGGTGGGCTGGGCTTTCCCTCAAGTCCGGTGGGAAAAAGCAGAGCGAAGAGGCTGGGCCGCCGGATGCAACAGCTGATCGCGATTTGATTGACAGCCCGGTCCGGTTCGGAGCGATCCCGGCGGTTCTAACGGTGACCGTACCTCGTGAGGAGCTGTTGGCTCGCTTGCGTGACGGTTCTGCGACGAAGGTAACGATTGTGTTTGCGGTGACCGGCCTGCGGGGCGTCGGCAAGACGCAGCTTGCAGCCGAGTATGCCCGCGACCGGATCGCCGCAGGGTGGGCGCTCGTGGCCTGGATTGATGCCGAGGAGCCAGTCCAGATGCTCGGTCAGCTGGTTTCGCTTGCCGAACGGCTGCACCTGCGGCAAACGGAAGACGAAGACGCCGCGAAAGTGACTGCCCGGCTTCGCGACTGGCTGCAAGCTCGGACTGAGCCCGGATTGCTGGTGTTCGACAACGCCATCGACGCTGACGTGGTCGCTGACTATCTTCCAGCCACGGGGGCGACCCATATCGTGATCACCAGCACGGCGCAGACGTTCACCTCATTCGGTGAAGCGATTCACGTCCCGGAATTCTCCCATCAGCAGGCGACAGGTTTCTTCCGCCGCAGCACCGGCTTCGAAGATGAACAGGGTGCTGCGTCTGTCGCCGAAGAGCTGGGCAGGCTGCCGCTAGCGCTCGCGCACGCCGCCGCCGTGATTGCAGAACAGCATCTGGACTATCCGACCTACCTTCAGCGTCTGCGGAGCATGCCGCTTACGGACTACCTGCCCAGACCCGAAGGCCATCCATACCCCCGCGGTGTATCAGGTGCGATCCTGCTGTCGCTAACCGCTGTTGAAAACAGCGATCCCACCGGGACGTGCCGCTCGCTAGTGGATCTGCTTGCAGTGCTCGCGCCGACGGGAACGCGCCGTGAACTGCTGTACGAAGCGTTCGATGCCGACGGGCGGGACCACGGCCAGGCCAGGCAAGATCCCCGGTTTGAGGCGACGTTTCATTCCAGGCCGGAGGCCGGCACCGGCTTGGCATCTGTTGTAGCCTTCCGGCTTGATGAGGCGATCGCCAGGCTTGCCCGGGCGTCCTTGGTGACGCGAAGCCAAAGTGGCAGAACAGTAACCAGCCATCGGCTGGTGATGCGTGTGGTGCGGGAACGATGCCAAGCCCAGCAGCGACTCGCGTTCACCATCCGCATCGCCACGGGAGTGCTGAACCAGAGCCTTACCGTCGCAGGAGAAGACGCCTGGCTCAACCGGACCACCATCACTGAACTGGTTTCCCATACCACGGCGCTCTGGGAACAGGTATGCAGGTATCTCAGCACCGGACCTGACCGCGACCTCGTCAGCCAGCTCCTCGGTCTGCGCATTAACGGGCTGTCTTATCTTCTAGAAGTCCGGGACGCGGCTCGGGCCATCGCCTTGGGCGAGGACCTGGCCGACACGTGCCGGCGGGAACTCGGCGAGTGCTCCCCGGATACGATGCGCTCGCGCAATAGCCTCGCCGTCGCCTACCGGGAGGCCGGACATCTGGCCGAAGCGATCAGCATGTTCGAGCAGACCTTGGCAGACCGCGAGCAGGTACTCGGTCCCGACCACCCCGACACCCTGCAAAGCCGTAACGATCTCGCCATCGCCTACCGGCAGGCCGGGCAGCTGGCCGAAGCGATCATCATGTTGAAGCAGACCTTGGGTGACCGCGAGCAGGTACTCGGTCCCGACCACCCCGACACCCTGCAAAGCCGTAACGATCTCGCCTATACATACCGCAGGGCCGGAGGGTCGTCCGACGTAACAGCAATGCACGAACTCGCTCTAGCCGCCCGCGAACAGGCACTCGGTCCCGACCACCCGGGGATTTTGCAGAGTCGAAACAACCTGGCCAGCGTCTATCGAGAGGCAGGTCGTCTCACGGAGGCGATCGGCATCTATGAGCAGACCCTGACCGACCGGGAACGGGTCCTGGGTCCCGACCACCCCGACACCCTGCAAAGCCGTAACAACCTCGGCTTCGCCTACCGGCAGTCGGGCCGTCTCACGGAGGCGATCGGCATCTATGAGCAGACCCTGACCGACCGGGAACGGGTCCTGGGTCCCGACCACCCCGACACCCTGCAAAGCCGTAACAATCTTGCCTTTGCCTACCGGCAGGCGGGACGGCCGGACGAGGCGATCAGTATGTACCAGCGGACGCTCGCGGACCGGGAGCGCTTGCTGGGTCCTGATCATCCCGACACCCTGCGCTCTCGCAGCAATCTCGCTGTCGCTTTCCGGGAGGCCGGGCGAGCAGGAGAGGCGATCAGCATGCTCAAGCAGACTCTGGCCGCCCGGGAGCGCTTGCTCGGTCCTGATCATCCCGACACCCTGCGAAGCCTCTACGAACTCGCCATCGCATACCGGAAAGCCGGACAGGTTGGTGAGGCGATCAGCGCGCAGCAGCGAGCGTTCGCCGCGAGGGAGCGACTGCTCGGCCCCGAGCACCCCGACACGGTCAATAGCCGCGCAGACCTCACACTCGCACGCAAGGAAGCAGAATCTCAAGGCGGGGGCAATATACGGAGCAGTCCGGCCTGGGCCACTAGAGTCCGAAACCTGGTCACACGAACGCGTGTCGCGCAATCACGCAGAGGCGACACGGCGAGGGTCAGACAAGATGACGCCGGCAATGACCATAAGCTGTAGGTCTCGTCCATCCGGCCGCCAACGTGCTCCTCTGGGCCACCTCTGGGCCGACTCGTGGTGACGCAATACTGATGACCGAGCAATAACGCGGCCGCGCCCGTGGTGGCCACAGATCAGGTCGATCCGCGCGTCCACCGCCCCGCCCGCCTGTCCGCTCATGCATGCCGCTGGTGGCGTGGTCTACATCAGTGGCGGCAGTGTGATGACGGATGAGCGACGGTGCGCGTGTCCTGGTTCTCTCCGGGCCTGTGCGCGGGGGTGTCCGCTAGAGCTTGCGGACGCGGGTCGTGACGAAGCGGAAGCTGTCTTGCCGGGCGGGTTCGTAGTCGAACTCGACTCGGTCTCCAACATCCAGGGAACGGTAGCCGTCCATCTCGATTGCGCTGAAATGTACCCACGCGTCGAAGCCATCTGGCAGGTCGGGAGAGGTAATCGCACCGTAGCCCTTGTTCGGCTTGAAGAACTTGACCGTGCCGTGCGCCATAGGAGCAGGATCGCGGGTTAGCCGCGCCGCGGCAAATGGTTTCCGCGGCGAGGTGCCCCCAGTCGGCACCTCCAGTGCATATCGGGCGCAAGCCAGCGAAGACGCACTCTTTTCCTGCGATGAGGAACGTATGCCCGCCGACTCCCATCCGCGCAGAACTGGCCCATCTGCGTGCGGCCGCCATGCTGGCTGAGCCGATTCAGAGACGCACTAAATCGGCGTTCCGCGCGCCCTGTCCGTCCGTGACATCCCGGCGCGGTCACTCGCTGTGGCGATAGCCGATCAGGCGTGGAGTCACCTCAGCGGCTTCTGCCATGTTGATGCTCACGATCCTGCCGCTGGCGGGCGGGACAGCACGGCTGCGGCCGTGCTCACGGTGGCGTAGATGCAAATGGCCAGCGTCGCGTACCACTTACGTATCTCGGCGCCGGACAGAAAGTGCGCTGGTTGTCTATGACGACCCCGGCGGGGCTCACCGAGCGCTAGCTGGGGCGAACGGCTCGCTCCCCGCGTGGGCCTTGCCTTTGACGAGCAGTCGTCAGCCTCAGGTCATGGCGCGGCGTTAGAGTCTGCTTGAAAGTTCACGTGGTCCCCGGATCGTTGCTGCCTAGACGGGCGGATCTGGGCTGGGTAGCCGGCGAAGTACTGGCTGATGACGTCCAGGCTGAGCCCTCGCAGGATCGAGGTGGCGGGCTGTCGTTCGAGGAGGACCTCGAACGACACACTGATGAGTTCCTCGAGGGCAACATGACCGCAGCCGGGACTGGCGGAATATCCGGCAGCCCGCTCTCACCTGTTGGCTGGTGCCTGCCGGCGCTCACGATCTTACGAGCAGCGGGCCGCGGACCCTTACCTGACCGCCGTGGAAGCCGTAGTATCACAGAGACGCTCACCTGCCAGTCGTCGGCATCTCAGGGCAAGGGGAGCACCCGATGAGCGCTGAGCGCCGGGTCTGCTCCAGGGGGCGGCAGCGGATGCCGCTGCGACCGATGCGACAAGGGGTGTAGCTGATGGTGACCGTGGGTGGTCTGCCGACCCAGTCGGCTGTTGATCAGGTTCTGAGTACCACTCGCTGCGTCAGGAAAGGACTCGACACGACCCGCGAGGTCCCGCGCGAGCTGATTGAGGACTGCCTGCGGGTGGCGATGCATGCGCCCATTGGGTCGAATGGGTTGTATCCCCACTTCGTCGTGGTGACCGACCTGGCCAAGCGGGCTGCTGTGGCCGGGTTCTACAAGCAGGCCTGGGACGCTTACCTGCCGCTGCCGTTTTCGGCGGCCAACCTCCATTTCGAGGACCCGGTCCATGAGGCGCAGCAGGCCCCTGTCGTCTCTTCCGCGGCCTACCTGGCCGACCACCTGGCGGACGTTCCCGCACTGGTGATCCCGTGTATCAGCCCGCGGGTGGATGGGATGCCCATGTGGGTGCAGGCGTGCATCTGGGGTTCTGTCCTGCCGCAATCCTGGGGCTTTATGCTCGCGGCGCGCGCGCGTGGATTGGCCTCAGCCTGGACGCAGATCCACCTCCAGTTCGAGGAAGAGGTGGCGGCGGTCCTGGGCATCAATCATGCCGAGGTGCAGCAGGCTGCGCTGATCCCGGTGGGGTATCCGCGGCGGGAGGACTTCCAGCCCGCGTATCGTGAGCCGATCCAGAAGTTCACGCACTGGGACAGCTGGTAGTCCGGGCGTACGACAACCACCGCCGGACCGCCCGCCCGGTTCATGACCTGACCAGCTAGATGCCCGCGCCGGAGGAGGCGCCGCCGCTGAAGCTCGCGCTGGGTGTCCCGGTCATCGGGGTGCTGCGCATGGTGTTGGATGCCGGGGCGTCGCGGTAGAGGTGCGGGATACGGCGAGACCGGTACGAGGTCTGCTATGAGGTGAGGATGGATCATGACGGCGGGCCCGGGCCTGGGTAGCGGCCCGCTGCGGGTGGGGGCGTGCTTGTCGTTGTCGGGCCGGTTCGCGCGGTTCGGGTCGCAGGCCGCGCGGGCGCTGCGGGTCTGGTCGTGCCTGGACGGGGACGCTGAGGTGGTCATCGAGGATGACCGCAGCGATCCGGGCGTGCTGCGGGCGGCATTGCCACGGGTGGCGGCCGGGTGCGACGTGCTGCTGGGCCCGTATTCCACCCTGCTGGCACGGGCCGCGGGGAAGATGGCCGCGGCTGCCGGGTGGCTGGTGTGGAACCAGGGCGGGTCCGGTGATGACGTGCAGGTGGCCTATCCCGGTCATGTCGTGTCGCTGCTGACGCCCGCGAGCCGGTACGCGGAGCGGTTCGTCCGCGACGTCGTGAACGCCGCCGTCACCGAGCTGTGGATCGTGCAGGGGAAGGGCTCATTCGGGCGGCAGGTCGCCGAGGGCGCGCAGCAGGCCGCCGACGCTGCCGGTGCCCGGACGCGGCGGTTCGGCTGCGGGGATCCCTCGCCGCCGGACGACGGCGCCGGGCCCTGGGCGCTGGTGTCCGCGGGCACCTTCGAGGACGACGTGCAGATCGTCAACCGGGCCCGGCAGCGGGCGAACCCGCCCCGGCTAATCTTCAGTGTCGCGGCGGGCGTGCGCCAGTTCGCCGGGCAGGTGGGGGACCCGGCGGGCATCTACGGCGCGGCGCAGTGGTTTCCGGGCAGCGGGTCCGGCGCCGGGCTGGGGCCGCCGGAGGAGGCGTTCGTGAACGCCTACGCCGAGGTGACCAATCAGCTGGTGGACTACCCCGGCGTGCAGGCGGCCGCGGCCGCGGTGATCGCCGCGCACTGCGTCCGACAGGCGGGCACGACGGCCCGCGAGCGGCTGTGGGCGCAAGCCGTGGCGCTGGATACCGCGACCCTGCTCGGCGCGTTCCGGATCGACCCGGTGACCGGCGCCCAGGTCGGGCACGAGGCCGCCCTCGTCCGCTGGACACCGGCCGGGCTCGCGCCTGCGTGAGGCCTGTGCCGCTTCCGGTCCTGGCCGGCCGGAATTCTTGCCCGATGCCCCGGCAGCTGGATCTGGGTGACCTGTAACTCAAACTGCCCGACCTGGCACTCTCGGGCAGGACTGTGAGCCAATCCGTGTCAGCTAAGAGCTTGCAGATGATTAACACGCTGTCTTGATCTCTGGCGGCACGGTGATTCCCTCGGCGGCCGCGAGACTGTAAAGGTCGTCCAGGCTGGCGAGCCGGTGCAGGAACTGGCGGATGTCGCGGATGCGCTTGTTGATCGTTTCGGGCCGGACGCTGAGCAGGGCGGCGATGGCGACCTGGGGCAGGCCGAGGCGCTGGTGGAAGATGGTGGCTAGGAGCCGGTCGGCCAGCGCCAGGACGGGGCGGCGGCCAACCCCCGGAGCGATCAGCCGGGGACGGTGACCGCGGCGCTTGGCCAGGCCGGCTTCCCGCTGCTGGCCGTTGAGCGTCATCAGTGTGGTGATCAGGGCGTCCCATCGCTGGGCCGGCAGCCCGGTCAGGGCCGGGTGGCATAGCCAGGCCAGGTCGGGACTGGGCTGGTCGAAGGCGTGAGGAGCGCCGGCGGCCGGGTCGTATGCCTCGGGCGCAGGGTGTAGTTCCAGTCGCCCGTGCCAGTCGTGGCGTGTCAGCGGCAGGGCGTCCATCTGCCGGTCGCTGATCTGGACCCCGGTGTCGTAGGTGTCGGTGTCCAGTTCGGCGCGCACCCGCAGCCCGGTGCGGGTCGTGGTTGACCTTAAGCAGCTCGTACCGTTCCCGGTGACGCAGTCAGCGTTGGCGACCTGGCAGCCCGGTCATTGCGCAATGCAAGCTCGGCGGCCCGCGGGGCAATCAATACCTCGGCCGCGGTCAGGACGCTCACCACGACAGCATGAGCACGTGCGGCGCTCGATGACCACTGCGGCGACGAGACCGTCGTCCGCAGAGAGGTAGCCCAATTGGGAGCCTAAATGGCTGCCAACGGCCATCGTCACCTAGCCACACCCAGCCACATCAGGCCACGTAATACCTGTTCAGATGGCACGTTCAGCGTCGTCTGGCATCACCCAGCTACCCTGCGGAATTGCCTGACCGTCAAACAGGTCTACATAAAGATGACATGCACCGGCTGCGGCCGTAGTGGCTGAGGTGGCCGGGGGTCTCCCCGCCGGGGCGGCGCGACACCGGGGAGACCTCCTCAGCTCAGACGCGTGATGATTTCTGCGTAAGCACA
>Ga0137379_10005839_pt1 | contig 11625 bp, 8 predicted proteins | sample SagtaG_18_FD_104812 | JGI IMG/M metagenome (GOLD analysis project Ga0137379, IMG submission 104812) | Vadose zone soil microbial communities from Sagehorn Ranch, Mendocino, California, USA - Sage2_L_80_16 metaG | ecosystem: Environmental > Terrestrial > Soil > Vadose zone | place: USA...
CGCCGTCGCTAGAGAAGCGCGTGCGCGAGACCGTCGAGCGCGTCCACGCGGCAACGGACGTGGTCGGCACCACCGACTACACGCGCTTCGCGCCGCGCGGCCACTACGATGACGACGGCGTGCTCGCGTCGTACTTCCGAGCGGTGACATGGTTCGGCACCGTGCCGCTCGGCACCCCGGATCGTCCAGGCCCGTGGCTTCTCGCCTGGAGGCTCATGCGCCAGCACGGTCTCTTCGGACAGTGGGAACGCCTGGATGCGAGCGCTACGCTGTTCGCCGGCCCACCGGAGGATCCGAGCTTCCGGGACCTCGCCGCCGCGGCGAAGCGGGACGCGAACGCGGGGGACGCGACGGATGGCGAAGGCGCGCGCGCCGTGCTCGCTGGAGTCGTCGCCTCGAGGCCGGCCAACCGGGTCGGCGGGACGGCCATCGCCGAGGCGAAGACGACGGAGGAGGCCCGGCGCCTGGCCTTGACGAAACAGCTCTTCTTTTTGCCTCAGCGAGCCCCGCCCGACGCGGCGTGGCTCACCGCGCTCACGACGCCGTTCGTGAAGGATCGGCAGTATCCGGATCCCCTCGACATCATGGCTGCGCTCGGGTCGCCTCGCGCGCGGGAGCTGCTGGGGAAAGGTGAGCTCGCCTCACCCGGAGCGCAGCCGTACGCAGACTCGCTTCGGGCAGCGCTCGATTCCGTCGCGGTGGAAGGAAAGCGGCTCATGGCTAGGGCGGAGACGCCGGACCTCGCGACGGGGTGGCTGCGAACTATCGCGCTGCTCTCGAGTCCCCCCGCGACCACGGAGGGGTCGGGCGCGTCGCCCGCCTTCTCGACGAGCGAGGGCTGGAAGGACAAGTCGCTCGTCTCTGCGGTCGCCGCGTACGCCCTCTACAAGCACGCGGCGGTCCTGTACGCGAAGCAGCCGTACGCCGCCGAGGCGGGAGAGGGCGGCGAGGACCTGTCGTTTTGGAAGGAAGTTCCGGTCGAGAAGCTCGTCCGCGGATACGTCGAGCCGCACCCGCGCCTCTATGCCTGGATGGCGAAGCTGGCCCGGCAGATCGAGGGCATCGCGCCACCCCGTCACGACACGGACACGGGGCGGGCATCGGCGCTGTTCGAGAAGCTCCGCGTCATCTCAGAGAAGGAGCTCGCGCATCGGCCGCTCACGCCGGACGAATACGCGTGGATCGACGAGGCCGGCGCCGCCATCGAGCACTTCTATGTCTACGACGGGAACGGCGAGATCGACCGTTCGCCGGAGCGCCTCCAGTACGGCGTTAAGGTGGTGGCCGACGTCCTCACCAACTTGAACGAGCGCAAGGTGCTCGAGCTTGGAACAGGGGACGTGAATACGCTCTACGTCATCGCCCCCCACGGCGACGAGCAGCTCCTCGCGCAGGGCGGCGCGCATGGCGTCTACGCCTTCACACAACCGATGACGCAGCGCCTGAACGACAAGGCGTGGGGCGAGCTCGTCGACGCGGGGAAGCAACCCGCTCCGCCGGCGTGGACGCAGTCTTTCGTCGAGATGCTGAAGTGATCGTCGGCGAGCTCCTCGCCCTCCTGCTTGCGGTGGAGCCGATCACCATCGCTGGCGGCGGCGACGTGCTGCTGGGGCGAGGCGTGGAACGCTACATCGAGGCGAACGGGCCCGACGCAGTGGTCGCTGGCATGGCCCGAGCATTGGCGGGGACGGACCTCGCGCTCGTGAACCTCGAGGGGCCGCTCTCCCGCTGCACAGCGCCAGCGCCGAAGCGGTACCCCCTCCATGCGGATCCCCGGCGGGTCGAACTGCTGCGCGCCGCACACGTAGACGTCGTGTCGCTCGCCAACAACCACGCGCTCGACTGCGGGTCTGAAGGGCTCGTGGAGTCGGTGCGGGTGCTTCGGGAGGCCGGGATCGCCCCCGCGGGCGTGGAGGAGAGTGGGCCGCAGCCATTGGTGGTGATGGAACGGCGAGGGCGGCGGATCGGCGTGCTCGCATACTCCGCGGTGGATGACGGCGCGTGGGAACCGCGCGGTCCACGCTACGCGATGCTCCTCCCGTCGAGCCTGGACGAGATTCGGGCGGCTCGCACCCAGGTGGACGTGCTCGTCGTATCCATCCATTGGGGGCAGGAGGAACGGACCGAGCCCATTCGAGCGCAGCGGGAGTGGGCTCGGCGTGTCGTCGGCGCAGGCGCCGATGTAGTCATCGGTCACCACGCACATGTCCTGCAGCCGGTCGAGAAGGTCGGTGACGCGCTCGTGTTCTATGGGCTGGGAAACCTGGTCTTCGACCGAAGCGGTCCAGCGGGGGCAGTCGCTCGCATCGAGGTGGGGGACGGCGCGCCACGGTGGAAGCTGCTGCCGATCCGAATCGATGGCGGCAGGACGGTAGTGGAGCCGACCGGGCGCTGAGGTCGTAGTCGCGCGCGGGATTCGCGAGTACCATGAGCTTGACCGCATATGAGGTAGAGCTTATACCCGGGGCGGTCGATGTCCGACGACAGCAGTAGAGAACCGCATGGCCGTCGTCAACGCGACCGAGGAATTCGAGCGGTGGATCGAAGCCTTGAGCCACCGGGAGCAGAAGGCCGTGCTGCAAGTCGTGAAGATCCTGGAGCAGGTGGGCGTGGCTCTGGGCGAGCCGTACTCGAGCGCCCTCAAGGGCACGAAGCACCCGCTCCGCGAGCTCCGGCCGAAGCGCGGAGCGAGCCCGCTGCGGATCATCTACGCCTTCGATCCCACGCGGGAGGCGCTGCTCCTGCTCGGCGGCGACAAGGGCGACGACAAGCGGTTCTACGAGCGGGCCATCCCGAGGGCAGAGCAGATCTGGGAGGCGCACCTCGAGCACCTGGAGAAGGAAGGCGACCGATGAAGGCCAAGACGAAGAGCTGGAAGCAGATCGAGAAGAAGCTCTTCACGCGCGAGGAGATCGCCGAGGCGGAGCGGTTCGCCGAGCGCGAGATCCTCGAGATGAACCTGCGCGAGCTTCGGCTGGCCGCCGGGAAGACCCAGGAGCAGGTCGCCCGCGCCGCGAAGATGAAGCAGTCGGAGCTGTCGCGCGCCGAGCGGAGAGAAGATCATCTGCTCTCGACGCTGCGGCGGTACGTTGAGGGGCTTGGGGGAGAGCTCGAGGTTGTCGCGCGGGTGGGCAGCAAGGTCGTGAAGCTACGCGGAGTGTAGCGCAGTGCGGCCGCTTTCGTGACCGCGCGCAGCTCGACATCGACGTTCGCGGTAGGTCGTTCACCACTCGGCTGACGTTACTAAGGCGTCGCGGTCGCCGGGCGAGAATCCTTCCGAGGACCAGCTTCCACTGGACTCCGAAAGGATCGAGCTGTGCAAACTGGCGATGCCTGCCGGGGATGCCGGGTTTGCGTTGAACGGCACCGCACTGGACCGCGCCTACTTGCGTTGAGGGTCCCAGAACGGCGAGTTGCGCGTGACCTCCCGGATCCGCGCGAAGAAGGCCGGCGCGAAGTCCGGCGCGGACGTGACGTAGTGACCGCTCAGCTTCGCCGAGTGCCGGGGCGTGCTCAGGATGGACATGACGGAGGAGACCGAGAGGATGGCCTCCTCCGTCCCCGCCCGGAATCCCGACCAGCGCCGCGCGTGCTCTTCCGACCGGAAGAGGTGGATGCGGCTTCACGTGAACGGCCAGTCCTTCGCCCACTCGCGAAGGGGGAGGTCCACGTAGGCGACGATCCCCGTCGGCTCCTGGTGCTCGATGACCCCGTCGCGCACGACGACGCGGAGGGGGTCCCCGCAGTCGAGGCAAGGGGAGTCGATCTGGAGCGCCTTGCCGGGGAATGCCCAGCACGCGGCCAGCGACTCGAAGCCGCACTGCCCGAACCAGCCGGCCCGACCGTCGACGCTCAGCCGATATTGGGTGGGCTGGTTGTTGAAGGGGGCGCACGACGCGATCAGGTCGGTGCCGGGGTAGAGCCACACCGGCAACCCCGTCGCCGCGAGATCGTGGACGAGCTTCTTCCCTTCCTCCGGCCCGACCCCGAACCGCGCGGCGAGCTCCGTGTAGTGCGGCGCGTATCCCCGCTCCACGAACGTCTCGAGGACGACGTGGAGCGTGCGGTCGAGCTGCGTTGCGGTCGTCATCGTGCGCCTCCCGGGCCGCTCGTCAGCCGCAGCAGCCGCGGGCCGGCGCCGGGGCGGCGTCCGGGGACTGCGTCCGGGCCGACGACGCCGTCGAGGCGGCCCCGAGCGAGACCGTCACCTGGCACGCGGCCTTGAGGGTGTTGTGGATCTTGCACCGCTCTGCCGCGGCGAGCAGGCCCCGCCGCCCCGCCTCGTCGAGGGCAGTGCTCCCGAGGGCGATGCGGACGTCGATCCGCGCCAGCTGGCTCTCGTCCGGCGTCGACTCCGCCTCGGCGGAGAGAGAGAACCCACTCGACGCGAGCCCGCGCTCCGCCAGGAACTCGCGGACGTAGTGGCCGACGCACCCGCACAGCGCAGCGAGGAGCGTGTCACCCGGGTTCGCCCCCGCGCCCTTCGGCCCGATGACGAACTCGTAGCCCCGGCTCGTCGCGTGGAATCTCGTGTCGCCCCTGTTCTCCATCGTCACCGTGTACATGGTCAGCGCTCCTCTCGATCCGCCGCGACCATCGCGGCAGGCACGACCAGGATGGCGCGAACGCGGCGAGGAGTTCAGAGGCAGCGCGTCGGATCGTGGAGGGGCACAGTGCGGCAGCCCCCGAACTGTACCCACGCCGGAACGAACGAACTGTGGCTGTCCTGGCACCCCCGCGGCGGCGGTATGATTCGCCACGATGGGAACGATCCAGCGTCGCGGGATGGTGCGACCGCTCCTCTACGAGCGGGTCGCGGCCGACGTCGCGGACCTCATCGCGCGCGGCACGTACCGGCCGGGCGACCGGGTCCCCTCGGTCCGCGAGCTCAGCCGGCGGCTGCGCGTCAGCGTCAACACGGTGGTGGAAGCGTACGCGCAGCTCGAGAACCGGCGGGTCATCGAGGCGCGCCCGCAATCCGGCTACTACGTCTCCTGCCCGCTCCCCGAGCCGGCCGGGGCTCCGGCGAGCGCGGGCCGGAGGCAGAAGCTCGCCGTGACCGCGGTGGACCTCGGGAGCGGCCCGCTCGACGTGATGCGGACGCTCGCGGACCCGAGCCTCGTGCCGCTCGGCCGCGGCGTGCCGAACGCCGAGCTGCTCCCGATCGAGAAGCTGAGCCGGATGCTCGCCACGGAGGCGCGGCGCTTCCCCCTCGACAGCGTGTCTTACGGCGGGGCGAAGGGCCTCAAGCGGCTCCGCACGCAGATCGCGAAACGCTCGCTCGCCGCAGGATGCCGGCTCACGCCGGAGGACGTCGTCGTGACCTCGGGATGCGTCGAGGCGGTGACGCTGGCGCTCCAGGCCACCTGCCGTCCCGGGGACACGGTCGCGGTCGGCTCGCCGGTTTACTACACGTTTCTGAGCTCCATCCAGGAGCTCGGGCTCAAGTTGCTCGAGATCCCCTCGACCCCGCGCGAGGGGATGAGCGTGGACGTCCTCGCCTACGCCCTCCGGCAGCACCCGGTCCGCGCCTGCCTCGTCATCGCGAACTTCAACAACCCGCTGGGCAGCGTCATGCCGGACGAGCGGAAAGAGGAGCTCGTGCGGCTGCTGCGGACCCATGACATCCCGCTCATCGAGGACGACGTGTACGGCGATCTCGGGTTCGGGCCGCACCGGCCCAACGCGACGAAGGCCTACGACGACGCGGGGCTCGTCCTCTACTGCTCGTCATTCTCGAAGACGCTCGCGCCGGGGTACCGCGTGGGCTGGATCGCGCCGGGTCGCTACCTCGACCGGGTCCAGCGGCTGAAGTCGGTGTTCAGCCTCGCCACCGCGTCGCCGACGCAGCTCGCGGTCGCCGAGTTCCTGACGAGCGGGGGGTACGATCACCACCTCCGTGCCATGCGCCGGACGTACGCGGCGCAGCTCGCGCACGTCCGAGCCGCGATCGCGCGCTGGTTCCCTGCCGGCACGCGCCTGACCCGCCCGGACGGCGGCTTCGTCGTCTGGGTCGAGCTGCCGCCCGGAGTGGACGGGCTCGCGCTGCACGAGCAGGCGTTGCAAGAGGGGATCGCCGTCGCGCCCGGGACGCTGTTCACGATGGGTGCCGGCTTTCGGAACTGCATCCGAGTGAGCGCGGCCTTCTGGTCGGAGCGGATCCGGGAGGGCCTCCGGACCGTTGGTAAGATCGCGTGTGGGATGACCGGCGGCGGCCGCCGAGTCTAGACACCGGCGCTGAGGCGCCGCGTCAGCGCGCGTGCGACCCGGGCAGCGACGCGATCCGGTTCGCGAGAAGGAAGAGGGTGATCCGCTGCCGGAGCTGCTCGCGTGCCTTCCGGAACGCCCTGATCCGCTCGTCCTCGCGCCCAGCCACGCGCGCGGGTCGCCCCATCTCCACGCCGAGGTTGCCGCACGCGTGGGCCGGCCGCTGCGCCCCTATTTGAATGCGACCCAGCGTCAAGTAAGATGTAGCCGGTCGGCAGGAGATCCGTCGGCGCTCCTCATCCAGCAGTGATGCGAACCACGCTCCGACGTGTCGGAAACGATGTCTGGACAAAGGGAGCTCTCGTGAGACGCTCGTGGGCGGGGTTTCTGGTCCTTTCAGCGGCGCTGGCGAGCTGCAAGGGCGGCGGGAGCGAGGGCGGTGCGGACCGGCCGGTCGCGCCGGTGATCGCGACGTTCGGAGGCATCCCGACAGCGGTCGTCGAAGGGGCCGACACGCCGATCGCGTGGACGTGGACCTATGCCAACGCACCTGGACCGACCCCGATCTGCACGATCGATCATGACGTAGGGGCCGTCACGAGCGGCTCCAGCACGAACGTGACCCTCGCCGCCGCGACGACGTTCACGCTGACGTGTACGAACGACGGCGGCAGCGACACCGCCGAAACGACCATCGCGGTCGTGCCGGCGCCCGTCGCGCCCGTCATCGGCTCGTTCCACGCGGACCCTTCCTCCGTCACGTCGGGCGAGGCCACGACCGTCACGTTCAGCTGGAGCTACTCGAACGCTCCCGCTCCGGCGCCGGTGTGCACGATCGACCACGGCGTCGGCATGATCGCGACGGGCGAGGCGAGGGCCGTCACGATCTCGGCGGACACCCTCTACACGCTGACCTGCACGAACGACGGCGGCAGCGACAGCGGCGACACGACGATCGCGGTCGTCCCGGCGCCCGTCGCGCCCGTCGTCGCCTCGTTCCAGGTGGCCCCTTCGTCGGTGACGTCGGGGGAGGCGACGAGCGTCACCTTCAGCTGGACGTACTCGAACGTTCCCGATCCGGCGCCGACGTGCACGATCGACCGCGGCGTGGGCACCCTCGCGAGCGGCGATGCGAGGACCGTCACGATCTCGGCCGATACCCTCTACACGCTGACCTGTACGAACACGGGTGGCAGCGACACGGCCGGAAAGACGATTACGGCCGTGCCGGTGGTGCCCGTCGTCGCCGTCACCGACTCCATCGCTCCTGCGGGCGACCGCCAGCTCCCCTTCGGAGGCGTGGCCAGCGGATCGAATCTGAGCGGAACGGTGACCGTGGCCAATGCCGGGAACGCAGCGCTCGTCCTGGGGACGGTGGCGACCGCCAACCAGCTCGCCACGCCCTTCTCCATCACGGCCGACACCTGCTCCGGCCAGACGCTTGCCCCGGCGGCCACCTGCACCGTCACCGTGCTGTTCGCGCCCAGCGCGACTGGCGCCTTCAGCGACGCCTTCGACGTGCCGAGCAACGATCCGGCAACGCCATCCGTGACCTTATCCGTCAGCGGCACCGGCGTGGCGCCGGCGATCGCGGTCTCCGACTCGATCGCTCCTGCCGGCGATCACCAGCTCCTCTTCGGCGACGTGACGCAGGGCGTGGCCTCGAACCAGACGGTGACGGTGACCAGCGCAGGCACCGCATCACTCGTTCTCGGTACGATCGCGAGCGCCAACCCCCTCGCGGCTCCCTTCTCCATCACCGCGGACACCTGCTCCGGCCAGTCGCTCGCTCCCGCGGCGACCTGCACCATCACGGTCCGGTTCATGCCCAGCGACCCCGCCGCTTACAGCGACGCCTTCGACATCCCGAGCAACGATCCGGCTACACCATCGCTGACCTTCTCCCTCGCTGGCGCCGGAGTGGCGCCGAACGTCTGGCCGGCGCCGATTGCCGCAACCGGACAGGCGGCGTGCTTCACCGCCGGCGGTGCGTCGCTCGCCTGTGCCGGCTCCGGCCAGGACGGCGAGCTCCGCAGCGGCGTGTCCTGGCCGGTCCCGCGGTTCATGCGCGGTGCCGGCGCAGAGAGCGAGTGCATCACCGATGGTCTTACCGGCCTCGTCTGGTCGCGCGACGCCAACCTGCCGGCCGCAACGACGACGTGGCAGGGGGCGCTCGATTGGGTCGCGGCGCTCAACGCCGGAGTGGGGCTCTGTGGCCGACACGACTGGCGCCTCCTGAACAAGAACGAGCTTCGGAGTCTCGCGAGCTACGGCGAGAGCAATGTGTCGATCTGGCTCAACGCGGCGCCCCAGGGGTTCCTGAACGTCCAGTCGAGCCCCTACTGGTCGAGCACCACCGGCACGCTGGCGGGCGACGTCGCCAACGCCTGGGCCGTCAACATGATGGACGGCTATCTGCTGCTCACCGAGAAGGCCGCGACCCTGGGCGGCCATCAGGTCTGGCCCGTACGCGCCGGCTCGACGACGGCGCCGGCACCGGCCGCGCGGACCGGTCAGACCCTCTGCTACACGACCGCGGGCGCGATCACGGCCTGCGCCGGCACCGGCCAGGATGGGGACCTGCAGCAGGGCGTCGGCTGGCCCGCGTCCCGCTTCACGGCCAACGCCGACACGTCCCTCACGGACGGTCTCACCGGGCTCAGGTGGGGACCCGATGCGGGCACGCCCACGTTCTCCTCCTGTTCCGGCGGCGCCATGAAGTGGCAGAACGCGCTCACATGGATCGCCTGCCTCAACACCAACGGCTATCTCGGCCACGCCGACTGGCGTCTCCCCAACGTGAATGAGCTGCAGAGCCTCGCCAACGCAGACGACACGCTCGGACTCTGGCTCGCGAACCAGGGCTTCGCGGGGACGACCGCCCTCGTCCCGATCATCTACTGGACGTCGGACTCGCGCTCCGCCACGCCCTCGGTAGCGTGGGTGGTCAACATCGGCCGGGGAATGCCAGCCGTCTCGAAGACCGGAGCCAACTATCTCGCGTGGCCGGTGCGCGGTCCGTAAGGAGCTCTTCCGCCTTCGAACGGGGAGAATCGACGCGGGGGTGCGAAATGCGCGGAGACGATCGGAGCCGAGCATTCTCGGCGCTCGGGGCCGTCGCGCTCCTGCTGGTCTCGGGGGGCTGTTCGACCGGCGCCGCCGCGGGCAGGAAGCAGGCGGCCGAGGGGGACGGCGGCGGCGCGAAGGGATCCGCTCCCGCGAGCCTCTTCCCGATCTGCGTCGGAGCGAGGTTCGGCTTCATCGATCAGAGCGGGGCCGTCGTCGTTCCTCCGAAGCTGGGGATGATCGACGAGACCATCGGGGAGCTCACCAAGGTCTGGGTCGTGCTCCCGGTGCCGCCGGGCGAGGAGCAGCCGGGGCTTCCACCGCCGGCTCGCGCCGGCTTCGTCGACACGCGCGGGCGCTTCGCGGTCGAGCCGGCCTACGAGGACGCGCACCCGTTCTCGGACGGGCTCGCCGCGGTGAAGCGCGAGGGGACGTGGGGCTACGTGGACGGCTGCGACGGTGGTGCCGACGACGTGGACATCTCGATCTACGCCCACGGAATCGGTGGCGCCGGCGGGTCGATGGTCAAGGTCAGCGACTCGAGCGGCACGCACCTCACGTACGACCTCTCCACCGCCGACCTCCCGCGGACGACTCAGTGCTTCATCCTGGAGGTCACCGTCCACAACGGGGATCCCAGCTGCAGCAGCAGCGACACGAGCTCGGAGCGCGTCTTGCTCGAGCGCAGCAAATGAAGCCCAGCGTCGCGACGGGCGGATCGAGGGCAATCCCGCCTCCACGCCGCCTCCACGGAATCGGGCGACGGGCGCGGACCTTGTTCGGCCGCCTGCTGCGCACCGTCAGTCTGCGCAATGGCGGGCAGATCGGTGCCTGCCGTCGCCGCGCGGCACGGGGCCCTCGCGGCGTCAGGCGGCTCGTTCGTAGATCGGGCATGTGTGATGCTCTGCCACCTTGAAAATCCGGTGGGTGAGTGGGAGGCGTTGAATAGTCTCGGGTTCGGCTAGTCTGGAAGGCATGAAGAAGATCGTCCTTCCGCTTTCGGCCGTGGTGCTCGCGCTCGGAGCTTGCTACGTGCAGGTCCCGCCGGCGAGCTATCAAAGCCCGCCACCGCCCGTGACGCCTCCGCCGCCCGAGACGTACGCGCCGTCGCAGACGAGCTATGCCCCACCGCCGCCGCCCGTGTACACGCCGCCCGAGACGTACACGCCTCCGCCGCAGACGAGCTACGCAACACCGCCGGCGCCCGTGTACACGCCGCCCGAGCCCGACGGGACATACGTCAACATCGACGTGGTTCCGCCAGCGGACGCAGCGCCGACCGTTGCCGTCTTCTACGATTCGCTCGCGCCCTACGGTCGGTGGGAGAACGACCCGAGCTATGGCCGGGTTTGGTTCCCGTCGAACCCGAGCTACGAGCCGTATCACGACGGCTACTGGCAGGTCACCGACTACGGCTTCACCTGGATCTCGAACGAGCCCTTCGGCTGGGCGGTGTGCCATTACGGCCGCTGGACCTGGCGCGGGCGCTGGGTGTGGATCCCGAACAACGTCTGGGGACCTGCCTGGGTCCAGTGGCGCGAGGCGGACGGTTATGTCGGCTGGGCGCCGCTGCCGCCCGACGGCATGGGCGTCATGATCCCAGAGGAGCGGTGGCACTTCGTCCCCGCGCCCTACGTCGCCCGCGTCGACGTCGTCAACGTCTACAACAGCGTGGACCCCCGCGTGGTCTACCGCTCCTCGCTGCCACTGGTGCGCTACACGCGCACGCCCCGAGGCGAGGTCTTCGTCGCCGGCCCCGACCCGGTGCAGTTGCGCACGCGCTACAGCGTGAACGTCATCGCGACGGCGCTGCCGTCTCAGCTGACCGGCCGGTACCAGCAGGACGCGTGGCGTGACCGTAGGGTGCGCGAGCAACGGTTGCGCGAGGAAGAAGCGCAGTGGCATCGCCAGCGCGACGAGCAACTGCGCCAGCAGGCGGAGCAGCGCCGCATCCAGGAGGAGCGGAAACGCATCGAGGCGCAGCAGCGACAGTTCGAGGATCAGCAACGCCGCGCGGCCGACGACGTCGAGCGCCGCCGCTTGGCAGAGGACCAGCGGCGCACGCAGGAACAGCAGCTCCGGCTTCGGGAGCAGCAGCGCGAGCAGGATGAGCAACAGCGTCGCTTCGTCGACGAGCAGCGCCGGCTGCAGGAGCAGCAGCGCATCGAGGGGCAGCGCCGAGCAGGCGAGGAGCGCCGGCTTCAGGAGGAGCAGCGCCGCCTCGCAGAGGAGCAGCGCCGCGCACAGGAGCAGCAGCGCCAGCAGACGCTGCAGGAGCAGCAGCGCCGGCAGGCTGAGGAGGGGCGTCGCCTGGCCGACGAGCAGCGCCGCGCACAGGAGCAGCAGCGCCAG
>Ga0137379_10005842_pt1 | contig 11622 bp, 10 predicted proteins | sample SagtaG_18_FD_104812 | JGI IMG/M metagenome (GOLD analysis project Ga0137379, IMG submission 104812) | Vadose zone soil microbial communities from Sagehorn Ranch, Mendocino, California, USA - Sage2_L_80_16 metaG | ecosystem: Environmental > Terrestrial > Soil > Vadose zone | place: USA...
CCTTATGCCGAAGCGGCTTCGAGCCGTGCGGGTTATCCGCGCGGCGCTCTGCCGGCGGGTGCGCCGACGCCGACGCTCGCGGCCTCGCTCGAGTGCTGCGTGGTTCGGCGCTCGGCCTTTGACCAGATCGGTGGCTTCAGCGCCGGCTATCCTTTGGCGGTGCAGAACGGACTCGACTTCTTCCTGCGCATGCGCGCGGCTGGGCTGCTGCTCGCGTGGGTACCCAGCGTCGAGCTCTATGCGCTGGATGATCCGGCGGCGGCAGAAGCGTATTGGGTCCGCGCCGGCGAGCTAGTCGGTGGGTGGAGCCTGCGCGCCGGCTGGCGCGACCGGTTGCCAGGAACACCAGACATGCTGCCGACGCCAGCGGGTGCGAAGCCGAAGCCCGCCGACGGCGTCGCATCGGCACGGTCAAGTCTCGGTAGCGGCAAGAGCAGCGGCAACCGGGTCCTCAAGGTTGCCGGGAGCAGATAATGCGCATTCTCATCATCTCGCACGGCCATCCCGCCTTCTCGATCGGCGGCGCCGAGATCGCTTCGCACAATTTGTTCCAGGGTCTCAACCGCTTGCCCGGCGTCGAGGCTTTCTATTTGGCACGCGCCGCGCATCCAGTGGCGCGACATCGCCAGACCCCGCTGATGAGCCTGCGCCAGGGCGCGCGGGAGACGTTCTTCTGGGCCGACGACTACGATCACGGGCTGCTGTCCAACCGCGCCACCGACGACCTGACCGGCGCGTTCCGCCGTTATCTCCTCGACCTGAGGCCCGATGTCGTCCATTTCCACCATCTCATCGGCTTCGGGGTGGAGGCGCTGTGGGAGGTGCGACGAACCCTGCCTGACGCAAAGATCATCATTACCTTCCACGAGTACTTGTCCATCTGCATGCACCACGGTCAGATGGTCAAGACTCAGAAGAAGCGACTGTGCAGCAATGCCAGCCCGGCCGAATGCCACGGCTGTTTCCCAGACGTCGCGGCGACGCGAATTTTCGAGCGCGAGCTATTCCTGAAGAACCACCTCGCTCTTGCCGACGCCTATATCAGTCCGAGCGAGTTCCTGATCGACCGCTACGTCAATTGGGGTTTGCCGCGCGGCAAGTTCACCATGCTTGAGAACGGCATTGATATTTCGAATATCGCACTGCCACGTCCTTTGCCGCCTTCAGGACGGCGCTCTCGCTTCGGATTTTTCGGTCAGGTTACCGAGTTCAAGGGTTTGCAGGTACTGCTCGACGCCGTTGGGCGGGTCAGCGACGAGATTTGGGGCGACGATGCGGCTTTGTGCATCTTCGGCGGCAATCTCGAGAACCAGCCCGAGGCGTTCCGCAACAGCTTCGAGACGCTGGTCGAGAAGGCTGGACGTCGCGCCAAGTTCTACGGCAGCTACCGTGGCGAGGAGATGCCCGATCTCATGCGCCAGGTCGACTGGGTCGTTGTACCCTCGATTTGGTGGGAGAATTCGCCGCTCGTCATCCAAGAGGCCTTCTTGCATGGCCGGCCGCTCATCACCAGCGATATCGGTGGCATGAAGGAGAAGGTGAGGGACGGCGTCAACGGCGTACAGTTCCGCGTCGGCAGCGCCGAGGACCTTACCGACAAGCTCTCTCAGCTGCTCCAGGATCGCGATGCATGGAAACGACTTCGCGCGGCGGCCACGATGCCGATCAGCCACGAGCAGGCGGCGAGCCAGCACCTCGCGGTCTATCGTGACCTGCACCAGCCGGGCACGCCGAGCTGTGAAGCGTCAGCAGCGCGCGACAAGCGGGCGACGCGACGGAAGGCCGCCTGATGCAAGCCGTGGCCATTGCAGAAGTCGAGCCGACAGACCGGAGTACAGCGGCAAGCATCACCGGCTATGTCGACGCGATTTCCGGGAACCGCATCTTCGGCTGGGCATGGGATCCACAGCGGCCGACCGCGCGCGTCGCCATACGCTTCATGATGGAAGGCGGCGACATCACGGCGCTGATCGCCGATCAGCGCCGTGAGGATCTAGTTGCCAATGGTGTTGGCGATGGTGCGCATGCCTTCGAGGCGACGCTGCCCGACGGCGTCTCGCCGGAAGGCGTCCAGGTTCTCGCCGTTTGTCCTGAAAGCGGCGAAGCGATCGAACTGGCACGGGCTCCGGTTCCGACCCCGGGCGAGTCATCCAACGCTTCAGCGGCGTTGCACGAGATCATCGGACGGCTGGTGCGATCCCAGCGCACTCTCCACGGCAATCTGCAAGTCGCAATCGCCGCAATCGAGACTCTGCGCAAGGCCAGGGCCGAATCCGCAGACGGGCCCGACGAGGACGACCGCCGGGCACGTGAGGCGCTGCTGACGGAGCGAATGGAGACGATGGAGGTCGCATTGCTGCGCGTAGACGGTCTCCTCGCCGAGCACGGCATGTTATTGCCAACGCTGCGACATCTCGGTGTCGATCGCGTATCGCGCGTCCTCGCAAGCAGCGCGTTCTTTCTCGCCATCGCTGCATTGTTTGTCACGCTGCTGCCCTGACCCGATGCGCGTGCGCAGTCGTCTAAGCGTCGAGCGTGTGCTCGCGCTCCCATTGCGTCAGATGGCGCAAGTAGTCTTGCCACTCTGCCGTGCGCAATTTGACATAGGAGTCGACGAAGTCGCCGCCGAGCGTCTTGCGCAGCATCTTCGAGCTCGAAATCGCGCGCAGCGCGTCGAGGAGGTTGAGAGGCAACCGCCGAACATTTGTCAATTTGTGGCTTTCCTCGTACATGTTGATGTCAAGGCGTTTGCCGGGATCGCGCTTGTTCGCGATGCCGTCAAGCCCCGCGGCGAGGATGCCGGCCTGCAGCAAGTAGGGATTGGCGGCTCCGTCCATTAGACGAAGCTCGAAGCGGCCTGGCTCGGGAATGCGGACCGCGTGGGTACGATTGTTTCCGCCATAGGTGATGGTGTTTGGTGACCATGTCGCGCCGGATAGGGTGACGCTGGCATTGATCCGCTTGTAACTGTTGACGGTCGGGTTGAAGAGCGCGGTCAACGGCTCGGCGTGCGCCAGGATGCCGCCGAGAAAATTATAAGCGAGAGGTGACAGGCCGAGTTCGCCCTTGCCGTCATGAAAGAGGTTCCTCCGGCCCGGCTTGTCCCACAGAGAAACATGGGCGTGGCAGCCGTTGCCGGTGAGATTGGCGAATGGCTTCGGCATGAAGGTTGCACGCAGTCCGAGCTGCTCGGCGACTGTCTTCACCATGAACTTGAAAAAGACATGGCGGTCGGCGGTGACTAGGCAATCGTCATAGCTCCAATTCATCTCGAACTGGCCATTGGCGTCTTCGTGATCGTTCTGATACGGCGCCCAGCCGAGGCCAAGCATCGCGTCGCTGATCGAAGTGATGAGACCGTAGCGGCGCAACAGAGCCGACTGGTCGTAGCATGGTTTGGCCTGCGTGTCGGCTTCATCGGCGATCGCGCTACCATCGCGATTGATGACGAAGAACTCGGCCTCGACGCCGGTCTTCATGCGATAGCCCGATGCGGCAGCGGCCGCGATTTGACGCTTCAGGACATTGCGTGGCGCGTGCACTATCGGCTCGCCATTCACGATCGGATCGGCGGCGAGCCAGCCGACCTCCTTGTTCCACGGCAGGCGGGTCAGGCTAGCAGCATCGGGAATGGCGAAGACGTCTGGATCGGCCGGCGTCAGATCGAGGTGCGTCGCGAAGCCGGCGAAGGCGGCGCCGTCACGCTGCATCTGCCCGATCGCCGCAGCCGGCACCAACTTGGCGCGCAATACGCCAAAGAGGTCGACGAAGCTGATGAGGAAATAACGAATGCCGCCATCCGCGGCCGCCTTCGCAAGGTCCTTTGCCATGATGTTCCCCCGTGATCTGCTACTTCTTTCCCGGCACCCAATCCGTTCCTGCCAGCGGCACTCCCGCCATTGCGGCGGCCTCGATGGTGAGTGCAGCGAGGTCCTCGGGCTCGAGATTGAGCAGATGCGACTTGCCGCAGGCGCGCGCAAGCGTCTGCGCCTCAAGCGTCAGCACGGTCAGATAATTGCGCACCCGACGCGAGCCCGCCTCGACGACGAGGCGCTGCTCCAGCGCTGGGTCCTGCGTCGTGATGCCGACCGGACAGCGCCCGGTATGGCAGTGGTGGCAATAACCCGGTGCTGTGCCAAGAGCGCGATATTCATCCTCGTGGATCGCCCGGTTGCAATCGAGGGCGATGAGCGCGGCGGTGCCGATCGAGACAGCATCGGCACCCATCGCGAGTGCCTTGGCAACATCGGCGCCCGAGCGGATGCCGCCCGAGATGATGAGCTGCACCTTGCGGTGCATGTCGAGCTCCAGAAGTGTCTCGACAGCTTGGCGGAGTGCCGGCAGGGTGGGGATTCCGGCATGTTCTATGAATACATCCTGGGTGGCACCCGTGCCGCCTTGCATACCGTCGAGCACGATCACATCAGCCCCCGCCTTGACGGCCAAGGCGACATCGTATTTCGGTCGTGCCGAACCGATCTTGACGTAAATTGGTTTCTCCCAATCGGTGATCTCGCGCAGCTCCTGGATTTTGATCTCGAGATCGTCCGGGCCGGTCCAGTCGGGATGGCGGCATGCACTCCTCTGGTCGATGCCGGTCGGTAGCGTCCGCATTCGTGCGATGCGCTCGGTGATCTTCTGGCCGAGCAGCATGCCGCCACCACCGGGCTTCGCACCCTGGCCAATAACGATCTCGATGGCATCGCAGCGCCGCATGTGCTCGGGATCGGCGCCGTAGCGCGAGGGCAGCACCTGATAGACAAGGAGCGCCGAGGCGGCCCGCTCTTCCTCGCTCATGCCCCCGTCGCCGGTTGTCGTGCTTGTGCCCATCAGGCTGGCACCCTGACCGAGCGCCTGCTTCGCGTGGCTCGACAGGGCGCCGAAGCTCATGCCCGCGATGGTGATCGGGACCTTGATCTCTATGGGTTTCTTGGCAAAGCGCGTGCCGAGCACGACGTTTGTGGCGCAGCGCTCGCGGTAGCCTTCGAGCGGATAGCGCGAGATCGAGGCGCCGAGGAGCACGAGGTCGTCGAAGCTCGGCACCTTGCGCTTGGTCCCGAAGCCGCGGATCTCGTAGATGCCCTCATCGGCAGCGCGTTGAATCTCGTGGACAACGGCGGGCGGAAACGCGGCCGAGGGGCGGAGGGGAGGGTGTCCGTTGCCCATCAATATTGCCCGGCGTGATCGATATGGAAGTTGTAAAGTTTCCGCGCCGAGCCATAGCGGCGAAATTTGCTCGGGTCTGCCTTGATTTGAGCGCGCTCGAGCAAGCTGGCGACGCGGGCGTGATCTTCCCCTGTCAGGTCTTTCTCGATGCAATCGACCCCGAGACTCGCCACCCGGCCGGCGACAAAGATCTCGGCCTCATAGAGTGAATCGCCGAGATCATGATCGGCGTCGCCGCAGACGACAAGCGAGCCGGCCTGGCCCATGAAGCAGCTCATATGTCCGACGCTGCCGCCGACGACGATGTCGATGCCCTTCATCGAGATGCCGCAACGCGCACTAGCATCGCCCTCGATGACCAGCATCCCACCGCGGCCCGAGGCGCCCGCTGATTGCGAGGCGTTGCCGGTGACGCGGATCATCCCGCTCATCATGTTCTCGCCGACTGCGGTACCGCAATGGCCATGCACCGTGATGCTTGCTGCCTGGTTCATGCCGCCGCAGTAATAGCCGACATGACCGGCGATCTCGATCTCGACCGGCACGGTGACGCCGACGGCGAGGGCATGCGCCCCCTTCGGGTTGACAACGCGCCATGACCGCTCGTTGGTATCCGCTGGAAGCCGATGGAGACGTCCGTTGAGGTCGCGCGCCGTCTCGCGCGCGAGATCGAACTCGATCATCGTGTGGCCCGCTGATCGCTCATGCGTGCCCCCAGGAATAGACGGTGCCGGCGCGAGGCTCCCAGACAGTCGCGCGATCAGCACCAGGCAGGGTCGCGATGGCGCGATATTCGGTCGCCATCGCCACCCAATCCTCGGTTTCGCCCATCACCGCCGGCTTGCAGGCGATCTGGTCGCGCAGAATGGCGAAACCGTCGCGCGTACCGACGGCGAAGGTGTAGAAGCCGTCGAGATCCTTGAGGCCGGCCTCGAGAGCCTCCTTGAGAGAGGCACCCTCGCTCATTCGCCAGCTCAGGTAGCCGGCCGCCACTTCGCTGTCGTTATCGGTCGTGAAATGGATGCCGCGGCGGCACAGGAACTGCCGCATACGGTTGTGGTTCGACAGCGAGCCGTTGTGAACGAGGCAGAGATCGATCCCGGTCGAGAAGGGGTGGGAGTGTTCGGTCGTGACGGCGCTCTCCGTCGCCATTCTCGTGTGCCCGAGGGCATGGCTGCCGCGCATCGCGGCAAGATCGAAGCTGGCGATGACCTCATCGGGTCGACCGCGCTCTTTGAATATCTCGATACGTTCGCCGAAGCCCATCGCCCGCAGATCCGGGCGATTGCGCAAGAACCAGCCGCGCAGAATTTCGCCCGCGGTCATCACGGTGACGACGCGATGGCTGCCGCGACGCGTCGACTTGTCGGCAAGGCCGAATTCTCGATCGAGCGCAGCATCGAGCGCGGCCCAGTCGAAGTCTGCATCGGGATGAAACAGCGTTACCTTGCAGGCGCCCGTTGGCGCAGCCGAACCATAGACGGCAAAGCCGGCGCTATCGGGGCCCCGCTCCGTCATTTGGGCCAGCATGCCGGCGAGCAGCCTACCGAGCGCGGGCTGGCGATCAGGGTCCTTCAGAAAGATGCCGACAATGCCGCACATAGATCCTCTCCTGCGCAACGCGCGGCACTCGCGATACCATGATATGGCCAACCAATTCGCGCAGAGCGCCGTGCCCGAGCAAGCCATGATAGGACGATAGCGGCGCCGAATTCGAGTGCCAACTCGGGGCCGGCAGACGACGTCTATTTGACCGCCAAGCTCTCGATCCTGGCCTGGTAAGTGTCCAACGACGGTACCTCGGTTCCCTCGACCTTGCCGCGGTCATCCCAGCGGCGCAACCGGACTGCGCGCTCGACGAACTGCTGCCGCGCAAATACGGCGGCTTCTTCGGCGGTCATCGGTCCGCCTTGCATGGCCAGCGAATGTTTCGACGCCTCCGAGAGGCAACCAAAATAGTCGGGCTCGACCGAACACAGATATCGCTTGGCCGCCACATGCAACCGAACCGGTTCACTGACACTCGCCAGAAGGCGAGAAGCCAGCCATTCGCCGCCCGAGCGATCGTGTTTGTGATAGCCGAACCTATCGTCGCGCAGCTCGAGGAAATGGCCGACATCATGTAACAGCGCGGCGACGACGAGGGCATCATCGGCGGTTTCGGCAAGCGCCAGGGCGGCGGCTTGCAGACTATGTTCAGTTATCGTCAGGCCTTCGCCATAGGTCTCATGGCCGTGCCTGCCGAACAGGGTTTTGATTTCCTCGAACACGGTTTCCACCGTCATCCTCGTCCTGCGAGAATTCTGAGCTTGCTCATTAGGGAGTCGGCATCGGCATAGGTGCCTTGAAGATGGCGTCGACCGCCGGAAAAACCGCGGCGCCCGTGGAGGACCCGGCGATTGTCGACGATGAAGAGATCCCCTTGCCGCATCCGGAAGCCCACTGTCATCGCGGGATCGTGCAGCAATCGCCCGAATTGTCGATAGGCAGCATAGAACGCCGCCGCCTCGTCAGCCTCGATGTCGAGCGGCCCGATAGATCGATTGTTATAGCGTACAGTCCTCACGTTGCCCTCGAGGTCGAGCTCGATCAACGGCGCTGCATTCCGCAGATCGACCACGCCCATCTCGACGTAGCGGAATGACGCGTTGGTTCGCGCGAGCATAGCGAACGCACTAGGCGCCTCTCGCCTCAGCCGGTCGGCGGCCGCGAACCCGTCGACGACCACCGATTCCCCGCCTTCGCCGGCCGCTTCGAGGCAATGGAGGAGCTGCAGTTGCGGAACCGGGTCGCGGTACGGATTGTCAGTGTGATTGCCGAGGGCCATCGCACTGAAGGCGAGGTTGAGCGGCTGCTCGAGCGGTTTGACGTCGAAAAGTCGCCCGTAATTGGTTTCCCGGACGTAACCGAACAGCCCGACCACCTCGCAGACCATCCCGGGCCGCGCCGGGACACCGTGCAGAAGCGCGAAGCCAAGCCTGTCGACATACCCAAGCCAGCGTGCCAGGGCGGTACCATCGCTCGTTATCGAGTCATAAGTTTCCGCAGGGAGGCTTTCGGCCAATGCGCCGCTCCAGAGCTGCGTCGCGCGACGGCGCGCGGCGCGCGAGACAGCGTCGAGCGCATGTTCGCGCAGCCAAGAGGGATCAAACAGGGAGGGACGTTCGAAGCACGAGAACGCTACCTCCACGCCTGCCGCCACTACGCTAGCCGAGCGTACGGTGACGATCTCAGGCAACTCCAGAGCGTCGACAAGCCTCTGACCCTCGGTACCCTGACGCCCTTCAGGCCGGTTGTCTGCGAGCCAAATTGCCGGAAAACGGCTCGCGCGTCCGTCCGACCAGGTGGCCGATAGCATCGACCCGCCATCCTCGATATCGGCCGTTATAAGCGACACCGCTAACTGCGTATCCATTGTGCCGAGAGCCTCATCGCCGCTGGCTTGGCGCGTGCCGCGGGGCTCTAGCGTATCGCCCAACCGGTCGACCTGCAACTCTGGCGCCGGAACGATTGGCGTCGACCGCTCGCCCCTGCTTACGGTATCGCCATCCAGGTACCGTCGGGCTGGAGACAGGCCGTGCCGCGGGTCGGCTGCGGCTTGCCGTCGATTGTCGTGGTTGTCTGATATTCTCGGCAAGTCTGATTGGTTGAGTTCGCGCTGGAAGGATTACCAGCCATTGGCACGTAATAATAGGGTGTCGGACGGTAGACGACGCAGCTGGAAACCCCGAGAGCGAGCAGAACGGTCGCTGTGATTTGCCTTGTCATGCCACGAGAACGCAGTGATGGCGCGATCTAGTCCGTGCTCGCGTTTGACCAGCCCATCGACGCCTGGCCGCATCGATCAAGTTTGGCGGATGGGGTGGGATGATGCCGTTCAGAACGCGCAGATCATCCAAACGCGCGCCACGCCGACGTTACCCGGGAGCATCGGCTTGATGACACTCCATTCGTTGTCGGTGAGTGCATAGGTTCACATAGAGATACCAATCATCCTCCGGTGACACTCATATGTCTCGCGACTGCCGGTCTGCTGGCGCGGTCGATAGTGAAATCGTGCCCGCGGGGCTTGCGCGCGATCGCCTCGACGATGGCCGCCTCCAGCGCGGCGTCGCCTTCGGATCGGGTCAAACACGTCGATTCACTTGCACCGGCAACCTGTTCATGTGCCTCGGTCAAGAAGTTGCTGCCGATCTGCGACCGACCGCTGCGCCCGGAATGATCGATGCGGGGCCATGGCGCGATAGCGCCCGCGCGATCATCCGCCGCAACCAGGCATTTCCCGGATCGTTGTGGAATCATTCGTGCCAGTACTGCTCGACATCGAACTCCGACAGCTATGTCTCACGACCTTGGCGAAGGCGGCTTCGACACCACCGCTCGAGGACGCTCTCAACGCCCTTCGTTGATGCAGTCGACGACCTCTCGAATCCGCTCGAGCTCATGCAGCGCATGGCCCGACTGCCAGTTCTCCCCGGACATGAGGCCGGCGAGCGGTGTCCCAATCTCGCCAGGTGTCTGCAGGATCGGGTCGTTGATCGGCTTGTAGACCTCAGGCGTCAGTTCCGCCTTCCACACGAAGGTGGGAAACATCCGCAGGACATCGGAGTTCTGAGATTTTTGCCCTAGTTGCCTTGTCATGATGCTCGTACAAGCGTTTTGGCCGAAGAGGCCAGTCCGACCGGGGACGTTTGGACCTCGGACCTTCTGGCTATCAGATAGTATTGGCGTGGGTTTTGCGAAATCCCACCCCGCCGCCGCTCTTCCACGCGATGGGTGCCGCTCCGGCCCGACATCTTGGCGATTTCATGATAGTTTCGTCGACATCTGCCATCGGGAGGCGAGGCCATGCCGAACATGAGGTGGATCAGCGATAGGCTGCTTGGCGCGGTGCTCAATCCGTTCAGCAATCAAACGCGGCAGCATATCGCGCTCATCGCATTCCTCGCCTGGGTTGGCCTCGGCGCCGATGGCCTCTCCTCGTCCTGCTACGGGCCGGAGGAAGCCTTCCTCGCGCTCGGCGAGCACACCCATCTCGTGCTTCACATGGCGGTGGCAACAGCCATTACCGCCTTCGTCATTGCCGTCGCCTACAATCAGGTCATCGAGCTCTTTCCGTCGGGAGGCGGCGGGAGGGTCGGCACGCCTACTGATGCCGAACGATTGTTGGACCGCGCCGCCAAGCCAAGGCGCATTGCTGAGGGTCTTTCGGAAGTGGACGCGCGGAAGCTGCGGAACTACGCCGAAGAATGTGAGATGACCGTTGCCTCAGGTGACTCTCGCCCCAATCACCGCGGGAAACTGCAATGCGCCTGAGAACCATCCTCCTCATCGGGCTCGGCGTCTTCGTCGTGGCGATCGTCGCTGCGGTGGTCGTGCTGAGCAGCATGGACTTCGGCAAGTACAAGGGTCTGATCGTCGAGCAGGCCGAGCAGGCGACCGGGCGGAAGCTGACCATCGCCGGGGACCTGAAGCTTTCGGTCTTCCCGGTGCCGGCCCTGAATGTCAAGGACGTCAGGTTCGCCAATGCCGATTGGGGATCACGGCCCGAGCTGGCGAAGCTCGGCGAGCTCTCCGCCCGCGTGGAGCTGCTGCCGCTCATCTTCGGCGGCAACCTCCACATTGCTCGCCTGACGCTGAAGGACGTCGACGTGCTGTTGGAAACCGACGGCAAGGGCCACGGCAACTGGGAGTTCGCTGCGCTCGCTTCCACCAAGCCCAAAAAGCCGACCGCAGCGGCACCCAAGGGAGCCGGCGCGTTCGAGCTGCCGAGCTTCGACCGCATTCTGTTGCAGAACATCCTCATCACCTACCGCGACGGTCAGACCCGCAAGACCACGACGGCGACGCTGACCGAGCTTTCGACCTCGGGCTCGTTCGACGGACCGATGCAGGTTGAGGCCGCGGCCATCGTCCAGGGAATGCCGGTGCAGATGACAGCCACCGTCGGCACACTGTCGACCCTCACGACCCGCGGCCAGCCGTATTCCGTGCAGGCCGAGGTCGATGTGGCGGGCACGACGGTGACGCTGAATGGCAGTGCGAGCGATCCCCTCGCCGGGCGCGGCCTCAACTTCAACTTTACGATGGACGGCGAGGATCTCGCCGCTGTCGGCGCGATCGCGGGCGCGTCGCTGCCGGCGAAACCCTATCATCTGGCAGCAACCATATCCGGCGATGCCGATAGGGCGATCGTGCTGAGGGCGCTGCAAGGCAGTTTCGGCGCGAGCGGCTTCACCGGCGAGGCAAGCTTCGCACTGAGCGGCCCACGGCCCAAGCTCGTCGCGATCCTCAATGCGCCGCTCGTCGACCTAGCGGAGTTTCCGAAGGCGAAACCAGACGCCAAGTCGGCCGATGACGACCGCGTCTTCTCCAGGAATCCCTTGCCGCTGCAGGCGCTCCGGGCCGCCGACGCGGACGTGACACTGAGCATTGCCGCGCTCAAGATCGAAAAAC
>Ga0137379_10005850_pt1 | contig 11615 bp, 16 predicted proteins | sample SagtaG_18_FD_104812 | JGI IMG/M metagenome (GOLD analysis project Ga0137379, IMG submission 104812) | Vadose zone soil microbial communities from Sagehorn Ranch, Mendocino, California, USA - Sage2_L_80_16 metaG | ecosystem: Environmental > Terrestrial > Soil > Vadose zone | place: USA...
GTGCCCCCTTTAGAAACTCAATCTCGAGCGCCTGCCGGCCAACCATGCGCTCCAACGCCGCGATCTTGGCTTCGTATTCCTGCAGCAGATCGGCAGCCTGGGCGTCTTCATCCAAGCCGCCAGCTTCATACTTCTGAACCCAGACGCGGATCAGTTGGCGCGAGAGATCATGCCGCTTGGCGAGCCCATATAGCGTCTCTCCGGCAATAAACTCCTGTGCCACCTGCCGCTTGAACGCGATGCTGTGAGAACGCTGTCGGGCCATGGCTTTCATCCTTCGAAAGCCCAGCACACCCTGTCAAACCACTAAGCTCAACCTGTCCGGCTCTAGGGGCGCACTCCACATGGCAGTCTTTACCCGCGATCATCCGACATGGGCTCTAATACCAGCTGACCTGACAACCTTTGAGCGCGGGTCTTGAACTGGAGTACTCCCCGCCAAAAAAGCGAAAAACGCCAGCCGACCAGGCTGGGCGCCAGTGCACGCAGACATTCAGCCTCGCTGCCGCCTGAACTAGATTTCGGCACCCGGCATGAAACAGCGAATTTGCGTTGTGCCGTCGATGTCCCGATACGGCCATACTACGGCCGGACCAAAACGGTTGGGCTCGGTTACAACCGCGGCGTCGGGCACGACAACCCAATGCCCATAAATTCGCACGCGATAGTGTCCATCCTGCGTGTCCCAGTCGACATCTTGCACGCTGACGCCGTCGGCAAACGAGCAGCACAAGCCTTTCCCGCTCGCGAGGCGATCGAACCACGGCTTGAGCGGAGAGTCAGCAAATCGGCCGTTGTCACGTGCGACCAGTTGATTTGGCACGAGTAGGGTCAGGCAAAACGCGAAGAGTGCCAGATCGTTGCGTCCGTACATCGCGGCCTCCATCGACGGTTGCCGCGGGCCGATAAGCCCGATTGGCAAGCAAGCGATGTGGCAAAGTGGCCACCAGTCGATAGGTGGCCACTTTGTAGAATTTTGGTGCGAACAGTCAGCCTATATAAGCCACGCGCCGCTGGGATTGAGCTTCAACGGCAGTCTTTGGCTCCGCTGGCAATTGCAGAACCGTGGCCCGCTGGCCCTCACACAGTGTTGTCAGGAACACCGTGCGGCCGTCCGGAAATTCCAGCGCATCGTGATGCGCCGCAATCTTGTCTTTGTTGATTTGACGAAAGATCGCTGTCCTGTGCTCGACCACTTTACCGCGCCAACCAATCAGGCCAGTCGGTAAGCAACTAACCTCTTGAGCAAAAGACAGCTCAGTACCCGGAAGGACGCAGACCGCTACGTTCACATCTTCGGATGCTGCGAATCCTCGCGTGCCGGTACCAAAATCGCGCGTCGTTAGCTTGTCGCCAACTTTCGCCGGCCGCGACTTGACGCTGTGGAGACTGTAGTCGCACATCTGGGAACTCTCCCATTGGAAAGCCCCTCAGCCAACGCAATTTTACCTTTTTCTCGATCCTAACGCATCACCAAACTGAGCCGACATCCGCGTGACTGACGGCGGACGTCCCGTGCGTACGATCGCCGGTCCGAGCAGGCTGTGCGCGGAAGTTGTGTTTGACACGCGAGTTGTGTTTGACACGCGACCGATCACAGGAACAAACCACGACGTAAGCAATCTGACTCAGTCGGCTAGCTTACGGTTCATGATTTGATCGAGCGCAGCGGGCCGGCACTTCGGTCAAGGTCGCTTTGTGGCGCACAGCGACTAACGTTGCGAAGCTGCGGGACCTGTTTGGGCGAGCCCTAAGCACGCAATTGCTGATCTACACGGGCGCCTTGATCTACTCGAAATGGCGCTGGCTAAGATCGCGGACGATGCTGAGCCGCCCACCACACTCGTCACGCTTGGCGACTCCGCGTCGGCCTGAACTATCAATTCCACTGATCTGATTACGGCTTCCGCAACAGCTCCGGCAGCTTCGCAATATTTGCCGCGATCCGCCGGGCCTCGTCTTTGCTGAGCAGCTTCGCCGCTGATTGTCCGTGGAACCAAAGCCGGAAACGAACGTTCAACGTTCTTCGAGAGCAATCTCTGGTCACTTAGCCCCGGTCGTTTCACGCGGTCGGGGCAATTTTTATTTACGCAACAGCTCCGGTAGCTTGGCAAAATCGACTGCAATCCTGTGGGCTTCGTCACGCGTTAGCAGTTTTGCTGCCGCTCGCCGGCCGGGCTCCTCCTCGAAATAGACAAATGCCAATTTTCTGACCGGCGCTGTCGCACACATAGAAGCACGCCTCCAATTCCTCGACGATCCAGGGCAGCGGGAAATGGCGCTCGGTCAACTCAGCGGCCCAATCTTCCTCGGCCCCATCTGACGGCGCAGAAACCAATGAAATCGGGCCTTCCGAAGCGGGCTTTCATGGTGTAGCGGGTGAATTAGTAGCCGCGCCTACCTTTTTATAGGCTTCGATGCGCTCGGATATTTCATAGCTGCGGGCCAACTTTCGCCAGCGCCGCTCACAATCGAGGAACGCCTCCCGGAGAGCGGGGTCGCGAACTTTCTTCGCGTGGCGCGCGCATTGGTCGGCGTGCCAATAGCACTCGCGAATTTGCTCGCTCACTTGCAAGGCGCACCCTCAACAATCCATACGCTTCCCAATTCCGGTCGGAGTCAATCCAGTAGCAGTGCAACGCACAATTCGTGCCACCTGACGCGCCCGGCCAACGGATCGTCAGCCGCTCAGGTCAGCGATCGCAATTTCACCAAACAACTAAGCTCTCGATCGCGAAACCGGTCGAGCATGGCCGCCTTACTTACGCAGCAGCTCGGGCAGCCGTGCGATATTGACCGCGATCCGCCGCGCCTCGTCGCGGCTGTGGATATATGTGGATATGTCGGACGGTGAAAGCGCGCTGGCGCTTTCTTCCGTACTATTCAACTTTCGTTTTGTTGCGCGATGTTGTGGTGGGTCATGTCACTGTTGGACGATTTCGTGCGGATGCGGCGGCATCGAAACCGCGCTGCGGAATTTGACGAGTTGGCCGATACTGAGCGGCCTTCTCTTTTGGGATGTCGTTACCGCACTATCGCGCGTCATTATAAGGAGTTGGCTGACCGCGAAGAGCGGCATCGAAATCTCCATCACACGCACATGCTAAAAGTGTACTTGTTTAGAACACATTAAACTCAAATCGATTTAGGTCGTCGTAATTGATGCAAACAAGCACCACCCTTGATTAAAAAGTACCGACAACTTTAATCAAAAAGCATCTATCTAATTAAGAAGGCCCAAGTCATTAGGAAAGAAAAACCACCGCACCTTTGCTGGCGATGCACTAAGAACCCAACTTTGTGCGACGCAGCACCACAAGGCCCAGGTCTGCGCCAAGCGACTGACAGACCCCTGCTATCCGCAGCGCTATGCTGATTGATGGTTTTATTTTCTTGAATTGATGGCCAACGGCACGATTGAGTGGGGATTAGCGCCCCCAATCAAGGAACCCGGTGTTCCGTCCCGCGACGGTCAGTGAAACAGCGGCAGTTTTGCCGCGTTTCCTGTTAACACAAATGGGGACATCAAAATGGACCGACGCGACCAAGAACTTTTGGACAAGCAAATGCGAAGGCTTACACCGCCACGAAATGACGGCGTAATTGCTGTGTTGTTTGTCGCGATGTTTTTAGTTGGCATGACCCTCGGCAGCGTCCTGTCTGAGCCCAAAACTGAGCCGATACATATCGCATCGATGGATTAGACTGCACCGAGTTGAGTTGCCCAAAGCCATTTAGGATCGTGAACTCAGGGAGTTGAAAGAACAGGAAAAATAGAGACGCGGACGCGCAGGGAGGGGGGCTCAGTATGGAGTATGCCGTCTTGAGCAATTCATCAGGCGATCCCATCGACGTTTCTGGTGACGTGCGGAAAAGCGCGCATGAGCTGGAGTGGCATTCTGTCGAGAACGATGGTGAAGGCAACTGGCGATACGCGCTGAAAAGGACGCGCGAGGCTGCAGCGGCGTGCTTAGCCGTTGGCATTCTGGCCAATATACTTGTCGCTATCCCGCTTACAACCGAGCTTGTTGCACCGGCTCACGCGCAAGTAATTCCAAAATCGCTTGAGCAGGGCGGCACTGACGCTGCACTGAGAGAGCGAAGGAATGCTTGGACCGTCGGCGTCGCCGGCGGCCAGCTCTCAGGCACCTACATGACTTTGGCTGATGAGCTCGCGCAGGTGCTTGACGATGGTGACAATCTGCGGGTCGTTCCGATCGTTACCTATGGTGCTGCCTCCAATCTCGACGATCTGCTGTATCTGCGGCAAGTCGACGTCGTGATGGCACAGTCGGATGTCTTCGAGTATTTCCGCACTCAGAGGAAAACCCGTAATCTCGAGCAGAGAATTCATTATATCATTCGCTTGCCCGTTTCGGAGATGCACGTCCTTGCGGGCGCCGACATCAAAAGCATCGAAGATCTACGCGGCAAAAAGGTCAGCTTCGGGCCGGCAGGAAGTGCTTCGAGCCTGACCGGGATGATCGTTTTTCAGCGGTTGGGCGTCAAGGTCGAGCAGGTGCTGACCGACAATCCCACCGCGCTGGAAAAGCTCAAATCGGGCGAACTTGCCGCGCTGGTGCGGGTGATTGGCAAGCCGGTCGGCTTCTTTGCGCAGATTCCCCCGAATTCGGGCCTTCACTTGGTGCCCATCCCCTTTTCTAAGATCTTTACCGACCACTACACGCTCGGCGAGTTCAGCAGTCAGGAATATCCGACGCTCGTTCCGCAGGGGGACAAGATCGACACTATCGCGGTGCCGGCGGTACTCGCGGTTTTCAACTGGCCGAAAAATACCGTTCGCTACCGCCGTGTGCAAAGGTTTACCGAGGCTCTTTTCACCAAGTGGGACAAGTTCATGGAACCCCACCGCCATCCCAAATGGCGCGACGTCAATCTTGCGGCGACCGTTCCCGGTTGGACCCGTTGGAGCGTCGCCGAGGAGATGCTGAATCGTACCTATCCGAGGGTCGCCGAATTTCAGCAAAAGGATCCGAGGGCCGGCGTATTTGGGTTGTTCCTGAAGTATCAGGATCGCTCGGTTATGGACCTTACTCAGGAGCAGCGTGACGCGCTGTTCCGCGATTTTCTCCAGTGGCGAGACAAGCCAGGCACTACGCAGCGCTAAGCCGCTCCAGTGGGCGATGCCTGTCTGGCGCGAACTCCGTGCTCGATTTTGTTACGGGGAGCGGGAAAAGCAGCCTCAAGAAAGAGGCGAAACTTCAGTTGGGCCTCAATAGGGGGAGTACCACCATATGAGCATCCCTCCAAGGAAGCCTCTTAACCCTATCGATCTTTCCACCACCGCCTGAGATGTCGCGCCGCAATATACTCGCCCCGCTCGGCATCGTGGTCGCGAGTATCTTGGTGGCGACAATTGCGTATTACTTTGCGGTGGGTGGGTGGGTCCCGCCGTCAGAGCCTGCGCCTGGACCGCAAACGACGTCATTCGATCCGACAGTCATCGCGCCGCCGGCATGGTCCACAGGCCAACAAGCGCCCTGGCCCACGATGGCTCAAGACAATGATCTTGCGACGTCGAAGCAGAGCGAGATTTCCACCCAGCGTACCAAGACGTCACAGCCAGCGAGATCATCCGAGGGCAAGACCATGGCGATAGTGCAGGCGGGTGAGCCTGGCGCTCAGATTCCGCCTGCGAGCAAAGCTACCCGTGTGCTTGATCCGGAGGAGATCAAGGTTCTCATGAAACAAGGCCAACAATTCATTGCAGCGGGCGATGTGGTCACGGCCCGAATCGTATTCCAACGAGCTGCTGAGGCCGGCGACGCCGACGCTGCGGTGGCGTTGGGCGGGACGTACGACCCCATCGTGCTTGCAAAGCTCGGTGTGGCGGGACTGGGCGTGGACGTGGAGAAAGCACGAACCTGGTACCAAAAGGCCGAGAGCCTTGGCTCAGCGGAAGCAACACGGCGGCTGGCCATTCTTGCAAATCGTGAGCGCTTTGGATGGTAGCGACTGGAGCGACACAGCCCCGCCCGGTGAATACCAAATTTGGGTTCGTTGTGTCCACCGCCGTTGGAGACGAAGTGGCGGAGGCTAATTTTAAACCCGCAACCGCGTTGTCGTTCGCAACCGAGACGCTGCCGGAGCGCAAGGTCGCGTGCATCACGGCCTTTACCAGTGAGGTTGCAAAGCATGCAAACCCGGCCGCGCTCGAGGCAGTCAACCGCGAGTTACTAGGCGGTCTTGCGGCTGCAGCCGACCGGCTGTTTTTCCGTTACGTTGTCGATACCGTCGGCGCTGCTGATATCGGTGGAAGCGGCACGGCCGCGGTCGATATCGCAGACGACTTTCGGAATGCATTAAGCGCAATGGATGGCAGTTCTAGGTCGCGTTATTTCGCATCTTCGTTAACTCGGCAGCCGCGATCGAATGGGCAACCCTCGCCGCGGTTAGTCCCGTGTTCGAGCGGATGACCCCCTCGGGCGAAACGATGTTCGGAGTGACGGTCTTTGTCAGCGATGAAATGCCCGCGGGCACTGAGATGATCCTAGTCGATGCCGACCAGTTGGCGGTAGAACCGGGACGCGTTGAGTTGGCTTCAACCACGCAAGCTGATCTTCGCCTCGACAGCGAGACGAGCGATGGGCCCGGCCAGATGGTCAGTCTCTGGCGGACCAACATGGTCGGCGTTCGTGCTGAACGCGTGTTTGGATTTAAATTGACGCGGGGCCTCGTTGGCGTCGGTCATTGTCTCGAACCCGAGCATCTGAACATGACAGTTTTAAAAAGCTTTCAAGATCTTCCAGCGAGCGCCAGCGAATCGAATCTGCTTCTACCTAGTCGTCAGATTCGCAATACGTCGCTGATGGAAAAACAACTTGCGCAGATCATGCTCGACACCATGCACTTGGTCTGCGATCCGCTCGAGAAGCGCGTCGCAGAGCTTGAAGCACAGGTGCGTGAGTTTAAATACGTGGGCACCTGGGAAGCCGAGCAGCAGTACGAGCGCGGCAACTTCGTCACCGCGGCCGGCAGCGTGTGGCACTGCGAGCAGGCAAATAAAAACCAGCGCCCCGGCAACGGTGGTCCGCAATGGGTTTTGTGCGTGAAGCGCGGGCGGGACGAGCGATGAGGCATTGCCAGCGATATCGCCGAAGAGGAGATAGGTCCGAGGCATCCGCGCGCCGCCGAGCCGCCGCTCGCCCTATTTCTCGAACTTAATCCAGCACTCCGAGCGAGGAGCAACCAACGCCAAAAACCTGCAATCCATGAACTGGTCTTTATTGTCGGGCCTGAACAACGCCATATAGCTCGCATTGCCGCAATCGATGCTCCAAAAATCAACGCCATCTGGCGCGCTGCCCTGGTACATCGTGCGAGTGACCGCCGCACAGGGTTGGCCGTTGGCAGAAATGAATCGAGTCATGGTCTCGTGCCGCTCTTGCTGCGGCAGTAGGAAAAGCATTTTTGAGGTCTCATTGCCTTCTCTGAGCACCCGGGGGTCATCGAGCAGGGTGTCGCTCTCCTGAGCGTGACCAATGGACGGCGCGAGAATGCACGCCAGCGCGATTACTATAATGGGCTTAGCCATTGCGCATTACCTCAGCATGTCTTGACGCTGATCGCGCTGAACGCCTTGCCGCGCTCGTTCATGTTCGCCGAAGATGAAATACGTTCGAGGCATCGGCGCCGCCGAGACTTAATTGCTTCGATCCTGCTCTTGCACCGCTAACCGCTTGCGCTGCTCTTCATCGAGATCGAATTGCGCCACGGCCTGCGGCCTCGGCGGCCCTTTCGTCCGGCGCCTCAACGGTCCCGAGGTAATGGGCGCGCTGGCGCAGGAGTGAGACGCGCCAAGCCCGGAGCTTGGTGGGCTTCTTTTTGGAAGTAGGCCGCATGCGACTGAAAATAGCGGCAGCGGGGCCAGATTGCGAATCAGACAGGAAAAGCGGGGTGAGACTTTCTCATTTTGACCGATGTTGTTGAAAAAGAGGCTCGTGATTTCCGGCGGCTTCAGGGCTCGCCGAGCGCCAAGCCCGGCTATTCGCAGCGCCGCAAACGAACCGAACACGGGTTTTATTGTCCCGTTGCTTAAACCGTTTGCCGACCGCAGCAGGGCGGCTGATATGGCACAGTCCTTGATCGGCCGTGTTTTCGCGGAAGGACAGCAGATCCGCAGCGCAAACGTGATCGCATTCAACCTTCCGCCGATAACGCCGGTCACCAGCTCCGGCGCGCTCTGCTCGTCGACCTCCTGGGCATCCTTCTCCTCTCCTTTGTATTTTACCGGCCCGGTGCAGACGACCGGAACGATCGGCAGAATGGCGCCACCCATCATCGCTTCCTTGAAGTACTGGGCATAATAGTCCGGGAAGGCGGACACTTCCTTTTGGAATAAAACGAGCTTCTGATTGGGCCGGGATTCAAATCCATCGAAGCGCTCGCGGATGTAGGTAAAAAAGCCCGGCTTGGAATATTCGCCGTCGGTTACGATCTCGATCCCGCATTCGACCTGCTTACGCACACAGTCGGCGACTGCTTGTGCTAAGGTCGAATTCAGCTCCGCTTCATCGTAGGGCTGTCTTCCATATTTTGCCTTCAATATGTCAAGCAGCTTGTGGGGCCGCGGCAAGCTTCCGATATGTGTGGTCTGAATGTGATCTGTGTTCTGTTGCACCGTCATGGCCCATTACTCCCGTTGACGGTCGGCTTAAGGCTGGCGCCTTGATCGTCTAGGCATGAACCGGAGCACAATCAACGAGCATGATCAACTTACAAGGACCGCAATAGGAGACCCTCATGCCCGAGAACAAAGTGGTCTCGCACGAGCAATGGCTAAAGGCGCGCGTTGAATTGCTCGCTGCCGAGAAGGAATTCACCACCAACGTGATGCACTGACGCGCCGCCGAAAGGGGATGCCCTGGGAGCGCGTCTGAGGGGCCGAATGGCGTTCTTTCGCTCGCTGATCTCTTCGAAGGGCGCTCGCAGCTGACCGTCTATCACTTCAAGCGCCCGGTTTTACACCAAAGCGCGCAAGGTCTCGTTCAGAAATCACGCCCTTACACCGTACAAGCACGCCGGTATGTGAGCGATCGGTCACTTTATCTGTCCCAATCTTCCTCAGCCTCGCGCTTTACCGCTGGCGCTTTCGGGTTCTTCACCTTCACCCAATACGCTGAGCGGCCGGAGTGATAGGGGGAGCCTAGCCGTTTTGACACGATACCCTCGCAGCCTAGTTTGCAGCGCGGCCTATTGAGAGTTGGTTTCAGCTTTTGTTTTGTAACGAATATCGCGAAATTCTCGCGGGCCTTTGATGAGCTGGCGCTTTCGTCGTGCTCGTTCTTCGCGAGTTGCAGTCTGATCGCCAAGGCGGTCGATTTCTCGGCCCGCCATCTTAGCTGCCTTGCGTTTGGCACCCTTGCTGAGCTGGCGGGCTCGGGGTCGGTTAGCGAGACCGCGCTCGACTAGTCGACAGATCGCCTCGGCCCGCGACGAAAGATCCTTCTGCTTGCGTCGCCACTCATCGACGGTTTTCAAGAACGACCTGCCCAGACGCATTTCCAAAGCGCTCGGTTTTTCATGCGAATTGACCCGTAATGGAGGGCATACTTTAAGCCGAACCGGGCGCAATCACAGCGACACGAGCTAGGACGTTTCGGGCGCTTTTTCGTGATGTTCATGATTTTGCGTAGTCAGGCAAACGGTGTTCCTCGATCCATCTCTCGGCATCCGATTGGGAAGCAAACCAACCGAAGTAGCGTGGGCTGTTTCCTGGCCACATCATTTCGACGCGCCAATAACCCGATTGCTCGATCGGCCTTAGCACCATATTACCTACATCGCCCATGAGGCCCTTCCGAGTCTGGGCAGCTTTTGAGTCTGCCATCGCGAAAAGGTCGATTGTGTGGTCTGGCGTGCAATCCTAAGTGGCGCTCGACGAGGCGCGGCCTCAAAAATAGACATACGCGAGCACTTGCCTGGGCGTTTCGCCAGCGCCCGGAAAAGGCCACCCAACGCAGTAAGATTGCTCATGCGAACGCGCCATGTGAACGGGTTGCTAATCGCTGCGATTTTGGTGATCTTCACCATGCCGTTGAATGCGGCTCATCAGCAAAATGCTGCCAAATTGAACGCGGATGCACGGAACGTCGTCGGCATTATCGGCGGTGACAGGGCTAAGACCCAGATCTATTGCCAAATTCTCGATCTCGCGAGGCAGCTTGAGCGGGCCAAGCAGGAGAAAGACAGAAACAAGACTAAGGCGTTATCTCAAAGGATAGATCAATTGCAGAAACAACTCCCCGAGCTTGTCGCGCTCGTTAATGTCCTTAACCACGTCGACCTAAATACACCAAGCGGCCGGGAAATCGTTTTAATAATCGAGAGCCTCAAGCAATCCTGTGAGTAAAGACGGTTATATTTGACAGGCTCGACGAGTCCTGTCCGCATTAACATCTGAACAAGCATCGCCGACGGGCCTAGCACCCAAGCAGATCTCGACCGGCGACCGCACGATCCTTGGCAAGGTATCGAAGCGTGGTAAGCGCTACCTACCTACGTGTTCTGTTCGTGCAAGCAGCATGGGCGGTGCTGATAAAGCGGCAGAGTTCAAGTCCGCAACGCGTGGAGTGTGCTGGCTTGTTTGCTGGTTTACCTGGATTTCGATTCACTGCTGTTTCCAGAAGAACGTTGCAGAGACGAACCCCCGGATACATATCAGCCATGCGAGTAATAGTGGGTGAAATTGCGGCTCGCGTTTCCGCGGTGAAAGTTTGGCCAAGCGGCGACGACAAGGAATCGCAGCGCCTGAGCACATGAAATTCGTTGCGTGATTAAAATAGGCTGACTTCAATCGAGGAAACTGAGGCATGGTGGCTGTGGACCAAACCGAAGCGGCTCACGGAACTGACGCGGATGGAATTGCAGGATATCTTCGACAAGATGATTTCCGGCCTTGCCGCACTGAGCCCCGGCCGAATTGAACCTCCGGCCGGGGCTCTCTAATTTTCACTAAACAGGCGGCCAAACCGCTCAGCAAAGATGAGGCGCGAAGGATTGCCATTAACATCGCCAAGCTGCCGGACCTGTTTTGCGACGGCGTCGTGACGGAAGGCGGAAATGATTTCTTGTTTGTCTCTCGGTCTATGGATCAATGAAATGAATGACCGATACGACGGTGTGCCCCACGCCGTTGTCCAGGAGTGATAGGGTCAAATTAAAGGCTGCTGCGACGATGAATCCGGCTCCCAAAAGCATCATCATCCGCTTCCAAATCATCTGCAGTCTCGCACGAGAATTGCCGCCCCGGTAATCGTGAGTCGCCATTCGTAAAGAGCCTGTTAACGTCGGCGTTCGGCAGCGAAGCTGCTCACGCGCGACGAGTCGGGAAGGATTGCGGTCAATATCGCCAAGCTGCCCGAGCTAGTGCGCAAAAAGGAGCATCATGACGAATAGAGCAAGGATTACCAATTCCGCAGAATTTAAAACTCAGGTCCTGGATCAAGACTATGCCGACTATAAACGGGACCTGACTAGAACCTATCTCAAAATCGCCTGAAGAGGACGACGAGGCAGGCGAGTTGGACAAAACCGAGGAAGTTCTGTGCGTGGAACTCCCAGCGGACAAGGATGCGACGCAGCAATTGTATCCA
>Ga0137379_10005858_pt1 | contig 11608 bp, 9 predicted proteins | sample SagtaG_18_FD_104812 | JGI IMG/M metagenome (GOLD analysis project Ga0137379, IMG submission 104812) | Vadose zone soil microbial communities from Sagehorn Ranch, Mendocino, California, USA - Sage2_L_80_16 metaG | ecosystem: Environmental > Terrestrial > Soil > Vadose zone | place: USA...
ACGATGGAAGGTCATGCCGGTGATGGCGACGGTGGCGACGCGACCTTGCGCGCGCTGCGAGGCGACACTGCCGCCGGCAAGATCCATCTGGGCGAGCATCCAGCCGCCGAAGATGTCGCCGTTCGGGTTCGCCTCGCCCGGCATGGCGATGGCACGCAGCGCCGGCTCGCCCGTCGTCGGAGGCACGTCGGATGTTTCACCGGACACGCGAGTCGACCATATATTGTGGCATCTCTCAGCGCCTCGTACCGTATGCTGCTTGCCTTGGCTGGTTGCTACTTTCTATAATGGCGCCATGGCCGATCTCTTCGACAATCTCGCCCGCAAGGCGGCGCCGAGCTATTCGGCCAAGGACATTGAAGTACTCGAAGGGCTCGAGCCGGTGCGCCGGCGGCCCGGCATGTACATTGGCGGCACCGACGAGCGTGCCCTTCACCATCTTGCCGCCGAAGTCATCGACAACGCGATGGACGAGGCCGTCGCCGGCCATGCCAGCCGGATCGAGATCGAGCTCGCGGTCGACGACACCCTCACGGTACGCGACAACGGCCGCGGCATCCCGGTCGACCCCCATCCCAAATTCCCCGGCAAGTCGGCGCTGGAGATCATCCTGACGATGTTGCATTCCGGCGGCAAGTTCGGCGGCAATGCCTATAAGACGTCGGGCGGGCTGCACGGCGTCGGCGTCTCGGTGGTCAATGCGCTGTCCGACAAATTGTCCGTCGAGGTGGCGCGCGACCGTAAGCTGTGGACGCAGGAATATAGCCGCGGCAAGCCGAAGTCGAAGCTCAAGGACCTCGGCCCGGTACAGAACCGGCGCGGCACCACGGTGCGTTTTCACCCCGACCCCGAGATTTTCGGGAAAGAGGCGCATTTCCGTCCGGCGCTGCTTTATCGCATGGCGCGCTCGAAGGCCTATCTCTTCCGCGGCGTCGAAATTCATTGGAGCTGCGATCCGGCGCTTCCGCGGCCCGAGGAGGTCCCGGAGAAGCGCAAGCTGCGTTTTCCCGGCGGCCTCGCGGATTTTCTCGCCGCCGCTATCGCCGAACGCGCAACGCTGACGCCGAAGCCCTTCCTTGGCGAGGTCGAGTTCCCCGATGGTGGACGCGTCGAGTGGGCGATCGCCTGGCCGGAGGACGAGGAAGGCTTCTGCCATTCCTACTGCAACACCATCCCGACGCCGGAAGGCGGCAGCCATGAGGCTGGGCTGCGCAGCGCGTTGACGCGCAGCCTCAAAGCCTATGGCGAGCTCATTGGCAACCGGCGAACAGGCCAGGTGATGGGCGACGACATCATGGCCGGCTCGGCGGTATTGCTCTCACTCTTCATCCGGGAGCCGCAATTTCAGGGCCAGACCAAGGAGCGCTTGGCGTCGCCCGAAGCAACTCGCTTGGTCGAGACGGCGATCAAGGATCATTTCGATCACTGGCTGAGCGGCGATCCTACGGCCGCCCGGATCCTCATCGATCACATCGTCGAGCGGGCGGAGGAGCGCCAGCGCCGGCGTCAGGAGAGCCTGGCGCGGAAATCGGCGACACGCAAATTGCGCCTGCCCGGCAAGCTCGCGGATTGCAGCCGTGGCAGCGCGCTTGGCACTGAAATCTTTCTCGTCGAGGGCGACAGCGCCGGCGGCTCGGCGAAGCAGGCGCGCGATCGTGAGACGCAGGCGATTCTGCCGTTGAAGGGCAAGATCCTCAATGTCGCCAGCGCGACCGCCGAGAAGCTGCGGGCAAATCAGGAAATCTCCGATCTCATTCAGGCGCTCGGCTGCGGCTCGGGCGAGCGCTACCAGCACGACAAGCTGCGCTACGAACGGGTCATCATCATGACTGATGCCGATGTCGACGGCGCGCACATTGCCTCGCTGCTGATGACCTTCTTCTTTCGCGAGATGCCGAAGCTGGTCGATAGCGGCAGGCTCTTTCTCGCGATGCCGCCGCTATACAGGCTGACCCAAGGCGCAACGACGCTCTACGCGCGCGACGACGCGCACAAGGACGCGCTGATGAAGAGCGAATTCAAGCCCAATCAGAAAGTCGAGATCAGCCGCTTCAAGGGGCTCGGCGAGATGCCGACCGCATATCTGCGGGCGACGACGATGGACCCCAAAAACCGGGTGCTCTTGCGGGTCACGCTGCCCGAGCGCGCCGAGACTCCGAGCGACGAGTTCAAGCGCACGGTCGACCTCGTCGAGAGTCTGATGGGGCGGCGCCCCGAGCTGCGCTTCGAATTCATCCAGAAGAACGCCCAGTTCGCGCACGATCTCGACGTATAAGCGCGCGCACCGGCCGTGACCTGACGCTCAAGTCAGGTCGCTGCGCGCAGCCAATCGCCGACGCAGGAAATAGGTCTCCATCAAGCCCTTGCCTTTGATCTCCAGCGGGCCGCGCGCATCGCAGTGGAACCGGTCGCGGACGCACAGATAGGTTGCAGCCGACACGTGGATCTGATCAGGGGCACCGTGGGTTTCCATCCGGCTCGCCGTATTCACCGTGTCGCCCCAGACGTCGTAGATGAACTTGTGCTTGCCGATGATGCCGGCGATGACGGCGCCGGTATGGATGCCGATACGCACCTGCAGCGTCTCGCCCAGCGTCGCGGCGGCGGCCTTCACAACATCGAGCATGCCGAGCGCCATGTCGGCGACCGCTACGGCATGCTCGGCATGCGGCTCCGGCAATCCGCCCGCGACCATGTAGGCATCGCCGATGGTCTTTATCTTCTCGAGCCCGCGTTCGGCGGCGAGGCGGTCGAATTCGGAGAACAGGTGATTGAGCAGCGCGACCACGCGGCTGGGAGAGAATCGGCTCGCCAGATCCGTAAAGTCGACGAGGTCGGAAAACAGGATGCTCACCTCGGAGAAGCGATCGGCAATCGCTGTCTCGCCTTCGCGCATTCGCGCGATGATCGTCTTGGGCAGGATGTTAAGGAGCAGCGTCTCGGTTTTTTCCTTCTCGACGCGCAATTGCTCGGTGACCGCTTGCTCGCGGTCGCGCAGCAGCTTCTTCTCCAAGGAGGCGTTGATCCGCGCCCGCAGCAAGATGGGATTGAACGGTTTCGGCAGATAGTCCTCGGCGCCGGCCTCGATGCAGCGGACGATGCTGTCGATCTCGTCGAGTGCCGAAATCATGATCACCGGAAGGTGGCGAAGGCGCGGATCGGCCTTGATCCGGCACAGCACCTCAAAGCCATTCATGCCCGGCATCATGAGGTCGAGGAGAACCAGATCGAATGCGTCGCAAGCCAAGCGGTCGAGGGCCGTTTGGCCATCCTCGACCGCCTCGCTGAGGTGGCCTTCGCGGATCAGGCGGCGTGACAGGAGATCGCGGTTCGCTGCGGTGTCATCGACGACGAGAATGCGGCTCGAGACGATCCGGTCATCGGCATCTCGCTCCGAAACCGGCTGAATCGATGCGATGACCCGATTGACGAGGTCGCGCGACGGGGGCGTCGCCGGCTCGTCACCGGCGGTCGGCGCCGTCATTGCATCGGTGCGATCGACCACGGCGTCGATCTGGCCGAGGAGTTGGTCGGCGGCCCCAAGCAGCTTCGTCAGGTCATGAAGGAGCGCGTCATGGCCGCCATCGCGCGCCTCTTCCAATACCATCTCACCATAGCCCTTGATGCCGTTGAGCGGCGTCCGCAAGTCATGGCGCAGCTTGCTCTTGAAGCCGGGAAGATCGCCGCCGGTAAGCCGCGCGCTCATCATTGCCGGATCGAGGAGGGTTGCGAGAAGCGCTTGAAGCTGAAGCCCCCCTTCATGGATCCGCTTAAGATCCGGCACGAGAATTTCGAGGCCGGACTGGCAGGCATCCTCAAGGAGGATCTCGGCAAAGCCGATGATGGCGGCGGCCGGTGCGCTGAGCTCCTGGCTGATGAAGGCAACGAGCGCCCTTCGCAGCCGTTCGGCCGATTGGGCGGTGGCTGGGCGCTCAACCATCCGAATTATGACAGGGGCGCTCGGGCAAGCAATGCTTCCATCTTGGCTAGGAGGCGCGGCAGTTCGATCGGCTTGGTGTCGTAGTCATCACAGCCGGCCTCGATCGCCTTCTCGCGATCTCCCGCCATCGCGTGGGCGGTCAGCGCGATGACTGGGATGCGCCGGGTCGGCTCAGCGGCCTTGACGCGACGCGTCGCTTCCCAGCCGTCGATGACCGGAAGGCTCATGTCCATCAAAATGAGATCAGGCCGCTCGGCCGTCGCCAGCGCGACCGCCTGCTCGCCGTCGACGGCCATGACGACCTCGTAGCCTTTGCGGGCAAGGCGGCGGGACAGCATGTCGCGGTTCATCTCGTTGTCTTCGACCAGTAACACCTTCGTCATCGTCTCACGCCCATCTCATCAACAAGCTCTGGCACCCATCGCGCGTGCCGGACGGCGGCGCACGGCATCAGCGATCACCGTAACGAGATCGCCGCCATTGCCCCCCGCCTTGGCAACGACCTGCCGGGCGCGCCCCGTCAGGCGGGAACGTTCGTCCGTCGTCAATTGCTTCGCGGTCAGGACGATGACGGGAATATCCAGCCAGTCCGCGCGTTCGCGGAGTTCATCGAGGAACTCGAACCCGTCCATCTCGGGCATCATCAGGTCGAGAAGAACGATTGCCGGTGGCGAATGATCGCTTAGCCAGCGCAGCGCTGTGCGGCCATTCGTCGCCTCGGCGACGGCGAGCCCCATCTTCTCCAGGGTCCGGCGGGTCATGTCGCGCGTCGCCGCATCGTCCTCGACGACGAGGACCGGTCCATCGCGGCGCAACAGGCCGTTCAGCACCGCAGTCAGCCTGGTGCGGTCGACCGGCTTGGTCATGAACTCGGCGGCGCCGAGCGAAAGCCCCATGCCGCGATCGGCGACCATCGTTACCATGACAACGGGGATCTCGCAGAGTTCGGCATCCGCCTTCAGCGACGTGAGGACCGTCCAGCCATCCGTCTGCGGCATCATGACGTCGAGTGTAATCGCAGCGGGCTTGATCCGCCGTGCGAATTCGAGTGCTTCGTCACCGTTCTTGGCATGAACCGGATGGTAGCCGGCGCGGCGAAGACTGGTGGCGATCAGGTCGTATGCGGCCGCATCGTCATCGACGACCAGCACGTTGAACGCAGCCGCGCTCTCAGCGATGATGCGCGGGTCGGCGAACTGCTCCGCTTCCGGCGGCTGCATCGGTGCGGCGCGGTCGGGCAGGGTAATGGTAAAGGTTGATCCCTCGCCGGGTTGGCTCGTGACGGCAACGTCGCCGCCGAGCATCACGCAGAAATGTCGGGTGATCGCAAGGCCGAGTCCGGTGCCGCCATATCTCTTGGTCGTCGAGGCATCGGCTTGGCTGAACGCCTGGAACAATCTGCCGAGCTGTTCCTCGGTCATCCCGATACCGGTATCGGAGATAGCGAAGCGGATGGTCGGGCCATCGCCTGTTTCGTATCGTTCGACGACGAGGCTGAGCTGGCCGTCTTTGGTGAATTTGCTGCTATTGCTGAGAAGGTTGAGCAAGCTCTGCTTCAGCTTGGTCCGGTCGGTTCGCATGCTGCCGACCGATTCGGGGCAGCGAAGGACGAGCCGGTTTCCATTCTTCTCGGCGAGCGGTTCGATGATCGAGCGGACCTCATCGAGCAGTGGCAGGAGCTCGACCTCCTCGATGAACACGTCCATGCGGCCCGCCTCGATCTTCGACAGGTCGAGGATGTCATTGATCAACCTGAGCAGGTGCCGCCCCGCCTGCTCAATCTTCTTTAGATCGGGGACAAAATCGTCATGTCCGGCATCGGTCGATTCCTCCTGCAGGATTTCGCTGTAGCCGATGATGGCGTTGAGCGGGGTGCGCAACTCATGGCTCATATTGGCGAGGAACTGACTCTTCGTTCGATTCGCGACTTCGGACTGCTCGCGCGCCTGCTCGAGTTCGATGTTTCGCTTCTTGAGTTCGGTGATATCGCTATAGACCGCGACGGTGCCGCCATCGTGAGTCCGCCGCTCGCTGATCCGCACCCACCGACCGCGATAGTCGTACTCGACGAAGCCGCGCGGGCTCGCATGCTGGCGGAGCCTCTCCGCGATCCAGTCTTGCGGCGAGCGTTCGCCGAGATCGATAAGCGCGCGCGCGACGACCGCCTCGATGATCTCCTGGAACGATGTTCCCGGCTTCAAGATGTCGGCCAGGCTCGGATAGAGGTCGCGGAACTGCTCGTTGCACAGCACGATACGATCGTTGGCATCGTAGAGCACGAAGCCTTCGGAGATAGTTCCGATCGCCGCCGCGATGGTCTTTCGTTGCTGCTCGCGCTCGGCGGTCAGTTGATTGCGCTCCTGCAAACTGTCACGGAACAGCGCCAGCGCACGCGCCATCGCGCCGAATTCGTTCGGCTCGGGGCGCGGGATCGCGACCGCGAGATCGCCAGAGCCGAGCCCGTCGATCGCCAGTATGAGACGCCGCAACGGCGTCGCGATCGAACGCACCATGATGATTGTGAGTGCTGTTCCGCCGAGCATCGAGATCAGCACGAAGGCAAGCGTGAGACGGGTGGCCGCGGCCACTTCCTGGACGACTCTCGCCCGCTCGGCCGTGACCTCGGCCTCGAGGTCGGAAATCAGCGTTGCCAGCATCGCGTCCACCTTGACGCTGTGTTCGCGCGCCTGGGCAAGGAGCGAGTTACCGATGATGCGGCGGTCGTTGGTGTACTGGTCGACCGCGTCGTTGGCATATTTCTCGAACTGCGCGAGCTCGGTGCGGAGCGCCGTCACGAGTTCCGATCTGCGGGTGGCCAGAGTGTCGAGCTGACGGGTCATGCGGTCGCGCGCCGCCGCTGCATTCGTCTCGGACAGGGTCAACTGGCTCACCGCAAGGTCGGTCAGCCAGTAACGCATCTCGCCGAAGGCGATGCGCGCGTCGTTCGCCGATCGGATGATGCCGCTGAGATCGGTTGCCGTCACGACGGCGGCCGACGTGTCGGTCAACTTGCTGATGAGGAAGACGTTGGTGCCAATGACGACGCAGAGCAGCGTGCCGGAGAGGATGATGAGTCGCATCCGGACAGTTAGATTTCCGAACATCATGGAACTCGTCCGGAGACCAACCGGTCGATCAGGCGTCCGATCCATCGACCCCGGTCATTCCAGGGTCTCCAATCATTTGAAGATGACAAGGCTGATAACGGCGCCGAGATCGTTCTCTTCGCCGCCTTCCTTGGGATAACCCGTGACGTCCATATCGCCCTTCGGCGATCCGTGGCAGCTCAGGCACGATGCCTTGTAGTATTCCGGCACCATCATGCGAAAGGCCTGCCGTCCGTTGGTCTCGACCACCGCGGAATAGGGCTGGCCGTTCGGCCAACCGGGCGACAGCAGCTTGCCGGTGATGACTTCCTTCTCCCAGCCGTCGGGGCGCGCCTTGCGATTGCGTACAAGCTGCTCCGGCGCGGTCACCTTGATCAATGCCTGGCTTCCCGCTCGCCGCTCGAAAGCTTCGTTGACGAGACGCGCGAACACCGCGGGAATGAAGGCTTTGAAGCCGGTCCCCTTGGCGTTGATCGTCGCCTGGTTGGCATCGGTCGCCTCGACGATCGCATCCATCTGAGCGCGGAGCAGCTTGCCGTGCCGGGACGCCGGATCGATCGTCGCCGGGTCGATACCGGTGGTTGATTGGTAGATCTTCAGCGCCTGAAGCAGAACCGCATCGCCACTGAGGCCCTTGTCACCAAGATTGGGGTTGTTGATCAGCTCCTGGTTATTCGAGATAACGGTACGGCCGGCACGCAACATCTCCGCGAGACTCATCGCGATCGTCGCGTCCTCATCCGGCGCGGCCTCCGCCTTCATCGGGTTTGCCGAAACCCATCCGAAGATCAGCACAACGGCAATCGCGCCACAGGCAACCGCCCGAACACGGCCAACAAACGAGCTCGCCATTTGACTACTCCCACCCTCTACTTGAAGGGATCATGAAACATGGACTAGGCGAAGGAAATAGAATTCGTACTGGCGATTTGGCCGCTGCAGCTTCTACCCGCCGGAGTGACCTCCGTGTTTCGCCCGTGTGGGGCCGGTTTCAGCAAATTTATGGCTGATGCTTATCTGGCGAGCCAGCGGCGCAAGGCATCGCTGACGATGTCGGGTTGCTCGAGCGTCGAGAGGTGTCCGCAATCCTCGACGACGACAAGCTCTGCGCCGGGGATTGCCGCCGCCATCTCCTGGTGGACGGCAGGCGGCGCCAACGCATCCTGACGACCGCACAGGACCAGGGTCGGGCAGGCGATGCGCCCGAGATCGGTACGCCCGTCGGGCCGGCCCATGATCGCGGCCTGTTGGCGCAGGAAGGCGTCGCGCCCGATGCGCTCGGCCATGCCGATGATGGTGTCGACAAGCGCCTGGTCGGTCAGCCGATCCGGGCTGAGTAGCTGGGGCAGCAGGCGCGGCGTCACCCCCTTGAAATGACCCTTGCCGGCAAGCTCGATGAGGCCGCGGCGCTGTGCGCGCCGCTCGTCGCTGTCGGCGTGCGCCGAGGTGTCGAGCAGGGCGAGGCGAATGACCCGGTGCGGCGCCTGTCGCATGATCTCCTGGGCGACGTAGCCGCCCATCGACAATCCGACGAGCGAGAAATATTCGGGCGTCTCCGCCAACATCGCTGCTGCCATGTCGGCCAGGGAATCATGGCGCGTCAGGTCGCCGACGATGGGCGCCGCAATGTCAGCGACGGCGGCGATCTGCGCCTGGTAGAGCGCACCATCGCAGAGCAGACCGGGGAGCAGCAGGAGGGGCGTGCGCGCATTGGCCATGGGTGCAATCCTAGCGAAACCACCGGTGCGGCAGGGTGCGATTGCTTTGCGCCGCCCTGCTATGTCGTAAAAGTGTGGTGCGCGCTAACGAAAAGATTTGACTTTCAAGCATAGAGACCCAATTAGAAGGCACCGTGAATTCCCGCGGTTCCCTGACGGAAACTGTTACCACTTGATGAATTTTACCGATCTTGGGCTTTCGCCCGAAGTTTTGCAGGCCGTATCCGACGCCGGCTATACAACCCCGACACCGATCCAGCAGCAAGCCATTCCCGTCGTCCTGACGGGCCGTGATGTGCTTGGTTGCGCACAGACGGGAACCGGCAAGACCGCCGGCTTCACCCTGCCGATGATCGACATCCTGGCCGCCGGCCGCGCCAAGGCCCGCATGCCGCGCTCGCTCATCCTGGAGCCAACGCGCGAGCTCGCCGCCCAGTTTTCATACTAGTTCGAGACCTACGGCAAGCACCACAAACTCAACATGGCGCTGCTCATCGGCGGCGAAGGTTTCAGTGATCAGGAGCGCAAGCTCGATCGCGGGGTCGACGTGCTGATCGCCACCCCCGGCCGCCTGCTCGACCTCATCGAGCGCGGCAAGATTCTGCTCTCTGACTGCAAGATCCTTGTCATCGACGAGGCCGACCGCATGCTCGATATGGGCTTCATTCCGGATGTCGAGCGCATCGTCGGTTTCCTGCCGAAACTGCGCCAGACGCTGTTCTTCTCGGCGACCATGCCGCCGGAGATCCGTCGCTTGGCCGATGCCTTTCTGTCCAATCCGAAGGAAATCGCTGTTGCGCCGCCGGCCTCGCCGGCCTTGCTCGTTGAGCAGGCGCTCGTCGTGGTCGATGGCGAGGAGAAGCGCGAGGCGCTGCGCCGGCTGATCCGCAGCGAGGAAGTGCGCAACGCCATCATCTTCTGCAATCGCAAGAAGGATGTCGACATTCTCCAGAAATCGCTGGCGCGCCACGGCTTCGACGTCGCCGCGCTGCACGGCGACATGTCGCAGCCCAAGCGCACCGAGACGCTCGAGCGCTTCAAGAACGACGAGATCCGCCTGCTGGTCGCGAGCGACGTTGCGGCGCGCGGTCTCGATATCCAGGGCCTGTCGCACGTCTTCAATTTCGACGTGCCGATCCATGCCGAGGACTACGTTCATCGTATCGGCCGTACCGGCCGTGCCGGGCTCAAGGGCCGCGCCTTTACCATCGCAGCACCAGAGGATGGCCGTTTCGTCGCCGCCATCATCACCCTGATCGGCAAGGAAATACCGCTTGCCGAAGTCGACGGCATTGCAACGCAGCCGCTCGTCTATGACGACACGCGCCGTGGCCGTGGTCGGGGTCGCGCGGCGCCGGCTCGGACCAAGCGCGCGGAACCGCGGCGCGGCGAGCCAAAGGGACCGGTGGTTAAGCGCTCCGACGAGACGCGACCCGACGAGATGCGGACCGAAGCGGCTCACGCCGAATCCGGGCATGCCGAGCCGACGCGGTCGGACTCCAAGCCAAGTCGGGCAGAACCGGTTCGCCGCGAACCGCGCCGCGCCGATGGCCGACGCCAGCAGCAACCACGTCCCCATGCGGTAGCAACCGCTACGCAGCCAATACGCATGACGCCGGAGGGCATGGAGCGGGCGAGCAACGTCACGGTGCTTGCCGATGCTGCCGGCCGGCGCGACGAGCGCGGCCGTCCCGATCAGCGGCAGCGCGAGGATCAGGAAGACCGCCGCGTCGTCGGTTTCGGCGACCATCTTCCCGCCTTCCTCGCGCGTCCGGTAAGATTAGCCGGCGGCTAGGCGCCGCCCGGACGAGGGCGCGGGCCGCCGGCAGCAGGAGTCCGCCCATGTTGACGAGGCGCCCATGAAGACGATCTTCGTCATGGTCAAATGCGAGCTCGGCAAGGCCTATGTCGTCGCCGATGAAGCGGTGCAAAACGTCGAGCAGGTATCCGAGGTCTATTCAACCTCTGGGCAGTACGATCTCCTGATGAAGTGTTATCTCGCTGAAGGCGCGGATATCGGCCGCTTCGTCACCGATAAGTTGCAGACTCTGCCTGGCGTCAAGGATACTTTCACGATCATCGCCTACAAGGCATTCTCGGACGATAAATCTTAAATTGCGATGGCTCGGCGGCGGCCGCAGGGGTTAACCATCTACCAAAGGGACGTTGACGGTTTCGCGCATTCGTGGAATTATCGTATTTGAACCTTTTTGAATGGGGTGGCGTGGTGAGAATCTTCCGCACTTTGGGCCGTATCGCTGCCGCGACTATTGTGGCAATGGCGATTGGCCACTCAGCGAATGCAACCATCTATACGCTGTCGGTCGACGGCTGCTCCGGTGGTTGCGGCACTGGTCCGTGGGGAACAGTGAAAGTCACGCAGGATGTGGACAACAAGTCGCTGGATTTCTCGGTCGTATTGAGCAATACGGCATTATATCACTTCCACGAGAACCCAGATCCGAACCACCACGCGTTCGTATTCGATCTCGTCGGCGATCCCGCCGTTACCATCACAGGTCTTTCGACAGGGTTCGCCCGCGATACTTCGCACCTGAAGGCCTCGCCGTTCGGGACCTTCGAATATGCGATCGACTGCACGGCTTGCGGTGCCGGCTTCAATGGCGGCAAGGCTGGCCCACTCGACTTCAAGGTTACCCCGACGGCCGGTGCCCTGGGGCTGGCCTCCATCGCGGCAAACCTCTACACGGTGCAGACCCAAGTCGAAAAGATCGCGTTTGCAGCGGACATCGTCAACAAAAGCGGCGGGACCGGTGAGGTCGGTGCCGAGGAGGTGGAGGGCGTTCCCGAGCTTTCGACCTGGGCGATGATGATCATCGGAT
>Ga0137379_10005870_pt1 | contig 11599 bp, 10 predicted proteins | sample SagtaG_18_FD_104812 | JGI IMG/M metagenome (GOLD analysis project Ga0137379, IMG submission 104812) | Vadose zone soil microbial communities from Sagehorn Ranch, Mendocino, California, USA - Sage2_L_80_16 metaG | ecosystem: Environmental > Terrestrial > Soil > Vadose zone | place: USA...
CTGGTCGTCGAATCAGCCCAGCGACTGGCCGGGCAGGTGGTGTGCGCTGACGGCCAGCCCGTGCCGGCCAAGACGCGTCTGTTGGTGGGTCGGGAAGAGGCTTGGGACACCCTGCAACTGGACCTGGACAAAAGCGGCCGCTTCGACACGACGGGCATTCCGCGGGAAACGCTCTCACTGAGCGTCCGGATACCCGAGTATCGGATCTCAGGGCGAAACCCGAGCCTCGATCTTATGAATCCGTTCCGTTTGATCGGCCGAATGGACCACGATGTCACGAACCTGATTTTCCTTTTGGAGAAAGGTCCAAACCCAAGCTCGCAATTCGATTCCTATCTTCCAGAAGCGGAATGGCCGCAAAATCGACCCTTGCGCGGTGCGGAAGCCGCTCCCGATCATTCCAGCCAATATGCAGTCTCTGGCCAGGTGCGGGACGGCGAGACCAAACAGCCGATCCAAAAAGTCCGCATCACGCCCGGCAATGTGGAAGGGACTCTCGGTCGCACTTCGTGGAACAAGAGGAATTCCGCCGAAGGAACCAACGGAAGCTATCTCGTCTATCTCGATAAGAGATACAGCCAGCCCGTGTTGAAAGTGGAAGCTGAGGGCTATTTGCCCGGCAAGTTCACGCTGCTGCCCGAGTCACGAACAAATTTTGATCTGACGCTCCAAAAAGGGGCTGGACCCAGCGGCACTGTGCTACTGCCTGATGGCCAACCAGCGCAGGGCGCCTCTCTAATGCTCCTCTGCTTGGGAGAAGCCCAAGTCGGCCTCCGGGGCGATGGAACGCTGCAAGCTTGGCAGCACCGGGAGTTAATCCAATACACTGACCCGGATGGCAGTTTCGTCCTGTCGCCGGAACTGGATATGGTGTCGGTCGTAGCGGCCACCAAGGAAGGATTCAAAATGATCTCGGTCCAGGAATTGGCAACGAATTCGAAGGTGGTGCTTGAATCATGGGGACATATCCAGGGCGTTTTACATCGTGCCGAGAACCTTAGCACCAACGAAGACCTGGATCTGGCCCTCGTGGATGGGCCACAACTCAACTTGCAATATCACACAATGACCGATGCCGAGGGCCGCTTCGAATTTGAGCATGTCCCGCCTGGGCGACTCCAGATCAATGGAAGAAACATGATCAGCGAGCGGGGTTGGACATGGGACCCGCTTGAAAAGATCACCCTTAAACCCGGCCAAGACTTGCAAGTCGAGATCCACGCCCCCGCCCGTGCCGCCTCCAAAACAGTAGTCCAATCACCGCGAGGCGGTGGCGTGATGAAGCTCGCCCGAAAGTCAGGACCGGGACCGAGTGGCGGAGTTCTGCTGCCGGGTGGCAAACCGGCCGCTGATGCCGAAGTGGCTCTTTTGGTGAAGGGCAAATATCTCGCATTAGGCAAGGGGGACTTGCGTGCTTACGAGGCTCGCCAGGAAGGGCTGGTCGTCCGCGCTGGTGCTGACGGGCGTTTCTCGTTGCCCGCGGTGGAAGGCACAACCGGACTTGTCGCGGTGCATGAACAGGGTTTCGCCCACGTGCCACTGGCCAAGTTTGAGGCCGCGCCCGAGATCGCGCTGGAAGCCTGGGGCCGAATCGAGGGCACGTTACACATTGGCCGGCGCATCGGCACTAATGAGCAAGTCATCGTGGAGTCAGACAACATGGTCTTTGGCAACGCGCCGATGTTAGATGCGGAAGCTTTCCAGGCCCGAACTGATGACGCCGGTCGCTTCGTTATCACATTCGTGCCACCGGGAGAGCGGAAGATCGCCCGGATGATTCCAAACGGAAGCGGATCTTGGCAGCATTCAGCGCCCACCATCGTGGCGGTCAAACCGGGTGTTGTGACCCAGGTATCGATGGGAGGCACTGGCGTAACGGTTGTCGGCAAAGTTCACGTAGCGGAGCACGAGGTCACCTGGCACAACGTTCATGCCAGCCTTCACAACCAGTTTCCGGAGGCTTTCAAGAAGGGGCGGACGACCGAGGAGCAGTCGGCATGGGTTTCGACTCCTGAAGCCAAAATGGCGATGAAGAATTATCGCGTCTTTCCGATTATGATTTCCGCGGACGGTTCGTTCCGTGCTGAGGAGGTCCTGCCGGGCAAGTATGACCTGGATATTATGCTGCTGGGATCAGGCGGCGTCTCGGCCGGTCCCTCGGGCATCCAGGGGCGATACCATCACGCGGTCGTTGTCCCCGACACGCCGGTCAACGACGACGCATCGCCCGCCGACTTGGGCACTATCGAATGTGAGCCAGTCCGTGAGGCCGCGGCGAGCGACCAGTAAATCACCTGAAAAAGGATCGGCTTTCCGCGGACAATGACGCTCGGTGGCGAGGTCAGGGGAAGGGCCTCATTGGCTTGCTGCTCTGCCGTCCGGCAATTCAACCCGGCCGAGATATTGTCCGTCCTTTTTTGTGGCGAGACCCCATTTGAAATCCCCGCTGAATTCGGCCGAACTGAACCCGGATTCCTTCGCCATTGGGAAGCTCATCTTGAGTGTGTCAGCATCGATTAAGGCTGTGCGCGGTCCTTCGAATACCAGGTAGCGATCGCTCGCCCATTGCACGCTGCCCCGGTAAGCACTGCGCTTGTCATACGGATGAAACGTGAACTGCCGCTTTTGGCCACCGGGCAGTTCGGTGATGGTTAAACCCTGCTTCTCTTGCACCCCTACCGCACGACGGTGGCCCGGGGCAAGAACCACGTCAGGATCGAACTCAACAGGGATCGTCTCTAATGGAGAGAGTCTGCCCGATCGAGGATCGAGCGAATATGCCTTCCGTTTCTCGCTCCGATTGAGCGTGTCACTGGTGAGAACCACCCCCGTTGGCGTGGCACCAGTCCAACCGACAATTTCGAGCATCGTGCCCGCCAGTTCTACGGTCTGCCAGGTTGCATTCCCGAGGTCGCCAACGTGAATCACCCGGGTGTTCTGCTGTTTGGGCTGCTTGCGCCACGAGTGCAGTGCCAAGAACTGCCCTTCTGGAGAAATACTCCCCTTCCCAACAAACCAATTTGTTATGCTCGCTGGAACCGTAACCTGGCGCTTGCCTTGCGAGTCAACGAGCCACAACCGCTGGGGATCGGCGCTGGAAAACGTCTTAGGATCTTTGCGGATCGTCTCAGCCACAAAGAGGGTCAATCCCTGTTTGCCGGACAAAAACCCATGCACCAGGACCGAGCCTTCGAAATCGGCCAACGGCTTCCTTTCCATGGGGTGGGCAACCGCCGCCAGGGAAAGCTTCGACGCTTTGGCGGCATCGGTGGCGGTAATTAGCAGGCTTTCGTTACCGGGAATAAATTGAGCCGTTTCGTTCGTGTCAGCGATTCGGCTCCAGTCCACAACCCGTGGGCCATTCAGCGTCAGCGTGGGATCATTCTCTGGCGTCCGCTCGGGTAAGGGACCATCCCGCAAGCCGCTCACCAATTGCTCGAGGAGTGCTTCCCGATAATCTTCATCCTTCTCGGAAAACTCGGCACGTTTATCGGAGACACTGTAGGAAAAACACTTCAGCCTCGGCGGTGTCATTTTGCAGGAACAGCTTCGTAGCGGTCCAGGTTCCCTTACGGCCATCCCGGAAACCACCTTGTGGACTTCGGACCAGGTTCGCCCCGAGCACCGCAGTGTTCATTTTCAGACGGTCGGGCGGCTTATCGCCATACCGCGGCGGTGACGGCTGGTGGAATGCCTTTGAGAAAGCGTCAACGAAAGCTGATCCAGCCCTGGAATCATTCACAGCGATGAACGCCTCGCCCCAACTCATGGGGATGTCGGCTCTGGTTGTGCTGCGCGTCTTGGTGCCGATAATGACCTGGGCTGAAGGCTGCTTTTCCACCTCACACTCCAGGAACGTCCAATCTCCTCCGGGCGCATGCCACGGGGCCTGGTCGAGCAATTTCTGATTCTCGTGCGCTCGCACGATTTTTAAGGCCAGGTAACCCCAGTTTTCCGATTCTGCCGCACGGGCGCCGGGCTCGATCGAAATCGTTTGATTGTTCGTGCTGCCGGATTGGGAAGTCTCCGGCGCTTCGCGCTTACAGCCCGCGAGAAGAATCGCTGCCAGCAAAGCAAGAACCGTGGTGGTTATCTTCATTTTGGCAACTTAAAGCCCTTCATTGATCATCACGAGGCGCTTTTCCCTTTCGCAATTGCTGCACCAAGGTTTTCAATTGAGCATTATTAGGATCCACGTTTGACGCTGCCTCTGCCACCCGCAACGCATCCTCAGATCGCGCTTTGCTAGAGAGAAGATTGACGTAACGAAAGACGGCCTCCGGGCTGTAGGGACAAAGGGCAAACGCCTGTCGAAAGCCAAAGTCCGCCGCCTCGATCATCCGCTTCTTCTCGATCGGATCATCCGCTCCCGTCGCTCTCCAAGCATAAATCCCGGCAATTGAACTGCGGAGCTTGGAAAACATGGCACAGGCATTCGTATTAACCACATACTTCACGTCGCCTTTGAAGCGACTCATATCACGCCTTGCGAATACCTGATCGGAAAACGCACAGACATCTTTCACCGGTGTTTCCGGCTTTAGCCAATCGCCCAACATCTCGCTAACTCGCTGGCTCCATTCCCTGGTGTCCTTTTCCACCACCTCCGGCGCTATCGAGAGCAACGGTTCGCGACGGACTTCCATGATCAAACCGTGTGGCACCAGGTGCGGATACATCCAGTCCAGCGGGAAACTTTCCTCGATGAAAAATTCTGGTTTAGGGTTCTTTTCGAAAATCACCTTCGCCAGCAGACCATTGATGGCCATCACCGCAACTTGCCCACTCACCTGAACCCGATTGTTCACGATTTTTACATCTTCACCAGGCTTCAGTTTGCCATTTTGCAGCCGCTTTTGGGCATCCTCCAAGTATTCCTGAAATGCCTTTTGAGAATCTTCTTTGCTCGGAATGTAAATCTGATGCCCGTATATCTCTCTCAAGTAGTTGAGGTAAAGGTTATCAGCCAGAGCGTTCTGCGTGATGGTGAAAAACGGATCTCCGGTTTCCTGCGATTTGCAAAGGGCCGTTACCAAACCGCGTCCCGGATCGGTTCCGCCAAAATAAATACTGCCTGCGGGAACGGAACGGATGATGTCGAGGCCGAAAGCCTTGGCATACTTCGGCTCTCCCAATGCAAATTGCTCGCAGGCCAACTCGGTTTCAAGGACGGTTTGCCATACCTCACTGGTGACCGCAGGATCGGCTTTGGATCCTGCATACTGCCCGGCTCGCTTATGCAGTTTATCCCAGAGACGCGAAACTGCAGGCCAATTGCCCTCTTTGGCAGCCGCGAAATAGCGCCAAACGTCCGAGGCAACATTCAAGTTGAATCGCTCAGCGAGTGCTTTGGCTTGCGCTTCCTTTCTAGCTGCGAAAGAGGTGACCTCGATAGGCAGGTCAGCGGAAGACTCTTGATGGGAGGGTTTGCACGAACAGAGCAAAATCACTGCCACGAGCAGCACATCCCGGGTGGAGCGGAAGTTCTTGTTCATCGTTGGTCGGTTCCCGTCGTCGTCGATAACATTTCCACGCGGGCCACACGAGAGCTTTTTCGCATTCAGTTCGCTCGAAACAGAGAGCGAAGACTAGGAGAAGGGTGCCGCAAACGAAAAGTCCACCATGCGAACGCGCTCGCTTGCAAGCGCCGCACCAACCAGGCCGGGTTTACGCCTTGCCCAGCAAGTCCTCCCACCGGCAGCGTAACGCCCGCTGAAGCCGGATTGCCGTGGTGATCAAAATGTTGGTCCGGCCGCGCTCGATTTTTTGAACCGTCCTCGGGTGCAAAGCGACGATTTCCGCAAGGCGTTCTTGCGTGATTGACTGACGCACGCGCTCCCGACGCACGTTGGCGCCAAAAGCCTTGAGTTGGGCGGCCTGTTTTGAGTCGAGTGGCACGCCCTATTGAGGCGCATAAAATTATTGACACCACGGCACAATGGGGCGTAAATGGCAAGCTGTGTGCTCCATCTGGAGAGGATACGCCCGGCGAGTCGCCTGGCTGCCCAAAAGTAAAGAAATCTGGCGTGCGGAGGCTCGAATCGACATGCGCCGTCACGCACCGGACCGACAAAATTAACGAACAATATCTTTTTTATGTTTTCGCTGACGTGGATTCGAAAAAGAGCCGCCAACGAACTGACTCAGGCACTGAGGGACAACACGGAAAAACTCACTGGCGTGGCCGCAGGTATTAATCAACATAACCAGTCCCAGGAGATCATCGCCGCGTTCCAGCGAAGCGCGGAACAAGTAGACAATTTTGGCAAGAATTTGGAGCGTGCCGCATCGTGCCCGCTTCCGGTCCAGACGTTCCCACTGACGGACGATTTTCTTTGGGAGAAGGAAAAAGAGGCGGCCGCGAGCATCGCCAAGGAGGCGTTCTCTGAAATCCAGGTCAAATCCATCGAATGCTTGAGCGGCGCCCATAAAGAAGTGGATAAGGCTCTTGAGGCGTTCTTCGCGCATTTGGACGAATACGGGAAGGACGTGAACCGATCCAAGAACAAGCTGTTGCAGGATTCGCTCGATAAACTGATGACCTGTTCCCCCAAACGAGTCGTGGCGGGTTTTCAAAAATATTCGTTGGAAATCGGTTGGGCCTATGTGTCCACGTATAATCGGCTTATCGATTCGCTGGCGAGACGATTCCCACGCTGTCGCGCCGGGATCTATGCCGCCCGGCTCAATTACTCCGACGTCATACAAATCTCAGAGGAAGTTCTTGCCACATTACGGGTCACCTTCACGTTGCTTGAAGATATTCAGCGCCGCTACGAACTATTGGAGAACTTGCAGAGCGAACTGAAGGCAGACATGGCATCAGCCGAAATCAGCAAGATTTTCGAGGCTGTGAAGGGGTCCCTCAGTGACATCTTCGAACTCGGGAACGATGATGAGAATTTCTTCAGCAAACTGTTCAAACGTGCGGGCACAGCCGTTGGCGTTGGCCCATTGATCGCAATAATGTCAGCGTTGGCCGTTCCCAGTGCCCAATTTCAGGGCCAGCTTGCCCGGGAGCAACGGCTAAAAATATTTATCGCGACTTCCGCTTTGGTGCGAATGGGCTGGGCGGATTGGTTGAGGATGAACAGAGAAGTCGTGGTGCCGAATTTGGAGATCCTGTTTGTGCTGAAGAAGGATTTTGTTGCCAACCGGGTTATTAGTCTGTGCGATCTGGTGACCGTTAACGGCTATGATTTGGCCGACCTTGCAAAGTCCTTGAAGAAGAGCTTCGCGGTGAAGCTGAGTTCGCTATCAGTTTAATTATATGGATCCCATCACGTTTGCGAGGGCATTCATCCCCGGCACCGGAATACAAGCGACTGCTTCTGCTCTGGGCACGCACGGCGGCGGTTTGGTTTACGGCCCAAGTGGCCCGCAATTGTTTGCATTTTCGGACAACGGGCTTTTGGGCAGATTGTTTAATCTTGCAGGTCATGTCTTCGGATTGAGGCAGGACGTCATTCCGCGAGTTCCGCTAGGCGGCCAGAGCTTTGGCGTGTTTGACGCAGGGAGGCCAATAGGATTCATCGGCCAAAATCCGCTCTCGCCTGGCTTTGTTGCCGGAGGCAATCTTTCCCCACAGTGTGCTACCGGTCTCGGTTCGGCGTTGGGGAGTGGCGGCTGGCGATGATCGCCCATCGACAGGAGTGAGGTTGCTGATCGGTGGCGCGATTCTGATCTATTCGATTGAAGGTTCAGCATCCATGATACACGGACCACTTTTAGCCGGCGTTTGTATCGGGGCCCTGGTCGCCATTAAACAGGTTTCGTCCTGGCTTAAGGCTCGAAAACGCCCGAATCCGAAAAGTGAGGGACGGGGCGGTTCGACTCCTCAAAAGCCGAGGTAAGCTCCGGGGCGCCCAGCAGGCGACTGATATCGCAAACAACCTAATAACCCAACTTTGAATTCCCTCAAAAGCAGGCTTAAATTATTGGCCGGTAAGGCTGTTGATCACGTCTCAAAGAGCATCCGCTACGCCGCTGTTCGTGAGTGGACGCCGGTCGGCAGCGGCTACGCTCCCGGCCGGATCATCTTCTGGATACCAGCGGTTCACATCTGCCACTACCTGCTTGAGAGGCACGGTTACCATCCTGCCGGCTTCGTCGAGAATAGAAATTTGGTCGCAGGGTAGAAAGCCCATAACGTAACCAGAAAAGTCGTGAAACTGGTCCCCCTCTTCCGAAGTTACTATGACCCAGTGATCGCTGCCGACGGTCTCTTCAAATTTGCGGCGCGTTTGCGTGTTGTTGCGCGTCAACTGGTCCAGCGCGTTGTTTAATCGAGCAAAGTCCAAATTCCGCTTAGCGCGGTACTGCCGCATCGAAGTCTTGTGACAGTCGTGGCAGTAAGACTGCCCAGTTCGAGCCGGGCGCATTTTGCAATGGACGCACAACTTAGCGCCTGCCACGGTCGAGTCTGCAGGATTTTCTATATTCGTTTTCGCCATGCTTCATCCTAACACCAGGATCAACTCTTTTAAATCCCATTCCACCATCGTTCCTCCGGTCGCACACTACCTTCGCCCGCTACCCGCAACTGACAGTAAGTTCTTAAAAGTTGACTCGACGCGTAATCGCCTCTCCGGCAGCAGGATAGCAGTCAAAATCAGCTAGAATTGCTCTCATACCGGGGAATTCAGCGTTCGAAAGGTCGGCAGCTTCGCCACCTATCGAATCCCGTGCGCACTGAAGATGGGCAAAAGCCGTCCTTTTTGAGGACCGTGGTCTTCAAGGCAGGCCCCCTGCACTCGAGTCGGGCGCCGAGCTCTGGTATTCACACCCGGAGCTTAGTCCCATCCAGGAACTGAAAAACGGCACGAGCGAAGGATTTCGCGCCGGAATATCAGGCTGAAGAAAGTCCCAGCTGGCCAAGGAGCCACTTCCGGCCCAGAGATCCTGAACTCTCCACAAAAGCTGCCAGCCATTCCATTGGCTGCAGCAAGGCCTTGTTTCTGTGGTGAGGTTTGGGTGGTCTACCCGGTTTGGATGCCGGGGGGCTGAGTCTCAAATCCAGCCGACGCATGTGACTACGAAGATGAGCGGGCGAGGCCAGCCCCCCGGTTCGCCTTCGGAATTTTTGTCGGCCAATTCGCATTAAGTCCTCATGCCCCCAAGCAAGTCTGATCGTCAGCGGGTGGACTTCTATTAGCCAGCTATCCAGATCAGCTTCCCCAGCTCGCCTGTAAGGCTGCAATTTCGCCGCCGCACCGTAGAACGCCCGTAAATAGTTCGCCTGTTCGCGCCGTAGCTGTTCGATGATCCCCGCGAGCAGCTCTTTGGGTATAGGGCTCAGATGCTCGATGGCTCCCCAGAGCGACACCAATTTACCGCGGTCACTGCGCGTGGTGATATCGGCGCTTTGGAGCGACATATAGTAGTTGAAAGATTGCAATGCCGATGCGCGCCACTCATCGAAGCGAGCTTCCCAAAGGGCGGCTGCTCCGCTGGCCTCCAACAAAAGTTCCATTGAAGGCTTGGGCAAATCAACATGATCATGCGCCTGGTCTGGCACTTCCCAGGTTTGGCCACCCACGCGCATGTGCCCCTGCTTTGCGCCAGCCAGTATGATTTCCAGAAAAGTCCGCTCGAAGGCCAAAATGTAGCTCGCTGGCTCAAAGATCCACCAGGGGGGCAAGCGATCTTTAGGATCCAAGTTGAGCTTCGTGCTGACGGCAGTTTCCAGGGCTGCGAACTGGGGGACAAAAAAGCAGCGAAACAGAAACCTTCGTGCGGCCTGATTCTGTATGCAGAGCAATTTTTTTGGAGAGATTAGACAGGCCACCGCCCGTTCGAACGAATTGCGTGCCAGAGCTCTTACTGCCTGGCGGCGGTAAGCCCGTATTCTTTGCTGGTATGGTTGTGCAGGGCTGGGGACGAGCACTCCCGCAAGCTTGCCAAAGAGTGAACCGCCACCGGAGCTTACCTCAGCGTGACCCGATCGACGATAGGCCATTTGCAATCGTTCGCTGCCACTTAGATTTCCAACTGTGCCTTTTCTCATGTCGCGTCGCGGCTGCGCTGACAGGCAGCCTCGCCAGATCAAGCTCCTTCTTCAATCGCCGAATGCATAATCCAAAATTGGATTGAGCCGCTGCGCCGCAGGCGGAAGCGCGCGCAGGGCAGGTTCTTTCGCGCCGGTCATTGGCATCACTCCATGCTCAATGATGTGCGGGCTTTCCGAAGCCGTCAATTGGGATGGCAAGACGGCTGCTAGTTTACAGCGATGTTGGGGATTCGGTTTTAACCTGCTTGCCAGCACATCCTCAATTCTTTTCAGCCGAAAAATGCTGATGGTTGGCTCCCCCAGCGCGAGGCCCGAAAGAAAAGGCGCATCCGAACAGCGAGGAGATCCCCATGCCCAAAGCACAACATTACACTCCTGCAATCGAGCGATTCCTGGTCAGCGTGCTTTACCACGAGGCACAGCATCGGAAGATGCCGATGACCCGTCTTGCCAATGAAATCCTGAAAGGCGCCTTGGCCGATTCAGTAGGCTGGCAATTGGCAGTTCAATCGCTCACCACGCCTGCAGAGCAAGCCGGTGCCTGTCCGAGAGGAGAATCCACTCACTAGCCGCGGCCTGGACCCGCAATCGCAACGGTCCATATACCCGACGTTTCCATTTCAGCAAACACCAAACACCAATCAAAGGGAAAGCAATGATCACACTCGAATGCAGTTACCAAAAGAGGGTCGGTTTGCCCCACTACAGCAGCCATCAGTTTAGCCTCACGTTGCGCGTCGAGGTCGCTGATCTGGCCAACGTGCAGAGCGAAAGCGCACGGCTCTATGCCCTGCTCCAACAGTCGGTGGATACCTCCCTCCGGCAGCCTGGGTTCCTGCCGGGACGCAATGGCGACAAAAATAACGACAATGGTCGCAACGAGAACTGGGCCTGCTCCCCCAAGCAGCGCGACCTGATCCTCAAAATTGTTCAGGAACAAAATCTCGAGAAGCAAGAGGTTGAGAGACTGGCTCAGGATCGTTTCGGTAAAACGGTTAAAGCTCTGAACAAATTGGAAGCCTCGGGTCTCATCGAAGAACTCGGCGGTCCGCCCAGTGGCCCTGGCCGTTATCAGAGAGCAGGCGCGCCATGAGCGTGTCTGCACTGGCACCCCTCCCGGCCAATGCGCCGGGACGGGTGAGCGGCTCGAAAGGCTTACTGAAACCATTTCTGTCTCCAAATCTGCCCGATTCCCGATCACCGCCACCATTCAACGGCCAGGCGGCAGAGCTTCACATGACATCTGTGCTTCCCACGTAACGCCTTCGATCCAAATCGCGGCCTTGGCCGCGAACTACAAACCAAAGAAAGGAATCTATGCCTTCCATTAAAGAAAAAGCTTCTCGGCCATCCAAGCCCCAGCCCGATCCGCTGCGCAAGCTGAGCTTCGGAGCCATTGCCCGCAAACAGGACAACGCCAAGACCGCTTATCCGGTGCTGCCGGACCCCAACGGCCAGTTGGCGATTATCACCGCTCGCATCATTGAGCGGACAGCCCAAATCGAAGCCCTCGACGGGGCGCTGGCGATCGACAAATCAGAATTGAAGACGCTGGCCACGCCCTTCTACTTCACTCAAGCCAGCGGCAAA
>Ga0137379_10005872_pt1 | contig 11597 bp, 10 predicted proteins | sample SagtaG_18_FD_104812 | JGI IMG/M metagenome (GOLD analysis project Ga0137379, IMG submission 104812) | Vadose zone soil microbial communities from Sagehorn Ranch, Mendocino, California, USA - Sage2_L_80_16 metaG | ecosystem: Environmental > Terrestrial > Soil > Vadose zone | place: USA...
AGGGAAAGAAAGACGCGCAGGATGCGCACGAAGCGATTCGACCCACGGATGCATCACGTACGCCGGAGTCCATTACACGTTATCTGAGTGATGAACAGTTGAAGCTCTACTCGCTCGTCTGGAAGCGGTTCATCGCCTCGCAGATGGTGCCGGCTGTCTACGACATCACCACCGCCAAGATTGCCGCCGAGTCGAAGAAGGACCGCAAGACCTACGACTTCCGCCTGACAGGCTCAGTGCTGCGTTTTGATGGCTTCCTCAAAGTCTACGAAGTTAGCGAAGATAAAAAAGACGACGACGAGGATTCGCTGGCCAATAGGCTTCCAAGTCTCGACAACGTCAAGGCGCTCGAACTGGAAAAGCTGTTACCAGAGGACCACTTCACCGAGCCGCCTCCGCGCTACAACGAAGCGTCGCTTGTGAAAGAGCTTGAAGAGCGCGGCATTGGACGCCCGTCGACCTACGCCTCGATCATCAGCACCATCCAGGATCGCGAATATGTTGTGAAACACGGCGGCTCGCGCGGTCGCTTCTATCCAACCGAAATCGGCATGGTGGTGTGCGACTTGCTCGTCGAGAGTTTCCCTTACATCTTCGATACCAAGTACACGGCGCGTCTCGAAGAAGAGCTCGACGACATCGAAGAAGGTAAAGAGAAGTGGACCGACCTGCTCAACGGCTTCTACGATCACTTTCAAGACGAACTGAAAGATGCCGGTAAAACCATGCTCGACTTTAATCGCATTGAACAGGAGACCACCGAGAAGTGTGACATGTGCGGCTCGCCGCTCCTTCTAAAATGGGGCAAGTTCGGCAGCTTCTATGCCTGCTCGGCCTATAACAAGAAAGACCCGGCAAGCTGTACGTTCACCAAGGAAAACTTCGCGGCCAAACCTGACTTGAATACACCCGAAGCGCAGGAAGCCGGTGACACCGAAGAATATTGCGAAAACTGCGGCAGGGTGATGGTGCTCAAGCGCGGCCCGTGGGGACCGTTCATGTCCTGTCCTGGTTACAGCGAAGATCCCCCGTGCAAGACGATCCGCAAGTTGAGTCAGAAGCAGCAGCAAAAGCCGCCTGAGCCAACCGGCGAAGACTGCCCGTTGTGCGGCAAGCCTCTGGTTTTGCGCCAGGGCGCTTACGGCGAGTTTGTCTCCTGCTCCGGCTATCCAAAATGCAAGTACGTGAAGCAGAATCTCATCGAAGGCATGAAATGTCCCACTTGCGGCGTGGGCGACATCGCCGAGCGCAAAGCGCGGCGCGGCAACGTCTTCTGGGGCTGCACCAATTACCCGAAGTGTAAATTCACCTCGAACTACAAACCCCTCCCGCAGCCTTGCCCGATTTGCAAGAGCCCTTACCTCGTTGAGAAGACGCTCAAGTCCGGCATCTTCCTCGAATGCCCCAACAAGAAGAAAGGCGCCGAGGAAGAAGTCAAGCCGAAAAAGCGCGGCAAGAAAGCCGCCGAACCAGAGCCAGGCGCAGCCGTCGTTTGCACATACTCCAAGCGGATCGGCGACGCGCCTCCGCCTCCAACCGTCGAGACACACGGCCCAATCGCCGAAAAGCCCGGCGACAAACGGGAACTGCAGCCCGCATAACGGCTGCGCTCTTGTGGCTGCGAATCGGACGGCCCGCGACGGTCGTCCGTTCTCGTCGCAGCATTTGCATCGATGCCTGCCCTGCCTCTCCCGTTTCAATCCGTTACCATTACCATCGGAGACTCACTGAATGGAACGAATGCTTGCAACTCCTGCCGACGCTGAGATCGTCCTCAAACTCTACGAACTGCGTACTGAAACCGTGATGCGCCAGGCACGGGCCTGGATGACCGGCGAATTCTGGCCGAACACCGTTGAAGACTTCTTCGCAGTCGCCGCGAACCCCACCGATCCGCACAATGCCTATTTCCGCCAGGTCGTCACCTATTGGGAGATGGCGGCAGCCATGGTCCTGCACGGCGCTGTTTCCGCGGAACTGTTCGTCGACAGCAATGGCGAAGGCTTCTTTCTGCTGGCCAAATTCGCCCACATCCTCGATGCAATCCGGGAGAGGACCCCGACCTTCTTCATGAAGACCTCAGAGCTGATCAACCGCTTCTCTGCGGCCTCCGCCCGTTACGAAGCCGTACTGAAAAACGTCGAGATCCGGCGAAAGAGTTTGCGGCCCAGTCAAGAAGCTCCCGCCAGGTAAGAATCCTCCGGCAACCCAGCAATCCCCACGAGCCTGGCTGGGGTTGGAGATAGCGGCTGGGTGCCCCACGTCTCGTCCGCCGTGGCGGATGAGATGTGGGAAAGCGAAGCGGCGGCGGACTGCACCAACGAGATTACAAATCAAAATGAACTGTCATCCTGAGCGAAGCGTTTCTCAGCGGAGCCGAAGGACCTGCTTTTCGGGACCTTCCAATTGGGACAAGAGCCCGTGGAAAACCACCAACCTAAATAATCGGAGGGAGCAGGGGCCTTCGGGCCCGGACCCCAACCTCCGAGACATTAAGTCAAAATGATTTGCCACAAATGAATTGTCATCGCGGGTTCTTCGTCCATTGGCCTGCAATCCCCACGAGCCTGGCTGGGGTTGGAGATAGCGGCGACCTGCCACAGAACTCGAATGCCCACCTTCTCTGGTTACGCCGTAAGTCCATCTTCACTTCGGCTTGTGCGAAACGCCGTCGCGGGAGCATGATGAAGGGCGATAGAGATTTTCCCCGTTCCGGAGGTTTCAAGTGAAACGAATAGTAGCGATGCTGGTTACAGTCATCCCGTTTGCCGCGATTGCGGCGAGCGCAGCAGATTCCGCCACCCTCAACGGCTATATCTCCGACTCCATGTGCGGCGCGAAACATGCGGGCTCCGGCGCGGCCTGCGTTAAGAAGTGCATCGCCAGCGGAATGGCGCCGGTGTTCGTGGATGAGGCCAAGAAACAGGTCTGGACTATCGATAACCCTGATGCAGTCAAGAACTTCTATGGAGACCACGTGACCGTTTCCGCCAAAGCCGATGCGGACAAGAAATCAGTTCACATCGAAACGATTGCCGCAGCGAAGTAGACCCGTTCATTGCGGTCAGGCTCGCCAACCCGCGCAATCTCTGGTACTGTCTTATCCGTCAGTCTTGCCCGCGCTTTCAAGCTCTGCAACAGGCGGCTGAAAAACGCGATGTTTTGAAAGGGCACGGCTTTAAGAGCTTGCGGAAAAACTCGATTCGGTGAAGGGTACGGGCTTTAGCCCGTACATAAGTCCAGCAAAATCAATGCGGGCTTTAGCCACTGAGGGACGTTTTTCGGGCTTTTCGCTCAGGAACTGGCCTTTTTCCGCAGCCTGTTTAGCCGTTCCGTAAGTAGCCGCAAATTGAGCGCGGCTTTAGCCGCTGAGGGATGCTTTTCTATCCAGCAGCGACTTTTCCCGCAGCCTGGCAAGACGCGGTGCGTGATTTGACCGGATAGACCATGGCAAAAGCAGTTTGGAATGGCAAAGTGATTGCCGAAAGCGAAGTAACTGAGACGGTTGAGGGAAATGTCTATTTTCCCGAAGCCAGCCTCAAGCGCGAGTATTTTCGCCCGAGCAGCACCACCTCGACTTGTCCGTGGAAAGGCCAGGCGCGATACATGAGCCTCCTGATCGATGGGCAGGACAATCCGGATGCGGCTTGGTATTACCCCGATCCCAAGCCGGCCGCGCGCAAGATCCGGGGCTACGTGGCATTCTGGCGCGGCGTGGAAATCGAGAAGTAGACTCAATCCCTTGTTCCAACGCGCTTGACAGGCTGCGGAAAAGCTTGACCCGGAGGGAGGCGGGGGTTTCAACCCCCGCATTGAAGCCAATGAAATCGAAGTGGGCTTTACAGGCTGCGGAAAAACTCGATTCGGTGAAGGGTACGGGCTTTAGCCCGTACATCAGTCCAGCAAAATCAACGCGGGCTTTTAGCCCCTGAGGGACGTTTTTGGGGCTTTTCGCTCAGAGACTGGCCTTTTTCTGCAGCCTGTTGAGCCTCCGAAACCGAGCCCACAAGATCGATCCTAGAAGTTCGAGCCCTGGAGATTGAATGCGCGTTCATCCTGCTCTGCTGGCGCCAGTGCTGGCGCTCGCGGCTTGTGCACATCAGACAGCTACCACCCTGACGGCCACCGCACCGGTCTTACAAGGAGATCCGTCTCATCCTGCGCAAACCAGGGGCTGGGTCGATACCAAGCTCTACTTTGGTCTTGGCCCTCTGGACCATCCCGATCAAGGCATCAGCGAAGCGCAATGGCGCGAGTTCCTCGACAAGCAGGTGACTCCGCGTTTCCCCGCGGGCCTGAGCGTGCTTGACGTCTACGGTCAATGGCAGGGCAAGGCACAACCCGCTCCTGCGCGGCTCAGGTCGAAGATGCTGATCATCGACTACCCCGACACTCAGGAAAATCGCGACAAAGTCGAAGCCATTCGCGCGGCCTGGAAGAAGCAGACAGCCGATCAGTCGGTAATGCGCGTGACCGAATCCGCCGACGTCTCATTCTGAACTCGCGGCGACGCCTGCATTTTTTTATCAAGGCAATCTACTAGGCCAATCAATCTGCGGTTAACCCGTTACGCAGTCGGGAGCTGGCAAATTGGCGATCTTCCGATCCACGTGGAGCGCTCGCTGAGTGCGTCGGCGATTTTTCCGTCATTTGAAAATCCCCGATGCGGCCGTTGGTACTGCTTTGAAAGCCGACAGCTCCCAACCCTGATTTATATTGAATTGGTCCGTCGATCGAGGGAACCTTGCGCCAAATCACGAGATTCGGATTTCTATGTCTGATAGGCGGCGTCCCCGGTTTCATCGTCGCGCAAGCCATAACAACTTCTGCAGATAAATCTGCGTCAACCTTTTACGATCCATCGCCGCATCGCGTTCAGATGGTCACGGTTGATAAAGATGTTCAACTTGAAGTTCTTGATTGGGGCGGGACTGGGCGCCCAGTCGTTCTATTGGCCGGGTCGGGAAACACCGCCCACATTTATGATGATTTTGGGCCGAAGCTTGCGCAAACCTATCACGTTTACGGAATCACCCGGCGTGGGTTTGGTGCATCAAGCTCCCCGGCGAGTGGATACTCCGCTCGCCGGCAAGCTGACGATGTCCTTGAGGTCATAGCGGCACTGAAGATCAATCGTCCCGTACTCGTCGGGCATTCCTTCGCGGGCCAAGAATTGAGCTCCGTGGCCACGCGTTTCCCTGACAAGATTGCTGGAGCTGTTTATCTCGATGCCGCTTATGGTTACGCGTTCTATGATCCTTTGTTTGGAAGCATGGAATTCGACCTGCCAGAGTTACAGGACATGCTTGAACAACTAAGCAAATCTCAGAACGATGCGAAGCTCATCGATAAGCTGCTCCAATCGGACCTTTCTCGGTTCAATCGCGAACTACAGCGCAAGAAACAGTTCGCTGAGCTGATATCGCAGGTACCCGCGGATCGAGCCGGTCCGTCAGCCACTGATAGGGCCAGCTTTGCCGCACTAGGTGCATGGTATGCCCAAAATATGGTTGGCGGCATCCCGCCCGAAGTAGAGCTCCACCTTAGTTTCGAATCCAATCCCGATGGAAGTGTCGGAAAGCTTCGTTCACATCCTCCGGTCAGTTCGCAAGATTCAAAGTGGGAAAAGTTCGAAAAGATCCCCGTCCCGGTTCTGGCTATTTTCGCGTGCCCGCCCGACTATGGTCCCGCGATCGATAGGAATTCCGCTTTGCGAGAGAAGCTGGAAGCATTCGACGCCGCGGGTTGCCAAGCACAGGCAAAGGCGCTTGAAAAGGGAGCGCCCTCGGCGCGTGTCGTCCTCTGGCCACGTACTTATCACTACCTCTTCATCGCACGACGAGACGATGTGCTTAACGAAATGCGCTCTTTCGTGGACCGACTGCCACAGTAGGTCATTTAAGGGCGTCGCGACGTTGGACCGAAATGCTTACCTCGAGGTGGGCGAACCCCTGTTACAAGGAATCTGGGTGCCAAAGTTTGGATTCTGAAACCTGGCAAGTCTCCCCAATCTCGATCTGGTAGGGCATTCAATCGAATGGCCCCAGAATTCCAGATAGAATGAAATCGCCATGAACACAACTGCCGTTTCCAGTGAATGGGTCGGGCGCGTCATCGACGGGAGATTCACCCTTCTCCAATGGTTAGGTGGCTCTGGATCGAGTGGCGCCTTCCTCACCGATTCACCCGAAGATCGGGCGCAACAGGCGGTCGTCAAGCTCACTCCTGTTGACGCGGCGGGTGCAGAGGCTCTGATACCGAACTTGGAGAGAGCAAAGTCCCTGTCTCATCCGAATCTGATGTCTGTACTTCATTCAGGCCGCTTCCAGGTCAACGACGTCGATTTCGTCTACTCGGTCACGGAATACGCCGAAGAAGTCCTCTCACAGATTCTTTCTGAGCGCTCCCTCACGCCCGATGAAGCGAGAGAGATGCTCGACCCGATCCTCGACGCACTCTCCTATCTTCACGGGAAAGGCCTCGCGCATGGCCACGTGAAGCCATCGAACATCATGGTCGTCGAAAACCAGGTAAAACTTTCCGGGGACTGCATTCACGTCGCGAGCGAGCTTTGTAGTCACCCTCTGGCGTTAGTGGTCTATGACGCATCGGAATGTGCAACCGGGACGATCTCCGCGGCTGCTGACATCTGGTCACTCGGCGTGACTCTGGTAGAAGTCTTGACACAACATCCACCCTTTTGGGACCGTTCTACGAATGCGGAGCCAGTTGTAGCCGAAGCACTTCCGCAACCATTTGCCGCCATTGCGCGGGAGTGTCTTCGGAGCGATCCCGCGCTTCGATGCACTCTCGGCGATATCAAGGCTCGTCTCAATCCTGACCAGTTTCTTCCCGAGCGGGCCAGCATCGCCAGTGCCCCGACCAGCACTGACAGTGAAGCGAGGACTGCCAAATTCCATGGGGCGATTCCGGTTGCCGCAGTGCTCATTCTGATTGTGATCATCGCGGTACTTTTGTTGCGATCTCACCACGCTGAGCCATCAGCTCCAACTGCAAGCGAGCAACCTGCGCCCTCCAGCGCCGCGCCCCAAACTCAACCTCAGGATTCGAGTTCTCCAGTTGCCAAGCGCGGCGTGGTCAAGGGGTCCGTCGCCGGGCAGCCTCCCCCCGAAGTCCTCGCAAGCGCCCGAGAGTCCATCCACGGCACGGTCAACGTGACGATTCGGGTTACGGTCGATCCGAGCGGCAAAGTTTCAAGTGCGACGCCCGACTCGCGGGGCCCAAGTAAATATTTCGCTAGAGTCGCTGAGCAAGCCGCGCAGCGCTGGACCTTCAAACCTGCGCAAGTGGATGGCCAGCCCGCCTCAAGCGTCTGGATCCTGCAATTTCAATTCAGAAAATCCGGAACCGAGATCACCCCCGTCGAAGCGTCTCCTTAGAGCATTTTCGAGCTGATCGTTAACACAACTTCGGGTGCCCCATCCTTTGTGCGTTCTTTGCACAAAGGGTGGGAGACCACTGACGCCCGCCCCAAATGTAAACACTCAGACCGAAAACGCTCTAAGACGTTTCACACTTTCCCGTAATCTTCTGCAAATCCGCGCACCCCAAAGCAAACCTAAGGTAAGGCGAAGAAAAGGCAATTGTTCCACGTGGAACAATTGAGCCTCATCTACTCAACCAAAAGTTCCACGTGGAACAATTGCCCCACGGCCGATCAAATCAGCAAAACGTAGCTGAAGACATCCGACCGTTTCTGCGGAGCGAGATTCGGAAACACGAAGTGCTCGCGCCGGACTTCTTCCTGCTGAAATCCGCATTTCTCGAGGACGCTTGCCGACGGCTGATGCTCGGCGTGGCAAATGGCTTCGAGCCGTTCGACGCCGGTTTGCCGCGCCAGTTCGACCATGGCCTGCAGAGACTCAGTCGCAAAACCCTGCCCCCAGGCCTCGCGCGCGAACACGTAGCCGGTGACAGCGCGGTTCGAGCTCTTGTAAAAAAGCCCGGTGCTCCCCAGCAGTTTGACCGGACCGCCGTTTCGCGACAGCACGAGATAGGGTCCGGCGGGCCAACGCTGCCATTCCTCATCGCTCAGCGAGAGAAAAGCGAGCGTATCCGCGAGGCTGCGGTGAGTGGGCCAACTGAGGTAGCGAGTCACCTCGCGATCAGCCGCATAACCGCTGAAGATAGCCTGGGCATCGCTCGCCTTTGGCCTCCGCAGCAGCAGTCGCGGGGTCTCGATTGTTTCTGGCCCTTTCATGTATTCGCGGTCCCTCTCGTGCGGTCTATGACAGGGGTTTGCCGATCTCCCAATGATGGCCAAACGGATCGATCACGCGTCCGACACGCCATCCATAAGGTTGGTCGGTAACAGGCGACACCACCGAGGCTCCCGCCGTCACGGCCTGATCAAAAGCGGCATCGGGATTCTCCACCACCATGACCATGCGCGCACTCGCTCCGCCCAAGGACTCAGGGCTGAAGTTCTGATGAGCCGGAGATTCATCGGAGACCCAGAAGTCAGATCCGCCGACCGCTAATTGGGCGACAACCGCACCGTCGTCGGCATTCAGGCGAAACAACTCCGTCGCGCCAAACGCTTCTTTGTAGAACTCCACCGCTGCGGCCCCACCACGCACCGAAAGCATAGGGGCGATCGTTGTTTTCTGCTTGTCAGACTTGGCCGACGGCTTTGTCATCGGATTCCTCTTCTCTTGTTGGTTGAGCATCCGAGCGCGAACTGAACTGGCTCTAATACGCCTGCAACTGGTCCAGCGGAAGACGAACGCGGAAGCATGTCGACCCAGGATCAGAGCGCACGCTGAGATGGCCCCGGTGTTTCCGCACGATGCGCATGGCGTTGTCGAGTCCGAGGCCCAGCCCCAGGCCGGGAGCCTTGGTGGTGAAGAAGGGCTCAAAGATGCGGTCCTGCAGGTCTGTTGGAATTCCCGGTCCGGTATCCCAGATCTCGACCAGCATCATCTCGCCCTCTAACCGGCAAGTCAGCTTGAGCCTTCCGCCGACACCCCCATCCGCGATTGCGTCAAGAGCATTCTCGATGAGAGCCGTCCAGACCTGATTGAGCTCGCTGCCGTAGGCGCTGATGTGGGGCAAACCGGGCTCGTAGTCGCGTTCGATCTCAACATTCTTCATGCGCGACTGCAGCATCTGCACCGTTGCGTCCAGCCCGGCTGGTACATCGACTTCAAGAATGGGTGCTCGGTCCATATAGGAATATGCCTTGACCGCGCTGATGAGATCGAAAATCCTTGCCGTCGAGTTGAGCAGAGTATCGACCGATCGAGTCGATCGCAAATAACGGGCGAAGTATTGCAGAGAAACGCAGGTCTCGTTTGCGCCGAGGAGCGCCCGCAATTCATTGAGATCGGCGACGGTGGCGCGCTGTTCCGTCAACTGCGCCGCAACCTCCCACGCGCCCTCACAGGGCTGGGCAGTTAGCCAATTACGCAAATCTTCTTCGAGGGCGATCAGCGCTCCAGCATCCTGGGTTCCGTGATGGATCGGGCGGCTGAGGATGCGCTGTTCCCAGTCCTCGATCCCTTCAATCTGTTCCTCGGTGAGGCACAGGTTCACGAGCTTGAAGCGGTTCTGGCGGTTCGCGCGCAGTTCCATCACCAGGCTCGAGGCCGCTCTTTGCGCGGCAGATGCGGGATTGTTGAGTTCGTGGGCAAGGTTGCCGGCGAGCTTGCCGAGTGCGGTCAGCTTTTCGGCCTGCTGTTCAATGCGGGTGACTTCGCGTACGCGGTCGAGCAATGTTGAGACAGTGCGCTGTGTCATCGAGGGTATTGCCTCGAGCATCTCAGCGAAGCGCGATTTCGGAATCAGCAGCGCCCAGACGTCGGAAACGGCAAACCCCTGGCCGCCGGAAACCTTCATACGCGAAAAGGGCAGCAAGCCGGTCATCTGCCCGGCCCGCCCGATGAACAGCTCCATCGGTCCGCCCCTCTTCCGGCGCACATGGATTTCGCCCTTGAGAATGAGGATCATTCGATCTGCCGGGGCGCCTTCTTCAAAGAGAATGTCGCCGGGATGGGCAATAACTTCCTGGCCGTGGCGCGCCAGCCACAAGCGGTCTTCAAAGGGCAGTCCCTGAAGCGGTACAACACGGTCGAGCGCGGCCGCGATCGTTTCGGCGGGGGTAGGACAAGCAGGCGGGGAAATTGTTGGGGAGAGCATCCGGGAACCTCCGGCAAGTTCAGGATAGCCGATTCCTGGGGGAGGGTCTGTTGAGAATGGGATGAAAAGGCTCTGGACAGAGGCGAACCGGTTCTCCCCGGGCTTCCTGGCTGTGCTGGGTAGTGGGTCAGTTTGAGTTCTTTCTGCTTTGCTCTTGTCAAAAGTCCCGTTTCCCGTTCCCACGAAATCAACTTCTAAACCTAACGACCGAATTACTTTCGACTTGCCGACAATCGTCCCGGTACACATTTAAACCTCCACCGTGCTCGAAGAGCGACTAGGCCGGTTTGCATGAGGTGAGCGCATCTTGATTTTATACTAAGACATCTATATAAAGACATCTGAATATGGCCAAGACCGATGCTCTGCAAGGTTCGCTCGATTTGCTCGTGCTCAAGATCTTGTCGCGGCGCCCGCGGCTTCACGGATACGCCATCATGGCTGCCATCGCCAATACATCCGGCGAAGTGCTGCGCGCAGAGGAGGGCTCGCTCTACCCAGCGTTGTATCGGATGGAGGAAGCGGGTTGGATTCGCGCGGAGTGGATCAAAAAAGACACCGGTCGCCGCGCCCGGATCTACGAACTGACGGCCGCCGGCAAGAAGCAACTGGGCGCAGAAGAGTCGCGATGGCAGTCAGTCAGCCTGGCCATCAATCGAGTTCTCCGGGAGGCATGACATGTCGTTGTGGTCGCGTATCTCGAATGCCTTGCACACAGAGCGTCTGAACCGCGAGATCGATGAAGAGCTGCAATTGCACATCGAAGAAGCCATTGCATCGGGACGCAACCCCGACGAAGCACGCCGCACCTTCGGTTCGATACTGCGCCAGCGCGAGGCGAGCCACCGGATTCGCGCTGCCGGGTGGCTTGAGTCGCTTGTCGCAGATTTAAGTTTCGGCTGGCGGCAGCTCTGCCGAAACAAGGTCACGTCCGTAGCCGCTGTGCTTTCCCTCGCCCTCGGCATCGGCTCCTGTGTCGGCGCCTTCCGTCTTATCGATGCCCTGCTTTGGCGACCGCTGCCCATCTCCGGCGCCAGCAAGCTCTACGTCCTCTCCCGCAAGATGACTGGCTTATATGGCAAGCCTGTCGAGGGCAACTACTGGGCCACGCCGGACTTCAAGCTCATGCGCGATGCCGTCAGGGACCAAGCCGACCTCATCGCCATCAGCGATAGCGACCGCACCGACATCACCTGGGCGACCGAACGGTCCAGCGACGACGACACGGAGAAGGCGCACGTCGCTTATGTGTCCGGCAACATGTTCCCGCTCTTCGGCCTTGAGCCCGCGCTCGGCCGCCTGCTCATCCCCGCCGACGCCCGCGGCCCCGGCGCCGGTCCCTATGCGATCCTCTCCTGGGACCTTTGGAATCATCGCTTCGGCCGCGATCCCCACGTCCTCGGCCGCTCGCTCCACATCGGCGACCAGATCTTCGAAAT
>Ga0137379_10005889_pt1 | contig 11578 bp, 12 predicted proteins | sample SagtaG_18_FD_104812 | JGI IMG/M metagenome (GOLD analysis project Ga0137379, IMG submission 104812) | Vadose zone soil microbial communities from Sagehorn Ranch, Mendocino, California, USA - Sage2_L_80_16 metaG | ecosystem: Environmental > Terrestrial > Soil > Vadose zone | place: USA...
CTGTTAATTCAAGCAGGCGTTCCTGTGACGACGGTTCGCAAACAGTTGGGACATCGCAATCTCCAAAGTACGCTCCGCTATGCCGAAGTGGACCAGGCGACCGTCAAACAGGATCTGCTGGAGTATCAACGGCGGAAAGGCAGGCGACATTGAACCAATGGCAAAAACCTACTCCTGGAGCACCGATGCGGAGGAGTTGCGACGGCTCTTCACCCTCACGTTCGATGATTTGCATTCCTGGAACCTTTGCGTGCTGATGCGCAGCGACTCTATCGGGCTCTGGTGCTGGTCTGGGCACGAGTCGAACGTGTCCTGGTCTCAGATCCAAGCAGCATCCCAGAAGAGGTGATCACTCATGTCAGTAAACAGCTCAGCCTGAAGCCTTCTGTCCTCTCACAGTTGCGCAATCACCCTTCAGCCAGATCAGCGACCTTTGAAGCCGTGCGTAAGCATCTGGATGTGCGTGCCTGCCAAGAGTCGGATGCAGAGCAGTTATCTGCATACTTGATCGAGAAAGTGTCCCATACAGGGAATCCGTCGGCGCTCTTCGACGCGGCAACTGACTGGATGGTGCGTACCGGGGTACTACGCCCGCTGGGAGAGACGACCATTGACCGCCAGATCTATCAAGTCCGCAATCAAGCGGAAGATACCTTGTTTGAGCAGGTAGCATCCCAACTGTCTGATGAAGACCGGGCCAAGCTGGACGCAGTGCTTGATACGTCACAGAGTGATAGTCGCCTTGCCTGGCTTGGTGCCCCACCACGCGTTGCTTCCGTTCCCGCCATCAAGGAGGAGTGTGAGCGCTTAGTGCAGGTTCGGCAGTCGTTACCCGCCTAGCTCAATTGGGGAGTCATGACCACGAATCGTTTGCGCCAATGGGCAGCCATCGTGAAGAAACACCGAGCACGCAATATCCGGTTGTATCCTGCTGCCAAACGCTATCGGTCTCTCGGCGATGGCGCAATCATTAGGGATCGCACTGCATGAGCTAGAACGGGTCTATGATTGGTATCTGAGGGAAGAAACCGGTGCCTAGCAGCGATTAGCAGGCTGAGCAACTACCATCGCTCTCTCCCTTTGACGATGAAGTTTGGGGACGGAACCACCTCATCCTCTGATGGTATCCGCTTCGGCATGGCAGCGTCCTCCCTTCATGCGCGTCACCTTCCGCGATATTTTGGCGTGCGTCGTGGTGTGACCCTGTACAATCACACGACCAATCGATGCATCTTGAACACGTGCTCCTCCAGGAATCTCTACTTATACGGCACATGGTATCCTTTCGTCAAAAATACGCTTACAGGCCGACTGCTTCGGCCTGTGAAGCCGTAGTATAGTAGTGATGACCCTTGCGGTCATCATGCGGCGGGGCGATCTGTAACCCTCCTACGTATTTACATGGGGGTAAATGTACTGTAACCCCCCAACGTACTTACATAGGAGATAGTTAAATATCTCACTATCTAAAAAATATCTTTTGGAGGGAAAAGATGACCCGAAAACGTATCTACCTGTTCACACCTATCTTCCTGACAAGCATTCTGGCCGCCCTTTTTATGCTTCTACCTACACTGGCTCAAGCTTCAGGAAGCTCCTTCATTGGAGGGTTCAACACCGTTAGTACTATCGTCTCGACCGTACCCAAAAATGGCGATGTCAACCCCTATGGCACCGTCGTCGTCCCACAATCAGTTGGTCAACTGGTGAAAGGCAACGTCCTGGTCAGCAACTTTAACAACAGTGCGAACCAGCAAGGCACAGGCACCACCATTGTACAAATCACCCCCAGTGGCAAACGTATGCTCTTTGCTCAGATCAACGCCTCTACCCTGCCGGGTGCCTGCCCTGGCGGCGTTGGCTTGACCACGGCACTCGCTGTCCTGCAACGAGGCTGGGTCATTGTCGGCAGCCTACCCACCACTGACGGAACCTCAGCAACCGCCCAAGCAGGTTGTCTGATCGTAGTGAATAGCAAGGGTAGCGTCGTTGAAACCTTCTCTGGCTCCCCTATCAACGGTCCCTGGGATATGACCGCTCTCGACAAAGGCAATGAAGCATTTCTCTTTGTCACCAACGTCCTCAATGGCACCGTCGCCGCCAATGGCAATGTTGTCAACCAAGGAACAGTTATCCGTATCAAACTGGACGTCCCCAATCAAGGCAGCGGCAAGCCCAAAATTAACTCTACTACCGTGATTGGTTCCGGCTTTCCCGAGCGTACCGATCCCGCCGCACTGGTAATCGGTCCAACCGGTGTTGGACTAAGCGGTAACACACTCTATGTTGCCGATAGTCTGAATAATCGTATCGCCGCCATCCACAATGCCGTCGAACGTACGACCACGGCACATACAGGCAGTACTGTATCAATGAATGGTTCGCTCAACGATCCCCTTGGCTTGACCATCGCCCCCAACGGAGATATCCTAACCACCAACGGCAACGATGGCAATATCGTCGAAACCACTCCTGGTGGTAGTCAGGTTGCTACAAAACTGGTTGACAACACTGGTACCCCTCCTGGAGCTGGTTGTCTCTTCGGGCTTGCAGTTGTCCCTGATGGCAGTGGTCTCTACTTCGTCGATGACTGTGACAATACCCTGAAGCTCCTGCATTGATAAAGCCCAAGAGGTAAAACTGTCACCTCAAAACACACACCCGCCAGAAAGTCTGGCGGGTGTGTGTCATAGAACACTACTGTATGCTTCCGCAATGCAGTCAGCATCTTTTTCAATAAAGAAAGTGGGCTGTATAGAGAACTTTGACCTCTAACCTTTATACGTCAAAATCCGACCCCATACGCTCTTCGTCCCCCAGATGCCCGACCGCAGGCACTCAAGCTGCACAATCTGACTATGGTCCACAAAAAGGTTTACCTCTGCCCCATAGTTCTTGATGTACCATGCAAAAACCTCTGGATCAGCCGCCTCGAACATCACCTTCTCCAGACCTAAAGCTCCAATAATTTTGGCGACCGCATCGGTGCGCCACGTCTTCACATTCTCGGTAATGCCCTCGGACTCAATCATAATCATATACGCCCCCGCATCCAGAAAGCGTTTGGCCTGCCCAATAGCCCATGCCACATCACGAGTTCCCTCAGCCTCAAGCTCCTCAGCCGCTGTCGCTCCACCCGCCCCAAATTGGATACCTACCTCAGGCTTGGCCTTAAGTCCCGTCTTCTGCACCTTTTCCACTAAACGCAGCCAGTCATCTACTGGGATGGTAATAAACCCACTTGAGACTTCCAGAATATCGAAACCCAACTCCCGGCACTCCGCAATGTACCTGTTCACAGCCTCACTTCCTTGTGTCAGCACATACTCAATAAAACCTCCAGTCGAGACCAGCACATTATGACGGTGGGCCAGATCAATAATCTCCTTCACAGCATTCCTGGGCATCAGGGTGAAGGAGCCACCAGCAAATTTAATTGAATCTACGTACTCTCCCATCGTCTCCAGAATATCCTCAAAATAGCGTTTCCCAAAGGGTGTGTAGTAGGCCGCACGAATCTCGGTAATGCCGCGAGTGCGCGGTTTGCCCTCGCGCTGATTTGTACGAAGGTAGGTAAAGCCTCTCTCGTTCTCGTTCATCTCATCAATCTCTCCTTCACTGGCCTCCACTGGTCAGTGATACATTTAACAGTGCCATCAACTGCCGCACCTCCAGCGTCTCTAGCCGGGCTATCGCTTCCACAATGGCCTGCCGCCGTTGTACATCCACAAAAGGAGTTGCCAGGTGCTCAAACTTCTCCTGCGCTCTCTCCCATGACATAGGCCGTGTATGAAATCCCTCGTAATCCTGCTTCTCAACACTGAGCATCTGACCACCCAGCAGGAAAATCTGTACACGACAGGGCATCTCTTCCGGGAATCGCTTACTCATCCCCTCATCAGGTCGAATGTTCACCTTACGCAACAGGTTTTGTACATCATCACGTTTGATCCTCTCAGGTGCATACTGTGCAGGCGTGACCTCACCATCCAAGAGTGCCACAGCTATCATGTAGGGCAGACTATGATCAGCCTCCTCTTTCGTCTGCACATCCTGTTTGTTGCCCTCCTCACCACCACCGATAATATGGTAGGCTACATCAAAAATCTCAATCTCAATCCGCTCGACCTCCTCCGGTCGCAGTTGGTGAGCCTCTCTCAGTTCCAGAATGCCCTCCAAAGCAGATTGAGAATGAAATTCAGCATTGTACTTCTTGATATTGGTACGCCTCACCGCCTCAAGATTTTCCCGTGACCAGTCGATCTCAAAATGTCCGGCGATGGCATCCATAAACCCCTTATTGCCCTCAAACACCTCAAGTGGGCCAGTAATCCCTCGCATAGCCAGAAAAGCCGCATGGGTAGCTCCAAAAACAGTGTTGGGATAGGCCAGCCCTTTCCAATTGGAAAGCCGCCCGGTACGCGTGACCCGCAAGGCATTGAATGCCGTCCCGCTTATCGCCACAGCATGAGCTGTTTGCTGTTGATCAAGCCCCAAAGCCTTCGCCACTCCGGCGGCCACTGCATAGGCCCCCTGAGTCGTATGATCAAATCCCTTAGCTCGCACAGGAGCCACATCTGAGAGCCGACATTGCACCTGGTAGGCAACCGCCAGAGCCGTCAGAAACTCCTTCCCCTGCTTATTGGCATACTCACTCGCAGCCAGTACCGCCCCCACATTGTCGCTGGGATGACAGGTCTCCCCCTTCGCCAGATAGCTGTCGTTATAGTCCAGATAGCGCACAAGAGCCGCATTGTAGAACGCGGCCCTATCTGGAGCCGTCTTATCGCCACCAATTAAAGTAACGAGAGGCTTGCCACCAAAGTCTGCAAGGTGGGCCTGGAGGATTTTGATCGGTGGTCCCTCCAATGCTCCTATGGCACAGCCCAACGCATCTAACACCCGTAACTTGAGTTGTTGCCGCGCATCTTCTGAAAGATCGTCATACTTCGCCTGCACCACAAAGCCTGCAAGCTGCTCAGCCTGGGTCATGCTGGCCTCCTTCTCTGTCGCCTGATCCTGGTTTCTCTGCTTTCATTCTATGTTGCCAGCCATCCACAAGCAAACTGAGCAAGGCTACATTCATTTCGTTATACAATCGAGTGGGCAATCTCCTGCCATGTTTGTCCACCATCTGTCGTCTTGAGCACAGCAATGATATCGCCCTTGCGTATACCACCTCCTAGCTCAGGTAAGAAATGCACTCTATTATCACCCAACGCCCATCCAACCAGAGGCGACACAAAGCTAAAACCATATATGCGCTTGAACGCAACATTCATGTGCCCCTTCGTCCAATGTCGCCAACCATCGCTGGTCGTATAGAACGTCTTATCATCCACCGTAGCACCCCCTGTCCAGGCATGGTTCATGTCTAGAAATTCACCATTTGTGACATCGAATGGCACTGCCGTACTCGTCCATGTCTGACCACCATCGTGCGTGACATAGATCATCGTTCCTCGTGCATATTGAGGTGCTGGCCCACTCGTGAGGACAGGTAACAGCCCATCTTGGGCATTGAAAAATCGCGGCGACCATAGAACGGCAGCCTGTGGTGAAATGGAAATACTCACCTGCTGCCATGTGCTACCGCCATCATGCGTCACATAGAGCCACGAAAACTGGGAATTGTCTTTACGGTATGAAGTACCTGCCAACCACCCTGTTGATGCTGTCACAAACTGCATTCTCGCACTGGCACTGAGAGGAGCAATACCATACGCATCATCGCTAGTCACAGAAAGCTGCGACGTAGCCAGCCCACTCGCGATCCTCTGCCATGTCTTGCCGCCATCGTTGGTGCGATACAGCGCAATGTGCTGACCTATATATGCACTACCAGGATCAACGCCAGGAAAACCATCCGTCGCTAATATCCAGCCATGCAGCCCATCAACAAAAGTAGGAGGCGTTTCCAGATTGCGAGCAATGATTACCCCGCTCTCCCAGGTTTGCCCACCATCACCGGTATGAAAGATACGCAAATACGACTGCTGCTTTGCATTATCGTAGTCAGGCTCCATCACCGTAGCAATGGTAGCTGAATGAAATTCATTGTAACATGGTGAGATAAATCCCCTGCCAAGCCCCTGCGAAGGCGCACACTTCAACATAACCTTCCAATGCACACCTCCATCCGTCGTTCTCAGGATAGCATAGCTGATCGAGCCATCTTTTGCAGAAATACTCATACTCTGCGCCCAACCAACCTTCTCATCAATCATAGAAAGCGAGTTCAAAGCTCCCGCCACTGTATTGCTGCCTCCTTGATTATCCACCTGAACCATTGTAGAAGATTGCCCTCCTGCCTTATTCTGATATCCACAACTTGCGAGGATGAGAAGAGTTGCCATGATAACGATCATCATAATAGGCGTGATATGGCGTTGCCCTGAGCTCCTGCTAATTGTGTCTGATAGCTTCATAATTGTCCCCCTGGTACTGTTCTAACAAATTTTCCTCTTGCAATAAGAGACGTTTATACGGTTGCGTTTGTTCCCAGCCCTTCAACATGTCACCCGAACTGGCTCCTCAATATTCACCACCCCTGTAACAGTTGCCAGTTGCTTCTTCCACTGCACAGAATTATAGAACGTCGTCGCCAACAAGAGGGTATGTGTCTTGCCAAAGGCATCTTCCTGGCCCATCATGCTCCACGCTGGCTTCGTTCCTCGCGCCCGTGCCTGCTCGTAACAGGGGTTAGCCAGACGAAATCCAAGATCGTTCATAGCCGCCAGTGCCGTATCGTAGCTCTGCACAGCATTGGAAAACGTCACACGCACGTAGGTTCCCGCGTGCTCAGGTAGCAGGTGTGCTGGATCGCGAGATACTGGTATGAGTGGACAGCTATGCGGACCGCTAGCGTTGTCAACACGTACTATACCTGGCACTGCTTTCAGCCGATCCACCCATAGAGGAACACCACTAACCGTAGATGCCACTGTGAACAGGTGATCGTCCTGGAAGAGCTGCCTGTCTCCCTCCGGTTTCCATGTGACGGTACAATCTGCAAAGGTTTGCAGGCCCAGATCGGTCACAATTTTCAGTGCTTGTGCATACGTCACAGGCGTTGAAAACTCAACAATAGCTGCATAAACCGGCTCTGTCGGCTTGCCATCCGTCCCTGGCTCCGGTGTCATGCTACTCCCCAAAGGCTTAACACCTGCTGGCAGCCCCGGCGTACTTTCCACTTCTGGATGATGAGAGGCAAAAAGCACTACAAAACTCGCCAGCAAAGCACCAATCACCAATACCGCTGCCAGCATCTGAAGAAACGAAGCCACACCTCTTTTACGCCGGGAAGGCTGTATTGGCAAAGGGTAGGCTGCAGGAGATGCCACATCAGAAATCACCAGTTCAGCTCCCTCATCCTGCATATTCTCCCTCCTCTCTACGATCCTCCCCCACACACGCTCAATAGAGCCAGCATTTTTAACGGACAGAAGTTGGTACGTCTGCTGCAAATCATGAATTAAACGGACATCCTCATCGGACACATTTTCAGGAGATTGCTCAATCTGCTCACCTACAGCTTCGGGAGGGAAGCTCTTCTCATCTTCTTTCATAGCGTACCTTCCTCTTGTTTCGTGTATATACTCCGTAACTGTTTGAGCGTGCGTGAAAGCAGCATGCGTACCGCCCCTTCGCTCTTTTCCACCACCAGTGCTATTTCAGGACAGGTCAAACCATGCCCAAAGCGCAATTGCAAGACCTCCTGTTGTAGTGGTGACAACTCCTTCAAAGTCGTATGCAAGCGTGCATACTCTTCCTGCCGTAGAGCAACCTGCTCCGGGGCCATCTCCTCATCCTCATCTATAGTCTCCGTCACCTCTTTGAGTGAAATGCTGGGATGACGTATAAAACGCCGGTAGTGATCTGCCACTTTATTGCGAGCCACTCGCCACAGCCATGCCTGCTGCTCCTTTTCACTGGCGGTCAAGAAATCCCCTCGCTCCAATGCCGCCAAAAAAACTTCCAGCAAGATATCCTCCGCATCCTCGCGTGAAGCGGTCTGCCGGTACATATAGGCAAAAAGAGCGGGTGCATAACGCTGATACACAAGTGCATCCGGCGCATTATCAAGCAGGCCACCTTCATGTCGCTGCATCTATTTTCCTCTTCTGGTGAGATATCTCGTATATATATCGCAACCGGCGAGGAAATATAACAATTACTCCACCATCTCCGCTACAATCTTCCCTGACAGCATCACCAGCGGCACACCACCACCTGGATGCGTACTCCCACCTACAAAATACAAATGATTGATCCCCTTAGCACGATTACCTGGGCGCGTAAACGGAGCCATCCGCGCATTCGAGGACAGTCCATAAATCGCACCACGGTTTGCTCCATATCTATGCCAAAAATCTTCTGGTGTCAGCATAGCCTCACACACAATATGCTCCCTCAAATCTGCTAGCCCCGCCTGTGGATACATCGCCAGCACATTCAGCACTCGCTCTCGATACGGAGCAGCTTCACGTTGCCAATTCACTTTCGGGGTTAAATACGGTGCATTGACCAGCACAAAGAGGTTTTCATGGCCTGCAGGGGCCTGGCTGGCATCAGTACGGCTCGTCGCACAGATATAGATGGTAGGATTATGTTGTGGCACACGTCGCACAAAGAGATCATCAAATTCAGCATGGTAATCGTCCGAGAAAAAGATATTGTGATGCGACAACTGCGGATAGAGCTTATCAGTGCCAAGCATCAATACAAAGCCCGAACTCGATGGCTCCAATCTCTCCAAACGTCGCACCAGCCGCTCATCACATACCGCAGGTGAAAGCAACTGACGATGCGTCGTCACCACATCACTATTGGCAATCACCACATCACAGCGCACCACTCGCCCGTCGTCGAGCACCACACCTCGCGCTTCACCATGCTCCACCAGGATACGTTGCACACCACAATTCGTCTCAATACACACTCCCAACTCCCGTGCTAGCCTACCTAACGCCTGAGCCAGCGTATAAATACCACCCTGCAAATACCAGCCACCCGAAGCCAGTTCCACATAGGGAATGATGCTATAAACAGCCGCCACCTGATACGGCGATGAGCCATTATACGTCGCATAGCGGTCGAACAACTGCTGCACATGCTCATCCTCAAAAAATCTCCGCGCACACTGATCCAGCGTCTGCGGTGTCAGAGCAGCCAGCACCGCCCTGAAACGTGAGAACGCCTCCCATTGGGGTAGGACGTGATCATAGGGATCAGGCGCAACAACTGGTCCCGCGTAGGGGCCCTTGTGGCCGCCCGTTGGGGTGGAGCATCATCATATGGATTGGGCGGTTCACCCGTTTGAAAAGACCCACTCTTGGGGCCGCTTGCAGGTGGAGTGCTATGCCCCCTCAACACATAGCGTACAAACATCCCCAACACATTCAACGGCCCACCCAAACTCTGATACAGAAACGGATCTGCCGCCGCTGCATAAATACGCTCCGCATAGCTCATGAAGCACCGCAAAGCCTCCCCATCATGCTCATTCACCCGCGCAAATTCCTCAACCAACCTCTCAAAGTCGCGCCAGGCATTCAACACCAACCCATCATGATAAAAATAACGACACGTTATGTCGAGTGGAACCAGCTCAAGATAATCTTCCAGACGCCGTGAGACTGACTCAAAAAGCTCACGTAACACAACCGGCATGGTAATCAGCGATGGCCCCGTATCAAAGCTAAAACCATCTCTCACCAGTTGATTAAGCTTCCCCCCAATTTGCGGCTGACGCTCAAACATCTGCACACGATAGCCCTTCACAGCTAAACGGATAGCAGCGGACAGCCCCCCAATACCAGCCCCTATAATGACAATACGCTTTGTATACTCAGACATACTACCTCTTTCCAGAACTGTAGGAAATCGTAGGGACGAGCGAAGCGATGTCCAATCCCCCGTAGGGGTAGAGCTTGCCTCTACCCTGGCTCATCTCAATCAAAACATTGTCACCATCCTGCTATCATGATATAGTGTCCATGTTACCACACGACCCCAGAGATAAAAGAAGGTACTCTGATGATACCAGCCCATAAGTTCCCACTCGGCAGGCGGCTTGTCTGGCAACTCATTGAACGCTCGTTTCGCAAGTACTTCGACCGCGTATACTTCCGTATGCGCGGCACATATACAGACGAGCAGCGGGCCACCCTACCTATGCTCATCTGTGCCAATCACTCCAGTTGGTGGGACGGCTACGTCATCGCCCTCGTCGAGCGGCTGCTCAACGTCGATGGCTATCTGATGGTTGAAGAGGCCCAATTGAGCCGCTATTTTTTCTTCACCTGGATCGGCTGCTTCTCCGTAGACCACCACAATCCCCGTGCCGCCCTACAATCGCTCAAATATGCCGCTACGCTGCTCAAAGGCAACCTGGACGCATGGTCAGCCTCTTCCCACAAGGCGAAATTTCTCCCAATGATCGCCGTCCGCTCGTCTTCTATAACGGTGCTGCCTACCTGACACGTATGGTCGCCCCTGTACTCTCTTATCCCCTGGCGATCCGCATCGAATACCTGGCCGAGCAACGCCCTTCCCTTTTCATCAGCCTGGGCGAAGCTATGCTCATTCATGCCAAAGAGACCAGCGAACCGACCTTTCTGCAAACATGCACTTCGCACCTGCAAGAAGCTCTCACCGTCGAACTCGACCAGTTGCGCACCGATGTTATCAATGGCGATTATACTAGCTTCAAGCCCGTCATCACAGGCAAGCAATCGACGAACAGAATATTCGATACCCTCTTGTTTAGAAAGCAAATTGCTCGACAATGATCACAAATATATTCTTCATCTATTGGCTCGTCGTGTTTGTCTCTTTATTCACTATGTTCCTGCTCCTCATCATTAATTTGTTGACCTTCCCTCGATTACATAAACCACCTCATACGTCAACCCTCCCCTATATCTCCATCCTCGTACCCGCTCGTAACGAAGAACAGCACATTGAAGCCTGCGTTCGCTCCCTTCTCTCTCAAACATATCCCCGCTTAGAAATTCTTGTCCTCAACGATAATAGCACCGACAACACAGCAGCTATCGTCCAGCGCATCATCAACGCACTGCCCGCAACAAAAACCGAACAACTACGACTTTTAGAAGGTCAACCTCTACCCACAGGATGGGTAGGTAAAAATTTCGCCTGCCAGCAACTGGCGCAACAGGCACAAGGCGACTATTTACTCTTCACAGACGCTGATACTCTCCATGAGCCAACCATGGCCGCATCTATCATCGCCTGCATGCAACACTTTGACGTCAAGTTGCTAACCGCTCAGCCTGAATTTGTACTGGGCACCTTCAGTGAACGCCTGATCATTCCCTTACTCAACTTCACCATCATGACCCTTTTACCGGTCGCTCTGGTAAGTTTGCGACCGGAAGCCAGCCTGGCAACAGGCAATGGACAACTACTCTGCTTTCATCGTACCGCCTATGAAGCCATCGGTGGCCATGCCAGCGTGAAAGAGAAAATCTTAGAAGACGTTTTACTGGCTCGTGCAGTCAAAGCAGCAGGCTATCGCATGATCTTTGTCGATGCTCTAAAGTTGCTCCACTGC
>Ga0137379_10005893_pt1 | contig 11576 bp, 9 predicted proteins | sample SagtaG_18_FD_104812 | JGI IMG/M metagenome (GOLD analysis project Ga0137379, IMG submission 104812) | Vadose zone soil microbial communities from Sagehorn Ranch, Mendocino, California, USA - Sage2_L_80_16 metaG | ecosystem: Environmental > Terrestrial > Soil > Vadose zone | place: USA...
GAGCCCGCGTTCCTGGATCCATCCTTCGAAATCCGCGCCTGTAATCCTGTTCGGCCGCAGAAATACGGGGTTCTGCGGATCCAGAAGCTTTACCGGCGAATCCTCAACGGTAATTCGATCGCTGTCCGACATCGTCATCGGATAGGGCCCGTATGGAAACGGAGCGTTGCGCCCTCCGATCGGCGTGTTGTACTGCACGATCAGAATCCCGCCCTGCTCGACGTATTCGAGCAAGCGCCTGTTGTTCGCCTTGAGAGCCTCGTTCACATTGTAAGCGCGGACTCCCGTTACGATCGCCGAGAAGCGGCGCAGATCACCTGACGCCAGATCCGCGCCGGTCAAGAGCTGGATCTTCACACCCAGCTGCTGCAGGTATTCCGCGACTTCGTCTCCTGCTCCCGGAACATACGCGACCGTGAGGTTGGGGGCCACTTTGAGATCGAACGTCTTGACCTCTGCAACGGACGGAGAGTAGAGATGGCGCGTCCAGTTCTCGGGATAGGAGACGATGCGGTAGCCACGGCGAAATTCCTTCGTTCCCGTGCTGGCCGCGGCTTCCAGCGGATAGATCCCCTCGCGCGTGCCGGGAGGGATATGGAGCACGAACCGGGCCGCATAGGACTCCCCCTTGCGCAACAGGGCGAACTGCACTCTGGGAGGCTGCACGGTCCAGCCCGCCGGAGCTTGGATCTGCAGACTTCCGTTGGCTCCCGTTCTCTCATTGCACAGGATGGAGACCTGAAACTCTCGAGTCTGGTCGCCGCTGGAAATCGGAGCGACGACAAGCTCCGGATTCAGAGTGACAGACAAGGCAGGCACAACCTGGAAATCCCGAAAATCGACGCCGCGTATCGGATCACCTGCCTGCGCTCTTGCCGGGCTCCTGATCGAAACTTCCGTGTTGTGGTACCGGTAGCTTGCTTGCGTGTCTATCTCGGGCTCGTCGAAGGCCGCGAATACGTTCTTCGTAGCCCGCGTTTTGTAACGCGCGTCCCCCTTGCGCTGCCGATACCAGAAGGGCTCCGTCACTCTGGCGCCGGCTGGGATCTCCACGGTGTGCTTCCAGGAAAGCTGGGCTCCCGGCCTGATTTCACCATAAAGAGCGCTGGCTGGAAGGCTGGATACCCACTCCTCCGGCGTCCACAACGTCACGCGCTTCAGATCTACGGCTTCACTGCCTCGATTGAAGAGTGTCACGGTTACAGGAATCTTCTCTCCGGGAACGGCGGTGGGGTCCTCGGTCCGGGCAGTGAGATAAATTCCCAGCGTTGCATTGACGGCTTCCTGGAAATGCGATCGTTTTTCACCAAGGGCATCCTCAACAATCTCTTTAACCGGCTGCGGCAGTGCCGAGCTCTCTACTTTTCGAATCAACTCCGCGATAATTGCCAGCCCCTTGACAGACGCGGAGGCGCTAGCCTCAGGATGGCGCGGCTGGAAGGCTCCGAGGGCTTCTTCGGCTGCCGACTGCGCCGCGGCCAGGTCTTTCTGGAGAAACGGGACCGATGCGGCATCGGAACGTGCAAGCAGCGCGATCGCCCCAAGAGACGTGTCGATCGAATCGAAGAAGCCTTCCTCCCGGCTTTTGGTTCCGACGGTGGAGTCTACCAACTTGTAGTAATCGAAAAACTGTCCGGGCGGAGAGTAGTTCGCACCGTTTCCCTGAGAGCGGTGCTTGCTGTACCCCTCGGTTCCGATTTCCCGGAACGAGCGCCCGAGTATCGGATCGGACTCTCCCACGTTCAACCGCACCGTCCAATCCGGCTCCCCTTGTTCGGAATCGCCGCGAAGGTTGTTCCGGTACAGTTTCTTTGCCTGCCATGGGCGGAGGCCCTGCTTGAGCTGCTCGGGAAAGTTATTGGCGTCTCCGGCGGCCCGGAAAGCCTCATGTGTCAGGATACCGGCTGTTTGGTGATGCCCATGCCCGTCTTTCGAGTTTCCCTGCCATTTTGAGATGATGATCGCCGGTTTCCACATGCGGATGAAACGGACCACCTCTTCCAGGGTTTCTTCTCGTCCCCACTTGGACAGGGTCTCCTCCGCGCTTTTGGAAAAACCGAACTCGAACACAGTGGTGAAGTAGGTTTCCACCCCGTATATCTTGCACGCTTCGAGCAATTCGCCTGTTCGGAGCAGGCCCATTGCTTCGTATTTTTCGTCCCCCAGGACATTCTGCCCTCCGTCCCCACGCGTGAGGGAGAGCAGAGCCGTTCGCGCATGGGCTCTGCGCGCTAGCCAGGTCAATGTCGCTGCGCTCTCGTCGTCCGGGTGCGCCGTCGTGTGCATCACACGAACAAAAACCGGCAATCTTTCCAGCGCGGCCAGAATTCCGGCCGTGCCGCGGTCTTCAGGCAGAGGGTAGGCATTCCGGTTTCCTGCCCTCAACGCGACGACAGTCAGCAGGCTGAAGAGGAGAACGAATGTATTTCGGCGCATTTACTTAATTTCGGATGTCCGATTGCGGATTTCCGATTTCGGATTGCGGATTGAAAGGATCAATCCACAATTGACAAATCCGCAATCAATCTGAAGCCACTCAATCCGTAATCTGAAATCGGCAATCCGCAATCCGCAATCGGCAATCCGCAATCAATCCAAGGTCACGATCTTATGATCGAAGGAGCCGGGCCGGATAAAGGAATATAGCAGGTCGAGCACCGCGTCCCCCTGGCTCGCGAGAAGGTAAAGGACGCCCCAAGCCCGCTCCTGAAGATTCCTGTTCGGGTAGCAATGGTTCAGGAAATACTCGGCCTTCTCCAGAACCTCGTGGTGATGGCGCGCTTCAACGTGAACGAGCTTCGTCTGCAGCCCGGCGACGTGGTGCAGGATCTTTCGCCTTGCGGTATCGAGGGCCGGCCCCAGGGAGGCTTCTGCGGCTACCAGACCGGGGTGGAGGGCGTCGAGCGCCTCCTCCAGATACTCTTGAAGCCCGCGCAGGATCGCGGTCGCGCTGGTCTGATCCTTGGCGGCGATGATCTTTTCCACGATATGGTGCTTACCCATCAGGCAATCTTCGAACGCCACTCCATGTTCGCGCATGCTCCGCGACACCTCTTGCTCGACGACGGTAAAACTGGCGCGAGGCCAGATCGCCGGCATCGGCCTGTCAAAGAAGTCGTAGAGCACTTGAATCTGCGCAAAGTACGCGATCTCGGACGGGCCGGCTACATAAGCCACAGTTGGAAACAGCGTGTCCTGGACGATGGGGCGCAGAAGAACGTTGGGACTGAAGCGTTCCGGGGACTCTGCCGCCAGGCGCGCGAGATCGTCGGTGGTGAAATTTCTGGAGCAATTCTTCAACGCAAATCCCTCATCGGCCCGCGCAAGAGCCCGCCGCTGCCCCTGGTCGTGAACAAAGAGAACGGTGGAGTTTTCGGCAACGTGGACCTGAGTATGGTACCCCGCTTCCTCCAGGGCGATGTCCCTCGAACGGAGCGCCTCGCAAATCCCGGCGCATTCGCGGAGGGCTCTTTGAAATGTTCCGGAAACGAGCGGTTTTGCTTCCTGGTCGCTGGAGTCGAAGAGAATCAGCCCGTGATTGCGGAAGAGATGGACCATGAGGCTCGCGAAAGTCTGAGTGAAGGTCGCGCCGGGACGATATGCCTGTTGCAGTAACGCTCGAATGGAATCGTTTCTCGGCGATTCGGGAAGGAACTCCACGTACTGTTCGACTGCGTTTTCAATGGATTCACCAAAAGAAATGGAACCTACGGGGCGGGACACATCCTCATCCCTGTTCTCCCCGAAAAGTATCGGGCAATAGTCGATCATCCGTGGGGCCGAGCCGCGCTCGAGCACCCAAACGCGCGTCACTTCCGCGAGGTCGTGGTCCTCGGAATCCATCCAGAAGAGAGGAACCGCCGGTACTCCCCGAGCCCGCAGTTCCTCGGCGATGCGAATGGCAGTGAGCGCTTTATACGGAGTGTAGAGTGGCCCCGTAAAAAGCCCCACCTGCTGGCCCGTGACGACGGCGACGCAACGATCGTCCTCCAGGTCCCGGATATACTGCATCGTTCGAGGGGAAGACCCAAAGCCTTCGTTCTGGCGCTTCAGCACGCGGGCGATCTGGCGGCGCGGGGTCTGGAACCTCGCGCAGATCTGATGCGCCGCTGATTCCAGGCTTTCGAGCGAAGGCGGCCTCGCATAGAAGCGCAGCGCCGCCGGGGACAGATCCAGGTAATCCAGAAAGATCTCGGAGTGGTGGGGGATCCGGCGAAAGGGGATGGTCGCAAGTGACGGCATACAAGTGAGAATCATACTTGCATCCCGCCGCGATTCAAGTAGTCAACAGTCGCGGGCGGAGTACACGAAGATGCACGGAGAACCCTGATGCCTCTGTGAAATCTCCGTGCCCTCCGTGTCTCCGTGGTGAAACAGGACGTCTTGCCGCTGCAGGGTCACTGTCTGAATCGCAGTGAACCTGTCGCATTCCCTCCGAAAACAACCAAAGCACAGCGTGTGGTAACGATCGCGTTTGACGATGCTGCGTCTACAAATCCGTCTACGATATCGAGCCTTCCTGGCTTTGCATTCAAGACAACGCTTCCTGTTCATTCTTACGCACTGCCACTTAATGGCCTCCCTCGCCAAAATCATAGGAATGCCCTCTCCAATGAGGTTACAAACTGGATTCCCGAAATCACTTTCTGGCTCAACCGGTCGTCGTTCGTGATAAACAGGTCGATCCGCGTTGACGCAGCACAGCTCAGCTGAATCGCATCCGGCGGGCGAATCGTGCGATCGTGGCGTATCTCAGCGTAAATCGTGGCCGCAGCTTTATCGAACGGGATCAAAACCGAGTGAGCCGCGAGCAGTCCCTCGTACACCTCCCGAAGCTTGATGTCGCGTTTTTCTATGGGCTTTACGAGAAGCTCGCCCAGTGTAAGTACGGAGGTATAGAGTTGATCGCCGCGCTGGAGCATCCGCTCGGCAAGGTGAGCAACGCGGTCACCCCGTTCTCCTTTACTCTCGATCAAGTAAATGAAGAGGTTCGTGTCCCAAAAGACTCTGCTCATTCCCAGCCTTCCCGCAGCCGTCGAACATAAGAATCGGCATCCTCGTCAGCCCACAATTCCCGTCCGAGACCGCGCAACGCGAGTATGGAGTTCTGCCGGTCCATCGTTCTGTCCCGGACCGCGTACTGAGTGAAGTACCAATCGAGAAGATGCTGGTATTCCGGAGGTACATCGGCGCGGTCCGGAACAATCAGCCCCCCTTCGCGAGCTCGGTCGTACGGATCGCCTTCTCGAAACAGGCGGCGAGTCGACTTTCCAGTGGCGAAGAGCATCCGGTATCTCCCGGGATTCGGGGGAAGATTGGCGACGCAATGAAGAACCGCATGAACACGAACCCCGGGCCGGAGCGTGCCGTGAATTCCTTCCTTTTGCGCCCGTTCGAGGATCTCTTTTACAGTGAAATCGCTCCGATCTGGATTCTCCTTGTGAAGGAGAGCGGTAGCGATCCATGTCTCCGTTGCCACCTTCACTCCGAGACGTTTGATCGTCTTTTCCATTGTCCAGACTTCCTGAACTAATTTTATTAGACTTATACAAAAAGACCTAAATTTTGTCAAGGTTAGTTCTGGTCGGATGGACAGGATAACAGGATGGACGGACGGGGTAACAGGATGGACAGGATAACAGCCGAGACGGGATGACGGACAACCGTAGACGGGATAACAAGATGGACGGGATTTCTGATCCCTGCCTATCCTGTCTCACGAACGGTGTTATTTAAGGGAACAGCTTCATGCGCGGCTGGGTTTCCACCTGGATGTTGCCCAGGACGCGGGTCTGGCAGGCGAGGCGCAGCTCATCTTCGCGCCCGATTGGAAGGTAGCTCAGCATCAGCCGCAGTTTCTCCCTGAAGCCTTTCGGCGAGCAGTTCTGTTTGCCGTCTTTGATGAGGACGGCACACTTGCCGCACAAAGAATTTCCCCTGCAGTTCACGTATTTGGAGAACCCCGGGTACAGCTCGATCTTTGCGCGCAGGGCTTCCCTGCGCAGATTTGCGCCTTCCGGAACATCGAGCTCCGTGTTTTCACGCAGAAACTTTACCCTGGGCATTGGCTTTCTCCCCCGGCTCAAAGGAGATTATAAGATAGCATTTCTGCAGTCAACGATTTGAGCTTACACTCTTCGCGTTCCTTTGCTTCTTTGCGGCGAACACTAGCCTGCCTCTCCTCAACGCGCGTGTTTCCGCTGACGATAACCGGTCTTGCGCACTGCGGCCAGGTCCAGGAGCGCTTCCACCTTGCTCGGAAGCCCGAAGAGATTGATGAATCCTTCAGCGTCCTTCTGGTTGTAGATCTCGTCGGCGCTGAAGGTCGCGAGGTCCTCGCGGTACAGGGAATAGGGAGACTTCCGGCCGGCCACAATGATGTTTCCTTTGTAAAGCTTGAGCCGCACGGTGCCGCTGACGCACGTCTGCGTCGAATCGACGAACGCGTCGAGCGCCTCGCGCAGCGGACTGAACCACTGGCCGTTGTACACCAGCTCGGCGTACTTCCCGGCCAGAATGTCTTTGTAGTGAAGCGTGGCCCGGTCCAGTGTCAGGCTCTCCAGCTCCCGGTGCGCCGCAAGAAGGAGGCTTCCCCCGGGAGTCTCGTAGACGCCGCGCGACTTTATGCCCACGAGCCGATTCTCCACGAGATCCACGCGACCCACGCCGTGGACCCCTCCGATCCGGTTCAAGGTCTCGACCAGCTCCACAGGCCCCAGGGGTTTCCCGTCTACCGTAACAGGAATTCCTCTGTCCAGCTCGATCTCCAGGTATCGGGGAGTGTCCGGCGCTCTTTCAGGAGCCACGCTGAGGACAAACATCTCTTCCCCCGGCTCGTTCCACGGGTTTTCGAGAATTCCTCCCTCATGGCTGAGGTGCCACAGGTTCCGGTCTTCGCTGTAGATCTTCTCCCGGGTGGCGGTGATGGGAATCTTGCGGGCGTGAGCGTAATCGATTTCGTCTTCGCGCGATCGGATGTTCCATTCCCTCCAGGGGGCAATGATTTTCAACTTCGGATTGAGAGCCTTGTAGGTGAGCTCGAACCGGACCTGATCGTTGCCTTTCCCGGTGCAGCCGTGGGCCACCGCATCCGCTCCTTCCTGTTCGGCGATTTCGACCTGGCGGCGCGCGATCAACGGGCGCGCGAACGAAGTTCCAAGCAGGTACTTGCGCTCGTAAACGGCGCCCGCGCGCAACGTGGGGAAGACGAACTCGCGGACGAACTCTTCGCGCAGATCTTCGATGACGCACTTCGAGGCCCCGGTCTTGATGGCCTTCTCTTCAAGCCCTGCCAGTTCTTCCCCCTGCCCGATGTTCGCGGCAAACGCAATGACCTCGGCGCCGTAATTCTCTTTGAGCCAGGGGATGATGATGGACGTGTCCAGACCTCCGCTGTAGGCGAGGACAACCTTCCGTACTTTCGCACTCATTGCCAGCTCTCCGCATTACTCAGGTGCAAAAATCTTTGCGATTCTTTGCGCCTTCGCGTCTTTGTGCTGAAAGAGTACGCCGCATTCACCGCTAAGACGCAAAGACGCGAAGAATCACGAAGAAGATTTTTGGTTGCGGCTCTAATAGGCCGCGATTACCGGTTAGCGTCGGGCCCGAGCGCGCTCACCAGCCGCTTCAAATCCGAAGCTCGATCCTTGGGGCAAACGAGCACCTTGCCGGCTGCCTGGACCACGGCCAGGTTCGAGACTCCAAAGGTAGCGATTAACCCCGCGTCCGAGTAAACGATGCACGCGCTGGACTCGACCGCGAGATGCGCTCCGCGCGAAATGTTTCCGAGCGCATCCGCCGGAAGGACGCGCTCGAGCGCCGCCCAGTTTCCGATATCGTCCCAGACAAATTCCACCGGCACCATCCTCAGTCGCGAAGCCTGCTCCAGGATGCCGTAGTCGATGGAGATACGCTCGAGAGATGCAAAGATGCGGAAAATCTCGGACGTGGCGTCCTTCCGGCCCAGGAGCGGCCGGATTTTGCTCAGGCCCTGGTGAGTCGCCGGCATATGTTCTTCGAAAAGCTCCAGCAGGGTACGGTTTCGCCATAGGAAGATGCCGCTGTTCCAGAAATACTCTCCGGAACGAACGTAACTCGCGGCCGTCGCCAGGTCCGGCTTTTCGACAAAGCGCACAACCGGCCAGGCATCGGCCGGGACCGCCGGCTTTTCAGCCTGAATGTAACCATAACCTGTCTCGGGCCGCGCGGGTGGAACTCCGAACAGGACTGCCGTGGCGCCCTCGAGGTTCTCGATCGCCTTTTTCAGAGAGCGGCCATATCTCTCGGGACTGTCTACGTAATGATCGGCCGGGACCGCCAGCATCAGCGCGTCGGCATCGCGGCGCTCGAGATGAAGCGCGCAGAATCCCAGGCAAGCCGAGGTGTCTCGCCCGATCGGCTCCACAACGAAGTTCTCGGGGGGAATCTCGGGCAACTGCCGGGTTGCAACTTCGCGATGGTTTTCTCCGATGGAAATGAAAATCCTCTCCCGGGGCACCAGCGAATGCAGACGATCCACGGTGCTCTGGAGAAGAGTGCGCTCCCCAAGCAGCGGGACGAACGGCTTGGCGATCTTGTCGGTGCTCAGGGGCCAGAAGCGCTCCCCGCGCCCGCCGGCCATGATGACGGCGTACAAGCTCTCGATGCTCAGCATTCCAATTACCACGTGACGCAGCGCGTCATTTTAAGGGACCCCGCCCCAGATTACAACTGAACATTCCGGACCGGGTGTAATTAGAAATGGGAGTCAATTCACCCTGCCGTGAAAACTCCTCAGAAGCTGTGGACAATCTAATTCGTGGCTGTTTTATTGGCCACGAATTACACGAATTTCACGAAAAGGATCACTGTCATTTGGATATCATCGGTTTGAAATGCAATTTTTCACAGTCTCTCCGACCGCGCCGCTTGACTCCCACTCCTAATTGCAACCGCAGCAAAGCAACTCCCGCGGTTGACAAGATTTGGGTCCCAGCTTAAAATCCTGCGGCTGTTGAGGCTTCCAGGCCAGGAGGCAGTCTTTTGACAATCTGAGAGGTAAGCGAAATGTCGCTACTCGCATCTTTCTCCCAGCGGAAAAAGGCGCCCGCGGCATTTGATCCGAACCCGGAGGAGATTAATCGAATGCCCGAGCGCCCGTACCGTGTGCTCCATGCGAATCTTCCTTTTTATTCCGATCCCAAGTGCCAGAATGAGGTGCAGGATGGACGTCTGGTGGTCCTTCGATGTGAAGACCCCAGGCAGAAGCAAGTAACGATTGAGTGCATGCCGACACGCAGGGATTACGAGAAGGACCAACTTGTCACCTGGGAACTAAACAACAAGAGGCTCTGGGATGTGGCCTGGTATAGAAATCCGGACAGCGGTGAAATCGAACGGGCCTGGTCCCAGTCCGTCGAGTTTATCGGCAGGGTGGCTCGTGCCGAAGAGCGCCAGACGATTGACACCGTTTCCGACGAGACATCGGAAAAAGCCGGCTGACTTGGGGCGCCCGAGGGGTCCGGTGTCAGAAGGTGTGAAAAAATTTTCGTTGCGAGCCTCTGTTCCTCCGCACCTCTGCCGCTTTAACGAGCGGTTCGAGCGAGATGATAGAAAAACGCAAGCATTTGCCAGACGGCAATTCTTTTTTCCCTCCACGTAAGAGACGTCTCCAGCGGATGGGTGTGCGTGAGGAACGGGCTGATCAGCAGATAGGATGTTGCGTGACGGATGCGTTTGTGCAGCTCCAGGCTTTCTACGGGAGGAATGAGGTCGTCATGAGCACCGTGGGCCAGGAACACGGGACAGCGTATCTGCGCAGCGGCCTCGTCTGGTGAGAGCTCTCGATACAGTGGGGCGAGGCGTTTCTCGATAGCGGCGGACAATTCTGCGTCCGTTTGATTTTCAGGCATCACCGCAAGCTGGTACCAGCGGCGCGCCTGGGGGCTCAAAGCTGCAGAAGGCGCCGGCGCCGGCCGCTGGAGAAGCAAGCTTATAAGAACGTCGCGCAGAAATTGTTGTTCTTCTTTGGAGTCAATCATGCTCAGAGCGGCGCGCATGAGGATCCATTTGCCGTAAAAGCGAGTGGGATAATGGCCTTCGCCTGCCGTTACCGGCCCCGCTGCAAACCAGCCCCGGGCGCAACGAAACAGATCCTGATACGGTCCGATTGCCATGACAAAGGCCGCGCGCAGCTCCGGACTGGCGGCAGCGATCAAAGCCATGGTTCCCGAAAAGGAGATCCCGATTATCCCGCTGCGCTGCACGTCCTCGCTTCCTTCCAACCCTTGCATCTGGCTAAACCAGAAGTTGAATTCTTCAAGGGCCTCGCGCGCAACTTCGAAACGGCGAAACATTTCGATGTCCGGGGTCAGCACGAGAAATCCTTCGTCAGCCAGAGTTCGCGCGAGGGCCCTCAGGCGCGGGTGGTAACATCCCAATTCGCTGATGCCGGGGACCACCATTACGGCGCTCTTGGGCAGTGAGCCCGTGGGCCGGTACAGCAGCGCCGTGAGCTCCCGGTCTCCCAATCGCCGGCGAATCTTACTTTCCTGCACCGGCAGGCTGTGAACGATGCTTCCCGAAGCCAGAGCGCGCACGGCGAGCAAGAGCCTGCCGGCGAATATAAGGCCGGCTAGTGGCTTATAGGCGGCCGCCCCGGCAATGAGCAGTACAGCCAGGAGGAACGCCGCGCGCCACCTGGGTCTCAAACTCATCACTTGGTAAGGTTAATGACAAATGAGATAAGGACAAATGAGAAATATGAGAAATGACAGATCGTCGCGTGTAAGCAGAAGCAGAAATTTGTCATTGGCCACTAGCCATTGGTCATTTCTCATTTGTCTACGGCGAGGTTCTTTTTGGTTGCGGCTCGCCTGTCCCGTGATTAAGGCATCACAATCGAAGTCAGGCTTTCACCTTGGTGGCCTCTGGATTTAGCGTGGCGCGGCGCTTTCGGAGCAGGGAGACGTTGGCCAGGTGCGGACCGCAAACTGCATGGTGGCCTACTTCGACGGGAGCGTTGGGCTCTTTCCGGCTGCGAATGCACTCAAGAAAGTTCTCGACATGAGGTTCGGTAGGGATGCCCCCTTTGTATTCCATTACGGCATCAGGCCGGCTCCCATCCTTCGGCCACGGCTCGGCGTAGACTCGGTACCCCCTGTCGTCGAGCTCCATCGTTCCTTTCCGTCCCTGAAAAATAATCGTCCAGCCGTCATGGTAGGAGTTCCCGTAAGTCAGAGTCCACGTGGCCAGGAATTTGGGATACTCGTAGACTGCGCAGAAGGTATCGGGCACATCGGCTCCGATCAGGTTGTATGTCGCTCCGTGACACTGAGCGGAAACAGGCGGCTTGCCGTCATTCAAGAACCACTGGATCACGTCCATCAAATGCGTCCCCTGGTCCGTGCAGTGCCCGCCGGAATAGTCCCAGAAGTTTCGCCAGACGCGGAACCGGACCCCGTCCGGAGGCCGTTTGTGCTTGCAGGGCGCCTGGAATCGGTCCCAATCCAGCTTCCCCTGAAGGTCGACGGTCTTCGGGAGCGGTCTCTGGTTCCAGTGCCATTGCGCTCTCGCGAGCACCACGTCGCCAAGAACAC
>Ga0137379_10005894_pt1 | contig 11574 bp, 9 predicted proteins | sample SagtaG_18_FD_104812 | JGI IMG/M metagenome (GOLD analysis project Ga0137379, IMG submission 104812) | Vadose zone soil microbial communities from Sagehorn Ranch, Mendocino, California, USA - Sage2_L_80_16 metaG | ecosystem: Environmental > Terrestrial > Soil > Vadose zone | place: USA...
CACCTGGCATGGGAGTGAACGTGCCATCAAGCGGCAGAATTTCAAGACCATGACGTGGTAGATCCAGTTCGCGAATTATTTCCGGACGCAGCAACGAAACGACGTACGAACAGACTGAGAACTTGAAGCCGGGAAAAACTTCTTCCGTCACCGCTGCGCCGCCAAGCACGTGCCGGCGCTCGAGGACCAGCACACGTTTGCCCGCGCGCGCGAGATACGCAGCGTTAACCAATCCGTTGTGTCCGCCGCCAATGACGACGACGTCGTATTTGTTATTCATGCATTGGCCGGTATTGCGCTTGCTGAAGACTCGCTAGCATACTTATAATCGCCCGCCCTGACAAATGATGCCGAATCAATTGATCGTGATCCTCGACGAGCTACAAGGAATCTTTGCGGAGACCAAAGAAGGGCGTATGATTTGGAGCGATGTTGAACGCAGGAGTACTCACATTCAAGGAGTTTGCCATGCGCGAACCGCTGCCGCTGGCGACGATACACGAGGCCGTGCTCAACTTCTTGCGCGGGCGCGATGATGTAGTTGTGTTTGGCGCCACGGCCGTTAATGCCTATGTAGCTGAGCCACGCATGACGCAGGACATCGATCTCATGTCTATGCATGCGCCTGAATTTGCTGAAGAGTTGCGTCTGTATCTCGCGGAGCGTTTCCACATTGACATTCGCGTTCAGGTGATTGCGAAGGGAAAGGGTTATCGCCTATTTCAGACTCAAAAGAGCGGCAATCGCCATCTGGTGGACGTGCGCGCGGTGGAATCTTTGCCGAAGGCTCAATCAGTGGAAGACATCCTGATAGCGTCGCCGCCGGAACTAGTCGCGCAAAAAGTAATCTCCTATTACTCGCGCCGAGGGAAGCCGAAAGCGGGCACGGATTGGCGAGATATCGCGATGATGCTTTTGACGTTTCCTGAATTGAAAAGCGAATCTGGCGCGGTTGGCGAGGCGCTGAAAACACTTGGCGCGACCGGAGAAGAAATGAACACGTGGCGGGTGCTGGTGGCTCAAGAGATAAGTCCACCAAACGACGACGAAGAGTTTGACTAAAACAACAGATTGCGCCGCGCTATTGCTGACCCGCGACGGACATACCCATAATCGCACGCTTGAAATCACAAGCTGGCAAATTCTGAATTCATGCCCATAGGAACCGCTTTTCACGAAAGAACGTTTGCGCTCTGCGAGAGTCTGAACTATCGCGAGTGGTCCGGCTATTACGCGGTCAGCGCTTATGAGCCGCACCATGAACACGAGTACAACGCGATCCGCAACGCCGCGGCGCTGATCGATATCTCGCCGCTTTTCAAGTACCGGCTTACCGGCAAAGATGCGACACGGCTTGTCGATCGCATCATTACGCGCGACATGAGCAAGGTGTCGGTGGGCCAGGTGATCTACACGCCCTGGTGCGACGAGCGTGGCAAAGTAATCGATGACGGGACAGTTTCGCGTCTCGCGGAAAACACCTACCGCTGGACCGCGGCCGATCCGAGCTTGCGGTGGTTTACCCAGAACGCCACGGGTCTCGATGTTCAAATCGAGGACATCTCGGAAACGGTCGCGGCGCTCGCGTTGCAGGGACCGACATCAGGACGACTATTGAAGAAGCTTGCCGAAGAGACGGACATTAAAAATCTGAAATACTTTCGCGTGACGACGGGAAGAGTCGCCGGCGTGCCGGTCGAGATTTCGCGCACGGGTTACACAGGTGATCTCGGTTACGAGATCTGGGTGGCGTCCGATGAGGCGTTGCAAGTTTGGGATGCCTTGATGGATGCCGGACGCGCGTTTGATATTCATCCGGCAGGGATGCTGGCATTGGACGTCGCGCGCATAGAAGCCGGATTGCTCTTGATCGATATCGACTTTAACAGCAGCAAGAAGTCGCTGATTGAAGAGCAGAAGTATTCCCCTTTTGAAATGGGCCTGGGCCGGCTGGTTAACACGGACAAAAATCGCTTTGTCGGGCAGAAAGCCTTGATCGAAGAACAGAAACGCGGGCAGGCGCGCGAGATTGTGGGCCTGGAGATTGACTGGACCGAAGTAGAGAAACTTTACGAAGACGTTGGGTTGCCGCCTGCTGTATCAGCCATTGCCTCGCGCGTCGCGGTGCCGGTCTACAAGGATGGAACACAAGTGGGCAAGGCGACATCAAGCACGTGGTCGCCGACCTTGAAGAAGATGATTGCGCTGGCAACGCTGAAGCGCGAGTTCACGAAACCGGGAACGAAACTACAGTTTGAAATCACCGTTGAGTCAGTGCGCCATCGCGTGGGCGCGAGCGTAGTGAAGACGCCGTTCTTCAATCCGAAACGAAAGACAGCGACGCCGGTGGACTAAAGTTTCGAGTTCTGAGTTAGCCGGCGAACTCTTTTCTTCTTTGCGTGCTTTGCGACCTTGCGAGAGATTCTGATAAGCGAGCAAATAAGAAAGTTTCTCGCAAAGCACGCAAAGAAAGACAAAACCCTGAACTTCAAGCGTGACCTTGGACACTCTTCGACAAATCATCGACAGCTACGACCCGAATGCGCCACTTGAAGTCGCGTGGACCATTCCGGCGCCATGGTATGTCGATGAGGTGGTAATGGAGCTTGAGCGGCGGACTGTCTTCGCGCATTCGTGGCAGCTTGTCGGTCGTGTCGATCAGCTATCAGAACCAGGACAATACATTACCGCCGAGATCGCCGGCGAACCGATTGTCGCCATTCGGGGAAACGACAATGCTTTGCGCGGCTTTTTTAACGTCTGTCGCCATCATGCGGCCGCCGTCATGACTGAGCCCGAAGGACACGCACACCAACTCCGTTGTCCCTATCATGGTTGGACTTATTCGTTGGAAGGCGAGTTGAAAGGCACTCCTGATTTCGCTGGTGTCTGCAACTTTGATCGAGCGGCTAATGGTCTCGTGCCGGTGGAGACTGCGGTGTGGGAGAAGTGGGTGTTCGTCAGATTGGAATGCTCGGGCGCCGAACCGCTTCATGGAAAAGACGCCCTTGAAAACTTTCTTGGCGCCGAGTTGGTCGATCAAATTCGTCCGCTTGATCTGGGCAACCTTCACTGGATGGAACGCCGCCATTACATCTTTGACTGCAACTGGAAAGTCTTTGTGGATAACTATCTCGACGGCGGCTATCACGTGCCGCATCTGCACAAAGGACTCGACAGCGTGCTCGACTACAGCAGGTACATGATCGAAAACGGCGAGCACTTCTGCTTGCAGTGGAGCCCGATGGTTACTGAAGGCGCCGAAAGGCTGACGGGCGCCGTACGTAAGGGCGAGCGAGCGCTCTATTACTGGATTTACCCCAACGTCATGATCAACTGGTATGACGGCGCTATGGATACGAACCTCGTGCTTCCACACGGCGTAGATAAGACGGAAGTGATCTTCGATTTTTACTTTCCAGACGTTTCCGAAGCAGCGCGCGAACGCAATCGCGCGAGCATCGACGTAGGTCAGCGAATTCAAGATGAAGATGAGGCGATCTGCAAATCGGTGCAACGCGGTTTGAATTCGCGAGCATACAAAGCCGGACGATTATCAGTGCGTCGCGAGGCAGGCGAGCATCTGTTTCATCGGCTGCTTTATTCCGATCTGAAAGCTGGCCTCCAGGCTGGCGCGCAAGATTGAAACGCAAAGGACGCCAACTTAATTCGCGAAGGACGCCAAGAAAATTCCCTTGCGGCCTTTGCGCAAGAACTTCGCGTCCTTTGCGTTTCAATTCTTCGTTTCCGATGAGGTAATCCCTACTTGCAAACCACACCCGAACCCGTTTCGCCGGCCGAACGACGCGGTCGATTGTTAAAAGTACTCGGCGTCGGCTTTGGTCTTGCCGTGATCATCGGGAACACGATTGGCGCGGGCATCTTTCGCGCGCCCGGCGAAATCGCCGGACACTTGCCGAATGTCTGGCTCTTTCTCGGCGTTTGGGTTGTGGGTGGACTGTACGCGCTGCTCGGCGCCATTTCGATCGCGGAACTCGGCACGATGCTGCCACGCTCGGGTGGCCAGTATGTATTCGCGCGTTACGCGCTGGGCGAGTATGCCGGGTTTATTGTTGGGTGGAGTGATTGGATCTCGACCTGCGGCAGCGTTTCTTTGATCGCAATCGTTATTGGCGAGTTTTCCGGCGGTTTGTTTTCGGTCCTGGTAGGCAAGAGGCTGGAGATTGCCGCTGCAGTCGCGATCTTTTTTGCGATCCTGCAATGGCGCGGCATTGTGCTGGGCAGTCAGGTGCAAAACCTGACGAGCTTGCTAAAGACGCTGGCCTTTGTCGCACTCATCGCCGCCGCTTTCATTCTGGGCGGCAAAGGTTCGTCGGCGCCCGCAACCGTCGTTACCATTGCCACTGGCCCGGCGTTGTTGGTGGCTGTGATCCTGTCGCTGCAATCGGTGATTTACACTTACGACGGCTGGACCGGGGTGGTCTATTTTTCTGAAGAAGTAAAAGATCCCGGAAGAGATATTCCTCGATCATTGTTTGGCGGCGTGCTGCTGATCATTGGCATTTATCTCCTCGTGAATCTGGCGCTGCTCTACGTGCTGCCGATCTCTAAAATCGCGGGCCAGGAATTTGCTCCAGGCGTGGCCGCGGAAGTGATCTTCGGCAAACATGGCGACACGATCTTTCGCTCACTCACAATCCTCTCGATGCTCAGCGGGGTTAACGCCTGCACGTTGATGGCGTCACGGGTGTTGTTTGCCGTGAGCCGCGATGGGCTCTTCCTGAAGCAAGCGGCGACTGTCAACAAAGGCGGCACGCCGACGATCGCGCTGCTGATGAGCGCAGTGGTTGCTTTGCTTTTTATCGTGTTCGGCAAGACCTTTGCCAAAGTCATCTCCATTCTCGCGTTCTTCTTTGTCGCCAACTACGCGCTGTCGTTCACTTCCGTTTTTGTTTTGCGCTGGCGCGAACCTGACAAGCCACGACCGTATCGCGCCTGGGGTTATCCATTGACGACCGGGCTCGCGTTGATCGGATCCGTGGCGTTTCTGTTTGGCGCGGTGGCAAGCGATCTGAAAAGCGGATCCCGCGACAGCATCTATGCCGTGCTGCTGCTGGCGGCAAGTTATCCGGTGTTTCGCGCGATTAGGATATTGAGGACCGCGTAACTGGAGTGGATATGACACGCGGAGGACCGGAGGGCCGACACTGGGCGCGCAGCTATTAACTCCCGGCCCTTCGGGCCTCGGTGGAGAATCCGTGCAGCAAACGGCTTTGGCAACCCACCATATCAATCTCGAGTTGTCTCACAGTCGTGTCGATGCGCCGTAGCCGAAAACATCGAGCTATCGACTCTCCGATCTGTTCGAGATTCTTTTCTGCAAGAGCGAGCACGCTTGGGCCAGCGCCACTCAAAGCCAGGCCGAGCAGTCCCGGCATCCGCGGTGTGGCGAGAGCTTCGGCCAGGCCGGGCACCAATGACTGGCGTTTCTCCTGGTGCAGACGATCTTGCATCGCTTCCCACAGAAGATCATAGCGATGCTCCGTGAGTGCGGCATTGAACAAGGCGGCGCGTTGCAGATTGAAAACCGCGTCGACGTGATTGACATGCTCTGGCAACGCTGCGCGCGCGAGCCGTGTTGCGAGCGGCGAGTTTGGCGCAACGACCACGACGTGGATATCCGGTGGCCAATCTTTCCTGACGACAACGATCTCTCCGTTTCGAGAAATACAAGTCACGACAAAACCGCCCAAAAAGGATGCGGCGACGTTGTCCGCATGACCTTCAAATTCAGTGGCGTAGTGAAGCACCTTGTCGTTCGATAGCGGGCGCTGACAGAGTAGTTCGCAAAGTTTGATTCCCGCGACAATCGCCGCCGCGCTACTGCCGAGACCACGACTGATGGGAATCTCGTTATCGATCAGGAGATCCACCTTCGGCAACGTCAGTCCCTCGCGGCGCGCTGCGTAAGACATCGCGCGATAGATCAAGTTCTCCGCCGTTTGCGGAAGATTCACATTCTCCCTGCCGGTGCTGAATCGAACGTTACATTTGAGGTTTGAATCCTCGGCCACGGTGGCGCTCACAGTTAAATAAAGTTGCAGCGCCAGACCGAAACAATCGAAGCCGGCGCCCAAATTGGAAGTCGAAGCGGGAACGCGCACTTCAAACGCTCGGGCATTCGTCTTTCGCGACTGGTTTTGCTTCGCCGTGTTGGTTCGTTGGCTCATGGAAATCAGAAATCAACCGGGCAACGCGGCGAGAACGGCGTGCTTGGCGGCCTTCACGCGTTTTGGATGATTGCTGTAGTTGGCAATAATTCCGGCGCCTTCAGTCTCGTCACCTTCCCTGGCGTAGAGCGTTTCGCCGTGATAGTTGATCACATAATCTGTGTCCTTCAATAGATGACCGGTCAACACCGCAACCACTACTTCATCATTACGAATCAAACCGCTCGCCACCAACTGTTTGGCGCCGGCGACCGTAGTTGCCGAAGCAGGCTCGCAACCGATCCCGTCGCGACCGATGATTGCTTTGGCGTCGGCAATTTCCTGCTCGCTCACTGTCAGGACGCGGCCATTGGTCCATCTTAGTGCGCGCCAGGCCTTCTGCCACGACACCGGCGCGCCGATCTTGATTGCCGACGCGAGCGTTTCAGGATGATCTACGACGGCAAAGTCTAACGGCGACTCTTCGTTCAACAAATCCTCCTCGTGACGCGCGAAAAAATGCGCGAACGGCGCTGCGCCTTCTGCCTGGACGACGATCAGCCGCGGCAGGCGATCGATCAGGCCGAGTTCAAACAATTCCACGAAGCCTTTGCCGAACGCTGAGCTGTTTCCCAGATTCCCTCCGGGTACAACCATGTGATCGGGAACCTGCCAATCGAGTTGTTGCAGGAGTTCGGCGGCGACCGTCTTCTGTCCTTCAATGCGAAAAGGATTGATCGAGTTGACGAGGTAGATCGATTCGTCCTGGGTCAACTCGCGAATCACGCGCATGGCGTCGTCAAAATTGCCATCAAGCTCGAGCACCGTCGCGCCGTAATCGAGACTCTGAGCCAGTTTTGCATGACTGACTTGACCGCGCGGGACGAGGATCGCGCAGGGCAGATCGGCACGCGCGGCATAAGCCGCGAGACTGGCGGCCGTGTTACCGGTGCTGGCGCATACGACTACGCGCGCGCCCAGGATTCGCGCCTGGGTAACCGCCGTGGTCATGCCCGTGTCTTTGAATGAGCCTGTAGGATTGCAGCCCTGGTGTTTGAGTTTCAGCGAATCGAGTCCGCAATAGCGAGCCGAACGCGGCGCTTCGTAAAGAGGCGTATTGCCTTCGGTGAGCGAGACCATCGGCGCATCGTCCGCAAACGGTAACAGCTCGCGATAACGCCACACGCCACTGCGGTCTTTTGGATCGAACGAGCTCAGCCGCACGGCCCACAACTCGCGCAGAGTACTCGCGTCTCCGATGCTTTCGGGTCGCTTCTCGACATCGAGCAACCCGCCGCAGCGCGGGCAGACGTACAACCACTCGTTGATCCCGTAACTCGCCCCGCACTTCGGTTCGATGCAACGCTGGATCGCGCTCGCGGCCGTCACGCCGGTTTTACCTGACGCAATCACAATAATGCTTATCCTGATCCTAAAATCAGTCTCCGCAACATTACCTATTTTGTCAGGACTCGGACGAGAATGCACTTGCCCAGGCGAGTACCTCTTAAGATGAGGGCTGAGGGAAAAGCGATGATGGACTAGAGTTAGTTTATTGACACTAGCAACGCCTTTTACCAAACAAAACTCATCACTGTCAAAGAGAGTTCTCCGCTGGGTTTAGGCACTGAATCTTGCTCTACTACCAATTGGTTGACCCGATAGGGCTTCAAACCCGCCTCCCGAATTAAGAGTCCGCTGATCTGTGTCACTCGAGCTCCGCGCCTATGCAAATCCGATTGCGGAGAGATTGCTACACATCGAGAAACTTCTGACGGTGTCTCGGTTCGGGCATCATGCAGACCTCCGACTTGCCGAACACTCGATAGCGATTGCGCGCAACGAGGTTGTAGATCCGATCCCGAACCCACCGCGGCAGAATTCGTCCCAAACTGACAAGGCTCCAAATGCCACCAAGCTCCCGCAAGAGATAGAGTATCGCATCCGATCGCGCGAGCAAGTTCTCGCCAGACTCGTCGTAATTCCTCACGACGTAAACCGTATCGAGATCTTCAGCATCCGCGCCGTGACGCCTTAAGAGCTTTGCGGCGAAATCGCTCTGTAATGAAGCAAAACGAAAACGATCCCGGGCATCGCGCTTGAGCAAGAACTGATTCAAACGATTGCACAGCCCACAAACGCCATCATAGAGAATAATTGGATTAGACATGGAATTCTGGTTAATGCCTCTCGAGTCCAATGGTATCCTGCCCCACCCCGCTTTCGCGAATGCTCTATCCGACGAAAGGCTATTTTCCGCCACCTCCTAAAATTTTAGTTGACATGGGTGCGCGCCCGCCTTATACTCCTAAAAACTTAGGAGGCAGGACGATGGCTCGACGCAAGAATGAGCACCTGACGCCCCTCGAGCTCGAAGTGATGCACGTGCTTTGGGAGACGGGCGCCGCGAATGTGCAGACCGTGCAGCAACATTTGAAAAGGGAACTGGCCTACACGACGGTGCAGACCATGCTCAACATTCTTTACCGCAAGGGCAAAGTAAAACGCACCCTGAAAGAACGCGCCTATTTTTACCGGCCTGCCGTCAGCCGCCGGCAAGTCGCCAGTCTGCATGTCGGCGACATGGTTGAACGTTTGTTTGGAGGCTCGGCAGAAAGTTTGGTGATGAGCCTGCTTGAAACAAAACATCTCACACCACAGAAACTGGCTCGACTCAACAAGCTTGTTAAAGAGTCTCAGGAGGAAAGCGATGAGAACAATTAGCCAAGTACTGCTTACCTTCTTATTGAATGCCTGCTGGCAGATCGCGCTCGTTGCAGCAGTCGCTTCGCTTTGCGCCTGGCTGGTGCGCCGGACTGCGGCCCGTTATAGGCACTTCGTATGGGTGGCGGCCTTAGTTATCTCGCTTGGCCTACCACTGCTGAGTTCTTCACAACTCTTGAGCCGCGCGCTTTTTTCCGCGGCTGCAACGCCACAAACCGCGGCCATACCGCCGGTCAACCTGGAAATGCGTTCAACACAGCGGAACTCTTTGGAAATTGCGGCGCCGTCAAATGACCCGAACCCTTCAGTCCACATAAACGGAAATCTAGCGGCGGGCTTGGTTGTGCTTTACGTCATCTTCTTGTTGTATCGCAGCGTCAAACTTTTCAGGGCGTGGCGCAGAACGAAAACCATCAAACGCAATACGCGCGAGATCGAGATCCTGGAGCCGATCGAAACAATTATCCGCAGGTGTCAAACGGCCGTTGGCGTTACCCGCTTTCGGATCCTTTGTTCCGCCTCGGTCCCGGTGCCGGTCACGGTTGGGATCCGCAATCCGGTTGTAATTCTGCCAGAGCAGTTGTTGCGTGCAGCTGACTCGGATGTGTTGACTTCAGCCGTGGGCCACGAACTCGTCCACGTCTTGCGCCACGATTATCTAATGAACTTGCTCTGCGAACTCATTTATCTGCCGCTCTCGTTTCATCCAGCAGCGGCGCTGGTGAGACGCCGAATCAATCAGACGCGCGAGCTGGGCTGTGACGAGCTGGTCGCAGAAAAACTGTTGACCGCTGAGGTCTACGCCCGTTCGCTCGTGCAACTGGCTGGTTCGGCAGCGCCCTGGGGCCGCCCCGCAACCATAACGGTAGGCATCACCGAAACGGATATTCTGGAGGTACGTATCATGTCATTGCTAAGAAGACCAAAGTTGAGTGCGCATCGGAAGAGGTTGTTGCTGATTGCGGCTTCATTGCTGCTTGCGATACCTTGCGTGGCCGCGGCGTCGTTCGCGTTTAGTTTCGACATCGGCCCACAAAACTCGATCTTGATCCCGCAACAGGAACCCTCGCAGGAAGCCAAGGAGAAGAAGGAGAAAGAAGCACGAGCGAGGCGCGAGCGCGAAGAGCAGGAAATGCAGGAGCGAGAGGACCAGGAGCTAAGAGAAGGGATTGAGAAAGAAACCAACCCGGAAATCCGCGCGAAGCTCGAGGCAAAGCTGAAGCGACGGCAAGAGGAGCGAGCGCAGGCAGAACGGGAAGGCTGGGCCGTCACCGTGCAAGGGAACTCAAAAGAGCTGCGCACTCGTCGGGCGCAGGAAGAAGCGGAAATGAAAGCCAGGCAGGCCGAACTTGCCCGCGCCGCGAAGATCACGATGGACCAGGCAATTCAAATCGCCACGAGCCAATACCCAGGCAAGGTGTTGGAATGCAGCTTGAACGGTGAGCACTGGGAAGCTCCCGGCAAACTCGCCAGCGACGGCCTGGTCTTTTATCACGTCGTGATACTCTCGGGCGATGACACAAACGCTCGCGCTGTGCATGTATTGGTCAACGCGATTGACGGCAGGATTATCAAGGCTGAGAAAGAGGAACGAAACAACGAAACTTCCACGGGTTGGGCAGAAACCCGAACAAGAGAGCAGATTTCAGGCCGTGAGCTGAACGGTAGCGCAATCAGTCTGCCACCGCCGGAATATCCGGCGATGGCTCGTAGCGCTCGCGCTTCAGGCACTGTCGCTGTCCAGGTCACAGTTGATGAGCAGGGAAACGTAAGCGCCGCGCGGGCAATATCAGGACATCCACTGTTGCAAGCGGCCGCGGTTAGCGCTGCTCGCCAGGCGAAATTCTCGCCAACTTTGTTGGCCGGAGAGCCAGTGAAAGTGACGGGCACACTCACCTATAATTTCGTGGCTCAGTAGAACAAGTCAGGAGGACAAGCTGGAGCGCCGCTGACGAAAACGATGAAAGGAAAGAACCGTCGAGGAAGTCAGGGCGCTCTCTGGTCCGCGAAGCAGGTGTTCGCGATCGTCACGAAATGTTCGCTGTCGGTGAAACCATAATCTTCACCATGCCAGAGCCTCAACGCGCCTGATGTTTCTTCCAAACCGGCCTGAGAGAGGTCGGGATACTGGTCGAACCACTTTTCGCAGCTTCGCCTTCGCACTGTTCGACGCACATAAGCTCGCACTCCCAGATACTTGGTGAAGATCGAGGGATTAAGCGCCTCATTGAGATGATCCGAAATGAAGGGCCTTAGAAGAAGTTCCCGCAGACGGATATTTTGGTTGAAGGTCCAAATGCCATCTTTAAGCAGCAGCACGGCGGGCCTCTTTGTATCTCCTATCATAATGTCACTGGCCAGTCCCTGATAGAATTTCATACCGACAAAGTTGGCTGCCAGATCGCCGTTTGAGTAGACGCCTGCGACCAGAGTGCCGTAGATGGTTCGTTCTGTATGTTGTCCCCAACGAAAAGCCTTTTGCGCAGCTTCGTCAGGTGTTGCTCCTTCGGCCAGCGCGCGATTGCAAATCTTGTAATAGCTGTATCCCTGCTGAAATAGGTGTGCGATCTTGTCAGTGCCAAACTCTGAGCCGTAGAGTCTCACAGTGGGACTGATGGTGAAGCAGATGTTTGGCAGGAAGAGGAAGAGCGACTTCCAGTAACTCGTTTGATAGCGCGCG
>Ga0137379_10005896_pt1 | contig 11574 bp, 12 predicted proteins | sample SagtaG_18_FD_104812 | JGI IMG/M metagenome (GOLD analysis project Ga0137379, IMG submission 104812) | Vadose zone soil microbial communities from Sagehorn Ranch, Mendocino, California, USA - Sage2_L_80_16 metaG | ecosystem: Environmental > Terrestrial > Soil > Vadose zone | place: USA...
CCAGTGGCAATCGTTCGGCATTGCGTCCTCCCGTTAAACTCCCGGCCGGCAGAACCGGCGTCACCCAATCGTCGGCTAAGAGGCTGGCGAAAATGGTCGTGCTTCCAGCGTCCACGTCAACGAGGTAATCTCCCCAGAGCTTAACCGAACGCAAATCTCCTGTATCTTCAGCCCGCGTTCGTACAGCACAGTGAATAGGGCCGTTGGTGTCGTTGTCGCCGCCGGAAGTGGAACTGAAGAATTGCACCGTTCCGTCGTTGCATCCGACAAGCAAAGCCGTACTCGCATCTTTCTCCTCCTGGTAATGCACCAGCACCCGCGGATTGTATTCGTCGAAAAACCACCCCGGCTCGTTCGACGGGTCGGCCGCCGGCGACTTCCAGCAGAACGTCTGGTGCGCCGAAATCTCCCCAACCCCCGCAATCTTGTAATCGAAGTACAGCCACCCGTTCCGCGTCCACGATAGACGAAGGGACTCGGGTTGCGTGATATCCGGCGGGTTATATCCGTTGACAGCGAACCCGGACTGCCCATCGTGAGGTAACAAAGGATACAGGTCCGTCCCGCTCAAGCTGACCGCCGGCCCTAGGTCCGTCGCCATCAGCCCGTTGCGCGAGAGGAAGAAAATCTGCGGCCCCACCGTCCAAGCCCACGGTGCCAACACCCCCTGCCCCACGTTCGCCAGCCCGAACTGGTATAAATTGGCCGGGTTCCCGGTGTTTTTCCCCAGGTAGAACCGCTCGGTGGACACCGCCACCACGTAGCCGTTGTAGGCGCCGACCCCGATTAGGGCTTCTGCGGCCACGTCCACGAAATTCGATGTCCGCGCCGTGTCGGGGTCCTTCGGATTAGAAAAATAAACACGACCAGGATTGAGAACGTCGCCGCACGCAAAAATGGGGGCCGAATCGTCATAGGAATTACAAATATACGGTAACGGATTCCCCCAGGTCGTGGGCGAGCTGCACTCGAACGACGCTCCCGCCGGCACGAACCCTAGCGAATCCTCTACTTGGAACGTCGAACCGTCCGGTTGACCCACCGCTGTAGTCGTAATGCCACCCACCGTAACCAGCGTGCCCGCGCAGAGCCGTGGCGGAAGGTTAGCGCTGGTTGCGTATACCGTCGTTCCTACGGCCCCCGCTGTGCCCACAATCGGCTTTTGCTGGACCGGCCACAACGGCCACGTCCCGATGTCGAACGGATCGCCCAGCCCATCGTCGTTCACCGTATCCGTAAAGTTCGTGGTGGCGTTCGGGATGGTCCCTGCAAACCGTGGCTCCCCGGTCACACTTCCGCCCACGCGGGCGATGTCGATCAGGTCCACCTGCGGGTCCGCGCTCGCCACCACGCCCACTTCCATAGCCTGCCGCTGCGGGAAATACCCGTTGCGCGTCAACGGACTAATCGAACTCATTGCTCCGGTGATGGAACTCCTGTAACGATAGACATACCGCAAAGGATTCAGTGGGTTTAACGACACTGGGGCATCTGGCCCATACGACCCCGCGATGTGCCAGCTTGCAAATTTTGCAACCACGGTCGCCGTCACGTCGAGCTCCAGCCGCACCGCTTTCATGTCCGCCAGCGTCCGCGACGGGTCGTTTCCCACCCGAATCAGCGATCCTACCCGTACTAGAACCTCCACCCATTGCCCGGTGGCCGAATAACTCGTGAATGTAAAGGGCGTCGAGTCGGTCGGAACGGTCCACTGAAGCGGAGCGCTTGCGGCCGCCGCTTCTTGCAGCGCTGCAAGCGCCGAAGTGCTTCCCGCAGTAAGGCTTGCGCGCGCCGCAGCGATCACATCCTGGGTGATATCGGCATACAGATAGTTTTTCGTAAAGTCGTTGGTCGCAGCATCGATGTCGATCATCGTCCGGATGGCCGACACGTCGTTCAGCTTGTCGATATTGACCGAAATGTGAATGTAATCCTGCGCCGTAACCGCCCGGCCGCCGATTTGCGACAGGTCGTGCGCCGCCGTCTGCGTAATGGCCCCCGTCCCGGCCGCCGCCGTAAACCCCACGTAAGCCCCGGTAACCGCCGCCCCTACGGCATGCGCCGTAGCGAAGTACACCCGCGCCGTCGCATAGGAAGTCACCGTCTCCCCCGCAAGGTGTGTACTGGCGGTTACACATCGGAAGCTGAACGAGTTCCCCGGCCCGGTCGCTACGCTCAGCACCCGCACATCTTCGGTCCCCAGCGTCAGAATGCTATCCTGAGCCAAAGCCGCCGTTTGCGAATCCAGCACGACACAGCATAGGCCCGTTGCTCCAACGTCGTACTGGATGGCGGCTATCGATGTTGGCATGTTAAACGCCTGCGGGAGATAACTTTCCACCAGGCAGACTTCCCCGTCCACCGTAATCAGGACCCCGGCGCCGGCCCAGTCCGAAGGGTTGTTAAAAACCACGCTGGCCCACGAAGTATCCGGCCCCCCGTTGTCGAAGATCAGCCGCGTAATCGTAGTCCCCGCCGGCACCCGCTCGGCCGACGCGATAGTCCCGCCTGTCCCCGATGCCGCCCACCCGCTGGTACTCGACAGCGATTCCACAAAGCCGAAGCCCGGCGACACCGCCAGATCCAGCCCCGGCGCCACCGCCGGCGGCTCGATGCCCACGTTGTACAGGTTCCCCGAGGAATCCACCTTGCGAATCCGCAGGGAATCCCCGATGTATAGGAACGGCCGCGTGGCCTGCAAGGGCATGTACTGCGCAAAAGACAGCGGCTTGCCGCTATAACCAGACTCCAGGAGCGTAGGCGGATTCGATAGCCAAAGCGTCCCCGTCGTATTCCCAACTACCAGTGGCGCAAGGCCCGAAACCTCGTCATTCAAACTTTTGATCGAATTCAACGGATCTGAACCAAGCGCTCCTGATGCTTGTAGCGGCGGCCGGGTCTGGAGGGAGCCCGCAAGGTCCGGCCGCAGGTTTTTGACGATGCCAACCTTCCCTTTCGGGATGGCATCGATAGCCGCATTTAGGCAAACTCCATTTATTCCGAATCGGAATTGCGCCTTACTGTACTCTGCCCCAGTCATGATATTCTTACGTGGGACCGAAGCACGGGAATGCTTCGGTCCCTAAACATCCGATTAGAAAGGAATCGAATGTCCAGAAGACAATGTACCCCAGAAGAGATTGCTTTAACCAAGCATCGTGGAGTCGCACTAGAATTCACTCCCGAATACAAGGCTTGGGCGCAAATGAAAAGTCGCTGCTTGAATGAGCGGGATAAATCTTATGCTCGGTATGGTGGCCGTGGCATTACAATTACCAGCCACTGGCAAAACTCGTTCCATAACTTTCTGTGCGATTTGGGGTATAGGCCAACTCCGCAGCACAGCCTGGATCGCATTAATAACGATTCTGGATATTGCAAAGACAATTGTCGATGGGCTACCAAGAAACAGCAATCTAGAAACACCAAAAACAACCGACGCGTAACGCTTGGTAGTGAAACCTGTACAGTGGCCGAATGGGTCGAACGAATCGGCCTGCGCCGACAGACTTTTCAGGAGCGAATAAGGCTTGGATGGACCGCCGAGGATGCACTGCTCGTGCCATCCGGCGGACATCGGTTGGTTGGGAATCAAGAACGGCAGCAGATTCTTGATATGCGAAAGCGAGGGATGACGTACGAGGAGATTAGCGCTGCGGTCAGGCGGAGCCATGGCGTGATCAGCCGTGTTCTTAAACATGCTATGTCCCCGGCACGCCGATAACGGTCCAGTGAACCGAATCGCTCCAGACCAGCACCTTACTGCTTCCGCCAGCGGCCACAATATCGCCCGCCGCCGGGCTCGCCGCGTCGTTCACCACCCGCGTAGACCCGAAGAACAGCGAAGCGCTCGGCAGATCCGCAACCGCAACCGCGCCAGGCGATCCGCCAGGGTTGACGCTAGTTCCTGCGAAAAAGGCGTGGCTCGACGCGGAGTAATTCGCATGGATTCCTCCGGCATCGGGCATCGAAGGTATCGCCGTCCACTCCGCGTGAGTCGCGTCGGTGCAGATCAGCATCTTGTCAGCGGCCGGCGTACCAGTGACGATGACGCTGCCAATCTTGGACACGACGGGGTTAGGGTATGACCCGCTGAGCGAGCCGCCCGCCACCCCTGACGGTGCCACACTGGGCACGCCAGGGTCCCACTCGCTCCCGCTCCACTTGTACACGTCCCCGGTATTCGGCGTCCCGGTTCCAATCGTGCGGCCACGCAGTTGAACGACTGTCGTGGCCGCGCTGCCCGCCGAACTGACCGCGTCGCCAGTAAGGGCAGGCAATCGACCAGCGGCCAGGGTACCGCTAGCGATATTTGAAGCAATAGTCGCATCGGTCGTGGCCGAAGCCGCCAGCCCAGTAATATCCGCTGCGGCGGGTTGCGCCTGCAATGGCCCGCCGTCCGTGCCGATGCCCGTAACGAACTGATGCGACACCGCCGCAACCGCCTTCACGCCCCCTAGCGTTGAAACGGTCGGTTGCGGCAGCCGCGCTGCGGGAAGTGTGCCTGTGGATAAGTTCGCCGCGTTGGTTGTGTCTGTGGTAGCGCTCGCGGCCAGCCCTGCGATGTCTGACGCGCTTGGCTGTGCTGCACTCGGCACCCCGCCGGTGGAAATCCCTGTGAGAAACTGTGTGGCAACCGCCGCATGGGATTGAACGCCGCCGAGCGTACTCGCACTCGGGTTCGGTAACCGTGCGGCGGGCACTGTGCCGCTCGTCAGGGCGCTCGCATTCAATGCACTTGGGTCCGCTAGAAGCACATCGAAAATCGAGAACGGAGTCGCGATGCCGCCGCCCGAAAACTGGATATCCACACGCCCCGCCGCGTAGAATCGCCAGTACCCCGTACTCGCGTCGGCCGTAAACGGATTCGCCAACGGAGTCCCGATGTTGTCCGAGTAGATCGTGCTGAGTGTCGCGGTCCCGGCGTTAAAAACGCTGACGGTGGTCGCCACGAAGCTCTGCATCACCTTGGTCGTGGACGCGACCCCGCCCGTCGTGACCGTCTGCCCGCCTAACTGACAAAAACCTTGCGCGCTTTGCACTCAGCCTCTTCCCGTTTCTTACGCCACACTAACCATGCGTATTTCGACCACCTTTTCCCGCACCGCCAGCACTGCATAAATGCACGCATCGGGTCCGGCGTAAGCGGACCGTTGCAATTATCGCAATACTTCACGCCGCCGTCTCCTGAAGTTCACCGTCAGGATGCTCTATTTTGCCCTTCCGCTCCTTATCGCGCAAGGAGCCGAACAACAGCGCGTTGGCGTCGAGCTTCGAGTTGACCTGTGCGGCCTCGCGGATGAACCGCTGGTAGGCAGGAATCGTCTGCGCCCACTCTTGCCCGCCTTCCTTAAAGCTCGCCAAGTGCATAGCGTAATCGAGCAGCACGTCCAATGTATCGTCGCTCAAATCGACTAGCGTTGCATCGTTTGCAGGAATTTCCGCATTCCCAACAATATCCACGCTCACGCTATAGCTGCCCGCGTTCGCCACTGGACTCAAGGCCAGCAGGTTCAGCCCCGCCATGTAGACAGCTTCCGGGGCGCCGCTCGTGTTGTGCCAGGACGGCTTGAATTGGTCGGCCTCGTACACAGTGCCGAGTTCAACAGGAATCCCGCCAATTTGGGCTTGTTGAACGGTGGCCATCAGCCGCGCCAGAATCATGCCTTCTTGGTACCGCTGCTCGCAATACCCCGACCGCTGCGCATCCCGCGCGTACAGATCCCGGTTCAGTAGGTCTGCCAGCGCCCCCCAGGCCACGTAAGCCGCGAAGTCGTCCGGCACCCCGACAAGCACCCCGGACCCGTCGAACGGCAACCCGCCGTTGACGCTCAACAGATCCAGAATGCCCGATGCGCCCGGAGGTGGCGCAACCTGTATGACGAAGGGTGGCGTGACGCTGGAGCTGTACTCCTGCGGATCGCCGGGAGTTTGCGACCAGCCGACGCTAAACGCATTCAGCGAAGCCTCGTCCTCCCGCGTCAACATCGTGTACCGCCCCGATGCCGTATCCCGCCACGCCAGCCGCCGGATATCGATCACGTCAGACGACAGGCTCAACCGCCCAGCCCCGCCGCCCGGAGTCGAATGCGTCAGGAAACAGCCGGTATCGCTAAGAAACTGGTCCCGCCGCCGCTGCAAGGCCCCCAGCACGTCCGCCAGCGTGAACTGGTCCGCCCCTACCCACGGAACGCCGGGCGGCTCCAGCAGCCGGTATTGGACGCTGGTCACAAGGTCTAGGTCCGTTACCGTCTGCCGAAGCGACCCGCCTACCAGGGAACTTGTCAGGTCGTACCAAAGCACGCCGGCCGACGCCGGGAACGTGTCGCGCTGCCGGCTCCACATGGTGGCGGATTGCCACGTCCGCAGCGCTTCTTTCAGGTAGATGCGGAGTTCCGCCTGCGGCCAGAACTGAAACAGGTACCCAGGCGTCTGGTCGTACAGGCGCGCACTTAACGCGGTTACGAGGCTACCGAAGGTGGCGGGCATATGCAAAACGGCTGCGTTTCTCCGCAGCCTTCACAAAGTTCAGGCTTGGGCAAATGCTCATCGTCATTACAATCCGCACAAGCTACCCACACCAGCACAGGTAGCTGCTCAGGCAACTTTACGGCACGCCACGGATACCACCCCGTCCCGCTACAACTATCGCATGGCTGATGCGAGAGCGCCGTTAGCGGACTCCCAAAGGTTGCCGGCATGAATCACTTCACGTATTGCTGCCACTCGAAATAATCGCTCGCCAGCACTTCTCCGTTGCCGAGCGCTTTATGTAGGGCGTTCCATTCTTCCGGCGTCAGAGATGTCGGTTTACGCCGATACCAAGCCAAGCCGTACGCGCCTTTAAGCGGGTCCTCACGTAAATCGACCAAGGGCTTCAGGGGGAAGGCTACAGGCAAGGTTGCCGACATCCTTAACTCCAGTCCGTGCTGGTTGTGCTATCCCAGTCTGTCAACTCAACCATCTGCCCAGCAAGGCAATGGTGGCAATCGGCCAAGTACTGAATGCGTCCGTCCGTTACAACGGAATGGCACCGTTTCTCGGGTATCGAACCGTTCACCATCAACGATGGCATAAAGGTAGGCTTGTCTAGCGATCCATTCCATGTCCACCCTTTTTCTACACAATCAACCTCAAACGGATGGCTGTATCCACAGCCAACACAGTAAAACTCGTAGACCTTACCACCCCGTGGTCCGGGGTTTCCGTCACCCAAATAGTGAATTTTAGCGCCCACTACGCCCCATCGGTATAAGGCCGCTGGCATGGGCTCCACTCAATGATATGCCCGCCATCCCATCGAGCGTTGGGCTGACTCGCAGTCCACTCCCGAATCGCCCGGTTCGCTCCCGGCAACTGCGGGTCGTCCAGAAAAACGATGCCGCCCGGCTGCATTCGCTGCTCCAGAAACTGAAACACCTGTTCGTGCGAACGCCGCAAATCGCAGTCTACATGGACCAACACGAACCGCACGTCCGCGGGCACCAGCGCCAACGTGTCGGCGAATCGGCCTGCCACAATCTTGATGTTTGGGATGCCTGCAAACAACCCGGCAGGATTGGCGTAAGGTATCCACTTGCCGGGCGGGTTGTCAGCGTCTTCCGCCCCGCCGTAGTCTTCCGCCGGAATCCCGCTGAATGTGTCGAAAGCCCACACCGTCCGGCGTGGCGCCAGAAACGCCAACTCCCGCGTGCCGCCGCCATTGTAGACGCCGAACTCCGCCAGATCGCCGGGAATATGCTCACAAGCCCACAAAGCCGACCGGAACTGCTCCAGCTTATGCGTTTCGGACGGGAAACGCTCCGACAAAGCTACGAACGGCTGCGTCATATTCAAGTTTCTATGGCCGCTGCCCTCCCGATACGGCCACTTGGGATAGGCCGTCGACAGTTACGGTCTCACCGCGAACAACGGCCACAGAACCTTACTTGAACTTCATGGAGGTGCCGCCCTTGAGCGACCCTTCCAGACTGACCCGCATCGGCGAGCCCGGCACGTCGGTAAAGAAGATTTCGCGCGGCGCGTCTTTGCCCACATCCCGCGGCTTGCTCAGAATTGGCGTGGTGTGCCGGTCGTACGTGCCGTTGTTTCCCTTCGCGTGCGCGCTCGGTGCCTTGCAGCCGCAGTCGAACGGCGTCGAAAGTCCGTTTTTTACCATAAAGCCTCCTCAGCGGGCGTTCCCGTTCTCACCGGGATATCTCGCAGGGCCACCCCGTTGCGCGTACTTCATCTACGCCGACGCCCGCTCCCTCAATCCTACTACTGGCTGCCGGTTTTACCCGCCCGCCGCACCTACCGGCCCGGTGCGCGGGATCACGCCGTCGTTATTCAGCATATTGCGACGAACGCGGTTCACTTCGTATCACCTGCCTCTCAACTCTCGCAACCAACGTTTTCGTGCCCGCCACGCAGCATTTCGCCGGAGCGTGCAATCGAACGTAAAGCGATGACCCTGCTTACGAAGCTGACCAAGCAGCGTTCTCGCGCCACTCACATCGGCCTCCACGGCGCATGGCTTTGCAGCCAGTTCCCATCCCAAGGGAACCCCCAGTACTGCCCCTGCCGGATAATCCCCGATACGAAAATTTCCTTGTCCTGCCGCCGCGCCTTGCTCATGTCGTCGGCGTACTTCTTCAGGTGCATGACCTTCGCGCCTTCCCACGCCACTCCACGTAACTCCTTGAACTGCCCCACGTTCTTGCCGGCCCAGTCGCAAGCGTAGTAGTGCGCCCGCTCCAGCACCAGGCTACTCGGAAAAGTCGCCGGCAGATCCACTGCGTTCGTCAGGTTTACCCCGCGCTTCTGAAACACCGCGTACAGCCCGTAGCCGTTCTGCGGCCCCGGCCACAACTCATGCACCGGCCGCCCGGCCGCATCCGGCAGGTATGCCACCGCATAGTACGGGTCACCTGTCGATCCCCGTTGCGGGTCCGTCGGGTTCAGCCACTCCTGCGTCTTTGCGAGCGACTTCCCCACGATGCAGTACCCCTGCACGGGGTTGTTGACGCTGGTATACCGCAGGAAATCGGTCGATGGCGCCGCGTAATACGCCCGGTAGCAGGTGTACGGCTGCGTCGCCGCGCTCGTGCCCTGCCACGGGATATCCACCGTCATCGTCCCCAGCCCTGCACTCGGCTGGTTAAATTGCCACGTCAGGATGTTGGCGACAATCGACCCGGCCCCGACCTTGATCTGCCGCCCAACACCTAACGAAGTGCTGGCCAGCGGCGGCGTGGAACCCACCACCGCGTTCAGCGCCGCCGCCGCGATCGCATCGGCCACGATGGTTGTGGAAAACTGCGTAACCGTCACCGAACCGGCGCTGATTACCGCAGGGCAGACCAACACCCCGAAGCCTTGCAGGAACGACCACGGCCCCGCGTCGCGCACGTCGCTCCACGCCCGGTTGACGTAAATCTGCGCCAACGTCCCCGGCATCTTCGGGTATGTGCCTTCCAGTTCGCGCCAATAGTCGATGAACGCCATATCACCGCAGTTTCTTAATCTGTTCTTCTACCGTCGCAATTTTGCGGTCGATATCCTCACGACGATGGATCAACGCCTGCCGGTAATCTCGCCGGTCTTTAAGCTGCTCCTCTTGTTGCTTCGTTGCTTTCCCTACTGTTGCCATGGCTTCACCTGCCTCTTGCTACCCCGACGGCCCTCGCTTCACGAACTCTTCCTGGCACGCAATCGCCCGCCGGATGCACTCCTCCGGATCGAACCCCAGATCGCCGCACCAGCGGATCGTGCTGAAAATCATGTTGCCGAGTTCCTTCTCAATGTCACCGGCCGGAAAAGGTTTATCCCGCACCTCTCGGCAAATATCCCCATGAATGACGCCCATCGCAATGGCGATCCCCAGCGACCCCATCTTGAAGGGCCAGATCCGCCGCGCTTCGGTCTCGAGTTCGGAAATCGTCATAGCGAACAGGCTGGCGTGCCGGTGGGCCTCGCATCACGCTCACCAAACGAGCGCTTCGCCTACAAGTCCATCGCGTCCCACTTTCAGCAGCTTGTAGCCTTGAAACGCCAGCCTGAGACAGTCTACCTCACTTGATCAATTCTACGCAACCTACCTACCTCCCGATGGCCGTTACGCGAATCGTGCGTCCGCTAAGATCCACCGTTGGACGTACTTCGCTGCCGCCATCCGTGACGATCCACTGGAAGATGCCAGAAACCACGGCATTCTTGGTTGCACTGGCTGGCGTCCAGTAACCGCTATACTGCCCGTCATCGGACAGCGAGCAATACACGTTCTCGATGTATTTCAAGCCGAACTGAGAAGCAGCCAGTGCTTGCCCCCCGGTTGGCGGTGAGCCGACGACCACCGACGTATATGAACTCGGTCCCGTAAGTGTGATTACACTCAGCCGGCGGTTGCCGGTGCTGATTGGAAAATCGGGCATGAGCGTTGCTGTATTGGCTGCCATTTACGCTCTCCCTTCCTTACGGCTGTTGCCGCATTGCCCACAGATCCACGGTCGCCGGAGTGCCCGCCGCGGGAGCCGTAATCCAGGTCCCCAGCACGCTCCCTTCGATCAGCCCCGTTACCGTCCCCTGCACGCAATCGGCTGTAGCCACGGTGGACGCCGATTGGTCCACAATGCACAGGTCGCCCGCTGCCGGAGTCGCCGCCGTCAACGATGACTTCGGCGTCACCGTCGCCCGGCCGGCTACCTGAATCCAGCCGTAGTTGCCTTTGGTTTCGGCTTCCAGGATGATCCCCGCCACTTGCCGCAAATTGCCGGTTGCATCCGGAGTCACCACGTGGGTCGCACGATCGTTCCAGAAAGCCACATTGCCGCCGGCATTTACGTTGGTCGAAGTACTCAGGAACTTCACGTACTGGTAAAGCCCCTGATGCAACGTGGCGAAGCCGCCCGACGCCGCCGAAAGTTGGTTCGCCATCGCTTCCGTCAGAATGATGGTCGCCCCCACCTGGCCGGGGTACGTCACCGCACCCGAGCCGGTTGCCGCCGCCGTACTGCCGGGAGACGTATCCCCCGTGCCGCCGTTCATGTTTCCAGGAACTTGGACCGCATTCGGTACTATCAACATATCGTTTAGCCTCCAATCCCGTAACCTTGAACATTCGCCCATGGAGCGAGACATTCGAGGTTAAGAGCAGCTTTTACTTGACCCGCAACTCTTGTATTATCTTGGGCCGGTACAAAACCGCTCCAGCCGAAGCCGAACTCCGGATCGTCCGACAGCTTGAACAACCACTTGCGCATATTGTAGAAAGCGATTACCTCGCCCACCGTCAGCGTCACGTTGGTCGTCGGGAAGTTGACCGCCTGCGCCGTGAACGTCGCCGGTGCCGTGTAGGCGATCGTGCCCGTCAGCCAGTTGCCCAAGATCGGGTCGTTCTGCCCGTATCGCTTGCTGGGGAAATACTCGTCCACTAGCATGCTCGCGTCCTGCAACTTGAACGCCCGCTGGCCGAAATACGGGTCCTGTATCTGCTCGAAACGTTGCTGCGTCTGGATCTTTTCGAGCACGTACGCCATGACCGCCTTGTTCATCACCCCAAGATTCGGAGTCTCGCGCCCGCGAGTCGCTTGCATA
>Ga0137379_10005897_pt1 | contig 11573 bp, 8 predicted proteins | sample SagtaG_18_FD_104812 | JGI IMG/M metagenome (GOLD analysis project Ga0137379, IMG submission 104812) | Vadose zone soil microbial communities from Sagehorn Ranch, Mendocino, California, USA - Sage2_L_80_16 metaG | ecosystem: Environmental > Terrestrial > Soil > Vadose zone | place: USA...
CAAATAGAGGCACTAGCGTGCCGAGGAGTGCACCGAGCCCGACAATGACTGCGTAAGCGAGGCCAAGGCCCAACCGCTGGACAGAAATCCCGAACAAAACTTGTGCAATCCCCCACCCAGTTCCAAAAAGGAAAGGAATGGCGAGCTCGAATGAGGTAAGTGCGCGATAGCATTCAAAAAGGTGATCGACGAGACCCAGCGCGAGGGCCCAAGGAACAATGACGAGAGAGACGACGCTGAAGATGAGCCAAGTGTTCTCCCATTTCCAGTGTCGATTGAACTTCATCGGCAACATGCAGTTGCCCGACATCAGCCCAGCGATCAGTGTTAGCCCAATTCCAATGGGCAAAGATGTCGCCACTAGCAGACCCCGCTGGCGATGAGAATCATGTCAGTGGATGCACCGGGCTCCTGAGGTGTTTTGTAGAAGCCACCACTCACCGTTGCTGGAAAAACAAAGTGCTCACGGAGATGCGGGATATGCTCGAGGAAAACAACTTCATGATCGAGTGCAATGTGATTGAAGAGTACGAGATGCTGATGCAGTTGACCCATATCTCCTACGTGGGGCACGATCGGCAAACCAAATTGCTTTGCCATCAGGCTGACAGTAAGAAACTCACTGATGCCTGCTAGCCTGGTGCAATCCGCCTGGACAAAATGCACGCCTCCATAGCGGAGGAAATTCTTGAATAGGACTCGATTGGGGATGTGTTCGCCCGCAGCGATCTTCACTGGAGCAATCTCGCGGGCGAGCGCTGCGTGCGCGTAGACATCATCTGGGTGCGTTGGTTCTTCAATCCAGAGCGGCTTGAACCGCGCGAGTTCGCGACACATTCTTCTTGCGTCGGGCAGGTTCCAATGCTGGTTCGCGTCGAACATCAGCATCGCGGCTTCCCCGGCTACGTCACGCAAGATGGCGGCGCGACGCAGGTCGCGTGCTTCATCGGATGATCCGACCTTAAGTTTGAAGGCTCGGAATCCGCGGTCAATTGCCCGCGCCGTCAGCTCGCTCACTTTCGCGTCGTCATAGGCCATCCATCCAACGGAGGTGTCGTAACCGGGGTACCCGCTGTGCAGGATCGATTCCCGGCAATCTCGGGCCGCAAGATTTGCGCGCAGAATCGCGAGAGCTTGATCCTTTGTGAGAACGTCCTCAACATAACTGAGGTCGAGCGTTCCAACGACCTCCTCAGGTGTTAGATCGAGAAGCAGCTTCCACAGCGGAATGCCACGGCTCTTGGCCCAGAGATCGAAGCACGCGTTGGTGAGCGACGCGAGCGCGAGATGAACGACTCCCTTGTGTGGCCCGAGCCAGCGCAGAGACGGATCGTCAGCGAGACGGCGAGAGAAGTCGCCGAAGCGCGCCATCAGATCGTTGATTTCCAATCCGACTAGGGGTTTCGCGAGCAGCTCGATTGCTTCGCAGACTAGCCTATTTCCGTCACCCAGCGTGAGCGCAATTCCCGTTCCAGAGACCTGCTTGTCGGAGGTCAACCGTGTAACGGCCATGGAGTATTCCGAATTGGTGTGAACGGAATCGGTGCCTGCACCAGCGGGGAGCGTAAAGCGTGCATCAACGGTTGAAACGGATTGAATCGTGCAGTTAGGCATGTCGTCGCTTTCACCTATCTCCTGTAACCCAACTCCGCGCCGCCGCTGACTGGCAAGATGCAGCCGGTAATGAATCTTGACTTGGAAGAAAGAAGGAAAACCGCCGCGTCTGCGACTACATCTCCGCGAGGACACGATCCGAGAAGGTGAATATCATCCAGATATTGGCGGATACTCTCTTGATCTGCTTGTTCGCCGCACCATTTCTCCAGCATCGGAGTCCAGACGCCGGCGGGACAAATCGCATTCACACGAATTGCGTAGCGGGCATAATCGGCGGCCATTGCCTTGGTAAGCGAAATCATCGCGCCCTTGCTCGCGACATACGCCGCATGATCCTGCTGCCCGATAAGGCCAACCATGCTTGCGGTGTTAAGAATTGCTCCCTTGCTCGTCATGAGAGCCACAAATGCAAATCTTGTCGTCCAATAGACAGACTTCACATTGATACGCTGCAGGTCGTCCCATTCCTGCTCGGAAGTTTCGTGAAGCGGCTTCGAGGGACTCGCGATGCCAGCGTTATTGTGCACTGCGTCGATGCGCCCAAACCGATCCAACACGCTTTGGATTGCGATTCGCATCTCCTTGCCATCGGACACATCGGCACGGAGAGCGATGCTGTCGCGTCCAACGTCCGACGCGGTACGCATCGCCTTGTCGAGATCGCGATCGAGAATGGCGAGTGTGGCTTCTTCGCGCGCATAGGCAAGGGAGCACTCGCGACCGATGCCATCCGCCCCGCCCGTCAACACGATTACCTTTCCAGAAAGATCAGCTGGCATCTGAGGTACGCTTCTCCCAGTTGTCATATGCGGTCTTAGCGAATCGTTCCATGGCCTTCTTCACATACTGCTCCGCAACTTCGCCCTCGCCTTCACGCAACAGATCGATGATCCGCTGGTGAGCTTCGAGGTCTTTATCCCAGGCAGACGGTTCTTGTCCACTTGCAAACACACGCATGCGCACAAAGGCGAAGAATGGAAGGAGTATCCGCCGAGCGTGCTCAATGACATAGGGATTCCGCGACAGTTCGCAGAGTTCGAGATGGTAGAGAAGATCACAGTCGAGCAAGCCCTCGCGGTTTCCCGCTGCAGCCGACTCGCGCATCACATCCATCGTGGCTTGGAGTCCGTTCAAGTTCGGCTTTGTTGCGGCGGCAAGACGTGCGGCCAGACCTTCAATCGCGCCACGCAACTGATAGATATGTGCCACGTCTGCTTCGCTTAAATGAATCACGCGCGCACTTCGCCCTGGCTCTTTTGATACAAAGCCAGCTTGCGCCAGAATGTTGATCGCTTCGCGTATGGAGCCTTGCGCAACCCTAAATTTCGACGCCCACTTGCCTTCGACAATCCGCATTCCAGGCTTCAATGATCCGCCCAAGATCTCCTTGCGTAGTTCTTCAGCCAGATTATTCTTCACCAATCCATCGGTCGAAAGTGCAGAGGACGTCGGCATATTTCAAGCGCTCAAGTATCGAGTTATGATCCTAATTTAAACGATAAAGCACCGTCAAGCGCTTATTTAAGCACTCGTATCACCTTCCCTCTAGCTCATTTACCCTTGTCTGAGATAAAGTCTCGAAAGCAGTTAGCGCATATAGTTAGCGCATTAGGTCAGCACCACCCCGGCAGCCTAATGCCCCGAAAGAGAGGTCAAGTGAATGAAGCGAATCGGGATGGTCATCAAATTGAAACCCGGCTGCGCAGATGTCTACCGGGAATACCACGCCGCTGTCTGGCCGGAGGTCCTGGAAATGATCCGGGAGTGCAATATCCGCAACTACTCTATCTACTTCAAGGATGACTTCTTGTTTGGCTACTACGAATACCACGGCAGCGACCTTCAAAGCGATTTGGCCAAGATGGCGGCTCACAAAAAAACACAGGAGTGGTGGGCAGTGATGGAGCCGCTGCAGGATCCACTGGAAACGCGGAAACCGGGCGAATGGTGGGCGGTTATGGAAGGAGTATTCCACCTGGACTGAGGGAGGGACCGAACTGAGGTTCGCTTAGGGTTTAAGCGCTCGGCTGAATCGATCGCCAAAATGGGGAATCGAATGGCAAAACCAATTTTTCCGCTAAAGTTAGCGCTGTCCATCTTGACACACAATCCGCCCGGTCGCTAATGTGTCTCGAATATGAGCGCTTATCTCGAAGGCCGCCGCAAATTCCTCAGGCTTACGCTTGCCAGCACCTGTTTGCCGGTTCTTCCTCAACTGTGCTGGGCAGAGAGTCTCACGTATGACCGAACTGCGTGGTATCGCAATGCCAAGTTTGGGATGTTCATCCATTGGGGGCCGTATTCTCAGGCCAGTGTTGAAGCCTCCTGGCCGATCATGAGACCGCAGCCAGGTGGAATCCTGGAGGCCGATTATCGGGCACTGCCGCGAACATTTAACCCGATAAAATTCGATCCCAACGCGTTCGTCGATCTGGCGCGATTGGCAGGTCAGAGATATATGGTGTTTACGACCAAACACCACGATGGATTCTGCATGTTCGATTCGTCGTACACGGACTACAAGATCACCAACACCTCTTACGGCAAGGACATTGTGGCGCAATTGGCCAAGGCATGTGGCGAAGACGGGATGCCACTGGGCTTCTACTACTCACCGCCGGACATGCACCATGCGGGCTTTCGCGATACCACAAAGTTGGCCAAGGAAAACTGGAATGGTGAGCCCCAGCGGCCAGAGTGGCCAACCTATCTCCAGTACATGCAACTGCAACTTGCAGAGTTGTTGACGCGGTACGGCCCGGCGGCGCTCATCTGGTTCGACGGCCTGAACGACCAGAAGAAATACGATGGAGAGCGCGTTATCAGGCTGATTCGCGAACTTCAACCGGCAACCCTTGTAAATGACCGAATCGGCGTGGATGCCGACTATGAGACACCGGAGCAGTTCATTCCGACGGCTATACCAACCAAAGGCGTAGTGCTGACCGGTATCGATCCAGATGTGTCGAAGAAGCTAAAGAATTCGATTCCAAGGCAGGAAGACTTTCGCTTGTGGGAGACCTGTATGACGATCAACGACACGTGGGCCTACAACAAAAACGATCGTAATTTCAAATCAGAGCAGACGCTCATTCGAGGGTTGGTTGAAGTTGCGAGTCGCGGGGGAAATTTCCTATTGAATGTCGGCCCGCAGCCGGACGGCCAAATCCAGCCGGAGTTCCAGCAGAGATTGCGCGCAATCGGTGATTGGCTCACGCTCAACGGCGACTCGATTTACGGCACCACCTATGGACCGGTCCAGGGAGTTTCAGGTCTGCGTACAACATCGAGTGATAAGTCAATCTATCTGCATGTTTTCGATTGGCCAACTTCAGTCGTAGTAGTTCCTGGCATTGAAGCAAGAGTGATATCGGCACGTTTGCTCGCCAATGGGAAGCCACTCACCTTTCGACAGACCGAGGGAAAACTGCAGATCGACATCCCTCCAGCCGCGCCCGATCCTAATGTAAGCGTCATTGCGCTGAGGACATATTGACCCGTATTGCATGGCTGCCGCGTGTCGAACAGACAAGACAGTTCGCAGTGGAAATGACTGACATCGAATCTCGAATCAATCCAAGACTTATCGCTTGAGCCGTTTCAGTACGATTTCGCAACTTTGCGATCCACTTGATTGCCAGGGAAGTTTGTTGACAACGAGTTCATTTCAAATCTAGCTTGGGTGCTGCTTTGTACCCGCGAGGAGATTTCTTGAGAACCTACCGCAACAAGATTGCAGTCGCTCTTCTGTCGTGTGCAACATATGTTTCCCCGTCTCTGGCTCAGGTCGAAGGTGAACACTACGACGCCATTGCGAAACACCGAGTAGCCGCCATTCAGGAAACTGAAACCGCAGCGCAGCGTGATGCGCGGATGGCATGGTGGCGCGACGCGCGGTTCGGTATGTTCATTCACTGGGGTCTGTACTCAATTCCTGCCGGCACATGGGACGGCAAGAAGATTCCCTTCATAGGGGAGTGGATCATGAACAGCGCCTCCATTCCAGTCGCGGACTATAAGGCACTTGCACCTCAGTTCAATCCCACGGCATTCAGTGCTCACGACATCGTTGCACTCGCGAAGTCGGCCGGCATGAAATACATCGTCATCACATCCAAGCACCATGATGGCTTTGCCATGTTCGACTCGAAGGCGGATCCATTTAACATTGTCGCGGCGACGCCGTTCCATCGCGATCCTATTCGAGAACTAGCGGAGGAGTGCAAGAAGCAAGGCATCAAACTCGGCTTTTACTACTCGCAAGACCAGGACTGGACAGCTCCCGGTGGCGCCGCTTATAATACAGGGAAACATGACTTGCCAACCAACCATTGGGATTCCAAGCAGGACGGCGACTTCGCGAATTACCTTCGCACCAAGGCGATTCCGCAGTTGAAAGAACTGCTCACCAACTACGGCGATTTCCCTGTAGTCATCTGGTTCGACACTCCCACCGCCGATATGACGCCTGAGCTTGCGGGTGAAGTTGTCGCTTTGCTCAATCAGCACCCAAAGCTTATTTGGAACAACCGCCTTGGTGGGGGTTACAAGGGCGACACCGAAACACCAGAGCAGTACATACCCGCGAAGGGCTATCCCGGACGAGATTGGGAGGCCTGTATGACGATGAACGACACATGGGGATACAAGTCGTATGACACCAACTTCAAGTCGACTGAGACGCTGCTGCGCAATCTTATCGACATCGCGAGCAAGGGGGGCAATTATCTCCTGAACATCGGGCCGGACTCCAAGGGCAATGTACCACCCGCTGAGATAGAGCGTCTTCACGAGGTTGGCAAATGGCTGGCTGTGAACGGCGAAGCCGTCTATGGCACTCAGCCCACTCTGTTTGGCGACGAGGCCGGAAGCTTCAGCACAACCGAGAAGGACGACCAAGGCAAGCCGAAGTTCATTCCTGCATGGAACTGGAGATCAACTACTACGGCGCACAGCATCTACATCGAGCTATTCACTTGGCCTACCGGCAGCTTCCACATTGATAAGCTGCCGCGCACGGTGACCGGCGCGTATTTGCTGGCCGACAAATCCAAGAAGCCCCTGAAGATCACGAAGAGCGGAGATGGTGTCGACATAGCGCTACCGGGTCAAGCGCTCGACCCGATCGCAAGCGTCCTCGTGCTCAAAACGAAGTAGTCGTCACAGCACTCATATTTGCCGGAGTTGAAGGGGAGGCTTTTCGCAAGGGAATGCTTCCCTTTCAAGAGGATTGGCTGATTTCGGCGTGAACCGCAAGTTGCCTCGAATAGGCCCTGTTGGCCGTGTTATGGAGTGTTCGCGTCTGGTTCTTCTACCAGCTTGAACTGATCGGCCGGGACGTCTTTCAGCTTCTGGTGAATGCCGGATGGCCAGTCAATTTCGATGGCCTGGGCACTACTTGCTAAACCCATGCCAAAGTGCACCCGAGGGTCGCTTGCAGAAAGATAGCTGCCTGACGTGCTGACAGTTGCCCATTGCGTGTTCTGCGCTGTCGTCAATTTTACGATCGCTCCAATCCCATCGCGATTGCTCTTATGCCCTCGCAACCGGAGCGTAATCCAATGATTGCTGGTGACCGTTTCATTGTGCAGTATGTGGGCTGAGCCCCCGTTGGTGCTGACGACGGCGTCGATGCGACCATCATTGTCGATGTCACCGATCGCCATGCCACGCCCCACCCAGGCTTGCTTGAACACTTCGCCGGAAGCAGGCGAGACGTCCTTGAACTTGTTGCCCTCATTGCGCAGCAGCATCATCGGCTCACGATAGCGCAACTGCGGGAACAGCTTTTCAATCGTGTCCATATCGTGTCCCTGCGCAATCAATAGATCCTTCCAGCCATCGTTGTCGTAGTCGAGAAAGCGTACTCCCCAGCCTGAGTGCAAGCGCGTGACTGAAGCAAGACCCCAGGAGCGAGTGGCATATTCGAAGTTGCCGTCGCCGAGATTATGGTAAAGGGCATATTGTTGAAAGGCGAGGTCCGTTATCACCAGGTCGGGCCGACCGTCATTGTCGAAATCGGAAAAGTCTACGCCCATTCCCGCGTAGGTCTCACCGTCGGAAGTGACGGCTGCCTGCGACTCCACGCCAATCTCTTCAAACTTTCCATCCCGTTTCTGGCGAAAGAGAAACTCGGGCATTGAATCATTCGCGATCACGATATCCAACCGGCCATCGAGGTCATAGTCTCCAATCGCCACGCCCAGGGCCTTTGCCGGTTTGTCGAGACCAAGCTTGTGAGAGACCTCAGTAAAGTGTCCATTGCCATCGTTGTGATACACCAACATTGGTATCGCCTGGAACATGTCGGGGTGGCAGTAGACGCGACCGCCGTCCTGATGTTCGCCGCACCAGAGGTCCTCCCAGTCCCACACGACATACCGAAGCACAACAAGGTCCAAGAGACCATCGTTGTCCAGATCGATCCAGGTCGCCGATGTGGACCATCCAGTACCGCCGACACCGGCCAGGTTTGTTATATCGGTGAAGGTGCAGTCCCCGTTGTTGCGGTAAAGGCGGTTGCCTCCATAGCCAGTTACAAATAGGTCTTCATTTCCGTCGTTGTTAAAGTCGCCCACGGCAACTCCCATGCCGTAGCCCACACCTTGCAATCCGGCTTTCACTGTGATGTCCTCAAATGTTCCATCGGCCTTCTGGTGGTAAAGCCGATTCCAGTCTTGAGGGCCTGCCTTGTGTGGGACAAATCCCTTCGGCACATCATCGGGAAATGGCGCTCCGTTCACGAGAAAGATGTCCAGCCGATTGTCATTGTCGCAATCGAACAAGGCAACTCCAGAGCCCATTGTCTCCAAAAGGTATTTGTGAGAAGTGTGCGGAGCCACATGCTGAAAATGCACGCCGTCATTTGCAGTAGCGTCAACGAATAAACCCGGTACGTCGGGCGCAGGGAGACCCTTAGGCCAACTCTTCGCTTGTTGTGCCGCGGCAATTGGCGCAAACGCGCATATCAGGCTGGAGAGTACACCACCGATGCAGATTCGACTCAGCTTCATTGATCAGTCAAAAATAGCACGAACAATCATCTTCCTGACGATGCAGTTCGTTGCGATGCTTCGCTCTGCACACTCGGCCGCAGAGTTGATTTCCACGATTGGAGGTTGGTTTCCACCCAGGCTGCGGACTTCTCACTGTGACAAAGAAGGCATGCATTCGGGCTATCTGACTGACCAAAGCGCCGCGTCATTTCGGCATCGGGGATGTCGTCAATTTGGTGGGAGCGGGCGCGAAACAGAAGTGCATCCACGATGCGCGGCATATGGCATGAGACACAGCGGCTTCCCTCGGAGTCACCGGCATGGTGTGTGTGAGCCTGGGCGCCAGCTTTGTTGGCGAACTGCGCATGGCAATTCAGGCACATGCGGTCCGGATCATCCTTGAACTTGAGCGAAGTGTTATTCGACGGCCCGCTATGGTCGTGGGGGTTGTGACAGCTTCCGCAACTGGCATTGCCTTTGCGAAAGCATTGAGAGCGCTCGAACGCCTCTACGATGAAGGTGGTCTGGCTGAAGCGACCATCTTTGAAGAAGCCTTTGCGCGAAAACTCGGCAAATGGCGCGGAGGTATTACGTAAGAAAAAAGCGCCACGGCTTGAATAGTTCAATTCACCGTCTGGACTTGCCGAGTGGACATTTGACTGCATATGGCATTGTGCGCAAATGCCGACGAAATCCCGATTACTGATGCGATTGAAGTGAACCGGTGGCGAAAGCGGGTCCGTCGACTCGTTACCAGAATCGCCGGAGGTGATGGCCGCGATATGCGAAGCTGAAGGGCCGTGGCACTCTTCGCAGTCAATGCCCGGCTCACGGAAGACAAGATGGTCGGCCTCGAGGCCTCCACCCGCAGTATTGCGAAGCTGACTGGTGTGGCAAATCGCGCAGTTGGCTTGGTAATTCGTCGCTATACCGAAGCCTTCCCAGTTATAGGGGTTTGAACGAGCAGTTCCCGGGCTGTCGATGACCTTCCAGTAGTTGACCCACCTTTTTTGAATCGTGCTGTACTGGATGGGAAGAACTTGAATCTGTTTGTTGGGCAGGGTCGTGGCATAGGCCTGCTGCCACTTGGAGCCGATGGTGTAATCGACGGGATAGGAGTGCCAGAGGCCATCGGATTGCTTGATATCAAAATAATGACGGCTTTTGCGAATCACCATGCGCGCGAAGAGGACGCGATTCGGAGTTGCAGTGATCTGAAGTTCTCCATTGCGATAAGCGATGTCGTCTCCAACATAGAACTCATTATTCTTTTCGAAATCGCCGATGACTTTTTGCGGCTCATACGGCTGCAGCATCCTGGCCATTCCAGTCTGTTCCCATTGGCGAACAATGCCACCGTGGCAGTTCTTACATGCCGCGGAGCCAGCGTAGTCCCGATGTTGTTGAGGCGCTCCCCCGAGCGGACCCTTCGATTGGCGCGATGGTGGTGAGAGGAGGTTGCGTTGCTTTTCTGCATTTTCTATGAACGCTTCAAAACTTGTGGGCGGATCGGATCGATGGGCCGTCTTGCGGGAATTGTAGATAAGCCGTAATTGTTCGCCTGCCTTCGGAGCAAACTGATCGTTTGCGTGATAGACGAAGGCGAACTCGGAGGCTGCGTGATCGAGGTCATTCACGAGGAGATAATCTTCTGCGAGCAGATATGAGATCTCTGAGTCGGTGGGTTTGAGGGCACGAGCCTGAAGAAGAGAAGACGCGGCTTGATTGAGGAGAGAGGATCCGGTCGAGTCGGAAGGTGTTATTTGGGCTGGGCTGGCTGGCGTCTTCAGGGCCTTCTGAACCTGTGCACGGCCTAGTGCGAAGTACGCCGCGGCTTGCTGGTTTGCCTTGATGCCCGGCCAGTCCGACTCGGCGATCGCGATAGGGCGCGCGAAGCGGTCAAGGTAGTCGAGAGCTTCGCGCGCGGACGCAATTGCCGCGTCGTTCAAATGTTCGCGGGCCTGATTATCGGCTACGGCGACCAGCAGCAATGGGTTCTCGGGATAGAGACGCAGAGACAGGCGGGCATTTTCCAGGCCTGCTACGCGTTCTCCGAGGTCGAAGCTGCTGCGCGCAGCGATCTCATAAGCCGTGGCGAGAAAGGCGGATTGGGGAAAGCGTTGAAGAAACTCCTGCGCGAGTGAGAGCGACTTCCGGGGGTTCCCGGTGACATAGAGCGCGACATAAGCGGCACGCTCTCCGGGATCCTGAATCTCATCGGCAATGGTGGCGGGCTTGCGATTCTCAGCAGTTACGATTGCATCAATTTCCTGTGCCGACATAGGCAATGCGAACGAGAAGAATGCCGTAAAGAAAGCGCACAGTCCAAACCGCCAAATTATTGCGCAGCGTCTCATACAGAATCTGCTAAGGCGCGTGACAATTTGCAATCCAACAAGGCGCACGGTATCCCTGCTCACTTCATTGCTTTTGCATCGATTCCAATATCTTGAGCGCTCTTGCCACGTCGGGATCAGAGGGCAAAAGCCTCTGTGCAATCAATAACTCAGCTTGCCCGTTCTTCAATTCGCCCGAGCGGCAGTAGATGAGGCCAAGGTCCTTGTGAAGCAAGGGTAGCGCGCTGCAGTCCTTGCAGAGCTTTATGCTCTCCTGCAATTGTGCGATCGCTTGGGGCCAGTCATGAGCGTCCGCAGAGGACAGAGCGAAGTTGCCGAGTGTCTGAGCGCGATCCATGATGTGCTTCTGCGCTTGTAGGTTATCAAAACGAGTTTGCAGACGTTTGGCTTCTTCGGGATCGGATGATTCGAGCAGTCGAGCGAGATTGTACAGCGCTTCGCCATAGTCGGGCCGAATCTCGATGGCCTTGTGCCATTGCTCCCTCGCACCGACTCTATCCCCTTTGTGCGGCAGCTCGCGACCCAGCATGTCGCGGGCATGGGCGTAGTCCGGGTTCAATGTACCGGCGCGCGTGAAATTGTGGTTTACAGCATCGGTATTTCC
>Ga0137379_10005898_pt1 | contig 11572 bp, 13 predicted proteins | sample SagtaG_18_FD_104812 | JGI IMG/M metagenome (GOLD analysis project Ga0137379, IMG submission 104812) | Vadose zone soil microbial communities from Sagehorn Ranch, Mendocino, California, USA - Sage2_L_80_16 metaG | ecosystem: Environmental > Terrestrial > Soil > Vadose zone | place: USA...
ATGCTACCTTTGATATTCTGGTAGAGCCACAAAGAACGTAGAGCCCTCGCCGGGGATACCTTTACTTTCTAGCCATATATACCCACCCATGGCTTCCGTAAGCTGGCGGCAAAGGTAGAGCCCCAGTCCGGCACCACGTTGCTTGCTGTTGATAGAACTCTCCAGGCGTATAAACTTGGTGAAGAGTAGAGGCTGATCTGCTAATGCTATTCCTGGGCCCCAATCGCGAATGGCAACTAACACGAAATAACCGGAAGTGGGAAGCTGAAAGTTTGTAGACGGGAGGCGCTGGCAGAGTGCATCTGTGTCAATACGTTCAGCGGTAATGGCGACTCCTGAAGGCACCGGAGTATATTTCAAAACATTTCCTACTAAATTGAGCAAAATCTGGCGGAGCCGCAGATCATCTGCCCAGGCATAGAGTTCGTCCGGAGCCCTAAGCTCTACAGTACGCCTTTCATGCGTAATGGTCGGTTCCAGGATTTCCAGGATCACACGTATCGCCTGGATTACCTGTACTGGCCCAAGCTTGAGCGTCACCTGGTCCTGATCGACATGGCCTGTATCCATCACGTTGCCCAAGAGCAAGATCAGTTCTTCGCAGGCCCGACGAGCATTATTGATAAAACGAGTTTTCGCGTCTTCGTCGAGTACGCTCCCAAAGGTGCCCAGGAGTTCAAGATAGCCCTGAATTGCTGTCAAGGGAGTACGAAGTTCATGTGAAGCAGTCATGAGAAAATGATTTTTGAGTCGTTCGGATTCCTGTGCCAGCTTAAGCGCCTCTCGCAGTTCAGTATAGAGACGCGACCCCTCGATTACCACTGCCGCCTGGTTAGCAAACAACTCAAGGAGGGCCATAGTCTCAGCAGTTGGGCGTAGACCATTGAGCGGGGCATCGGGCGTCAAAAAACCCAGGAGAGTGTTGTCGCCACTAACCAGCGGCACCACCATCAGGTCCTCAGGTCGCCAGTGGTTCTCCGAGGTAGGGGAAGACGAAGGTGTTGGCGTGGGTTCGGCATTGTCATCATCGACGATAATGAAGAAACTGGCAATGGACTCGTTCTCCCACAAAGGTGCCTCAGCAGGAATGAAGTATGAGTCGCTGATGCGATAGCTCTCGCTGATAAGCTGGGCAACCACGGCCTCTGGTAATGAATGTTGAAGGAGATACTCTTCTTCCTCAGTATTGATACCTGAGGTGGCATGCACGCGGAAATAACCAGCGCCATCAGAGAGGTACAATGCAGAATGTCGAAAGCGTAATGCCTGGCAGACTGCTATAGACACACGTTTAAGCAGTGTGTCTGTGTCCATGGGGAGTCGCAGTGAGCCCCCAATCTCGGTGATATGCTTGAGCACCTCACGCTGATACTCCAGGTTGGTCTCATACTGTGAAGTTAATTCGGCCATGCTGTTCTCGGAGCAATCTGGAGGAATATCCGATTGTTTCACTCTTTATATCCTACGGTTATTGATATCTATGGGCAATTATAACATATCAGTGGTTATAACTGATCCATTTCTATTACCTTCTACGTTTTTTCGTCTCATAAGGATGAGTTTGATCCAAATGTCCAAATGTGGATTGCGATTCGTTGACAATTTTTTCACTGCATGCTATCCTAGGTTAGCCACGTTCAGGGGCGCTGTATGCGCCGCGCTAGAACGTTGCGCTACTCTACAATACAGACCCCATTATGTGGGGAAGAGGTGAGAGAAAGAAAGTATGACTGTCAAAATTCGCTTAAAACGTACGGGGAAGAAAAAGGCCCCTAGCTATCGTATCGTGGTTGCCGATTCGCGTTCGCCTCGCGACGGTCGCATTATAGAGAATATTGGTTGGTACAACCCGCTCGTGGAGCCTTCCGCGATTCATGTTGACGAAGAGAAGGCGCTGGGTTGGCTGAAGAATGGTGCACAGCCGACAGAGTCGGTGGCTATGCTGCTCAAGCGTACTGGTGTGTTGGCCCGTTTCGAGCAGATGAAATCTGCTGCTCCTCCTCCTCAGGCTGAGTAATAGCAGGATTAAGGTTAAGAAATGCGTAAACTGATCGAGTATATCGCTCAGTCACTGGTAGATGATCCGTCCGCAGTGCAGGTGCGCGAAGTTCGCAATGATCGAAATGCTCTGGTGCTCGAATTGCATGTTGCACCAGATGACTTTGGCAAGGTGATTGGTCGTCAGGGGCGAGTCGCCAGGGCCATGCGCACCTTGTTGCGGGCCGGTGGTGCCCGTGAAGGCCGTCATACCTCTCTAGAGATTCTCTAGCGGGTGATGCACTGGAGTTCTTATGGCTCGTCTAGGAAATCAGCCATCTGCTGATGTCACTGAGTGGGTTACTGTTGGAAAAGTGGTAACTCCCTTTGGTTTGCGTGGCGAACTCAAGGTGCGTCTACTCACTGATATCCCCAATCGTTTTGCCGAGTTGAAGGCTGTGTATCTTGGTCCCGATCATATCCAATGCCTCATTGAGAAGGTGCGTCCTCACAAAGGGGAGATAGTTGTGCTGAAATTAGAGGGCATCGATGATGCAAATATTGCTGAGACTCTACGCAACTTTGAGCTTGCTATTCCGCTAAGCGAACTATCTGAGCTGCCGCCCGATTCCTACTATCAGCATGATATTATTGGCCTGCAAGCACTCACATTAAATGAACGCTACGTGGGGAAGGTTGTCGATATCATTGTTACAGGTAGCAATGATGTCTATATCATCAAGGCGGCAGATGGGCGAGAGATTCTCATCCCTGCTATTAAAGAGGTTATCAAACAGATTGACCTTACGCGCCAGATGATGTATATTAATCCTATAGGTGGTTTGTTGGATGATAAAGAGGCCTTAGAAGGTGAAGAAGAGGAGGTACATCACTCGGCGGATGGGATCGCCGAATGAAGTGGAAAGAATCAGCTTCTGTGTTCTCTAGAGTATGAAACCTGAGAGCGCTTGTATGCGTATAGGCGGTAGTGACCATACATTTGTGTGGTTGAGCCGATACTATAGAGAGTCACAGTATTTTGTAGGGAGGTGTCTCATGTCTGACCGTTTCCCGACCCTTGCTGACGTTTGTAGTGCGATTGCTGAAGGCCGTATTGCTGCGACCATCGATGGCTCGATGTATCGGGTGAATGCCCTTGAGTTGCGTCGCTATTTCAATAAGCTTCGTTCTCTACCGATCGTTTCGCCACAAACTCAGTCTCCCCATCGTGATCCAGGTACCTGGTCTCTCCCAGACTTCTGTAGTGTAGGCCATTGAGGCCGTTTTTTTGTTTTATGGGGGAGAATAGTTGCGTGAAGGGCAAGCACGAACTATAATAGTGCCGAAGGCGGTCTATTGCCTTAGCTATGCAGAATTGTTACAGAATGCGTGTTGCGCAGGTGTAGAAAAAAGCTTACACCTAGTGCAGAATCAAGAGCCCTTTCGGGAATAGGAGTGCAGGGGACGCAGTCCCTTGCCGGGGGCGCGCGGGTCGCCAGACCCCAGGTGTCCCCCGAAAATCTCCCTTTTTTATACACTAGTGTAAGAGGAAGGTTGTTCATGGAGCCACTCGATACAGATATGGAATACATGGTGCGTGAGCCACGTCCGGCTACTCCTGGTTCACGTCTAAGTGCAATGTTAATTCTCCCTATCCTGGGATTCGTCCTGCTACTGACCTTTATTGGTGCCGCTATCTTCCAATGGAACTTTTCCGACCTGATAGATACCTTGATCGGGGTGTTGATGGTCCTTTTTGTGGTGATGATCGCGATGCTTTTCTGGGGCCTGGCTCCGAGGGCAGACAGCACCTAAACATGCCTCCAGCCACCCATATCAACCTCAATTCCTAGCTGTTCGCCCCAGATTACGCGCCCCAACAACTCGGCAGAATCTACCAGGCGAGGGCCAGAACGATTGAGATAGTGATTACCGTCGATGGCATAGACCCGTCCGGTTTGCACGGCTCGCAGCGATTGCCAGGCGGGATGCTGCTGCAAAAGCGGTACATCCATCAGCGTGCGCTCGATTGTGTAACCACAGGGTGAGAGGACCAGCACATCGGGGTCCGCCGCTTGCAATTCTTCCCAACTCAGCCAGGGCGAATGGAGCCCGACTTCACCGAAGATGTTCTCACCACCAGCATAGTCCACCAGTTCGGGTGTCCAGTTGCCCACAGCCATCAACGGGTCGAGCCATTCCAGCACAGTGACACGCGGTTTTGTGCCAAAATTAGCGGTAATCGTGCTCAGTCGGTCGAGCCGTTGTTGATAACCTTGTACCAGCGTTTCAGCCCGCTCTCGTCGTCCCAACGCCTGGCCCACACGCAAGACATCCTCCCACACATCGCTTAGCCGATGGGGAGCCAATGAGACCACACGCGGCTGCAGGCCGGTGAGATGCTGGACAGCCTGTATCACATCGCGTTCGCTGACGGCGCACACTTCGCATTGTGTTTGCGTAAAGATTACATCTGGCCGCAGGGCCTGAAGCTGGTCAATATCAATAGCATAGATACTCAAAGCTTTAAGCGCGGCATCCTGAAGAGTAGACCTCGTCTGTGCCAGTTGTTTGATCTGGGCATCGATCTCGGCGCTGCTTGTGTCGATGTTGATTTGCACGGTGCTGACCACAGGCAATGACAATATCTCTGGTGGATAATCACATTCGTGGGAGCGGCCCACCAGTTGATCCAGGCAGCCCAGCGCAGCGACCATCTCCGTCGCGCTTGCCAGTAGAGAAACGAGTCGCACATCTGTTCCTTTCGAGAGGTGTTGTGATAGTTTACTGAATAACGAATGTTTCCAGGTATTGAAATTGTATCACGATGCGCCGACTTTGGGGTTCTTAGGAGCGGTCGCCCTCTCCCCCTGGCCTTTTTTGCTCAAGGACTCGCGACCCAAGGTTACTTGCACATCAAAACTAGGTGACATGGCCGTTGGTGGCGGAGCCACCAACGGCCATGTCACCAAAAAAGAAGATCCGTCCGATTGCGGGCCGATGAATGCGTGGGTATCCAAAAAGTGTTAGGGTGAGAGAAGCGGGAGACGGGTGTCCCGTTTCTCTGCTTTTGTCGTTTGTGGTACATGGAAATGTAGAGTATACTAGCACTGAGAATGAAGCTGGTGTACAGAACGTCTCTATTGAGAGGAAGTCATGAAAATAAGCATCTGCTGGGTAATGTTCAATTGTATCCTACTGGGTATGCTTGTACTAAGTGACGGCCTGCTTCCGGCACATGCTGCACAGTACTCTAGCACTCCTGATCTTGCCGCGATTGACGCCTACGTGAAATCGCAGATGCAATCTGATCGCATCCCAGGCCTGGCATTGGGTATTGTGAAGGGCAACCGCATCATCCATCTGAGTGGATTCGGCGTTGCCGACCCAACGGGACGACCTGTGACACCGCAAACACCTTTTATCATCGGCTCGATGTCAAAATCATTTACAGCGCTAGCGATTCTACAGTTGGTCGAGGAAGGCAAGGTTGAGCTTGATGCACCGGTGCAACGCTATATCCACTGGTTCAGCACAGCCGATCCTCAAGCCTCGACCCATATCACTGTTCGCTATCTCCTGAACCACACTAGCGGTATACCATCGTACGCGGGGCTGAAGGCCATGGGGGGAACAGGCGATGGGACGCTAGAACAACGTGTGCGTGAACTCAGTACGATACCACTGACTGCGCCGGTGGGCACGACCTTCCAATATTCAAACGACAATTATGTAGTGCTGGGACTCATTATCCAGATGGTGTCGGGCCAATCGTATGGGGAGTATATTCAGCAGCACATCTTCGTCCCGCTGCAGATGCATCACAGTTTCGTATCACAAACGGAGGCGATGCGGGACGGTTTGGCAACTGGGCACCTTTGGTGGTTCGGCACTCCCTTTCCTGCTAATCTTCCCTATATCCCAGATGCCCTTCCTGCTAGCTTTATCATCTCCAGTGCCGAGAATATGACGCACTATCTGATTGCTCACATGAACGATGGAGACTATAGCAGCACATCCGTGCTTGATCCAGCAGGCATAGCAACACTCCATCGACCCGCAGCAGTTATAAGTCAAACAGGCGATCATTATGCTATGGGCTGGGTTGTTGGGTCTCTCAATGGCGTACCGGTGCTCTGGCACGGTGGCGATACAGCGAATTTTCATGCAGATATGGTTATTGTGCCCAGGGATCAATTGGGTATCGTCGTCCTTACCAATGTGAATAACGGCCTCATACAACTAGAACAGCTAGGAAAAATGGGACGTATCATTGCAGGAGTGACCAATCTGCTTATGGGGCATCAACCATCAGATGCAGTGCTTAGCGTCCAGATGGTCTACTTCATCTTTGATGTCGTTGTCCTCTTGCTCTCAACCCTTCAAATATGGTCTCTCGTCCTGGTTCTGCGGCATTGGCGTCAACCGCTTCAGCAACATTCGTTGAAACGGCTATGGCTTGTCTTGCTACCATTGGTATGGGAACTGCTTTTGCCGCTTGGCCTCTTGCTTGGCCTCTTGCTTGGACTCAACCTGTTTGATCTTACATGGTCTGTTGTCGTACTCTACGCTCCTGACCTTAGCTACTGGTTGATGGCTATGTTCCTGCTCCTGCTCGCTACAGGCGTTACCAGGATCGTACAGGTCTTCTCTCGCATTCGGCGGACAAATGCGAGTACAAAGATCGATACCCCATTATTGAGTGAGGTATAAGTTTATTTGGAATGTGCTATACTAATGTGGAGCTTAAGGCGGCCCGGGACAGCGCAGCATCTAACTGGATATCTCTCAGGGCTGTTGCAAGGTCGGGAATACAAGCGGGGTCCCGAGGGGCGGCCAGCCCCTCGGCGGGGTTTTGGGGTGTCCCAAGCTCCCTTTTTCCCTCTTGGGGGTAGAGGGACTTTGTAACAGCCATGGGATATCTCTGAAGAGACATTCCTGGCTGGTCTCAGTAGAACCATTTCACCAGCGAATAGGTGCAGTATATAGGAGGTTAAGGAATGGGTATAGACCTACCAATTCAGCAAAAAACTTCAGACAGTGAACTTGCCACCACCATACTCCTTCCTTCAGCGCTATATCGGCATGATCCACTTCTTATGCTGTTCAAAGACAAACTTCGCCTGGGCTATTTCTGGATATTTGCCGGGAGTGTTTTGCTTGCTGTAATAGGCTTTTTTGCCTTGTATGCTTTGCCCGGAGTCTCTTATGGCTCCCTCGTGAGTAACCCGCTTTTTATACTGCTCGAAATTTCTACGGCTATAGTCTTCTATGTAGTCTACCTGTTTCTTCCCCACGCCATAGTGTACCTCTTCAACAGGTTGAATGCCAACGGAGTCATTGGCGAGCCTCGTCAAGCGGGCTCAACATCCTACGAGGTCTTTTTGAAAAAGCTGGTCATATGGGAGAGCAGCGTCTGGTGGGTGGTTGGAATACTGGCCTTTATTGTGCTCTATCTTATCAATCGATATCTGGCGGGAGGCCCTCCGTTTTTAAGGAACCTGCCTCTCTGGCTGCAAATCTCTACTGCCGTCCTTGATGCGTACATAGCCTATGCCACTTTGATAAGCGGCATACGGCTCTTAATCGCGTTGGTGTTTGTGAATTGGCTGTTTCGCTCGTTCACCATCCGGGTCAACCCGTTACATCCAGATGGGGCTGGTGGGCTTGGTGTCATGAGGCATATCTTATGGATCAGCGCGGGAATTATATTTGGGACCACCCTGACGTTCTATCAGACCATTCAGATCGAGAATGCCAATGGGATCTTTACCTCAGCCCTGGATCTTGTCGTGCTGATTGCCGCATACATAGTTTTAACTACATCACTTTTGTTGGGTTGGTTGTTCCTGCCCCATCAGGTAATGGTGAAAGCTCGCAATGCTGCATTGCAGCCATTGGCTGATGAGTTTCAGCGGGTCATGGCGCAGAATGAGCAATTTGCGGGAGAAGACTTCCATACTTTCAAGGCTAATAATGAACTTTTGCATGAAATCAGAAAGCGCTATCAGTTGTTCCGGGATACATTTCCTACATGGCCACTGGAGCTTCAGGAGGTGCGTGGCTTGATCGCAGCACTAAGCTTGCCTGCTCTTATATCTCTCGTTGTCCCCTACATCCCAATTTTATTTAATCTTGTGATCTCACTTTTGCCGAAGTAACGAGGCGCGATTTGGCTGAACGGAGACTACGCCGCACGAGTGCCTGGCTCCTGCTCTTCTTTCTACTTCAGGGAGAACTTGGCGCTATCTGGGATAGAGAATGGCACGCATTTGTTGGACGCGATCAGTTCTGGACGCCGCCACATATCCTGATTTACTCCTGTGTAGCCGGTGCAGGATTTGTAGCACTAGCTGTTGTGCTACTCGACACGGCACGCTACCGGAGGGGTACCCCGGGTGTGAACGATATATCGACGGTACGTATTCTTTGGCTGTTCCACGCACCGCTGGGTTTCACCATCGCAGGTTTTGGCGCTCTGACTGCATTAGCCGCCGTGCCCCTTGATAACTACTGGCATGAGTTGTACGGCATCGATATTGCATTATGGGCACCTTTCCACATGATGGGGGTCACTGGTGGAGTCATTGGCATAATTGGTATTATCTATACCTTCGCTTCCGAAGCTGCTCTTGACCGCCAGGCACGACGTTCACCTCGGCAATTCCTGGGATTCAGTGCACTCGAATTAGGTGCGCTAATGACCCTTGCCGGGCTACTGAATTTTACGTTGACGGGATTTTTGCAGTTCCCTATCGTCACTATTGGCCCGCTACGGATCTCGACGTATCCTCTACCGCTTGCAGTTTGTGCCTCCTTCTGTCTTATAGCTGCTGTCCGTCTCACGTTGAGACCAGGCGCAGCAACACTGGTTGTCCTGCTACTCCTACTACACACACTGGCTGCTGAGATCTTCATCCCTTGGGCAATTCGCACAGCAGTCGCTCAGCAAGGGCTGGTCTACCGCATCCCTGGACATGCACCTTTCTTCAGCCTGGCTGCCGCATTCCTGGCACTGCTCTTTCTCGTCTCAGCACTAATTGTCGATGGTGCAGTTCTGTGGAGGCTTCGGCATAGCGGTAAGCCGGGTAGCCCTATGCCAGGTGTCTGGTTGATAGGTGCAATTCTGACGCTGCCAGAGTTAATGATAGCTCCGTTCATGCTCAATTCTATTTCGAAATTTGCGCCTGTGTTCTTACAGCAGCCAGGCAGTATGATTCCGCCTGCATTGAATTTGCTTGCTGTTCTTCTCACAGTGCTCGCAGTACTTCTGATCGGCTCGATAGGTGCGGTTCTGGGAGCTGACTTTGGTGACATCTGGCACTGGAGCACACGTTGATGGCAGGTGTTTCCAGGTTCTGAAATTTTATCACAGTAGCTAAAAAAGGCACTACAACAGCGATCTGTTGTAGTGCCTCTCCCGTCTGTGGCTCGGTTGATTCAAAGAGCACTCCTGAACTTAGCCTTCCTCAGTCTATCGAACAGGACGTTCAGCGTTATATGGCCTCTCTAAAACTGGCTGTTGGGGACGCTGTCCTGGGCGCTGAGACCCTGGGAATGGCTGTTGGAAATCCGGCAACGGCTGTTGAGAATTCAGGGCAGACTGTTGTTCTAAAGCTAGTTGTTGGGAACGCTGTGCCGGGTGTTGTAGGCGTTGGGAACCTGGGAATGGTGGTTGGAAATCCGTCAATGACGGTTGGGAATTCAAGGCGGACCCTTGAAAATCCGGGAATGACTGCTGGGAATTCCAGGCAGACTGCTGGAAACCCGGGAGCGCTTTTTGGGGATTCAGGGCAGGCTGCTGGTAACTCGGGATTGACTGTTGAGAACCCAAAGGTTGTGCTTCAAAGTCTGCCGGGGTGGTGGCATCTTCTCCAGCCGAGATGCTAATTCCACGGAAGATCGGAGTAAGCACGATGGTCAAGACCAGGTTGGCGACCAGAGCGGCCACGGCAGCGTAGACCGGGATGGTGATTCCTGCGAAAGAAAGCGGGTAAACCGACGACTCAAAATTTCGTGCGATAACCATCCAGGTGCCAGTTATCATGCCTCCTGCCCAGCCAACTATCAAGGCTCGACGGTGGAACCAGTTGGTGTAGAGGCCAAGGAACACAGCGGGCAGAGTTTGTATAATCCAGATGTTGCTGAGGAGCTGAAAGTTAATAGCGAGCGTACTCGGCAGGAGTAGTATGAAGGCGAGTGCGCCGACTTTGACCACCAATGAAGCGGTCTTTGCGACACTGGATTCCTCGCGCTCGGTGCATGCTGGTCGGAAGTACTCCCGATAGATGTTACGTGTAAACAGGTTGGCCGCAGCAATCGACATGATTGCTGCAGGAACCAATGCGCCAATGGCGATAGCAGCAAAGGCAAAGCCCGCAAACCATGATGGGAACATTGCTGAGAACAGCGCGGGTAGGGCAGAGTTTGCTCCATAGGCTGGTGATAGTTTGACATGAGCAGCAATCGCCATGTAGCCAAGCAGTCCAATCAAGCCAATCAAGAGGGTGTAGGCGGGCAGTAGCGCAGCGTTGCGCCTGACCACCTGGCGGCTATTGGTACTGAGCATGCCAGTGAGCAGATGAGGATACAAGAACAGAGCGAGCGCAGACCCCAGCGCTAGGGTTGTGTACGCACTATACTCCGATGAAGGCAGGAAATCGTGGAAGGTTGTCGGGTTTTCCACTGCTTTCTGATGCACAGCAGCGAAGATGTTGCTAAAGCCACCTAGTTTGATCGGGATATAGATAACTGCTACCAGTACGACCAGCCAGATACACATATCTTTTACCACGGCGATCATTGCTGGCGCACGCAATCCGCTCACATAGGTATAGGCAGCCAGGACGAAAAAGGCGACAAAGAGTGAAATCTCAATGGGGACACCCATCTGGGCAATAGAGACTTCAATGCCATAGATTTGCAGCGCAATATAGGGCATGGTTGCCAGGATGCCGGTGATGGCTACAAGCAATGCCAGTGTGCTGCTATCAAATCGCTCGCGTACAAAATCGGCAGGGGTGACATACCCACGATGCCTGGCAACCGTCCAGAATTTAGGCAAGAAGATGAACACGAGTGGATAGATAATGATCAGGTAGGGAACGGCAAAGAAGCCCAGCGCGACAGACTTAAAGATAAGCCCTGGTACAGCAATGAAGGAATAGGCAGTGTAAATATCCCCACCGAGCAGAAACCATGACACGATTGTGCCGAAACGCCGTCCTGCCAGGCCCCATTCTTGTAATCGAGTGAGGTCTCCGGGACGCCACTTGGCTGCCAGGAAGCCAAGGATGGCTACGGCGCTAAATACCACAATAAATACGCTCAACGCCTCCCAGTTAACGTTAATCATCGATGACTTCTCCCTTAACAAACCCTAATTGGTCAGCGCGTAGAGCACGGCTGTCAATATAGCGGTGATGATGATCCACAGAAGCTGGAACCAATAGAAGAAAGGAATACCAATAAGCTCTGGTTGATCTATGTTATAGAAGGGGGGCCAGAGTGTTACAATAAAGGGAATGAGCAGAAATAGTAGGAGCCAGGAACGACTCTTTTTCTCACGACGGCTAAGCATAGCTTTTCTCCTCTC
>Ga0137379_10005901_pt1 | contig 11568 bp, 16 predicted proteins | sample SagtaG_18_FD_104812 | JGI IMG/M metagenome (GOLD analysis project Ga0137379, IMG submission 104812) | Vadose zone soil microbial communities from Sagehorn Ranch, Mendocino, California, USA - Sage2_L_80_16 metaG | ecosystem: Environmental > Terrestrial > Soil > Vadose zone | place: USA...
ACGACATCGACCGCTTCCCCAAGAAGGGGCAGTAGATGTCTCAACCGGATAAGCACTCAGGGAGCTAACGCTTGCCGCCCATCGTCTCCACAGCTTCGATGAGACGATCGGCATAAGCATCGGCAGGAATCCGTACCCACTCCCGCGTGAACCTGAACACCCACAGCCCCAAGAGCACGACAGAGAAAGCACATGCTGCCGCGATCTCTTCGTTGATGGTCCCCGACCGTCGATACTGCCGTACCGAAATGAACCCAGCGACGGCAGCACACCCGAGAGTCGTGACGATGCCGACACGCCGCAACCCCCATAGATTCCGGCGGTAGCCGTAGTTTATGTTTTCTTGAAAGAGGAGCGCGTACGTTTTCGTGTTCCGAGTGTTCGCAAGCAGGTATTGAGACCAAGCTTCATAGACCTGATCGGCGGCAACCGGATCAGCGGCTTCCTGCTCGATCGTCGGAGCTTTCGTCCCTTTGACTAGGGCAGCAAGCTTCTTGTGGTACCGCGCTTTCGTAGCCGCATTCAGCCTGCGATCACGGTGCCGAAGGATCGTCACCGACGGTTTCCCGCCCCAGACTGCGAACAACCATGGCTCACGCCTCTTGCCCTCTCCACGGGCTAATTGAGCGCACAAGAATGCGCCCCCACACGCAATGGCGATCGAAGTAATCGCTTGCAGCGCAGACCACTTCGCAACCTGAGTCGCCACGGCGGACACAATCACTGGCGCCACCACGACGAGAGCAGGATACAAGCGCGCCTTGCGTTCGTACGTGTCGGTAAGCGCGCCCAGGATGCTCATGACCTTACCCGACCTTTAGCGTCCCGATGTAGTAGTAGCCCTTCATCGACTGCGCTTCATCATCCAGGTAGTCAACCTCATAGCCTCTATTCAAGACGAAGATGTGGCACTTACCTTTAACGCAGTCGAAAATAATGTCTCCCGCCGAATTCTGAGTGATGGTGTTATAACCCGCGTAGTAGTTAAGGTGTTCGCTGGGAGCCTCACCGATCACGATGAGCTTGGGCTTCATCTTTTCCAATAGTGAGCATGGAACCTTCCCACTATCCCTGCCGTGGTGCGGGGCAAATAGTATGTCGATCTCCGGAATATCCAGCTTCTCTTCGATATCCTCCATGTAGTCAGTCTCTAGATCCCCCATCCACAGCGCCGTCACACCGTCTTGCAGGCTGTATTTAATAACGGCGGACATATTGTTGAAAGCCTCACCGTCGGCAGCTTGCTGTAGCGCCTCTGCATGCTTGTCACTTGACGTATCGGGCCATAGGATTTCGATCCCCGACTGCCCCCTGCCCGGCGGCTCATCCCCCTTATTCATCCACTTTCGGGAACACCCTTTGTAGATATAGAAGGCTTTATCCCCATCCCGAAGCTTGCGGTAGCGCTTAAAGCTATCGGTCTCATCATCCTTTGTCGCGGCGTTTTGGACTACGTAGAAATTCCATATACTGATCTTGTCATCCAGACGCTCCAAGCCCTGGAGGTGGTCCTCGTCAGGGTGAGTCGAAATGAATCGGGTAATGCCTTTGGCTTTACTTAGTCTCGATATCTCGCCAAGTATCGACTCTGCGCTGATATCGTCGATGCAACAGTCGATGATCGTAAAATTGTCGCTAGCGTGCTCGACGTAGAACATGTCGCCGTTCCCCACCGAGAAGGACTTGATAGCGCTCATGGCCCGGTGCGCCCCCGCGCATCATACGTGTAGGTGTCTGGGTTACCTTTAGCACCCCGGCATGACGGTGTACCTCGTGCGACACCACGCCGCGCTGGAGGTCGGGGCGCACCCATCGCGATCACCGGTACCAAGCTTCCGTAGCTGAGCCAAAAAAGCCTGGGCTTCGGCATCGTGGCATGTCGGGCAGCCACCGGCCCCGTACACCTTCGCTTCGTCCAGGCGCTTCGCCAGGAGCCGCGCGATCTCACGCACGGCGGGGTTGGCGAGCAGGACGGGATCGGGTGGATTTGGAATTCGCCACATCGTGCCGATCAGGCCAGACACCCGTTCCGGCGGCAAGAGGCGGTCACCGCTTCGCATACGGTGACGGTCGGGGCTTCACCCGGCCCCCGGCGATGATGGTAGCGGCTGCTTCGATGGCTTCGGGCCACTCCATCCCCGGCATGAACGAACGTCCCAGCCGCACCGCCTCAAACATGTCGAAGGGGGACGCGGACGGCAGCCCTGCGGCTCGGAATGCTGCATCGGCATCCTGGGCGGTTTCCTCAGGAGTGGGGGACGGCGGGGCGGTACGGGTCTTGGCGATCACGGTCTGCTCTCCTGCCAGCCGGTATGCGGTGATACCGGATCGCCGTCAAAGATTTGGCTGTCCTGGAGTATCGGGAGTCGTTTTTCGCCCGTGTTTCCGATTACTTATACGGCTGTTTCGCTATCGGGCGATAACATAGACCGTAGGAGTCACTTCCTGCCTTGGAAGTGGAGATCGCAGACTTCCAGGGAGATCCGCGCGTGCTTGGTACAGACGATCAGCGGGATCACAGTCAGTGACGTGAAGAAGTAGCCGCAGGACGGGTGTCCCTAGACTGTGGCCGTGCCCCATCCTCACGCACCGTGCTAGCGTTCGCTTCACGGTCGGGGGACCCATGATCAAGATCACGGCGGTACTTGCGGCGCTCGCCTTGGCCCTTGCTCCTTCGGTGAGCTTGGCCCGGGGGCACGGCGGGGGATCGCACTCGGGCGGATCACGCTCACATTCCTCTTCCAGCCATTCCTCTTCGCATTCCGGCAGGTCGCATTCGGGTGGCTCACGCTCGCATTCCGGTTCCACCCGTTCCTACTCGCATTCCAGCGGCTCGCACTCGACGGTTCACCACAGCACGTCCGGTAGCCGCCGAAGCACGTACTCGACCAGTGCAACGCGAGACAGCCACGGCAAGATCAAGCGGTCACAGCACGCCAAGAGTGACTTTAAGCGGTCCCATCCCTGCCCTTCCACCGGCAAGAATTCGGGCGCTTGCCCCGGGTATGTAATCGATCACGTCCAGGCATTGAAGCACGGCGGCGCTGACGCTCCCGGCAACATGCAATGGCAGACGAAGGCTGATCCCAAGGCCAAGGACAAGTGGGAATGACCATGCGGAAGGTGCTTCTTGCGTTTGTTGTCGGTCTGGGCCTCGTCGCCGGTGCATGCGGCAGCGACCCCTCGTCCTCGGGAAGCGGCGGTTGCTGCAAGCACTGCGGCACATCGTCGCTGGCTTGCGTCGACTCCTGCATCGCACTCGGCTTGGCGTGTCACGCCGGAACCGGTTGCGCCTGCCAGTAGGAGAACCCATGCGCACGCGCCTTGCCACCGTGCTCCTCGTTGCTTCCCTCATGCTGCCGGGGGCTGCATTCGCCCGTGCCCGTTCTCATGCCAGCACGAAGCCTCCCAGCAGTGACCCCAAGACGTACAAGGGGTACCGGAACAAGGACAAGCCGGTAAGGGTGGATTCTTACCAGCGCAAGGATGGGAAGTGGGTCCGGGGCCATTACCGGCGCGATTACGACACCGCACCGCACAAGAAGGACCCGAAGCACTAAAGCGAGGAACGATATGCAACTCATCAGGCCTTTGGTACTTGGAGCCCTTTTTAGCCTGTCCGCCTGCGTCGCCAGTAATCGCATCGGCGCCCGAGTCGAAACGTTCCACCGCATTAAGAGTGACATTCCCCCCACCTACTCGTTTCTACCCTTGAAGGAGCAGGAAGGGAGCTTGGAGTATCTGACATATCAGGATCTAGTCAGGGACGGACTTGATGCCCACGGCTGGCAAGAGGCTCCTCCCGACCGCGCAGGCGTGAGAATCGGATTCTGGTATTCCATTGACAATGGCACGCAACATACTTCCGTAGCGCCTACGTTCGGGCAGACAGGTGTATCGGGCTCGACCACCAGCGGGACCGCCACGTCGTTTGGTGGAATGGCGACCTATTCATCAACAACAACATACACGCCCACATATGGGGTGACCGGGTACGTCCCCATTACAAGGACTTACTACACGCGCTATTTTAACCTGCTTGTGTTCCCCGGCGATTCATTCGGCAAGAAGGAAGCGAACGTTACGCCCCTGCTCGACTCGCGCGCCGTAAGCGCGGGCGTCAGTGGTTCTTTGGCTCAAGTAATTCCGTATCTTGTGGCGGCAGTGTTTGACGATTTCCCAGGCCAGAGCGGCGCGGTTCGCCAAGTCTCATTCTGGGCCAGCCAGCCGCCGCCTCGCTTTACTCAGCAGGCCGCTATCGGACAGCCGCCAGCAACCCCCGACCACTGTGAAACCGATTCCCAGTGCCCTGGAACGACGCGCTGCTTTGACGGACGGTGCCGGAAGTAGCCTGGCGGGGCGTCCGATTCGCTATCGAGGGGGAATCCATGAAACTATCAAGTGTTGCTGTGGCTGGTGCTCTGGCACTTATCGCCTGTCAAGGTCCGCAAGGACCGGCAGGTGGTCCGCAAGGACCGGCAGGACCGCAGGGACCAACAGGACCCCAGGGACCATCGGGTAACACAGGTCCGCCCGGGCCTGCGGCGAACGCAAGCGTAGTCAGCGGGTCACGTCTGGTGGCGACACAGGAACACTGGGTGGGCGCGGACGGCTCGCGCTACTCCCCTCCAGGATATAGCTTCAACGACACGGCACTTGGCGTTGCGTGCTACCCCTCGCTCGCTCAAGACGGGACGACACGCTGCTTGCCAACGACTGAAGCCGCGATCATCCTCACGACATGCTATGCCGATGCTTCTTGTTCCGTTTACGCTGCTGCCACAACATCGTGCTCCACGCCGAAGTACGCCTATTCGAGTGTCGCAACATCCACGTGCCCGGCTTCATACCTTAACGCGATGTTTCACGTTACCGGCGCCGCCATAACCACGATCTATTACAGCGACAGCACAACGGGGATGTGCAAGGCGTACTCGGCCTCACCACTTGGACCACCATACGTCTGGTATGCCGTCGGAGCCTCCGCCCCTCCTTCCGACTTCGTGCAGCTCACAGCACAGTAACGGCCCCCGCTGGGAGCGCTATGACTCGTGGGGCGCTAGGCTAACGCGAAAGGGCAGAGGGGGCACTCATGGGCAATTTGGATCGTGCTTGGTCTAGCATCGCTCACCACAGTCTAGAGATAGCCTTGGCGGCTGCCTTTGCCCTTCCCTTCGCCATTGCAGCCCTCTTCATATTGGAAATTCTGCCCGATGACTCCTGGCCCCGCAGGGGGATATGGCGCATCAAGAACACTCTGTCCACGCGGTCTGCGGCGCGCCTAAGACGAAGGATAGAGCAGGCAGAAGCCTACGCCAGTATGTATGCAGACGATAAGGCCGATAAGCGGTTCTACCTGACTCTCCTGCGTGTCGTGATCGGCATGTTGACGCTAATCGCCCTGGGAGCAGCTTCAACGGCGATAGAGCACCTGTGGCTAGACACATACTCGCTGCCTATCCGATTCATCGGCCCACCTGGACTCCGCGCCGCGCTATGTTACGTTGTGGCGGTTCTTATGGGCATGTCTTGGCTGGTACCTCTAACAGCGTTCGACAACCGAGCGAAACTCTCCCGCCTAGTCGGGAAGCTTAACAGGGGCATAGCGGCTCTTAAGAAGAAGCTTGAAGCCAAAGAGGCGGCGGAGGACGTGGAGAAGCGGGCCTGACCACCTATCACTCGCAGCGTCCAGGGAAGCGGACCGTTGCGTAAAGAACACTTGGCTAGAGCACGTACGTTGAGACTCACACGCTGCGGTATCTGCGGCAAGGCGCTCTGTCGCTCGCACATTCACACTTGCGCCCGATCTGGCGGAATGGGACCCGTTTATAAACACCTCACCCCCTACCCTAGGAGATGCTTCCTGCGGGCGCTCCACATCCCGGCTAACACTAAGCCCTTTACCGTTTGATATAGTGTCGCATTTATAGTATAATGCTATTCATATGCTAACCGTCCGTAAAGCCGGCCTTTACGTCAGAGTTTCGACTGACCGCCAAACCGCCGACAACCAGCTTGCCGAAGTGACACAGCTTGCGGTGGCCCGTGGTTACGAGTCGGTGGTTTACGAGGAAGTGGAATCGGCTGCCAAGGTACGGCCCGTGCTCGACCGGATGCTTGCTGACGTTCGCGCTGGCAGGGTCCAGGCTGTTGCGGTGTGGGCTCTCGACCGGCTTCACCGCTCCATGACGGGAGCCATCAACACCGTTTTGGAGCTTGATCGCCTGGGCGTCCCGGTCCTCTCCGTTCGGGAGGGGTGGCTGGAAATGAATGGGCCGGTGCGCCCACTTTTGGTTGCCATTTTTGGATGGGTTGCCGAGCAGGAGCGCACCCGCTTGATCGAGCGGACCAAGGCTGGGGTTGAGCGTGCCCGGCGCCAAGGGAAACGGCTGGGTCGGCCCCCCGCTTCACCGATTCTTCTCTATGCTGCCCGGGATCTTGTCGCCAGTGGCGTTGCCGTTGCCGAAGCAGCCCGGCAGAAGGGGGTCGCCCGATCCACCTTGCAGCGGTTCATGCGTGGGTGCGTGCTCGAGTCGGCTTAGGATGGCGCGGCAGCATGCCTCGGATGTTCCACGGCGGCTGCACGAGAGCGATCAGCCGATCTTCGGTCACCCGTGGAAGCGCGCATTCGTGAAACCAGACCCCGATCGCCTCCCCGCGCTCGAACGTTAGGCAGATCTCGGTGTTAAGTCTGCAATTCGTCTCCTGCCCGGGCTGCCCGTTGTGCCTATAGCGGTTGCGGGGTTGGATGCTGGCGTACCCTGCGATTCGGGAGCGCAGGCCACGGTCCGCCTTGCCGATGTACTTCACGTCATCGGCCACCACGAAAGCGTAGACTCCTGCCGCCCTAGTTCCGCCTGCGAGCCTGAACTTGCAGAATGGGCCGCCGCCGTACTTGTGGAGCACGTACCCCGGTGTGCTTGCGTACTTCTCCGAAAGTGGGTCCCTGCGAACCCTGCCGTCCGCATCCCGGATCGGTTCGAGAGTCCCGATGAAATGAAATTCGTATTCACCGATCAGTCGTGCCGCAGGTGGTTGCTTCGTGGACATGCCGCCTCGCCAGACCGGATTACCGCTGCCCAAAATCGTCTACTCGGGACGGCTCAGAAATGCACCTTGCCTCGATACGATGCCACAGCGGAGACGGGTTGCCCCAAATCGACCGGTTTTGAGCGAGCGTTAACGAGTGCGGCGTGCCCCCTGGACGGCGGCCCGAAGTTGATCGCAGGCGGCCTGGAATGCCGCGACCACCTCGCCCGCGCGCGCGAGCGCGGCCTCTATCTCTGGAGTCGCCAGTTGTTCCTGCGGTGGATTCGCCGTCATCCACTTCCGAATCCGCTCGGCGCGTTGAGCCGCATCGCCGGGTGACTTGCGCGCCAGGAACGCCTCCCACGGCTCGTCCCGCTTCTCGTTTCCGTTGCAGCGAGCTCACGAAAGAACGCGGTTACCAAGGTGGTTCCCGCCCGCAGGGTGGGCATGATCGAGGTGACCCTCACGGCGCTTCCGGTCGAGCTTCCTCCCGCAGTAGGCGCATTCGCCGTCGAAGTACGCCCACACCTTCTCCTCGCCAGCCGCCGAGAGCCCGCCCTCGGAGGTGCCCGCAGACGGCCCTTGGCATCCCGCCAACTCGGCCCGTTGTCTTTGCGCGCTCGTAGCGTCAGGGGCGCGCGCTAGGCTCAGCCTACTGCGTGGTGCATCGCGCGGCGGGGAGCGCCCTTGGGCACGACTGAGCAAGCATCGGGTTCAACAGAACCGACAATCCCGGAGGTCGTCCAGGCGATCACCTACGAGGTCGATGCCTTGCGAGCATCGCGCGCCCGCGCAGGCTGGACGCCATGGGCTCTTATTGCTGCCGGCGGGGCAGCCGCATGGGCGCTGATGGATGCCGTAGCAAGTCGGCCAACGTCACCCTTGGTCTTGGCGTCGCTACTTGGCACCATCCTTGTCGCAGATGGATTAGAAGTCCTGATAACTACGTTAGACGGCGACAGCGGCTTCGCGGGGTCATACCCTGCGCGCAGATATATTCGTGTTCGTAGCGTGCTTCACCCCTCCGTATTCCTTTTCTACGTCATCCGTTCCGTTGCCCTCGGGTGGTCGGCGTTATCTTTGCGCGGTAGTCTCCCGGGCTTGGTTTCCATCGTTGTGTACGTGTGGCTTTCTGGCATGATTGTTAATGCGGTCGCGGGGTTCGTTGCGTCGCACGTCAGTATTCCATTCTTGGCGCCCCAAAAGACGCGCACACTCATCGTTCTTGGTTCGCTAAATGGCCTCCTTCTGGCCGCCTGCGGCATTATGTGCTTCTACGCCATTAGAGCGGATATGCCGCGCAACGTCTTGGCACTAAAGACTGGCCTACTGTGCGCCGTTCTCTGTGTCATTCTAGAAGCTTTGGTGCGCTCGGCGGGCGACCCACCACTGCTGCCGGTACTCTGCAACCTTCGTCGCCGTCTCCTGCTGGGTAATGTAACCGTCACGACGGCGACCAAGGAATTTGATGTAGCGATGAACGGCATTCATGCGTCAGACGTTACACAGATGTACCTAGCGAGGTTCTTGTCTATCGCGGACTCGATCCGATCAGTAAACGCCAGGACAGCGGCGAAGGCCCGCGACAAGCATGCCGACTTCATGAGCTTTCGTGACCCCAGCCCCGCTGAACGCATGAAGGCAAGAGAAGCCATATGCGGTCTATGCCGTGAGTACCACAGGTCTACGAAAGACCTTCTGGACAGCTTTACCAAGGCGTTTAGCTCTGTGAAGTGGCGGCTTGCACTTGTAGCGAGCATCGTTTCTGGACCGATGGCCACAGCGAAATCTATCGTGGATGAAACATTTGCGCACATCCAGGCGCTCTTGGACGGCATTCAGAAGGAGTGCGCGAACAGCGAGGGCGACCTCAACAGATTGATCGCTTCGCTGTCTCCTGACGGGCTGGGATGCGCCCTCACGCCAGACAAAGAGTCGTCCAAGGTCTGCGTAAATCAGTGAGCCCCGGCGCTTGGCGCCAGGGCTCTCGGTGCTGCGGCATGTAGGACCGCGCTACTCGGCCGTCGCAGCCACCTTCTCCAACTTCTCAGGCTTCCTGGCAGCCGTCTTGCGGACGGCTGGTGCCTTTGGTGCCGCAGTATCGGACCGTTTTGGCGCAGGCTTTCCGAAGATGAACACGGCGCCTGCTCCGAACGCCTTACTGATCGGCGCCTTCTTCTTCATCCCGCCCGTCTGCTCCACCACCCAATTCGGCGGGCGGCGCGTCGACTTGCTCGCCACCTCCCAGGTATCCCCAGGCTGCGGCCCCTTTCGAGCGGGTTTCTTAGCCCCCCCTGCCCTGTTCCGGTTCGCCGTTCGAGCGGGCGCGGTGCGAGTCGGGGCGCCGGTGTTGTAGGTTTCCAGGGCGCTGTTGAGTGCATCCCGAACGAGAGCGATCACCTCGTTTGCGATCTGGCTTCGCACTTCTTGGAACAACGTATCAGCGAACACGGGCTTGGTTTTGGGCATAATTTTGGGGCTCCTATTAAGTCGTGCGACCATTATCGGACAGTTTATAAGATTCGCCCCTGCCACGGTCAACGAATACTCTAGGCTCCTGTGATCCGCTACTGCGTCCGGGTCCGTCGAGGGCTCCGCTGACAAGAAGCGAGGGAGGCACTTTGCAAGTGTACTGTTTCGCCGCACCTGTACCCGACCTTTGCGCCAGATCTCAGCGATAACTATGCACCTTCGGGTGATGAGGCGTCCCGAGAAGGAAGGTCTCCCCATGCAATAGACCAAGCAGGCGAGATCGAGCCGATTGTCCCGCAGTAGAAGCTCGGCCGATCGAACGCCTCTCCATTCTGTGCAAGGTTTATCGCTAAACATCCGCCAGCGCAGTTGTCAGCGCTAGCACAGGTGAGGCACGCGCCCCTCGTTTCGGCACCGGCCTGGGTGAGGCACAGCAGACCGTCGATCGCTTCGCCATCCAACCCGTTCTGCACAGAACCAAGGCAGAGTCCAGGGTGCCGGTCGGTCAGCATCGCCAATGCACTGCACCCTGCTACCCTCCCGTCTGGAAGGACGGCAAGTTGTCTAGCGCCTGCTCCACAGCCCCAACAGCCACGCAACTGTCCATCAACATGTTCTGAAGCGCGATATAGCGGACCGACTTCAAGTTCTCCGCCAGAGCGCCTAACGCGCCGCATGTATTCTGCTACGTCAGTGAAGGAAGCCGCAAACGTCTTCGCCTCATCCTCAGACCACATAACAGTACCGTACGCTGGACCTACGTCGATCCGTGTTACCCCCAGCCGGTGAACTAATTGCACGCTGCCCAGTACCGTGTCACAGAGGCTTGGATGGACTGTCACGCTCGCAACGGTTGTGACGCCACGCTCGAGAAGCTTCGCAAGCGTGTCCGCCACACGTTCGTGGGACCTCGCCCCGGAATGGGACCGGCGATGCCGGTCGTGGCCTTCAACGGCACCGTCAATGCTTACGACCGTTCTGCACTCATGAGCGCAGAGGAAGTCGATTATGTCGTCGTCTACTAGGGTCCCGTTCGTCTTAACGACGATTTGTGCGAGCATCCCCGAAGCAGCCGCGCGCTCCTTCGCGTAGACCGTGAGCGTTTCCAAGAGTGGACGCTCAAGGAGAGGTTCCCCTCCCGTGAATATGAATTCAATGGTTCTTGCGCCGACCGAAAGTGCTACAAACAGGTCGATCGCCTTCTGGCCGGTGTCGATCTGCATGCGGTGGGGCGCCATCCCCTGCGCGATGCAATAGGTGCACGTCAGGTTACACTTCGATGTCAGCAGGATTTCAAAAGATACGTGTTCGTGGAGAGCGGGGGTCGGCACGGCGGAATCCGATCTACCTGCCTTCGGGATTATTAGTGGTACAGCCGCCCTTACCGCGTGGCTGGTTAATCGTACAGGTGGCATTGGGATTGTTTATCGTGCAGCCGCCCTGACCACCCGGCTGGTTTACCGTGCACCCTCCACCTCGTGGCTGGTTGACGGTGCACCCACCAGTGCCACGCGGTTGATTTGTGGTGCAGCCGCCCTTCCCGAGTGGCTGATTAGTTGTGCACCCTGCCCCCTTCCCATGCGGCTGGTTTACCGTGCATCCTCCTTGCCCATCAGGCTGGTTAATCGTGCACCCACCGCCTTTGGGCTGGTTGATGGTGCAACCACCAGTGCCACGGGGCTGATTTATGGTGCACCCGCCTGTCCCAGCGGGTTGGTTGGTCGTACATGCCATTGTATTCTCCAGATTTGTCTCTTCCACCGAGACCTGAGCCGACCCACCAGTCGTCGGGTGTCGGCGATGATAACGCGCGTATTCCGAGATCGGGCAACAGCTCCACCTCCAGTGTTGACGCGGATCAACTCGGAGTGCGACGGATTCGAGGCAGAATAGCACCATCCGTCCGGCATTGGTGCTTGCGTTCGTTGAGGGCGCCTCTCTAGCTGTGAACGGCGGGCTCGAAGCGTAGGAATCTGACGGTTGAGTCGACCTGGGGGTCAGGACGGGTCGTCTGAGAAGAGCCTGCGCCGGATCAATTCGTCCGGGACGACCTCGGGGCTGAGGGTC
>Ga0137379_10005904_pt1 | contig 11565 bp, 12 predicted proteins | sample SagtaG_18_FD_104812 | JGI IMG/M metagenome (GOLD analysis project Ga0137379, IMG submission 104812) | Vadose zone soil microbial communities from Sagehorn Ranch, Mendocino, California, USA - Sage2_L_80_16 metaG | ecosystem: Environmental > Terrestrial > Soil > Vadose zone | place: USA...
CGCGGCGAAGACGAAGAAGATCGACAACGTGACCATCACCAACAGCCTGCACGACGGCACCTGGCCGACCATCCTCGGCAACCTGTCCTGGTCGGAGAACGGCGCGCCCCGTGGTCAGTTCACCCTCATGCAGTGGCAGCGCGGCAGTCTGCTGCCGGTGTACCCGCTGACGAGCTCGATGGGCCGACCGGAGGCACCGAAGCCCCCGTGGGGCGGGTGACCGGTAGCGCAAGCTTTCCGGCCGCTGGGCACGTACGGGATGTGTACGCGTGATGACAGACCGTACCTCCGCACCGCACCAGTTCCCGGAAGGAGGCACCATGCCAGGTCGGATTTCCAGCCGAGCAGCGGGATTCGGCGTCCCGCTGGCCGCTGTCGCGATCCTGGCGGCCGCCTGTGGCGGTAGCACGCCGGCAGCCGGCGCCGCCAGCACGTCCACCACGACGGCCGCGCCGCCCCCGTCCAGCCAGACCTCAACCGTCGCCCCAGCTACGACATCGGCAGCCGCCCCCGCGATGACCCTGACAACGGAGACCGGCGGCTACGGTGTCTGGCTGGCCGACAGGACCGGCCGGACGCTGTACGTCCGCACCTCGGACCAGGGCACCGCGTCGAGTTGCTACGGCGCGTGCGCGACGGCGTGGCCGCCGCTGCTCACCACCGGCCCGGTAGCGGTGGCCGGCGCCGCGGTGGCCGGCGATCTGGGCACGACCACCCGGACCGACGGCACGACCCAGGTCACCTATGGCGGCCACCCGCTGTACTACTTCGCGAAGGAGACCAGCCCGGACCAGGTCATGGGCCTGGGCGCGCAGGGTGTCTGGTTCCTGTTGACACCAACAGCAACCGTGATCAAACCCCCGCCGATGGCTCCGCCCCGGATGATGCCACCGCCGATGACGAAGCCCAGGATGATGCCGCCACCGATGACGAGGCCCACGATGGGCTGAGGTTGCACGGCGGTAACGGCCGGTGTTCCCGTGCGGTAACCCCTGTCCTGCTTCAGTAATCGATATCAGATGGGCATTTCGCCTATCTGAGCAGAAACTGAGGAGGACAATGATGGGATCGCTGTCGCCAACGGCGATGCGCGGGATCGGCCGCGTCGGTGTGCCGATCGTCGCGGCGCTGGCCGCGGTGCTGGTGAGCACCCAGGGAGCGTCGGCAGCGCCGCGGCCGTCGCACTCTGCGGTGCCGGCGCCGCCGTGTGTCCAGCATGTCGTGACCGGCTCGCCGGTTCCGCGGGTTTCGCAGTCTGGCGAGGGAAACGGCGGTGTGGTCGTGACCAGGCCGGCGCCGGGCAAGCCGGGGATGCCCACCTGTGTGGTCTGCGGGGCACAGGCCAAGCCTGGTTCGGGTCATGCCGTCCCGATGCGGCCGGGAGCATGCGTCATCTGCGTCGTGCACATCAAGACCGGCGGTGCGCACGGCGGCACGGGGCAGGTGACGGGTGGTATCAGCAGTTCTGGGCCGGTGACGACCGGTGCCGGCGGTTCCGGTCCGGTGACGGTGGGCTCGGGACACGGCGGTGGTGTCGTGAGTGGACCGGGGCCGTCCTGCCCGCCGCTGCCACCGATTCACTCGGGTTCGTCGCGCTGACGGGCTGATTGAAGTTGAAGGGTCGCCGAATTGGACCGGGATCTGTCGGTCCAATTCGGCGATCACCGGTCACGACCGGGCCGTAGAGTGTGCGGGGGAGCGGCGATCGTTGGTATGGTCTGCTAACTTCGCACCGCGCGGATCGTACGAGGGTGCTAAAAATCTGCTGATCATGCGTAATTTTCCGTTGTGTTAATGGTATGGGATCCGCCAGCTTGAAACTGGCATTACCGGCCAGTATATTACTGGTGCGTAGCGTGAATTTCTGCCCCGGGGTCAGTTTCACAGTGTTGTGATATCTGTTGTCCATAGGAGACGAAATGACGCGCAATTTCGCATCGAAGGCACTGCTCGGTATGGTCGCGGGCGTCGCCCTGGTCGCGACCGGCACGGGCACCGCCGCCGCTGCCACGTCGTCGCTCAGCCTGACCTACACGTGCTCGTTCCCGCTGATCGGGAACCAGACCGTGCCGGTCACCATCTCGGCCGACGTACCGGACAGCGTCCAGGTCAACACGCCGACCAGTGCGTTCCCGGTGACCGCCACGGTGACCGTGCCAGCCAACGCGACCTCGGGCCTGAACCTGGTGGGCGCCAAGACGGTGTCCGGCACGGCGTCGGCCAGTTCCACCGTTGTCGACGGCTCGACGAACGTGCCCGCGACGGTGCCGCTGACCATCCCGACCACGAACGTTCCGGCCTCCGGCACGTTCCCGGTGACGGCGTCCGGCAACGCGCCGTCGGTGACGCTGACCCAGACGGGCACCGCGTCGATCACGGTCGGCGACTTCTCGACCACCCTGACGCCGAGGAATGCCAGCGGCGGCACCACCAGCCTGGGCACCTTCACGTCCAACTGCACCCTGAACTCGGGCCAGGCCAACACGTTGGCCACGTTCCAGGTCACCCAGTAAACGACTGATTCGCGCGACGGGCCCCGCCGTTCGGTGATCGGCGGGGCCCGTCGCCCAGGCGAGAAAGTTACAAGGACGGCAGTTCGAATTGTCGAACAATCATGGGGATAATTGACAGCCGTGAACGGCGGTGCCAATGTGGCCTGGTATGAGGTGTTCGTTCGAAATATCGAACAGCAGCCACTCGCCTAGAAAGGGCACCGCATGAGTAGCAGGAAGGCATTCTTCCGGCGAACGACATTGTTGCTCGCGTTGGTCGCCGGTACGACTTTGGGTCAGCTCAGTGTGGGCCAACAGAACGCCTTTGCCGCGGGCACCGGGCCCTGTGACATCTATGCCGCGGGCGGCACGCCCTGCGTCGCCGCGCACAGCACGACGCGAGCCCTTTTCGGCGCGTACAGTGGCCGGCTGTATCAGGTCAGACGCGCGTCCGACGGCGCGACGACCGATATCGGAACCCTGAGTGCCGGCGGCTTCGCCAACGCCGCGGCGCAGGACTCGTTCTGCGCGGGCACGTCGTGCGTGATCACGATCATCTATGACCAGACATCCCGCGGCAACAATCTCACGCAGGCGCCGGCCGGTGGCGCCGCCGGTGGTCCGGACAACCTCGCGAACGCGAGCGCGCTGCCGATCACGGCCGGTGGCCACAAGGTCTACGGGGTCTTCGTCGCGCCCGGCACCGGTTACCGCAACGACGCCACCAACGGCATCGCCACCGGCAGCGCCGCACAGGGCGAATACATGGTGGCCGCCGGCGGGCATGTCAACAGTGGCTGCTGCTTCGACTACGGCAACGCCGAGAGCAATGCCCGCGACAACGGCAACGGCCACATGGGGGCCGTGTACTTCGGCAAGTTGTGCTGGTTCGGTGGCGTCGTGGCAGGCCAGTGCGCCGGTTCTGGCCCGTGGGTGATGGCCGACCTGGAGAACGGCCTGTTCGCCGGTGCCAACGGTACCAATCTGAACAACACCGGCCGCAGCAGCGCGTTCGTCACGGGCATGGTCAAGATGAACTCGACGACCTATGCGATCAAGGATGCCGACGCGACGTCGGGCGGCCTCAAGACCGACTACAACGGACCGCTGCCCACCACCAGCGGATACACGCCGCTGCATCTGGAGGGCGGCATCATCCTGGGTATCGGCGGTGACAACAGCAAAGGCTCCGCCGGATCCTTCTTCGAAGGCGTGATGACCTCCGGCTTCCCGTCGGATGCGACGGAGAATTCCGTCCAGGCCAACATCGCGTCGGTCGGCTACAGCACCAGTGTCGGATCGGGCTCGAACCTCCTGGCGAATGGCAACATCGAGTCGGGGACGAGCGGGTGGTCCGTTTTCGGCAGCGGCACGCTGTCCGCCAACACCAGCGTGGTCCACAGCGGCAACGACTCCCTGCTCCTGACCGGTCGGACAGCGTCGTGGAACGGCCCCAGCCAGGACCTGACCGCCACGGTGACGAATGGCAAGAGCTACACGACGAATGTCTGGATGCGAACGCAGAGCGGAACCCCGACCGGCAAGGTCACCCTGGAGGTGACGGCCAACGGGACGAACAACTTCATCACCCTCGCACAAGGCGCGGTCAACTCGTCCGGTTGGACATTGCTCAGTGGCACCGCGACCGTGTCCTGGAGCGGGACGCTGTCATCCGCGAGATTCTATGTTGAGACGACCTCCGGCACGGACAGCTTCAACATCGACGACGCATCGATGCAGTAAGCAACGAAGGCTGCCGTTCGCGGCAACGGGTCGGCTGTGGGCCTGGAGTTGAACCGGCCCACAGCCTTCCCAGCAACCAGCCCGAGCCGTGCGGATGACGACGGTGTATGACGTGGCCTACGCCCATGCGTCGGACCAGGAACAGCTCGACCTGTACCTGGCGGTGGCCGGCATCGACTATCGGCTCGGCAAACTCATCGCATGATCTGAAGCAATCTGACGCAATCTGAAGCAACCTCCGGTGCCCGAGCGTGCGTCCTGACGGCATTCGGGCTACTCATGGAGGTTGTTCATGCCGTTGACCGTCACGCTGACCCGACGTGTCATCGTGGTTGGGATCGTCACCACTGCGGCACTCGGCGGCGCGTTCGCCGTGGGGAGCGTGGTGGGTGGTCCGGCCGGCTCGGCGCCGGTGGCCTACGCGGCCACCCCGAGCACGGCTCAACCGAGCGATGCCTTCCCCGGCATCACGGTCACCGGGGTCGGCAAGGTGACCGGCAGACCGGACGTCCTCACGCTCGACCTGAGCGTGCACGTGACCGGCGGCGACGCCTCGGCGGCCCTGTCCGGTGCGAGCGCCACGATGGCCAAGGTCCGCGCATCGTTGCAGGCCAGCGGCGTTGCCGATGCGGACCTGGCGACCTCCGGGCTCACGCTGCAGGTGAACTACCGGTACGACGGCAATCGGCAGACCGTCGACGGGTATTCGGCGGTGGAGTCGTCGACCGCGAAGCTGCGCGATCTGGGCCGGGCCGGCGGCGCGATCACCGCGGCCGTCGCCGCTGGCGGCAACGCGGTGGCCGTCAACGGGGTGTCCTTCCAACTCGAGGACGACAGCACGCTGCTGTCCTCGGCCCGCGCCGCGGCGTTCGCCGACGCGAAAGCCAAGGCCAGCCAGTATGCCGCGGCCGCTGGGCGCACGCTGGGACCGGTGACGCGGATCAACGAGTCCGTCGACACCACCAATCCGGTCTCCGGCGAACGGTCCTCGGCTGCCTCGTCGGGCGCCTCGGTGCCGGTGGATCCGGGCACCAGCCAGGTGTCGGTCACCGTCGAGGTGGTTTTCGGACTGGCCTGACGTGGCGGCGCCGGCCGTCGTGACCTACCTTTCGAACAAATCGATGCGCTTCGATTGAAGGTGGGACTACTTGGTCACGATCAGCGACGTCGCCCGGCACGCCGGTGTCTCGCCGAGCACCGTTTCCTATGTGCTGTCCGGAAAGCGCTCGATCTCGGCGGAGACCCGGCGTCGCGTCGAACGGAGCGTCCGCAAGCTCGGCTACCACCCGCACGCCGGCGCCCGAGCACTGGCCAGCAGCCGGACCAACGTGCTCGCGCTGGTCGTTCCGCTGCGCGTCGACCTGAACGTTCCGGTGGTCATGCAGTTCGTCGGCGCGGCGGTCACCTCGGCCCGCGCCTACGACCACGACCTGTTGCTGCTCACCAAGGACGAGGGCCCGGACGGACTGCGCCGGATCGCGGCGTCCGCCATCGCCGACGCGATCATCGTGATGGACGTCGAGTTCGCGGAGCCGCGTGTTCCGGTGCTCCAGTCGTTGCGCCGCCCCGCGGTCCTCATCGGCGTTCCGGCGCAACCGGGCGATCTGACCTGCGTCGACCTGGACTTCACCGCGGCCGGCTCGACCTGCGTCGCCCACCTGGCCGATCTCGGGCACCGGAAGATCGCCCTCGTCGGCCCTTCGCCCGCGGTGTACGAGCGGGGGACCAGCTACGCGGGCCGTTTCCGCCTCGGTTTCGACGCGACGGCGGCCGAACGTGGGCTGCGCGCGCTCGCCCGGCCGTGCCTGCCGACCTACGACGGGCTGCGTGGCTGCCTCGACGAGATCCTGCGTCGGCAACCCGGCACCACGGGCATCGTCGTGCACAACGAGGCGGTGGTGCCCGCGTTGCTCGCCGAACTGCGGGCGCGTCGGCTGCGCGTACCGCGGGACATGTCGGTCGTCGCGGTGTGCCCGGACGACATGGTCGACAACCACGGCATCGCGCTGACGTCGGTGGCCATCCCCACCGCCGAGGTCGGACAGCTCGCCGTGGAGCTGGCGATGCGGCAACTCGACGGGGTCGCGCAACCGGAGATCCGACTGCTGTCGCCACGACTGACCACACGGGACAGTACGGCGATCGCCGGACGGCGAAGGACATCGTGACCGGCTGACCGGACAAAACCTTGACACCTGGCGCCGACACGGCAAACCCACGGTGACGCCGATCACAGATCGGTCTACGCTTTGTCATCGACCGAGGGCGGTGCGTACTGGGGGTACGGTGCACGACGATCAACTGTTCGGACAGCGCGATGCCGTGCTGCTCGTCCGGGAGTTCATGGAGAGACCGGTGGCGCACGGCCGTCCGCGCGGCAACCGGTCGCCGGTGGTGTTCTTCGACGGGCCGCACGGCGCCGGCAAGACGGCGCTGCTGGACTCGCTGGCCGGCCGGCTCGCGAAGACCGTCCCGTTCGCCCGGTACGACTTCGAGTCCGATCCGTACGCCACCGTCGACGACGTACTGACGGTGCTCGCGTTCGAACTCGCCCGCTGGCGGCCGGTGTACGGATCGCTGGAGTTCCACCGGTTCGCCATCGGCCAGTTGATCAAGCGCCAGCGGTTCGACCTCGACCGTAAGAAGGCGCGTCAGCAGGCGATCAACGTCCTCGCCGGCTATCGCCACCTCGACACGTTGCGCGACGTCCTCGCCGAGGCGACCGCCGAGGTGCTGGGCAGGGTGTCCGCCCCGGTCCCGCTGCCGACCAGGACCGTGGGCAAGTACGGGGTGCAGTTCCTGTTCGACCGGCTGATGTCGTGGGTGCGCGGGCGGCGGATGCTGCTCGGCCGCTACCAGCACTGGTACGGCACGCAGGAGGACTCGGTCGAGGCGCTCGTCGATCTCAACCGCTGGGCGCGCGGCACCGACGACGGCAGCCGCAAGAAGGTCGCCGAGCTGATGTGGGCGGCGTTCCTCGCCGACGTGCAGGATGCCTACCAGCACGGCCGGCGGTCCGGTGAGTGGTCGCTGAACAGCGTGCTCTTACTGGACAATGTGGACACAGAGCTGGGCAGGTCGTTTCTTGCCGAACTGACCCGGGCCAGGGCGAGCGCCCAGGCGGCCGGCCAGGACGCCGATCCGCTGACCGTCGTGGCGACCAGTCGCGGCGCGTTGCGGGCCGACGGACGCCCGACCAGCCGTGTCGTACTCGGCCCGACCGACACCGACTATGCCGGCTACGTCGAGCGTCATCCGAAAACGCCGATGCCGCTGTGGCTGATCAGCGGCCTGCCTCGGCTGACGGTCACCGATGTGGACGTCATGGTGAGGCGGTTGCGCCTCGCCGACGGCGACACCCACCTGCTGGCCACCCGCGTGCACGCCGTCACCGAGGGCCATCCCGCGTCGACGCGGCTGCTGCTCGCCGCCGTCGCCGAGCGTGGCACGGCCGAGGTCGAACTGGCTGACGTGCTGGCGTGGCCGCCACCGGACGAGCTGAAACCGTCCGAAGCCACGGTGGCGGCGGAGATCGGCGCGCGGCTGTTGACCGGCGTGCCCGACGACGACGTTGAGAACCTGGTCACGATCGCGGCGGCAAGGGGCAAGAACCAGGCGCTGGTACTGGCCGCCCGCAGCAACCTGCTGGGCGATCACCATCGAACGCAGTCGATGTTCGAGCACGACCTGTGGGCGACCGGGAGCGGCGGAACGCAACCGTTGCGGCGCCTGCTGTTGCGGCGCCTCGCCGCGCGGCCGGCGGACCATCCGGCCGACTGGTCCACAGTGCACGGATCGCTGCGCCGGTTCTGCCGCGACGCCCAGGACAAGGACGAGGCCGGCGAGATGTACCACGCGTTGGCCGACGAGGACGTCCTGTTCGTGGTGTCCCGCCTGAACGAGCGGCTCACTGAACAGGACACCGCCGACTGGTTGCGGCTGCTCGTCGACGTCACGTCCGCGCCGCGCAAGACCGACCGCAGCCCGACCCAGGACCAGGTCAAACGGCTCACCGATGCCGTGCGCGCTGCGGACGAGAAGCTGTACCCGCTGGCCAAGGTGGTCGTGGGCAAGTGGATCGTCGCGGACCCGACGACCGAGGGCAACCAACGGCGGCTGCACTTCGGCATCGCCACGGCGTACAACGACATCGCGGCCTTCGCGCGCAGCCCGGCACTGATCGAGGACGAGGCATACCAGCACAACGAGGCGGCGAAGCTGTGGCGCTGACGGCGGAATCGACCAAGAACCTGTTCGCCCTGCCCCCGACTCCGGCGGGTCGCCGCCGCCGAGTGCGCAACCTGGCGATCACGATCCTGGTGCCGCTGCTCGTCGCGGCCGGCGTCACGTGGATCGTGGTGACGGTCGTGTCGTCGTGCGGCTCCGGCATGGCGTCGATCGGGGACGAGTGCATCGGCACGACCGACGGGTCGTTCCCGTTCAACCCGGGTGACGCCGCGTTCAGCAAGGCGGAGAACGACATCCTTGCTCAGAACAGGCAGGTCGTGGCGACCGCCAAATACTACGTCAGGGTCGCGCTGCTGTCGTCGATGACGTGGACCGCGACCAGCGCACTGTCCCGATCGAAGATCATCCACCAGATCGAGGGCGCCGACGTGGCCCTGCGGCGGGTGAACGAGGGCGTCACCGGTGACACGCCGTCGATCGAACTGTTGCTGGCGAACGAGGGACTCAACGAGGACCACTATGGACCGGTCGTGAGCCAAATGATGGGCATGACCGGCGGTGACCACCCGCTGGACGCCGTGATCGGGCTGGGCATCAGCAAAGGAGCGACGTTGCAGGGCGGCAAGAACCTGGCCGGCGTGCTGATGGTGGGGTCGAACCTCACCGGCGACATCCTCGACAACACGCACATCCCCGGTTTCAGCCGCGTATCAACGTCCAACCAGGATGATGTCACGGCGCTCGCGCAGTACATGGCGACCCAGCCGGGCCTGCAGAAGACCATGCTCGTGCACGCCGTGAACCCGCCGCCGGGCAGCGACCCGAACCAGGCCGACCTCTACACGTCCAGCCTGGAACAGGACTTCCACGACCGGTTGGGCCAGTACACCGTCGCTGCCTCCGAACCATTCGACCCCAACGACCCCAGCAACTCGTTCAGCAACATCGCGCGCGACCTGTGCACGACGCACAACCCGCCGACCACGGTGCTGTACGCCGGCCGCGAACCCGACCTGCCGACGTTCATCCGCGACTTGGCGCAGCGGCCGTGCGTCAGCGACCCCGTCACCGTCCTGGTCGGCACGGACGCGTCGAACGTCACGTCGAACGCGGACGATCCAGCGACCCACCAGGTCAACGCGGACCTGGCGACCGGTCACATTAACGTGATCTGCCCGGCATGGGCCGCGCCGCAGAACTGGGCGGCCGATCCCAGGAGCGCACCAGCGGGCTTCGCCGGCTTCAAAACCCGGTTCGCCAGCGACTTCACCGCGAACGGCGACTACGGCACGGCCCTGGACGACGGCTACGCGATCATGACGCACGACGCGGTGCTGACCGCGTCCAAGGCGATCCGTCTGGCCACGCTGCCACCGGTGACGATCCCGACGCCGGCCCAGACACTGGGCGAGCAGTTCCACATCCTGGCCGGCGACACCATCGAGGGCGCCAGCGGCTCGCTGAGCTTCCAGGAGAGCAACAACGGCAACCCGAGCGGCAAACCGGTGTTCGTGTTGCGGCTCAACCCATCGGGTCCGCCTACGCTGCTCCACATCTACGTCACGCCCTGAACCCTGGCTGTGTCGACGCTTTCGGCGTTCTTTGGCCTTCTGCGGGTGTCCCCGTGCTACACGCCGTCATGGCAGTGACAGGCAGATCCCTGCCTCGGCCAAGGCGGCCCGCGCGGCAATAACCCCTGCGGGTGTCAACCGGTAGTAGCGCCGCTTTGGAGTCTTGCGTCCCGGGTCCTTGGCCTGCGCGCGTTCGCTGGTCCATCCCGCGAGGAAGAACTGACCAAGGACAATGTAGGCACGTTCAGGGCGCCTGATTCCGGCCTCGCGGGCGATCTGACGGCCGAACCGCTCACTCGACGGATCCGCCAACATCACCGCGAGCACCCGCACCGCCGTGTCCGTCATCCGTGGCGTGCAGTCCCTGCACTTCGCCTCGGGTCCACATAACGGGTCTTCGTCCCAAGTGGCATCGACGTTCGTGACGCCGTTGTCGTTGTTGTCCCCGTCCTCGGTCTCGGCGTCCGCGCCGCCGGGGTCCAGTTCAGACCGGACCGAGACCGGGTCCTCGGGCCAGCCCCACGGGAACGCTTCGGCCTGGGCGAGGGCGATGACCTGGGCAGGGGCGACACCCAGCACCGCGCACAACCCCACCAACCGGCTCACGTCCAACGGCCGCACACCCAACTCCGTCCGACACAGCACGGACACCGACAACCCCACCCGCTCACCGACCTCAGCCAGCGTCCAATCCCACCGTTGCCGCTGCACCCGCAACACATGACCCACCGCCCGCGCGAACGCCCTCGTCACGTCCGGTCGACCATCACCGTTGTTCACGCACGCGGCCCGACCGGTCGAGTGTGGCGCGGTGTTCCTGGAGATCAGCTACCGCCACGGTCACGACGTTCACCAGCTTGAGAGCCGCCTCCTCGGACAGGCACAGGTGCAACGAACCCGTGGCATGCCCGAAGTCGATCTCGATGGCGTCCCCGCTGACCATGTGCGTGATGGCACAGTCACCGTCCACGCACACGCCAGCATCCACCGCGATCCCCTGAAAATGTTGCACAACAACCAACTTCCCTTCTTATCTATCTACTATGGATTGTTCACAGAATCTGACGCAGCACACTGTCATCGCAGCGGTAGAACGTGCCGACTGGCGCGTCGCAGTCCACGAACCGCAGCACGGACTCCGCCGCGCTGTCGTCCTCGGCCGCCAGCACCGCATGCGGGCACGGGCCGCTCGCGGTACGAGTCGGCATCGTCACTGTCGACCATCCGCCCCTCGGGGGGATGCGCTATCGAGCGATCGGCCAGGTGTCACGGCGTCCATAACCGGGGCGCGGTGGGCTGGTCCGGCGCCGGCAACGCCAACAGCCCGGCCACCACATCCGACAACGAGCCGGCCAACTCCCACACGATCGCCATCGGGCCACCGGGCGCCCGCCGTAACGCCATCGCGTCGGTACCGGACCGGACCCGCAGCGCGTCGATCCACCCGCCGGGCCACTCCCGGAAACCGTCCAGCTCATCCGGCCTACCGGCCTCGTCCCGCCGCAACGGCAGGAACGTCCACCCGGCATCCCGGATGGTGATCAACTCGGCCAGTTCGGGGAACTCGGCTA
>Ga0137379_10005905_pt1 | contig 11565 bp, 7 predicted proteins | sample SagtaG_18_FD_104812 | JGI IMG/M metagenome (GOLD analysis project Ga0137379, IMG submission 104812) | Vadose zone soil microbial communities from Sagehorn Ranch, Mendocino, California, USA - Sage2_L_80_16 metaG | ecosystem: Environmental > Terrestrial > Soil > Vadose zone | place: USA...
CCGCCACCGCGATGACCGGCACGCCCAGCCCGGCGAGCCGGGTCAGGACGTCGTCGAGGAGCGCGACGGCCTCCGGCGGCGGCACCGCGCGGTCGTACAGGTCGCCCGCCACGATGAGCGCGTCCGGGCGCTCTTCCTTCGCGAGCGCGACGAGCCGCTCGAGCACCCAGGCCTGGTCAGCCAGGAGCGACTCGCCGTGGAGCGAGCGCCCGAGGTGCCAGTCGGAGGTGTGGAGGAGCCGGAGAGCCACACTGGGAGGGTAGCAGGGGGGTCGGACAGGGCGGGAAAGGGCCGAACGAGGTCGCGGTCGGCGGAACGGGAAACGGCATTCCCCCGATTCACAGCCATCACCGTGAGTCAGCCATGAAGTGATGCGCATCAATTGACGGCGAGCGTCGTGCCGTAGTCCGCCCGGCGCACGTGGCGATGACGATGTGCACTCGCAGAGACAACCGTTGGCGAAGTCCACGCAACCTCTTGAATCTGCAAGGCGCCCGTCGTGCCTGCGCTATACGGATGGTAAATGTCCTTGCCCCGGTGCCGTTGGTGTGGTGTCATATCGGCACCGCCCTCAGCACCACCCGGCAGCACTGATCAGGTCGGAAGAGATGATACCCGCGGTTGCTTCGCCGCGGCTCTACATGTCCGCCTGCGATCATCTACCGCAGTCAATCATTCGCCGTCCGCGATCCCGGCAAGGATTGGTCTTGTTCTGAGGTGAATCGTGACCCAACGGATGCCACCGGCGCAGCAGAGTCCGCTTCGAGTGCTTCTTGCGGCGCTCGTCGCGATGGCAGCCTGCGGCATGGAAGGCGGACCGCCAGCATCTGTCGACTCACGGAACGTGTCGCGGCACGCCGCGGCGGGCTCGTACCTGGCCGGAGAGAATGCGCAGTACGCTTATGACGGCGCAGGCAACATTACACAAATTGCCGCCGCCCAAGTCGCGCCCCTGTCGATCACGGGATTCCAGCCTCAGCAGGGCGTCGTGGGGCAAACCGTGACGGTGATGGGCGCGGGATTCAGTCCGCTCCCAGCAAACAACGCCGTCACGCTAAACGGACTCGCTGCCGCGATGCTCTCGTCGAGCGCAACGGAGATCGTCTTCTCGGTCCCAACGGGCGCGACGACCGGTCCGATCTCGGTGACAAGCGCAGGAAAGCACCGCAACCAGTGCGGCGAGCTTCGCCGTCGTGACAGGAGTTCATATCACGGACTTCTATCCGAAGATTGGAGCGCTGGGCACGGCCATATCGATTCATGGTTGTAACTTCGATCCGAACCCCAGCGGCGACTCGGTCGGAATTGGAAACGGTACCGCTTCGATAACGAAGGCAGCGCCGGGGTGGCTCTTCGGCACCGTTGGCATGGCTTCATCGTCCGGGAAGATCACCGTGACGGCGAACGGATCGACCGATACCAGTTCGGACGACTTCTTCGTGGTTCCGAGCGACCAATTACCGTCGGACGTCGGGCTCACCGGGCGGATCGCCATTGGAACGCCGGCGGATCTCACCATCCCGGAAGGGGGAAAGTCAGGACTAGTCCTGTTCGACGGCACCCAAGGACAAGCGCTCTCGCTGTATGTGAGCAGCATCACTCCAAAAAACGCTCTTGTACTCGACGTGTACGCGCCCGGGGGACAAGTCACCCTCACGGGCACGGTGCTGTCCGGACTGGACTCGAAGTTCGAGCTACCTCCTCTACCCAGTACGGGAACCTACACGGTCGCCATCCAGCCTGATTACAATGGCGTGCAACTGTCGTTGACCGTGCTCCAGGACGCTTCGGCCAACTTGAGTCCAGGGGTCGCGAGTACGATGTCGCTCGTGTCGGGTCAGAACGGGAGATACGTCTTCAGCGGACAGTCGGGCGACACCCTCAGTGTGGCCTGCACTGCGCTGAGCACGGTGCCGGTCGGGGTCTCGGTCACACTGAGTGTCGCCGCCCCGGACGGACACCTGCTGTGGAGCTCGATCGCAGCGGGCCCGAATAGCTGGCAACTCCCCCAGTTGCCGGCAACCGGCAACTACACGCTCATGGTGCAGCCTGTCGGGCCGACCGCCGCGGCCATGACCTTCCTGCTATCGCAACCCAACTTCGGAATCGTTGCAGTGGACGGCGATGCGGTGTCCTTCCAGAACACAGTGCCAGGTCAGTCCGGCCGCTACATGTTCGTTGGGCAAGCGGGTGACCCGCTGGGGTTTGGAATATCAGCGCTGACGCTAACACCGTCCGGTGGGTCAGTCAGCCTGAACGTCTACAAGCCCGATGGTTCTCAGATGTGGAGTTCATCCGCTAATGGCCCCACGAGCTTCCAGTTGCCGCAACTTCCCTCGACCGGAACGTATGTCTTAACGATCCAGCCGCCTGGCACTGCATCGGCAGCGATAACCTTTTGCCTATCGCATCCGATCACGGGGACGGCAGCGACTGATGGTACGGCGATGACGTATCAGACGGCGCGCGTTGGTCAGGCGGGACGGTATAATTTTGCAGGGATTGCCGGACAGCGGTTCACAATGGATGTGACGACCGGGGCCGGCCTTGTAAACACTTTGGATTTCACGGTGTACCAGCCGAGTGGTGCGATGATCGGGTGGGCAAATCTGGCTGGCAACGTTCATTCGAAGATTGACCTGGGAGCTCTGCCAGCCTCCGGCATCTATACCGTGACGCTCGTTCCGGAAAAGGCGAGCATCGGGCAAGTGACCTTCCGGATAGTTGCCGGAGCCAGCGACACGCTGGTCATCGACGACCCGCCCAAGACGCTCACGTTGGGAGCGGCCCAGAACGGTCGGTATACTTTCAGCGGAGCGGCGGGTGATCTGCTCGGTCTGGGAGTGTCGGCGAGCAGTTATACCGACAGCTACGGTCCTCAGTTGACGATCCTCAGGCCCGATGGGAGTTCGTTGTGGAGTGGCTCGCCGAGTAGGAATCCGACCAGTTGGCAGTTGCCTTCCTTGCCCGTAGCGGGGACGTATACGCTGACGGTCAACCAGAGCGGCGTAGGGTCAGCCTCGCTGACGCTCCTGCTTTCGCACTGGATCACGGGGACGGTAGTGACCGATGGTACGGCCACGACGTACCAGACCACGCGAGTTGGTCAGGCAGGGCGGTACACATTCACGGGCGTCGCCGGGCAGCGGTTCACGATGGAGAGCACGTCCGGCGCAGGCCTTGTAAACGCGCTGTACCTCACGGTCTATCAGCCAAACGGTGCCAGCATCGGGTGGGCGCAGCTGGCCAGCAACACAGACACGAAGATTGACCTGGGAGCACTACCCGCCTCCGGCGTGTACGCGGTGACGCTCGTGCCGCAAGGCGGCAGCATCGGCCAGGTAACGTTCCGACTCATCGCAGGAGCCAGCGACACGCTGGTCATCGACGACCCGCCCAAGACACTCACGTTGGAAGCGGCCCAGAACGGCCGGTATACTTTCAGCGGAGTGGCGGGTGATCTGCTCGGTCTGGGAGTGTCGGCGAGCAGTTATACCGACAGCTACGGCCCTCAGTTGACGATCCTCAAGCCCGATGGGAGTTCGTTGTGGAGTGGCTCGCCGGGAAGGAACCCAGCTAACTGGCAGTTGCCTCAGTTGCCACTGACGGGGACGTACACGCTTGCGGTACAGCCGAGCGGAGTCGGGACGGCCTCCCTAACGATCCTGTTCTCGCACTGGATCACAGGCACGGTAGCGACTGATGGTACGGCGACGACTTACCAGACAGCGCGGGTTGGTCAGGCCGGGCGGTATACGTTCACGGGGGTTGCCGGCCAGCGATTCACCATGCAGGTGACGAGCGGCGCGGGCTTGGTGAACGGGCTGGCCTTCACGGTGTATCAGCCGAGCGGCGCGATGATCGGGTGGGCGCAGCTGGCCAGCAACGCGGACACGAAGATTGACCTGGGAGCACTACCTGCCTCCGGCGTCTACGCGGCGACGCTTGTGCCGCAAGGCGGCAGCGTCGGCCAGGTAACGTTCCGAGTCATCGCCGGAGCCACCGAAACGCTGGTCATCGACGACCCGCCCAAGACACTCACGTTGGGAGCGGCCCAGAACGGCCGGTACACGTTTACCGGAGCGGCGGGCGACCTGCTCAATCTGACAGAAACCGCGCTCGCCACGACACCGGCGGGGCAGACCGTCACAGTCACTCTATACAAGCCTGATGGAACAACCGCCCTATGGAGTGCTTATTCATCCGTAGCGGCAAGCTGGGCTCTGCCTCAGTTGTCAGTAGCAGGAACCTACACGCTCGGCTTGCAGATATCTGGCACCGCGGCAGGCTCGGTCTCTGCCCGGCTCGTTCGGAGATAGGGCCAGAGGCGCGACGACACCGGGGGAGGACGCGATCATGTTCGGCTTCGCATTCAGAAGCTTGTACGAGCGAACGGGGCTGTCTGCGTGGCAGGCGAGGAGATAGCGATGGGACCGATGCGAGATCCTGGAGTGCCAGTAGCGTCACGCCTGCCGCGCCGCCGGCTGTATGCGGTCGGCATTGCCGCATCTCTATTCGTTGGTGTGTTGTGCGCTGACTCATCGAGGAACGCGCAGGCACAGCTGAGGCTGGGCCAGGGCACTGGGTGCGCGTCTCCATCTGACTTGCTCTGCACAGAAAAGACCTATACGTGCGACGGTCACTTCACCGGCAACTCTACGGCGGGTATGGAGATCCAACCCGCACCACAGTGTGCGTACACGATGGGTGCAGCGTCTTGCGTGCCGCAGCCCGACATCTGCTCCCCACCGGAGGACGGCAGCAATTCGGACCGTAACTTGAATGCAGGGTGCGCTACGTCGAAGACGACGTTCGCAGGCCAGCCTGAGTCGACCGACTGCGGCGGTTCCAGCATTGCTCCCGGACTAAACAAGCTGGACTTCAACAAGTTGGGTGCAGATCCAATCTTGGTGTCATCGCGATCGGCTGCCACCGGTGTGTTCACCGATTTTGAAGTAGCTAGAGTCTCGAGACTGTCCCTCTCTCGCGTGTACAACTCGGCCGACGCAGATCTTCAGTGGGGCGGCACGGGCGGAATATTCGGCAATGCCTGGCATCACGACTGGGAGGGCTATCTTACTTGTGCGAATGCCATATGCACGGTGAGGAGGGGGGCGCTTAGTTCGTTTCGGTTTGTGTTGTCCGGCGACCATCGCTCGCTGGACGATTCCGAAAACTGGATTATATACGTCCCATATTCTTCCGTTGGGATGCCTACGCACCACCACCTCTTGGTGAAGCGCCCGTCCCGCGAATGGATCGCCTATCTGTCGGACGGCAGGGAGCTGCACTTTAGGACCCTGTGTACGTCGTGCGACGGCGCAACCAGCGCCAGTTGCATGTCCCCTGAGGATGGAGGTCAGGCACGTCTTGTTGGCGTGGTGGATCCGGTCGGAAACGCCGTGACGGTGAGCTATGACCCAGGCGAAGGGGTGCTTCTGCGGATCAGTGACGATCTGGGGCATTCTCTTGAAGTCCGCGGAAGCGCGACCTGTGGATCCTACGCAAGCGAGTTGCGCTACGATGGTTCCGTGGTGGCGCGGTATTCGGTGCTAGCCAATGTGCTCACGGATGTCGTCGACGCGGATGGCGGGTTGTTGCGGTCGTACGCCTACGGTTCTACCGGACAATACTGGCCGAGGCTTCGGACGGTCCTCAACGAAAGCAGCGCGCCTATTGTCGAATTCCTATATGACAGTAATTCTGCGGCCGTCGGGCTAGTTGATGCCGAGTCTAGTCTATCGGTTGCTTATAATGCGGGAGGCTGCCATTTTCAGATGGAGCCCGCCGGCGACGGTACAGCGACCTATTGGCTCTTGTGCAGCAGTTACGTGTGGACGAGCAAGTACTTTCGAGGCCCGCATGGCGACACTTCGTCCGAGCAGTCGCAAACGCTCCAGTCGGCGGTGCCGCTGGATGCGCAGGGGACCCGGAGCGAGTACGGAGTGATGCAAGAGAGCGGTCTTCCGGTTCAATTCGTAACCTGGACCAGGCTGGGAGCCCCCCTGGGGTCTTTCGACGCAGACGGGCATGCCGTCGTACGAAACGTAGATGGTCTCGGGCGCGTAGTTCACAGAAAGGAGTTCTCGTGGCCGCCGGGACATAATGGCTTCGTAGGCATTTGGCCGGAGTTCGGCGCGAGCCCTGTTCCGCTTCCTGACGACTCGCGGGAGGAGTGGCGTGAATACGGTCTCACCCGAGCTATCGCTCAAGGGGTGAACCTCGACCTCGATCAAATCACCCGCGTACGCCGCCACAGTACGCTCGTGCCGACCGCAGAGGCTGTGGAGAGCTACGATTATGACCAGGCGCCATCGTCGAGCGACCCGGCGGGCTACAGCTGCACAGTCAACCCCTTGCCCTCCGGTAGTGTTCTGTGTCGCGAGATCGGTAGCGGATTCGTGAGTGACGTAAGCGGACCCGTTCTGGAGCGTCACGCGACCTTCTACTCGTATGACGGGAAGGGTCGGCTGACGCGAACGTATGGCCCCGTGAATCTCGATCGTCCGGGACCACAGGATGTCGCGCCACTTGAGGAGCGAGCGTACTGGCCAGACGATGCGTCGGCGGACCGTCAGGGCCGACTCTACCAGGTGAAGCGCTACCCGGATCCAACTGGATCGTCGCTCGTCACGACCTACGACTACGACAAGTTCGGCGTCTCGCAGGTCACCGCGCCTGACGGGACCAGTGCGAGCATCACGAAAGATGGTCGTGGCAGGCCGCGAGTTGTTGCGTATTCCGACAGAAGTGCGACCGTCCAAGCGCAGACCGAGACGCGCTACTACGATGGCCTCACGGCGCGACTGCGGATTCGCCCAGGTGGTGCAGCGGAGCGGTACAGCTACGACACCAAGGGTCGGCTGTCGCGCGTTGAGCACCTGTCCGGAGATCCAGAGGTATCCGGTGCGAACGTCACTGCTGGCTGGAGCGAGAGCTACATCTATGATCAGGCTGGAAACAGGATTCATTCAGAGCGAAAGGACAGCCAAGGAGCGGTGACGTGGCAGCAGGATCGTGCGTTCGATGCTGATCACCACGTCGTATGGGAGAGCCATCCAAGCCTTCCCTCCGTCGGCAGGAGCTGGAGCTACACAGGGTTCGCCGGCTTCCTCTCAGGAACGGTCGACGAAGAAGGCAGGGCGGTCACCTTCCTTCCCGACCGGCTCAACAGGGTTGCAAAGGTGCAGCAGAGCGGGCTCGATCCGCTTGGGAATGCGGTGACCGCCGACGTTGCCACGTACCTGCGGCTTCCATATCAGGAAAATGTCGCGACCGTGCTCGATGGCGCCGGGCGGTCGACGATGTATCGATACGACGATTTTGGCCGGGTGGAACAGGTGAGTGCGCCGGATCTGAATCGCGGCGGAGGGGTATGGTACCGCTACGATGCTCGTGGCAATGTGATCGCGCGGGGAGACGTCAGCGTCAACTCAACGCTGGCTTATGATGGCTTAGATCGGCTGGTTGCGCTTCAGGCGAGCAATAGCGTTGATGGCTCATCGCTAAACTACTCGTACGCGTACGACACGCCTCCGTACATCGGCCGGCTCACGTCGATCACCGAGCCAGAGCGGACGAGTTACTTTACTTACGATTGGGCGGGGCGGCTCAAGAGCGAAGTCATGTACGAGGCTGGCGCACCCGTGCCGCTCACCACGGGATACGACTACGACGCGTCGGGCAGTCTGTGGCAGCTTAGCTATCCGTCGGGGCTCATCGTGCAGTTTCCGCGCGACCCTGCCACCGGCGATGTCGTGGAGGTCAGGAACGCCGTTGACAGCACGAAGTATGCGCATAGCGTCGTCCACTACCCCGCGGGGCCATGGGCGAGCCTCGTCTTCGGCAATGGCCGTAATCTGTCCCAGTCGGTCAATCTTCGTTATGAGCCACTGGAGGTGCAAAGCGGTCCATTTTGGCTGCAGTACACTCCGACACCCGCTGGAGACGTTGGGGCGACCGTAGACAAATCCGAAGATCTGGCGGGCTGCGTTCAGAACGTCACGCGAACCCTGCAATATGATGTCCGCGATCGGCTCTACAGTTGGGCTGACGCAGTGGCGAGTGATCCCGGGACGTGCCCGCCAACCAGCATCGGTCCGAGTGCTGCTGGGTTCACTTACGTGGCTGGTTCGGACCAGCTTGCGTCCCAGCAGACTCCGGGCCCAAACGGTGTTCCGGCATTCGCTTTCGGGTATGACGTCCAGGGCAACATGTCTGCAGTCGGCCAGTACGGCGGAGCCGGAGGCAGCATTGCCCAGCAGGTCTGTCTACGGCACGACGCCCTGGGTCGTATGGTGCTCATGGGCTATGCGAACTCGCTCCGAACGCCTGGGGGGCTTGCCTGCCTTACCGATGCCGACGTGACGACAGCTCTCGCCCGGTTCAAGTACGACGCCCGGAATCGCAGGGTTGCTCGCCAGCAGAACAGTCAGTGGACGTACGTGGTGTCCGACTCCCTAGGAAACCCGTTGAGTGAGTTCACTCGCACGGGGGACGCCGGAGCTCCTTGGGTGAAGCTCAGGGATTACGTGTGGCTCGATGGGCGGTTCCTGGCGCAAGTGGAGTACACGGGCAACGGAGGCGGCGGGCCCTCGTACGTGTACTACGCGCACCTTGACCACCTCGGGCAGCCCAGGGCGCTCACGAATGCGGACGGCCAGATCGTGTGGAGCACGTTCCAACGCCCGTACGGTGAGGTTCTGGAGAAGACCACCACCGACCCGCTCTCTGGCATGACCGTAGTGACGAACCTGCGGCTGCCCGGCCAGTACGACGAGCGGCTCTTCCAACAGGCCGGCATCAACATGCAAGGGCCGTACTACAACTGGAACAGGTGGTACCTGCCGAGCCTGGGGAGGTATATGGAGCCGGACCCGATCGCGGTGGCGGGTGGGTTCAATGGGGCATTCGGGCCGGACTGGTATGCGTACGCCGTTCAGAACCCGCTCGGCTATGTTGACCCTGATGGGCTTGGCCCGTTACTTCCTGAGCCGCCGGGAGGCCCGCCGTTCCCAGTGCCTGGCGGGGGACCAGACACCCGTTGGAAGTATGTCCCCGACACACAGAACGGAAGAGGAGGAGCGTACTACCCGGACCCGCCGCTGCCCGGCGGAAGACAGCCGGGAACTAGCTGGGACGGGAACAACGGGTGGGGGCACTGGGACCAGTGGGGGACCGGAGACCGAATGCGGTATGACCGCTGGGGCAATAAACTCACTCCTGAGCAGGCGCATCGACCGAGGCCATTCCCTGGGTGGTTGCGCTTGCCGATGATATTCTTCATTGACCCCTGCGTAATTCAGCCAGAATTGTGCAAAAAGAAGAACCCATGTGATGAGCGAGCGTGACCGGCAGCGATACGGCGCGCAGGACCGACTCCCGCTTCCTGCATCGTTGCCGGGGTGATTATGGATCCTTCCGTCCGGCGATTCTGCGCACTCTTGGGGCTGCATGACATGCGATGGCTGTCTGGTGACGGGAAAGGGACGATGGTGAACTAATGCGGTGTATCGACAAACAAGAGGCCATGTCGTGGTGTGTGGCGAATGGGCTGGCGCCTCCAGAGCACTCCAAGTTCTTCCGGCCACAAGCGGTTACGCTTACTTATAGAATACCCGCTGATTCAGGCAAGAAGACCGCTCTTAGTAGGGCTGTTCTGTCTTTGTTTGGCGGAGAACAGGAATGCCTTTTGTGGATTACGGAGTTTGGTGTCTGGCCACCATGCGAGGACATGTTTCTCTTTGATGTATTTCGGAAGTTTCTTGGCGAGAGCGAACCTCTCCAGGTGAAGCCTGGTCACGTGTTCTCAAGTGGGGACCTGAACCAAGTGGCCTCGCTGCTCGGGATGACTCTGTATTTTGTGTGGGGTGGGCTTATCGCATCGTCTCGGGGGGGCGTGTTTGTGGAGATTAGCCATGACGAGATGATGGATGTCACTGTGGCGGGTGACGAGCGCCCACTGCTGACAGCCAGACGCCTGATAGAGCCAATCACCGGCCCGGCAATCGAGGCGGGCCCGAGAACGTGAGGGTGACGAACCTCCAATACGCAACGTTGTGCAAATGGCAAGAAGGGTGGGCGCCGCTCACGGCACGGCGCTGAAGAACTTCCACGCGCCGAGGCCCGGCAGGCCGTGGTGGCCGCAATGACGACAACAAGCCGATGGGTTGCTATCCTAACGTCCAACCTTCCTGAGGGCGCCGCGCTTCGTCCGGAAGGAGAGAGGTTGCGGGACCAGGGGCAGCTTGTTCGAACGTATGTCTACGGACCACCCCGACGCTCGGTAGGTCTACAGTGAGCGCGGTTGAGACTCTCGTGGTTGGTTCTCGGGGGGCCCAGGTTCTTGGCGGCAAGGTGCTCTGGGGTGATTGGGACGAATTACGAAAGGAACTCAAGCTCGACAATGGGGCAACGGTGAATCTAGCGGGTCGCCGGGTTACCAGAGGCTGAGGAACTGTACTGTAGTGGAGGACGGATGACCTTATGCCTCCTGGACCCCCCGAGAAGCTTCGCCGTCCGGGGCCCTGTCGCGTGGCCGTTTGAGGCGGCGGTGCCGATATGCAGCGTGAGCAAGGCAAGAATGCGACCATCATGCATGACGCGGCGCTGAGGAACTTCCAGGCGCCGAGGCTGGGCAGGCGGTTCGACCTGGTGGTGTTCGAGGAGGGTGGAGAGGGGGTAGGTGGTGGCGAAGAGCGGCGGCTTCGGCCGAACAGAAGTCTTCGCATGACGCACTGAAGGGCACCGAGGCCCATGGCCGAAATCTGGAGCCGCGAGGAGTTGGCCGAGGTCGAGGCTATCTATCTCCGTGTGTCGCCCCTACTTCAACCCGAGGCGCGGCGTGTCCTGAAGGAGACCCACGCCAGGTTCAACGGCAGGCGAAGCGAGCACGAGGCTCGGGGTGCCCGGTTCGAGTTGAGGATGCTCGGCCGTCTGGCAGACGATGAACTCCGGGAGCTTGAGCTGGAACGGCCTGTCGCACTAGGGGCGACTGGCTGCACCGTGGACCTCTTCCTGCCCAGCAGGGGTGCTGGGGTTGAGTTCATGGCTGCCCAGCACCTCATCATTCCTCCTGTCCAGGTATCGGCTGATTGCTCCGAGCGATACCTTCAAGAGGAGCACGGGGCCGCCTTCCGCCACTCGCGCAACTTCACCGAGGACCAGGCCGTACGGCTGTTCCACGCTGTCAACCGGAAGTGCGGAGAGAAGAACCTGGCGATGCTGGGGTTCTCGACCTGGGCCATCGTGGACACGAACGCCACCGACTGGCTGGAGCACATCCGCGTGAACTTGACGCGGGAGGAGCACTTCCGGCAACTTGGTGAGGCGTTCACGTCCTTGGCGAGTACGCCAGGGTCGCAGGACGAAGCGAACCACCTGCTTGAGTCCGGCAGGGTGAGCATCGGGTTCGTGAACAGCTTCCGAGGCACGGCTCCTGAACACCTCGTGGTCTTCCCGAGGAACGAATCGGAGCGGACGAACTCGGAGACCATCGCGACGTTGTTCGGCCTCGACCTCTTGGTGGCATGACAGCGCCCCGCGCAGCTCACCGCGCGCCGGCTC
>Ga0137379_10005906_pt1 | contig 11565 bp, 9 predicted proteins | sample SagtaG_18_FD_104812 | JGI IMG/M metagenome (GOLD analysis project Ga0137379, IMG submission 104812) | Vadose zone soil microbial communities from Sagehorn Ranch, Mendocino, California, USA - Sage2_L_80_16 metaG | ecosystem: Environmental > Terrestrial > Soil > Vadose zone | place: USA...
AACATCTCCGTCGTCGATGCGATGAGTTAGGACGAAGATCGGCACGCCGTCGTGGTGATCACCGTGCCAGCGCCCGGCCAGCTCGAAGGTGCGCCGGCCGGAGATCACCGCGCCTGTCGCCATGAGCTCGCGGAACACTTGCCCGCTCGGGCCATCGGACATCCGGTCATCAAGCCAGCTGAACAGCCTCCCGCCGCCACGGCCAAGCTCCTGACCCGCACGGTCATCCGGTCCGGCGATGAAACCGTCGAGGGACATCGACATGTAGAGACAGATCGGCGGGTTCCTGCGCACTGCACCTCGTAACGAAGGTGCAGTACGCTGGGCGACTCGAGCGTCCGGACCGGCTCGAGCTCGGTGTGGCCGGGCCCGAGACCGTCGAAAGGCGGTCGTCCCTGGCCGGACAGGACCGGGACCAGCTGGATCTCCAGCACGTCCGGCACGCGTGCCCGCAGGCATTCGCGTGCGGTGCAGGCACCATGCAGCATGACGTCGCGGTCCCCGGCGGCCGCTTTCGCCTGCCCGGCGCACGATTCGATGCCGCCGGTCACGAAGCGGACGTCGCCGGGGGGCGTGCCCGCGGATGCCTGATGCGCCGGGACGAAGATCGGCACGCCATCGTGATGGTCGCCGCCCCAGTAGCCGGCGAAGTCTCCCGTGCGTCGGCCGGTGATCACGGCACCGGCCGGCATCAGCTCGCCGAACACCGCCCGGCTTGGTTCATCGCCCGGCCGGAAGCCGCTGACGTCTCCGCCGTCGCCCAGCCACCCGTGCAGCCGGCGCCCTTTGGTACCAAACGGATGGTCCTTATTATCCCCGGGGCCGGCGATGAAACCGTCCAGGGACATGGACATGCACAGCACCAGCCTGCCCATCGGCCTGCTCCGTTCCGTGCGATCGCCTTGACGAGGTGATCCAGGCGGTGTCGCCGTCGCGGGCTCCCGGATGATCACCGCAGCGGCGGGCTGTCGTCCATGCAGACGTGCCGGGCCGGAAAACTCACCGGTCCGCGGACGGGCAATCTGACCGGAAGCCTCGCCCTCCTTCGGGGCGCGTCCGGCCCACCGGGCAGGCGCGGGTACTGTGATCTACCGGTCAGCGCAGACGCGAAGGAGTGCACGGGTGGGCGGTGCAAGACGTGCCGGGGAAGCCGGACAAGCCGAGCCCGCCGACTCTGATCACGCTCGCACAAGGCCCTGGCCCGGGGTGGGGGACTTCGACGACCTGGTCCGCCGGTACCGGCGCGAGCTGCACGTGTACTGCTACCGGATGCTCGGGTCCTTCGATGACGCCGAAGATCATGTGCAGGAAGTGCTGCTGCGGGCCTGGCGCTCCCGGGAACGCTTCCAGGGCCGGTCGAGCCCGCGTACCTGGCTGTACCGCGTCGCCACCAACGCCTGCCTGGACACACTACGCCGCGACACCCGCCGGGCCGTGCCGGCGCCGCCCGGCGCACCGGCCGGCCCGGGGCCATCGATCGCCGCGATGCCGTGGGTGCAGCCGTACCCGGACTCCCTGCTGGACGAGATGGCCGCCGGCCAGCCAGGCCCGGAGGCGGTAGCGGTCAGCCGGGAGACGATCTCGCTTGCCTTCCTGGCGACGATTCAGCTACTGCCACCGCGCCAGCGGGCAGTGCTGATCCTGCGCGACGTGGTCAGCTCGCCCGCCGCCGAGGTCGCCGAGCTGCTCGACATGAGCGTCCCGGCGGTCAACAGCGCGCTCCAGCGCGCCCGCACAACGCTGCGCGATCAGTGGCCGGACGGGCGGCTGGACTGGGCACCGCCCGCCGAACCCGATTCCGGGCAGCGCCGCCTGCTCCAGCGCTTCATCGCCGCGCATGAACAAGCCGACCCGGAGGCGCTGATCGCCGTGCTGCGCCACGACGTCCGACTGGCCATCTCCCCCCAGGCCGCGGAATGGAACGGCCAGCACGAGGTGGGCGACGCCCTCCGGGATGGCATGAACGCCCTCGGCCAGTGGCGGCTGCTGCCGATCACGGCCAACAGACAGCCGGGCACAGCCGGATACCTCCGCCGGCCCGGCGAGACCGCATACTCCCCGTTCGTGCTCTCCGTACTACGCCTCGAACACCGCCGCCTGACCGACATCGCCGCCTTCGAGCAGCCATCGATGTTCCCCGCGTTCGGCCTGCCCGCCAGCCTATGACCAACGACCAGCCCGAAACACGCGACACCCTCACGACGGGCAAGCGATTCGGACAGCGGCGCGACAGCGCTGGGACAACCAGGCACCGTCCGGACAAGGAAACGCGTTCCCCACAGTGAAGATCGCGATCTCCGGCTGCCGTACCACAGGGCTCGCGGCAGGTCGACGCGCGCGAACTCGACGCCGTCTGCCCGGAAGCATTCCGGGCCGTGGCCGGCGCGCGCCGGTTTCAGCCCGCCGAGCTTCGCGGCGACGCGGCCGTCCGGCTGTATGTCGCGGGCGAGTTCATGGGAGGTCCACGTCCCCGGCCGCCACCCCGTCCACGGCTCGCCACGTGGACACCCGTCAGCCCACCAACCCACTCCAGCTCGAGCGGAGCCCGCTGCCTTCCTTACCGGCCCTGGCGGTGGTTGTCCAGTGACAAATAAATCGGCCCATCACTTGTGCCTTTGACCTGGGCGGGCCTGATCTGGTGGCAGGCGATCAAGGTTTCGGCTGCCATCCAAGTCGGCCCGCGGGTGCGTTCGAAGAGGTCCTTGCCAGCTGATCCGGCCCGGTGATGGCTGTGCTTAATGGCGAGGCTGGCCTGGGCTCGCACGGGTGCTCACGCTGGTGAGCGTGGTAGCGGCGAGTGCGATGGCGTCTGGGTAGATCGCTGCGCAGATGAGCTCGTCTTGGGCTGCCGGGCTGCTCGCGTGGGGGTTGCTGGCCTTGAGGAGCCGGACTCGCCGCTGCCGGCCTTGAGGTGATCTGACGGCCGAAACGGTGTCGCGGTCGCGCTGGCCCCGCGATGAGCTGGGCCGCGCCGAGCTGCGCGAAGATCAGCTGCTGGGGCGTGCAGTGCCGCAGGAGCCTGCGGGAGTGGTGCTGGGCGGCGATGATCTCCGGGCAGGCCGCGAGATCGGGCTGGGGCCGGCCGGGACGGGCCAGCCATATGCCGTGGCGGGTGCAGATCTGCTGGTGAGCCGGGACGTGCACGGGGACAGGCTGGTGGATGCCGCGGGTGGCAGCGCAACGCTGGCAGGCGGTGGTGGCCCGGACCGGGCCTGGCGGGCCACCACCGAAGGCCGGCAGAGCGCGTCGCATCAGGCCATCCGGCTCCCGCCCAGCGGCGAGTTCTTGAGCAGTGGACGACCTGCCGAGATCAGCGGGTTGCCGGAAGTGGTTCCGCTTGGCAATGTCTCGGCGCAAGGACGAACGGGCCGCATGTCGCGTATCGGGCTCACGTCGTCACGACCGTGTCATACCAGGAAGCCGCTGATCTCGTGTTCGCTGACGGCCGGAGTCATGGCGCGATTTCATCGGCCATTGCCGACATGGTTTCGTGTCCGCGGGCGCCGGAGTGACCGCGCCGGTGCGCCGAGGTCCCAGTGGTGCTGGCGGTCAAGTCCTTGAGCCACGACGCAAGAGCAGGCGCAGAATGGAAACGAAGATACCGAAGATGATCAGGATGAACACGGCATACGGCAGGATCCCGACGAGGATGCCCAGCAGGCCGCCGGTTGCCGCCACGGTGTAGACGCGCGGGAGCTTGCCGGAATTCACGGCCAAGACTTCCCTCCATCCGTCCGCTGCAACCCTTCCGGGAGCAGGAATTCCCCGTCGGCGCAGGCCCAGGCTACGAACGTCCTGTCTTGCCGCTTTCGGTGTGCTGGATCGATGGCGTGGCCGGTGGCCTTGACGGGGCCTGAGGCAGACTGAACTGGTGCCGGCTGATGACTTGTGGGCTCCGCTGGCCGGGCGTTTCGTGGACGGACATTACGGGACGCTGCGCGGCCGCGGCTCCTGGCCGGGGCAGGTCTTTCGGCTGTAAAGACCGGGCACCGTGGATCTTCGGCGAAGTCTTTCGAGGCTGAGTCACCGGGAGGCATCGCCGCCAAGCCGCATATCAACGCGCTGGGCGGTATAGCGCGTCCCGAAGACTGATCCGGCTCTGCCAGGAGAGGTGCGGATGCACCGCTGGTGGTGACGCCGCTCGGTGGTACGGTCGGCGACATTACGGGCCGGAACAAGGAGGCAACGATGACCGCACCGCTCCAGGTGATCGCCTTGAGCTTCAGTCGCGACGCCGGTGCCGAGGACCGGATCCTGGCAGAGGTCGACCGTCTCCGCGGCCGGGGAGTTCTTCGCCTGCTGGACATGCTCTTCGTGGCTAAAAGCCAGGACGGCACCATCGAACGGCTGGCCATCGGTGATGACGAGGACTTCGGCTCGCTCCTGGCGGCGGTCGTTCCCGTTGCGAACGGCGGTCGGGCCGCGCCGACGCCAGCTGGCGGCCCAGCCTTTGACCCGGCCGATGCGCAGGCGCTGGCCGATTCTCTCCAGCCGGGGACCGCCCTGGCCTTCTTGCTCGTGGAGCACCACTGGGCCGCCCCGCTTTTTGATGCAATCGCCGAGGCTGGCGGCACGCTGATCGGCGAGGGCTTCCTGACCTCCGAGGCCGGGCTGGTGGTGGGAGCCGAGGTCGCCGCTCTGGAGGAGGCATCTCAGGTGATTGCCCAGGCCCAGGCCGATGAGGCCGACGCCTTGCTCGCGGCGGCAGCGGCCCGCTCCGACGCGGCCGCGGCCGTGGCCGATTCGGAGCAGATCCAGTCCGCCGCCGCCGCTGCCGCCGTCCGGGCGCTGATAATTGCCGGGCTGGTGGAGGAGGCGGCCGCCCACGAGGCGGTCACGGCGCTGACCACGGCAGGCCTCATCGTGGCCGCCGCCGGCCAGGCCACCGCTGACTCCGTAGCCGAAGACGCCGCCACCGTGGAAGCCGCCGACGAGGTGGCGGCCGCGTCCCTCGCGGAATCCCTCGCCACCATCGCCGCCGCCGACGAGGTCGCCCTCGAGGCGACCGGTGAGGCCGAGGAACGGGTCAGGGCTGCGTCGATCACCATGGCAGAGGCCCAGGTTCTGCGGTACCTCCCCAAACCACTTCCCTTCTCCATTATCGCCGACAAGCTGGGCATATCCCGGTCAGCAGCCAAGGAGCGAGCGGCACGTCTGTATAAGAGGCTCGGCGTCCACAGCCGGGACGAGGCGGTCAGCCGGGCCCGCTACCTCGGCCTCATCCGTGGCTAATAGTTATTGGTCGCGGACGCTCGCGCGAGGAATGGCACCCGTGCTTGCGGGCGCACGCAGATCAGCCAAATCTGCGCCCATCACGAGCGTCGCTGTTTCACGCCAAGCGCCGCGCCGGCCGAAGCCTCGGTCCGCGTCCAGCTAGTGGTCCATTGCGGTGCCGTGAACCGGCAATCCTAGGTTTCAGCATGACCACTCTCCGCGACCCAGAGTGCATGACTATGCATGACCGCCCGGTACCGAGAACACCCGCATCTGCCGCGAAGGGCACAGTGCTTGAACGGCGCCGCTTGAACGGTGCTCGGGCCGGGGCCAGCGGTCACGTCGGCGAAAGCGCCCGTAAGCCGCGGTGCGCCCTTACTCACCACCCGATCGTCGCCCACGGCAACGACATCTCGCTCACGGCCGGACGCTAGGCGCACTACCGGATGCCCATTCGGCCCACCCGCCGACACGCGCTTGCGCCGCCATGCCGCCTGGCGAGTGGATGCATCGGGGTGGCTGGCGGCTGGCGGCGTTGCGGTTATCGCGACATGGCACTTGATCTGTACGGTGCAGATAGCCCTCGAATCATGGAGGTCAAGATGGCAACGAGGATAACCGCCGCACTAGAAGACGATCTTGATGGAGGCGCGGCAGACGAGACGTTGCGGTTCGGGCTGGCGGCTCGGAGTACGAGATCGACCTGAACAAGAAGAACGCCAAGGCGTTCCGTAAGCAGCTCGCACCCTACACCGAACATGCCCGTAAGGCCGGAAGAGGACAGCTTCGCCGGTCGGTGCGTACCTCATCAAGCCGTGAGCGCAGCGGCGGTATCCGGGCGTGGGCCAAAGACAAGGGCATCCCGGTCAGCGACCGCGGGCGCATCCCGGCGAGCGTTGTCGAGCAGTACGAAGCCGCCACGACAGCACGCTGACGCAAGCCTCGATCACGGTCGGCACGAACCAATCCTCGCCCAGTTGATCCCTGGCCCCTGATGGCCGACTCAACCGCGTGCGGCTGGTTCTCCCCACTGCTCGCTCGTGCCGAATAGCGGGCGTTGTCTACACGCATATTCATGCATTGCTTGGCGCGACTCTGTGACGGCGCGTTAACAGCAACATGGGCAGACGGTAGTTGTCAGCGGGTGAACGGTCGACGAGCGCCGCCGTGCGGCAGCTGACTGTATCGGAGAACGCGCGGCCGCACGGCAGGGTCCGGACTTGGTGCAGCCTGCTGCCGCCGGAGTTCCCGACCCGGGTTGGTCGTTGTTGTCGCAGATGCGGCGGAACGATCGGTCGCCTGGAACGGTCATCCGCCGGGCGGCCGGCCCCAGTCGACGAGGACGTCCGAGTTCAGCCCGTCCGACACCTTGGCTAGATGCGTGCCGTCCGGCCGGGCCCGGTAAACGTGGGCCACCCCCGCCGACTCAGAGGGGGCGAACGAGAAGACGATCCATCGCCCGTCGGGCGACCACGCCGGGCCATCAGTGTTCCCGGGCGGGAGTTTGATCTCTGTCGAGGCGCTCCCATTAGGATGGACCAGGCGCAGGCGGTGGTCCTGGCTCTCGAACAGGATCTCGGTGCCGTCCGGGGACCAGCGCACGCTCCCGCCCGGATGGGAAAGCGCCTCGCCGTACGCCGTGATCCGGCGTAGACCGGTGCCATCCGTGTTCTCCACATAGAGCGCGCCCGCCTCGTCGCTGGAAGGGTCCGGCCCGGTTCCGCACCGCTTCCGCATGAGTGACCAGCTGGGTTCAGGTAAGGCTGGCACCCTCGGCTGCATGCGATTGACGCTCACGCCACGCCGTCAGCGGCGGCGCTAGGGTCGGCGGCATGGTCGTCTACCGTCTCAGCAAGGACGAGGCCCGCCGGATCGCGATCCATGCGCAGCTGCTCGACGCGCCGCGCCCGACCGGCCTCGTCGACGTCGTCGAACGCCTCACGCTGCTGCAGATCGACCCCACTGCGGCCATCGCACCGAGCGCCGACCTCGTCCTGTGGAGCCGGCTCGGCCCGGCCTACGATCCCGCCGACCTGACCAAGGCCATCGAGCACGACCGCGCCCTCGTCGAGACCGTCGCCTACATCCGGTCGCCGCGAGACCTGCCGGCCGTGATCGCTGAGGTCCGCGACGCGGAGATGTACGCCTTCACCGCCGCGTGGCTCGAGACGAACGAGCCCTTCCGCCGCGACATCCTCGCGCTGCTGGAGAAGGAGGGCCCGCTGCTCTCGCGCGACATCCCCGACACGAGCGTCGAGCCGTGGCCGTCGTCGGGCTGGACCAACAACCGCAACATCACCAGGATGCTCGAGTCCCTCGCCCTCCGCGGGCACGTCGCGATCTCGGGACGCAAGGGCCGTCAGCGCTACTGGGATCTCCCCGAGCGCGTCTACCCGGCCGGCCTGCCCACCCTCGACCTCGACGCCGCCGCCCGGCACCGCAACGAACGCCGGCTCGCGGCGCTCGGCATCTCCCGCTCCGCCGGCCCCCGGATGCCGGGCGAGCCGCCCTACGTCGGCGACGCCGGTGAAGAGGCGCACGTCGACGGCGTCCCGGGCACCTGGCGCGTCCACCCGGGATACGCCGGTCTGCCGTTCGAGGGGCGCACGGCGCTGCTCTCGCCGTTCGACCGGCTCATCCACGACCGCGTCCGCGCCGAGCAGCTCTTCGGCTTCGAGTACATCCTCGAGATGTACAAGCCCAGGGACAAGCGCCGCTGGGGCTACTTCGCCCTCCCCGTCCTGCACGGCGACCGGCTCGTCGGCAAGCTCGACGCGACCGCCGACCGCAAGGCCGGCACGCTCGTCGTCAACGCGATCCACGAGGACGTCCGCTTCACCAAGGCCATGACCGCCGCGGTCCGCGCCGAGATCGACGACCTCGCTGCGTGGCTCGGCCTTGAGGTCACCGGCGCCTGAGCCCGGACCGTCGTGCGGCATCCGCGGCTGCTCGGAGCGACCTGGGATGGCATAACACCAAACCAGGACGCACGCATGGGTGCCGCGAGTGGTGCACAGCCGCCGGCTGGTGCAGCGCAGATCCTGTCAACGGGGTCCGTCCTGGGACGCCGAGTGTACCGCGAGCATCTCGTTGAGCCGCGTCACGCTGACGTCTACCCAGCTAGAGGCGTCACCGGCAGGGCGGCAGCTGAGTTGGGCTCAACGTCCTGGGCGACCTCGTGGGTGTTGTTCGCCGTCGCGGTCGCGTAGACGCGGCGCAACGCGAGGACCACCAGCACGCCATGGACCTGGGACAGGCCGCCGATGGTGCGCACCACCTGGCCGGTGCGATGTTGATCTCGACCAGCTGGCTGGCACCCAGGTGCGCCACGAACAGCAGACCGCGGCGGGAGTCAAGACTGGCGTAGTCGAACCGGGAGTTGCCGCCGGGCAACCGCATCCGCGCGACAACCCGCAACCCCGGCGTCGGCGAGGATGGCGACGCAGAGTGCGCTGGGCTACTTGCGGGCGCACCACACCCGGCGGTCATCACCACCAGGGCGGCAACCACACCAAGACGCCTCACCGGGCCTCCCTAGGCACATGCACCAGATCAGGGACTCTGCCTGCCATCCTTACAACCGGTCCGGCAACTACGGATTAGTCTGGACAAACCGCGACGACAGCCGGGCCTGCCCCGGCGTGGCTTTGGGACCCGCGAAGTGACATGACGCCAGCATCATGACCATCGTGATGGATGCTGCCCGTGGGGATGGTCATGTCGATGCCGTCGAGCACCGGGGTGCCGCCGAACGACTTGCGCAGCCCGGGGCCCAGCCAACCCCGGTGACAGAGACAGCCGCAGGTGGTGCCTGGCTTGCCCCGTGGTTCGTCATGCGCCCATGGTCGGAGCTTGACGCAGAATCAAGGTCAAGCCGAGCCGCTGGTCTTTTCAGGGTGGTTGTCCACTCCGGTCGGCACAGGCTTACGGCACCCATGGGCGGTCAGTGCGTTCGCTATCTCTTGTGTGGTCTGTTCCCAGCCGCGCAGGGTCGACCGCCGCTGTCGTGCGGCGGCCCGTAGCCGGTGTCGGTGGCGCTCGTCACCCAGCCAGTCTGCGAGCGTGGCGGCGAGGGCAGCCGGATCGCCGGGAGGGACCAGTTGGCCGGGGCGGGTGCCATCGGCGGTGGAGCCAAGAGCTTCGGGCAGCCCACCGACGGCGGCAGCTATGACGGGCAGGCCGTGGGCGAGCGCTTCGGTGACGGCCATGCCGTAGGTCTCCGAGCGGGACGGTGCGACGAGCAGGTCGGCGGTGGTGTACGCGTGGCTGAGCGCCGCGCCGGTCAGGACGCCGCTGAGCCGGATGCGGTGGCCGTAGCCGAGGCACGCGATGCGGGCCTGCAATTGTTCGACGTAGGCCGGGTCGCGGTCGAGCGGTCCGGCCAGCACGCAGTGCCAGTCCCGCTCAGCGAGGTCGGCGAGCGCCTCGACGAGGAGGTCCTGCCCCTTGTGGCGGCCGAGGACTCCGACGCAGATCAGGCGGCCGCGGACGGGCCGGGCCGGGGCAGCGACACGATCGACGCCGGGCCGGGCGACGTGCACCCGGTGGGCCGGGATCGCGTATCGGGTCAGTACCTGCTGGCGGGTCCATTCGCTGGTAACGACCACGCCGGTGGCCGCGCGGAGCACGACCCGTTCGGAGCGCTGCGCGCTGGCATCATGGTGTGCGTCGAGGACGGTGGCCAGTGGCATGTGCAGTAGCACTGTCATTCGTATCCGGCCAGTGTGTGGCAGCAACTGCGCGGCGGTCGGCGAGGCGATGAGCCCGTCGATCAGGACGGTCTCACCGTCGGGGATGGCGGAAACGATGCGGGCCAGGTCGGCGCGGGCGCCCGAGTCGGGCACAGGCCACGCCGCGGCGACGGTCGTGACCAGCACATCCCATCCGGCCTCGGCCAGTCCGGCGCAGACGCGCCGGTCATAGACACTGCCGCCGGTAGGCCGCCCGGGATTGTCGAACCCCTCGGGGACTACTACGTGGACGCGCACGATGTTCCGGCCCTCCAGAGCGCCTGCCGCACCGAGCCAGCCTCCACCCTGCGGCCGAGCTGAACCACACCCGCCGCCGGTCCGTCATACCTGACACAGGTAGTACGTAGAAGCGGTGGACGCGGTTCGACCCGAGACGACCGGCGTCCGCTCGACACCAGCGCGGCGCGGCATGGCAAGTAGCTCTGCCGGGCCGGGTGGCACCGGCTCCGCCGGGCCGGACACCGTGCGGGGTCTGATGTGAGACAGGATCAACGAGCACCATTCTTGACGGCGCTGAAGCTGGCGACCGCTTACCCCGCGGGCGAGTATGTCGGCCAGGAGAGCTTCATGCGGGCGGGCGAGGTCCGCACGCTGGCGCACCGGGCCAGGGTCGGCCCCGGCGTCTCAGTGCTCGACCTGTGCTGCGGGGTGGCCGGCCCCGGCCGGATGATCACGACGGAGTCGGGATGCCACTACCTGGGTGTCGATTACTCCGCCAGCGCACTGGCCACCGCCCAAGAACTGGCCGGGAATCTCCCCTGCCGCTTCGAGCAAGCTCACCTCCCGCCTCTGCCCAAGGGGCGCTTCGAGGTGGTACTCCTGCTGGAGACGATGCTGGCCTTCCCCGACAAGAAGGCCTTGGTCGGTGAGGTGGCGCGCGTGCTGGAGCTGGGCGGGCGTTTCGCTTTCACGGTCGAGGAAGGCCGGCCGCTGACCCAGCAGGAGCGGGCGCGGATGCCCGGAGCCGATACAGTCTGGCTCATCGAGCTGGCGGAATGGACGGGCGTGCTGCGCGAGGCGGGGTTGACCGTGATCTGGCGGCAGGAGTACAGCTCCTCCCATCACGCGATAGCGACGGCGCTGCTTCGCTGTTATCGAGCTGATTCACCCCAGATCGCCGACCAGATCGGGACGCAGACCACCGCCGAGCTGATCACAGCCCATCAGCTGTGGAGTGACTGGCTCGGCAACGGGCGGGTGCGCAAGTTCGCGATGGTAGCCGAGAAGCAATGACTTGCTTCGATGAAGTCTCGATGACCCTCGACTATGCCCGCTACCTGGCCGCGAAGACGACCGTGGATGACCGGGCCCTTAACCGGCATGTGCTGGCCGAGCTGTGCCGCCTGATGCCCGCGGGTGCGCCGCAGGTGCTGGAGGTCGGCGCCGGCCTGGGGACGATGGTGGCCCGTCTGATGGACTGGGGCGCGGTTGGCGCCGGCGAGTACATCCTGCTGGATGCGGATCGGCAGCTGCTGGATTGTTCTCGCCGGTGGTTGTGCGATTGGGCGGCCGCGCGGGGCCTGCGCAGCGACCTGCTGCCGGATGGGCTGCGGGTGGGTGATCTCCGGGTGCGCCTGGTGCACGCCGAGCTCGGCAGTTA
>Ga0137379_10005909_pt1 | contig 11563 bp, 9 predicted proteins | sample SagtaG_18_FD_104812 | JGI IMG/M metagenome (GOLD analysis project Ga0137379, IMG submission 104812) | Vadose zone soil microbial communities from Sagehorn Ranch, Mendocino, California, USA - Sage2_L_80_16 metaG | ecosystem: Environmental > Terrestrial > Soil > Vadose zone | place: USA...
AGCGTCCACCCGGCTTGATATGCTTGTGCAGCCAGCTCACCAGCTCTTGAGCCTTGCTGTCCGGACGGTGCCGCGCGCTCTCCGCCCACGAGCGCATCTGCCCCAGCAGCCTCTGTTCCTGGTCATCCGGTTCGCGGAAGAGTGGGGCGGTTACCTCAAGGGCCTCGCTGGTAGCATCCTCCAGGGACTCGTCGTTATCGCTTTCCTCCTCCACCTGCTCGACCTTGCTGCGTAGGATGCCCACGCTCGGCCGCCTGGTCACGTTGATATGCCGCTGTGCTTGAGCCAATGAGCGTTCATGCTGCGTCAGGGTGGCATAAAATGCCTCGGGCGAGGAGAAGAGGCGTTTCTTGAGCAGCTTGACCACAAACTCGGTGGCGTAGAGCTCGCTGGCATCACCGGCCTGCTTGATGCGCGACTGGCTATACTGCTGCAGGAGCTGGTGGATATCGCGTTCTTGCTGCGTGTATGCGACCGTGATGGCATCGATGTTGCGCTGGGGGAAGCGCGGCGAGCCATCCCATTTCTTCGGCAGTTCAGATTTCAGGCGGCGCACCATGACCGCGTTCAACTGTTCCTGCTCTGGCTCCACGCCCCTGGCGAAACGTTGATTATCCAGTAGTTCCAGTAGGGCGGAGAAGCTCTCGCGGTAGCCATTGTGCGGTGTGGCCGAGAGGAAGAGCTTATGCTCAAAGTGCGACACCAGGCGGCGCAGAGCCAGCGTGCGCTGGGAATCGGTGGCGTACTTGCCACGTCCAGAAGGAGCCACGTTGTGGGCCTCGTCGAGAATGAGCAGGTCAAATTTGCGTGGATAGAGCGACTCGCCTTCGGCGGGCAAGATCTCGCTGAACAGGCGCATGGGCCGCTCCCGTTTCAAGAAATCAATCGAGGTAATCAGGCGCGGAAAGTGCGTCCAGGGGTTGACATGCAGACCCCGTTCGCGCCGCAGCATCCTCATCAGTTCGCTGTCGACGATGCGAAATTCCAGGCCGAATTTATCGCGCATCTGGTCGTGCCACTGCACCTGCAGCGCCGCGGGACAGATGACCAGGATACGCCGGGCGCGGTGGCGAATAATAAGTTCTTGCGCCACCAGCCCGGCCTCGATGGTCTTGCCCAGTCCGACATCATCGGCGATCAACAGGTTGGCGCGTGGCATGCGTATAGCGCGGGCTACGGGATCAAGTTGATAGTCCTCCAGGTCAATACCGCTGCGAAAAGGGGCCTGGATCGCCTTGACGTCGGCACTGGAGGCTGCGCCCCACTTCACGGCGTGGAGGAAGGTATCGAGGCGCTGCGGGCTATCGAAGCCAACCGGTTGGGGCAAGGGCGTCTTGTCAATCGCTGTGGCGCCCGGCTCGATCTCCCAGATAACCTGCAGCTCCTCGCCTATGGCATCATCCTCAACTGAGGAGAGCGTCACTAGGTGCTGTCCCTGCCAACTGCCGAAAGTAAGGATGTCGGGTGGGAGTGGACTTTGTGCGATATCAACGACCACGTAGCGCCGTCGCCGGACGTCCACCAGCTGTCCCGGCTCTGGAATTGGTACCTGTAGAACACGGCTCACAGATTGAAGCCTCCTTGCTAGCCGTACATAAATAAGCAGGGTTTTTATTTCTCTCTATCTGTCGACATTTGATGTGGACAGCAGCTACTATTCACCCTTCCCCTCGCTAGAAAAATGAGTGCTATGGGAGGCAATATACAGTACAAGACATAAAAAAAATCTTCAGAGCCTTACCTTGCTCCCCAAAAAATGATATGGTCACAATGTGTAATTCTCATTCGTATAACTTATTGGGTCAGTTGCTCACTTCTAAATGTAGCGCTATTATACACGTTTAAGGCAAACAAATCTATACATACGCTCATTTCTCCAGGGCTTCGCAAAAGACGTCAGATTGAGCGTCAAGGTAGTAGTTGGGCAAATTATGTTCACGCTCAGCTCGACGTCTTTAGCGAAGCCCTGACCATTCACAGTGGAACTGTCGGCAGGAGGGTTGTACGCAGAAGGCGAATACGGTAAAATAGCCTGCATCTAGGTAGAAAGGAAGTGTCTCTCAGTGCGTTTGCTTGATCTTCAATTGCTCTACGGCGTTGCGGGCGCGCGAGAACACTTCGAGCGGCTCTGCACGCTCCTCATTCAATCGGAGTATGACTCGGCCAAGGAAGTCCGATGTGAACCGGGCGACGGAGGTGTCGACGTCTATGTGGGCAAATGGGACGATCCGGAGGGCATAGCCGTCTTTCAAGTCAAATACTTCCCGACCGGCTTGAAGGAGAGCCAGAAGCAGCAGATACGTGCCTCCTTTCGAACATGTATCAACAACCCCAACTTTCAGACGAGAAAGTGGACTTTGTGCCTGCCCATCGAACTTTCTGAGGAAGAGACAACCTGGTTCACCCATTGGAAACAGCAGCAGGCGACTTCGACCCTTCCGAGTGAGCGGATTACCTGGTGGGGCGAGAGCGACCTCATGCAATTGCTCTTGAAATCAGGCAACGAAGGTATCAAAGAACACTACTTCCAGGAGCAGCACCTCACACAGATCCGCGAGATGCATGGGATGCTTTCGCGATTGCTAGATGAGATTAGCTCTCGACCACCAGAGGCGATGGGCGCGTTCGCGTTACGGCAGGATTCCAAAGAAGCCAACCTCCGATATAAAGAGGAAGTGTATATGCCGCTGCACACAGAACTCAGGACACTTCTGGTTGCCTTTGAGAACGCTCACGCTTCAACAGGCCCATATCCAGAGTGGATCACTGTAACTGGAGGACAGCTCCCTCGCAATTTACGCTACGCTCCTCTCTCCTCACACGGATTGGTCTTTCACTTCTGGCCTGCCACAAAAAACGAGTTTCGCGTGTTTGGTGCCTTGACCTCTTCCGCACGCCAGCTCCTGGACGACCTTGTGGACCGGATAACGGCCTATAATCTGACGGTTGAAGCGGCCCGCGAAGCGGCGATACCTCTGCTCACGAGGCATATCGCCGCAGGTCTGGAGCGTGCGGTGCAAGACCCTGCATACCAGGAGTGGAAAGCCACCTACAAAGATGCCCCTACGCCTCCTCCTGATAATTCCTACCAGTGGTTTGAGCAGCTCTGGCACAACACCGCTCCAGAAGCAGGCTCCTTTGGCGCATTATCAATGGCAAAGTGGTGGTTGGGACGTGCGTTTCAAACATTGGGATGGCTCCTCGCCAACAGGCCTGATCATGCGGCAGAACGCCTCTACGAGGATTATGAGCGGCGTGGGAATATGCGGCAATCTGAATCCTGGGAATCCTGGTTTCGAGAAGTGTGTCAGGCTGCATATTCTGATCTGGTGCACGAGAACACCTATAGGCAGGTCATGGACGCTCAAGAGAGGCTCTTCCTGCTTGTATCTCAGATCGAGTCAATGCTCTTAAACGTTCTCTACGAGATTCAATATCGCTATGAGGGCGGACCACCTCCTCTGTAGAGCCCTTTACTTACTTAACAACTTCTATCTATTGAGTGCGGTGCCCCTAGCACTACCCTTCAAAGCAATCAGGGTTATGGATCTTCCTGCTTTCTGTCATTCTTAACCGAGCTCTTGTCAGTGGAACGCATCGCAACGAAACCAAGCGCAGAGAAAGTTCCTCACTCGATATCCTATCCCGCTTTCACCTACAGCACGAGGTGAGGTGGTTCAGTTCAAGCAACCCTGTCATCTTCATCCTTCCTTTTCCCAGGTCGAGGCTGCATTGAGGCGGGCCATCTGGTCGGGCGTCACTGTCGCTCTGAGCGCCTCCAGGCAGGATTCCAGCTGTTGGACAGAACGAGTGCCGAGAATCGGCGCGGTCACGATTGGCTGGGCGAGCAGCCAGGCCAGCGCAATGGCAGCGGGCGTGCTGCCGCTTTCCTGCGCGATCTGCTCGACTGCCGAAAGGACGCGCCACGCCTCTTCCTGATCGTAGCGTCGCTGTACCGACCCGGCCCTGGCTCCCTCTGCGGCCTGCACCTGCCCGCGCCGGTACTTACCCGTCAAAAACCCGTTGGCCAGGGGGCTGTAGGGCAAGACGGCGACCTGGTACTGTTGGCAGATGGTCTGCAAATCGCGCTCGAACTCGGCACGGTGGACCAGATTGTAGTGCGGCTCCAGGCAGTCGAAGCGCAGGGTGTGGCCGACCTCGGCTTTCCACAGGGCCTCGACGAAGCGCCAGGCGGGATAGTTGGAGGCGCCCGCGTAGCGGATCTTGCCGGCGCGCTGGGCATCATCGAGGGCTTGCAATGTCTCCTCGATGGAAGTCTCGGCATCGAAGGCGTGCGCCAGGTACAGGTCGATATAGTCGGTGCGCAGGCGACGCAAGGAGGCTTCCAGCGCTTCGATGACATGTTTGCGTGAGAGCCCTCGGTCGTTGGGCTGCTCCCCCATCGGCTGGTAGACTTTGGTGGCGATGATCATCTACTGGCGGTTGCCACGCTGCTGCATCCAGCGCCCGATGATCTCCTCCGACTCGCCGCCGCGATGTCCTGGGAGCCAGCGCGAGTAGAAATCCGCCGTGTCCAGGAAATTGCCGCCGCGCTCCACAAACGCATCCATCACGGCGAATGCCGTTGGCTCGTCAGCAGTCCAGCCCCACTGCATGGTGCCGAGGCAGAAACAGGAGACCTTCAAACCGGTGTGGCCAAGTCTACGATAGTCCATTTGTGATCTTTCCTCCTTTCGCTCATGACGCGCAGAATGTAAACCATGCGAACATCTTCATCACCGTAATCGCCGTAATCAGCGTAATCAATGCATAGCTAAATATCTTGCCTCCTTTTTAGCTCAAAAAGCACTTCCAGAGGTGCATGATCGCTGAGACGGCTCTCAAGGAAGGCATGGAGGTAGCACGCCTGTGCGGGGCACAGCAAGTGCGAGGCAAAGAGATGGTCGAAGCGATACTTGATGTGGTTCCGGTAACGCCAGCTCCATCCCTCCTCCTGCGTCTGCTTGGCATAGCCATGGAGCCTGCGATAGACATCCTGCAGGTCGTAGGCGCTCAACCCACGCAGAATTCCAAGCTCAAGTTCATGCTGTCGCGGATATTTGAGGATGTAGTCCCCGTGTCTTTTGATGTAGCCCCAGGTGATAATCTCTCCTTTCTCTCGTTCATACTGGGGCGAATTGAAGTCGCCGCAGAGCAGTCTGGGCCGACGTGCCGGAGTAGCGAGGGTCTGGTAGAGACCAGCAAGCAGATCTAGCTTGAGGTAGGGATACAGCTTCCGACCTGCATTGGCATCCGGTTCGTAATGATTGGCGGGGGTGATGTAGACGTTGGCCAGTTCGATTTCTCCCCAGGAATAGTGCAGCAACGCGAAGAGCGTGCGCCTCGTCCAGTGCTGCCGCAGCTTCTCACGCTCGGGTGTGTAGGACCCCTGGCTCCAGAGGATGCTCTCTGGCCTATCCGGCAGGAGCGCGAGGGGAAAGCGGCTGGCCAGCAGCACACCAGTCGGAATGGCCTGCGATTGGCGCTCAAGTGTGTGCAGGACGTGTGAAAGGCCAATACGGCGGAACCCCTCGATATAACGTGCCACGGCGTTGTAATTGACATCTTGCAGCGCCACCAGATCCGGCTCACGCTGCCCAAGCTCCTGGACCTGTTGCGAAACCGCGCCAACCCGATTATTAACGTTCCAGGTGATTACCTTCATACAGCACGAATCCCCCGATCTCTCGCTCCAAATTTTAGCCCTATTATAAGCCAAGAGAGCTGAGATGTGACAAGTGTGAAAAGGGAAACGTTCTTCTCTCAAAACACTCGCACGTAGAAGCGAGTGTTTGAAGTCTTCAGCGATGGAAAGTAAATAAGAGGCACAATACCATGAAGCATTCTTGCTCTCGCATTCTTCTTCCTCACAAAGATATTCTTGAGGCGCTCCAGTGAAAAGCTCTCCTCGATGCTGCTACAATGGAAGAGAGACAGAATGGAAATAGCTGAGAGGTCATGAGGAACATGCACGAAAGAACACGGGCAATCCTACATCTCGACCTGGATGCCTTCTACGCCAGCATCGAGCAGCGGGATCACTCAGAATATCGCGGCAAGCCCGTCATCGTAGGCGGATCGCCTGATCGACGTGGTGTCGTTGCTACTGCCTCCTACGAGGCGCGCAAGTTCGGAGTGCATTCGGCCATGCCCAGCCGGACAGCCTATCGCCTTTGCCCCCAAGCGATCTTCTTGCCTGCGCGCTTTGAGGTGTACCGGGCCGTCTCGCATCAAATCATGGCGATCTTCCGCCAGCAGATTGCCCTCGTCGAACCGCTCAGCCTTGACGAAGCGTATCTCGATGTGACCGATGCTGTTCGCAATCTGGAGGAAGCCGCCCGGCTCGCACAGGAAATTAAGCGGCAGATCTGGGAGCAGACACAACTTACCGCCTCGGCGGGCGTCTCCTACTGCAAGTTCCTGGCCAAGATCGCCTCAGATGCGCACAAGCCCGATGGACTCACCGTCATTCCCCAGGAAGAGGCATCGGCTTTCCTTGATACGTTGCCCATCGAGAAGTTTTTCGGGGTAGGCAAAGTGACGGCAGCCAAACTCAGAGAGCTGGGCATCCAGGCGGGAGCCGACCTGAAGCACATAGGAGAAGAGCGCTTGCGCGACCTCTTTGGCAAGCACGGAGTACAGCTCTATCACTATGCCTGTGGCGTGGACGACCGACCGGTCGAGCCGGTGCGCGAGCGCAAATCGGTCGGCAAAGAGGTGACGCTGGAGCGAGACATCCGTGACCGCAGCGAGATGGAACGCATGTTGGAGACGCTTGCCCTCCAGGTGGAGCGCCGCTTGGCCGAACTGGGCATCGCCGGGAGAACCCTGACGCTCAAGGTACGTTGGAGTACGTTCGAGTTGGTGACCCGGGCCAGCAGCCGCACGCAGGGATTCCAGTCGGCGCAAGAAATGTTGCCCGTCCTCCGCACACTGCTTTATGGGCTGGTCGATGGCAAACGGCCCGTGCGGCTGCTTGGAGTGATCGTTTCCGGCCTAACCTCCCCGGACGAGTTTCGTCGAGCAAGGCAGGTTGTCACGCCTTCCCTGTGGCAGGATGAATACGCGCAGGGATAGGCCGGGAATTACCTCGTTTACGGGGAAAAGAAGGAGATAGAGGGAAGTACAGATTACTGCCGCCGTTCTTGCTTCCTCTTCACACTCTGCATTGACGGCTTCACACGATCACTTTATACTCTGAGTAAGTAGTCGATCTTCTTCTCTGTATATCCTCTGTAAGCGAGGAGCAATTGTATGCCTTTCGTGAAAAAAGACAGCGCACAGGCTTCCATGCCTCAAATTGAGACACGCAGAATATTTATTGGCCGTGAAGGTGAGCTGCTGTATTTTGTGAAAAATATCCTCGAGCCCGAAGATCCCACACATAATATCCTCTCAATTTCAGGACAAGGCGGAGTGGGAAAATCTACTTTAATGACCCGCTATATTGACGAAGCCCATGGTACTGGCTTCAAAGACTACTGCTTTGCCGCTGTGGTGGATGAACGTCAGATTACCCCGGCAAGTATCATGGCAAAGTTTGCCGATCAACTCCACTTGACCGGTGATTTTGAGAAAGCGCTCAGGCTCTATCGGGAGGCATTGCATAAATTGCAAGACGAGCAGGAAACGATACAAGGCCAGGTGCTGCAGAGAGCACCGGATTTCACCGGTGCAGCTGTTGAAGGGGTGCCAATTGTCGGTCCAATTTTACGAGAAGGGGTCAAAGCCAGTACCGACCACCTTTTGAAGAAGTATCACCTGATACAGCATCGACGTGAGAAAGAGCGATTGGAAGATCCGGTCAATGATCTGACTCACGCTTTTGTCGAGGAACTCAATCGTCTGACCAATGCTCAGATATTTGTCAGTTCTCTGCGCAGCAAGCGGCATCGTCGCGTCATCCTTTTCTTCGACACGTTCGAGCAATTAGCAGCTATTGCTTCACCCTGGCTCCTGGATTACTTCCTCAGAGCCACTATTAGCAACAACGTGGTGGTGGTTGTAGCGGGGCGTGATCCCCTTGACCGCGCTACTCCTGATGGCCCTAAGCGCTGGTTGCCCTACCTCGACGACGGCGTCATCTACTCCATTTCCCTCGATAGCTTTACTGAAGATGAGACTCGTGCGTATCTTGCGAAGCGAGGCATTACTGATCCCGATCGGATTGCCACCATTTGGCAGCTTTCCGGAGGCTTACCGCTTTACCTTGGACTGTTGACCTCCAACCCACACGGAAAGGTTGACCCGACAAAGGATGTGGTGGTCAATTTTTTGCGTTGGATACCTGAACAGGAGCAAGTGAAGCGGCAGCTTGCACTAGATGCAGCCCTGCTGTCTCGACCCTTTAACCGGGATGATCTCGAAGCGTTCCCGTACGTGTCTAAAAATGAGCGTGCAGCTCTTTACCAATGGCTGATCGAGCTACCATTCGTACACACCAGTCCTTCCGATGGTCGACACAGCTATCACGATGTCGTGCAGGCTCTTTTTAGCCGGCATCTCCATCAGCATTCCAGAAGCGAGTACTATGCTATGCGGAGAGCTTTAGCTGAGTACTATCGAGGGCAGTTGGATAAAATCCAAACACAAGGACACAAGATTATCAGCCATTCTTCGGGACAGGGCAGGACAACCTACCGTTCAGTTGAATGGTTGGAATTATCCATGGCAATTGCTTACCAATTATTTTTACAACCGGATGTCACAAGCCAGCAGCGTGCTGTTGAGCAGGTTTTGTACGCCTACGAGTACACCGAACAAACGGGCGAAATAATCAGAATTTTACGAAAACTCATCCAGGAACAGCCACATAACCAGCTCAGCTCTGGTGCGCAGCATTTCATCGAGCTACTCCTTCGCTACCTCGAATCCGACCCACCTGCTCAGCTTGAGTGGCAAACCTTAGTGTCAGCAGCGGATGCACTGCTCAAGTCAATTGCCGATGAGCCTACATTCCCATCTGAACTGGTGGCGCATATCTACCGCAAGCGGGGTTTTGCGTATAAAAGACTGAAAGCCTATAAACGAGCTATTGAAGATTATGATCGCGCGATTGACTTGCTACCAGACTATACCCGCGCTTACGCTAGCCGCGGAAGTGCTTATAGAAGTCTGAAAGAGTATGAGCGTGCTATTGCGGATTATAACCACGCCCTTGAATTCTGGCCGAATTATATCTGGGTGTATGCAGGCCGGGGCCGAACCTACAGTCACCTGAAGGAATATCAGCGGTCAATGCAGGACTTGAATCGCGCTATTGAGATTGAGCCTGATTATGCTTGGGCTTATTTCGTGCGAGGCTTTACTCAATTGTGGCTACAAGATGTCGTGCAGGCGAGAAACGACTTTCTCAAGAGTATTAAGTTGAATCCGAGAAATGTGAATCCTCGTTGGATGGTTGAATGGTCTGAAATGGGAAAAGAAAGGCCTTCTCCTGAGGTTGTGCGACGGCTGGAAGCCATTGCTGAGCTAGATCCAGAAGATTGTTGGTCACTGGTTTGCAGAGGTGTAGCTCTATGGCTAAGCAATCACTTTGAGGAAGCGCTGGCAATTCTTAATCAAGCTATCCTTATCAAGTCGGAGATATGGGATCCCTATTTTTGGCAAGGGATGGCGTATGCTTCGCTGTTGCAATATACAGAGGCAACTGCAGCAATAGACAAATCACTGAATTTAGAGCTGCCGCCGATCCTGTTGACCCCGTTGCATTGGTTTGAACAAGAGAGGCCCGATTTTTTTCAGCAGCATGCAGCTCAATTGTTAGTGCGCTATGATTTACTTTGATCGCTATTACCAGAGATTGCGCAATCTTCGCTGCTCTTGTTTGTCGCTTCGCTTTGAAGCACTCAGCAAAGGACACTTTCTATCCCCCAAGATGCTACAAAAAAAGGACGGCTCTTCACTGAAAAGCCATCCTTTCAACACCGTGGATAGACAGCTCGCTATTCTGCCAGAGGTGAGTTACTTGAGCACACTTCCCATGTTTGGCTGAAGCATATGCGCGTGGCAGATCGCGATGGCTGCCGCATCGGCAGCATCATCCGGCGTGGGGACGACTGGCAGGTGGAGCAGTTGGCGTACCATAAAGCCAACTTGTTCTTTGCGCGCAGCTCCATAGCCTGTCACCGCCAGCTTGACCTCGCTCGGCGTGTATTCGGTGATCGGGAGTCGTTGCTGCGCCAGCGCCAGAATCGTGACACCGCGGGCCTGTGCCACCTTGATGGCCGTGGTCACGTTTTTTCCAAAGAACAGTGCCTCAATGGCTGCCTCCGTTGGCTGGTACTCGGACAGAATCACGTCCAATTGTTCATAGAGCTGCAGCAGACGCTGCGGATACGCAAGTGTCGTGGGCGTCACGATGGCATCGCAGACCATCAGGTGCAGCTCATTGCCTTGCGCCGACAGGACAGCGTAGCCAATCCTGCCAAAGCCGGGGTCAATGCCCAGAATGCGTCGTTCGTGTATTTCCATCATTTCTCTCCCCTTTCACCAGCCCAGCTGTCGTTCGCGCATGCTCATCCACGCTCCCTGGCCGATAATCAGGTGATCGAGCAGTTCGATCTCGAGCAGCTTGCCCGCCTCAACCAGCGCGCTGGTCACCTCGATATCCTCCGGGCTGGCCTCGGTGGTGCCGCTGGGGTGGTTGTGCGCAACGATGATGAAGGCGCTCTTGAGTAGGATCGGCAATTGAAAGATTTCACCCGCCCGGACGACTGACGAGTTCAAACTGCCCTTGTACAGGCGCTGCAGGCGCTGCACCTGATTTTTGGTATCCAGGCAGGCCACCCAGAACTCCTCGTGGTCAAGATGCCCAAGCTCCAGCATGAGCAGGGCTGCCATGTCGGCGGGCTGCCTGATGCGTTCATTCCTCGTCGGAGCCAGGAGTACCTGGAGCAGGCTCATCAGCGCTTGCACTTCTTCGGGTACATCCTCCCCGCTCTTAAGCGCATCCAGGACGCTCGCGCCGCTGGCGGCCAGTCGTCGCAGTTCAGCGAGGCACAGGTAGGGTGCGATGGCCTCGCGCAGGGCACGCGCATGATGCTGAGTAGAGAGATCAGCTGGCGGCCAGGGTGTTGCCTCGTCCACAAAGAGCGGACGCATAAAAAGGGTGTGGTTCGTCTTTTTTCCCGCTGCGTGACAGGCCGCGCAGCGCATGGTTGTTCGTGGCATAGCGTTGTCTTCCTTACCTTCAAGAAGGTAAGAAAAACCCCCAGGAAACAGTTTCCTGGGGGTGAATGCAGTCCATTGGTTCTGTTCTGAGCCGGGGGCCATTGGGACTATTGGCGCTTTCGTCCACTCTCGGCGAGTACTGTGGTGTGGGGGTGGTTCATCCACTCTCTGCTACTGGTCGGTCTCGTAAAACGGAAGTGCGTGACCTTCGCGCTTCTCCAGGCCGGCCAGAATCTTCTCTTTGGCCCGTTCATTGACCGAGCCATCCCGGCAGCGAATGAGCACGAAGCCGGTGATAGGCAGTGCAGCGAAGAGACCGGGAGTAAGGCCATCAGCAGACTCGCCGGTCGGGCGGTACTGGTAGATGGTGCTGCCGATCTCACGCAGACAG
>Ga0137379_10005912_pt1 | contig 11561 bp, 8 predicted proteins | sample SagtaG_18_FD_104812 | JGI IMG/M metagenome (GOLD analysis project Ga0137379, IMG submission 104812) | Vadose zone soil microbial communities from Sagehorn Ranch, Mendocino, California, USA - Sage2_L_80_16 metaG | ecosystem: Environmental > Terrestrial > Soil > Vadose zone | place: USA...
AGACACACGGCAAGGTGGCGGGGTAAACCCGCCGCTGCACAAGAAGGCAAAGCGGCGTCGAGCCGCCGCACTCCAGACGAGGAGCCGGCCTCAGAAGGCCGCCGCTACGGGATCGAAGAACGGGTCTTCCCGGTATAAGACACGGGGACGCAAAAGTCGCGAAAGACCCGGCGCTACATGGTCCAGAGGAGGTCGAGCTTTTCTTCGAGGGAGGCGAAGTCTTTGTCGCTGGTGGCGAGGGAGGCTTTTCGCGTGACGGCGAGGGCGGCGGCGAAGCCGTCGACGTAAGGGAGATTGAAGTTGGCTTTGAATTCGGCAGCGTCGCGCGCGAGATCGACATCTGCTGGGATCAGGTGGATAGGAAGCTGGGCCATCTGCGCGAGAATATGCCGGGCGAATCCCGGGCCTCGATCGCGCCAAACCGAGTAGTACACCTCGCCCCAATTGACCACGCACATGAGGAGTTCGCGCTTGCCGTCGAGGGCAAGCTGAATGAGTTGCTCGACCTTTTCCGCGCCGGGACGGTTCGCCGAAAAGGTCATGATCGCGCTGGCGTCGAGAACGACACGTTTCATAATTCGGCCCGCGTCTCTGTCGCTGGGGTCATAGTTCGGAGCGCTTCATGGTTCAGGGCGCTCGATAGCCTGGAGCGCTTTAGAGTTTTCGCTCGCGGCGGCGCTCCTCAAGGAGGATTTCCAGAGCCTTGGAGTCTTTGCCGAGGCAGCCGCGGAGGCTACGGATAAATTCCGGCGTGAGCGGCTGCAGGATGAGGCGATTCTCCTCTTCGAGGAAGGCCACCTGCGTCCCCTTCTTGATGGCGTATTTGCGGCGCAGCTTGGAGGGAATGACGAGTTGGCCCTTAGTGGTGACCTTGGAGACTTCGGTTTTCATGTGGACTCCAGGCGGAGGATGCGGAATAAGTATAACGAGAATCAGGAGGTAAGTCAATATTAAGTATGGCTTACGCTGGGGCGCGTGTACAACTTCTGAGGGGTGCGGAAGACGGGCGGTTACTTGGAGTCGGCGAGGGCGAGGTAGGCGCCGAGGCCGATCATGCCGAGGCCGGAGGCGGTGCGCTGGCGACGACGGAAGCGGACGCTGTTCTTCAGCTTGCGCTCGAGGGGAGAGGCCATGCCGACGACCAGGAGGTCGGCGGCGGTATTCAAGCTGACGGAGACGCAGCCGAGCAGGGCGAATTGAAAGAAGACGTGTCCGTGGGCCGGAGCGACGAATTGCGGGATGAAGGAGAGGAAAAACAGAGCCGTCTTGGGATTCAGCACTTCGGTGAGGATGCCTTGACGAAACGCGCCGTTGGATGGCCCCGATGCGGCCACCGCCATTTCGGCGTTGCGCGTGAGGATCATGCGGATGCCGAGCCAAACGAGATAGGCGGCGCCGGCGTATTTGACGGTGTGAAACGCGACGGCGGAGGCGGCGAGAATCGCGGAAAGGCCGAGAGCGGCGGCAAAGACGTGGAAGAGGCCGCCGACGAAAGTGCCGAGGGAAGAAAGGATGCCTTCGCGCTTTCCACCGGCAAGGCTGCGCGCCAGGACGTAGAAAATGCCGGGGCCGGGCGTAATGGCCAGGAGCAATGCGGCGGCGAGAAAGAGCAGCAAGCGGTGCGTGTCGAACATTTTGAAATTGTAGGAGGCGGAAGAGGCGCGCGCAAGGGCGGCAGAAACAGAAAGGGCGGCTCGGTGAGGAGCCGCCCTTTGGCCCGTCCCCAGGGGAGGGACGGGCGCGATTGCCTGGCTTTAGTCCAAGGGGGACTAAGGCAGGTAATAGCGGAAAGAGGTCCAAACCATGTTGTCCACGGCCTTGGGCTGAATGCTAGCAGCACCTGACCAAGCATTCTTGCTGAAGTAAGAGTATTGGATGCTCCAGCGCAGACCACCCTTGGGGCCCTGATAGATCTTGTGCCAGAAGCCGAGAGTTCCTTCATAGATGAAGCGGACGTCACCGGCGCAAGTCCCACCGCCGGACGGAGCCGAAGTGCCGGCCGGGACGCCTTCGGTGCTGCAACCGGAGTTGTTGGCGGCGATATTGCCGTAGCCACCGATTTTGTTGTTGGCAGTCGTGTGGGTGGTGATCGTGGTAGCGGTGGTCTGGAAGCCCGTCGGGCAGCCAGGACCAACGACGCACGTCGTGGTTGTGTAGGCCAGGCTGGTCGAAATAGTGTCGGTCATGTAGCCCGTGTAACCAGCACGCCACGCGTATTCGCCGCCGAAATAGGCAAAGATGTCCAGTTTGGGAGTTGCGTGATACTCGAAAGAAGCCAAGCCATGGGCTGTGCGGATCAAAGCTTGCGTGCCATCGGGCCGGAACGTGAGGTCGGCGATTTGCGCAGATCCGTAGCGGCCTATGCCGTCTCCGGCAACGCCCTTTACGCCAAAGTCGAGTTTTTTGTTGAACAGGGGCCACCGAGCGCTGGCCCCGACACCGCCGCCGGTGCGCGTGTCATTAAACGCTCCTACGGAGGACGGTGAGGTATTGGTGCAAGTGCCCGTGCTTCCCGCCAGGGCCGGGCCGTTCAGCACCACGGTGCCGCTGGCGTTGGTTGCCGCCGGGCTGACAATGGCGCAGGGATAGACGCGATTGCGGAACGTGCTGAGAATTCCGAACACTTCATAGTGGCCAAAGCCGGGATCGGCAGCAACCTTGAAAATGAAATCGGGAGCTTTATTGACCGTGTAGCCCGTTGGGTCGAAGGCGTTAAGCAAACCGCCGGCAGCACCGGGTGCGTTGATAAAGAAGTTCTGCGAAGTTGCGCCGGTTGCGGAAGTGACGGTGGAGAAGCCACGTCCACCGATGGTGGCTTGCGGACCTTCCACAGAAAAGCCCACAGCAAACTTTCCGCCGAAGTCCTTTACAACGCGCAAGCCGTACTGACGCGCCCATGTGAAGCCGACGTTATATTGTGAGTCGATCGTCATCGGAGGCAATTCCGTGCGGAGCTGCATACCTTGTTTCGTTTCCGTGGCAAGGCTCCACATTTGGCCGCCGGTGACGATCAAACCGCTATCCGTGGCCACCTGGCCCCAAAACTGGCGCTGTCGCAACGAATAGCTGTTGCTCTGGCGGTTATTGGAAGTGACGGCGGCGGACAGGAAGTCCGTTTCGTAGTAGCCGGAGAGCTTGGCGTGCTCGATCTTGCCTTCGGCGAGCATTGCGATGCGGGACTGCCGGGCAGAGGCGTTGAATTCCGTGACCTTGCTCAGCGAGTTTCCTGGATAGGGAATGCCGGTGAAGGGAGTGTTGATGTCTCCGCTGACCGCATGCTGGCGAAAAATGGACTCTGCAGCGAAGAAGCCATTTGGTGTCAGCGTGATGCCCTTGAACCTGAGGGAATTGGGGCCAGTCTCTTCGGCCTTCTTTGCTTCCTCCTGCTCTTTGGCTCCGGTGGTCTTGAGGACTTCGTTGCTGCTTTTCAGGTCGCTGACGGCGGTGTTGAGGGTCACCGCAGTGGTTTTCACTTCCGCGGTGGAGTTGACGGCTTCGACGGCCTTGGTGCTGGCCTCGGCAGCGCGAGCGTTGGCTGCAGCGGCGGCTTCGCGCGCTTCGTCAATCTGGCGGTCGCGCTTGGCCAGTTCTTCCTTCAGCAATTGAAGCTGTTCCTGCTGGGACTGCAGAGCCTGCCGGAGTTCTTCGATCTCGGCAGCAATGGCCGAGTCGGATTTCTCCGTTTTCTTGGCCGCCTTAGGTTTAGCAGGAGCAGCGGCCTTGGCAGGTTGCGGATCCGAGTCCTTTGGTGTAGCAGCCAGCGCCATTCCTGTAGTGAGGAACAGCGACAGTGTGAGTGCAGCTAGTTTTTTCATTTCCTCTCTCTTTAGAGCAAAAATTCGACGTGCTACCGAAAAAGTGCGAGCCACCCCGCTGGAGAAGGTAAAGAGGCCTTTTTACAATTGCGTCAACCGATTGTGAATATCCTGTAACAGAGAGGAGGAATTCACAGCAAGCCGTTGACACACAAGGAGTTGCGAATTGTTAGAGGATTCAAAAACAACGGGCGATGCCAAAACAGGCGGAAGCAAATGCAGTCCGGGAAAAGTTTCGGCCGCGCGTCAGTTGTAAGAAGAACCGAGCCATCCGCAACTCCCAAAGACGACTTTACTTTTGTTCCGCGGGGTGTAAAGCCCTATTTCGGTGAGGCCATCGTAAGGGGAACGGATAGTTGCGTCAAGCCACAGATTTGAATGCAAGCGATTTGTTTTTCCGCGGACGTTGCCGATTTACATTTCTCGAAGTGGCCAGGCCATTCCGCTCGCGCCAGCTATTTCGGTGCGGCGGTGGCAAAGGCAAGGACCATCTGAGACATGCGGTATTGGTAGGTGGCGTCGGTGTCGGCGATGTCCGCCTCGGTTTTCTGCAGCTCGGCTTGCGTGAATTCGACGATGGAGCCGAGGCCGAGGTTGTAACGGGCCTGCGCAAGATCGAGAGCGAGGTCGGCCTGCTCGCGAAGCTGCCTGGTGACGGACAGGCGTTCGTAGGCGCGATTGGTGTCTTGCCAGGAGATGCGGACATCGCGGGAAATGGAGTTTTGGAGATCGATGAGCTTTTGGCGATTCACTTCGGTTTGCAGATCGGCGGCCTTGGCGCGGGCATTGTAGAGGAAGCCGTTGAAGATGGGGATGTTGATGTTGACGCCGACCGCGCCATACCAATTGGGAATGTGGTCATCGCGGACGGGAGCTTCACCAACGACGCCGAGAGCGTTGACCGTCGGGCGCCAGAGATCGTGTTCGGCGTTGCCGAATTTCTGCGCGGATTCCGCCTCAAATTGCAGGGCCTGGATTTCCGGACGTTGTTTTAGCGCTTGTTGAATGAGCGGTTGCAGGTCGAGAGCCGGGGGAGGGAGGGGAGTGGTTTCTTCGACGAGCTGGAAATTTTGCTCTGTGGGATAGCCCAGAACCGCTGAAAGACCGGCAAGAGCGGCCTGAAAGTTGTTGCGAGCTTCCAGCAAAAGAAGTTTGGCGCGCGCCAGCTCAACTTTGGAAAAGCTGAGATCGAGCTCGGACTTGAGTTTCGCGGTGGTCAACGCCTGCACTTTATCCACGAGAGTTTGCCGAGCTTGCACCGTTTCTTCCGCGACGCGAACCAGAGCCTGCGTGTCCAACGAATTGTAGAAGGCCTGGTCGACGGCCAGAAGAATGTCCGCGCGCGTGGCGGCGGCATTTTGATCTTCGGCCTTAGCCGCGAACTCCGAACTGGAAAGCAGATTGGTGGTTCGGCCGAAATCAGTGACGAGCTGATTGACGGAAGCGCCCTCAGCTGCGCGCGGGAAAAGAATAGGATTGTTCAGAAAGCCTGCGGCGAGGCGGCTCCCGGGATTGGCGTCGACGGCAGTGAGATTCAGGGAGGCGTTGGGCAGTAGGGCGGCGCGGGATTCGCGAACGTATTGCTGCGCTACGAGCGCGCGCAATTTCCCGACGGTGATCTGCGGATTGTTCTTGAGCGCGATGGCTTCGGCCTGGGCCAAGGTCAGAGGCGTGGCGGATGTTAAGGTTTGCGCTGGCGCTTGAGGCTTCGCAGGGGAGGCCGTCTGATCCTGTGCTTGCGCGTCCAAGCCGCAGACGAGGACGAGCAGGAGCGAGATGCAAACGGCTAGACGCCTCACGACTGCACCCCCTGTACCTCTCCTTTGCCATGCACGAGCAGATACACAGCCGGCACGAGAAAGACAGTAAGAGCCACGGAAACAGTGAGGCCGCCGATGATGGCACGCGCCAACGGAGCGTATTGTTCGCTGCCCGTTCCAAGTTTCAAAGCCATCGGAACCAGGCCGATAATCGTTGCGAGTGAGGTCATGAGGATGGGCCGCAAGCGAATGCGGCAGGAGGAAACGATGGCGTCCCTCACGGACATGCCGTCTTCCTCCAACCGGTGCGCAAATTCAACGATCAAAATGCTGTTGGATACCACAATTCCGACCATCATGATGACACCCATCAGCGACATCACGTTCAGGGTAGTGCCGGTGAGCAGAAGCGTGAGCAGGACTCCCATCACTCCAGTAGGAACTGCTAAGAGAATGAGGACGGGATCGAGGAACGAGCGGAACTGAGCGACCAGGATGAGGTAGAGCAGCACCAGCGAAAGCAGGAGGCCCAGCCCGAAACTTCGGAAGGAGGCTTGCATTCCCTGAACCATCCCCCGGATATTCACTCGAATGCCCTCAGGAAGTTTCGTTTTCTCCACGATGCCGCGAACCGATGCGGCCACCCGGCCAAGGTCTTCGGTGGACGGACTTACGTAGACGTCGAAGACACGTTGGATCTGGTAGTGATCGATTTCCGTGGGCGCACTGAAGCGTGACACCTTGCTGACGGCGTCGAGAAACGCGGGGGATTTCGCTTCAGGCGAGCGTAGTGGAATTCCCTTCAGGTCGGAGAGGCTTTGAATGTTCTGCTCGGGATATTGCACGGTCAGCATGTAATCATTCCCGGTCTTTGGGTCGATCCAGTAGCTCGGAGCGATCATTCCATTGGAAGTCAGCGCGGTAATAACATTGTCTACGACTTCTTTCTGGCTAAGCCCCAGTTCACCCGCGCGCAAGCGGTCCACGTCGAGATGAAGCGAGGGATAGTCAATATCCTGCGGAATGTAGACCTCACTCACCCCTGGGGTCCTGCGAATTTCACCCGCCAATTGCGTTGCAGTCCGATAAGCGGCTTCCAGATTCGACCCACTCACTTGAACATCAATCGGGGCAGGTAATCCTTGGTTCAGGACCGCGTCTACAATGCCACCGGACTGGAAATAGGTGGTCAATTCAGGCAGATCCTCCTGGATTTTGCGGCGAACGGCATCCATGTATTCAAAGCTGCTGACTTGATGCCCCTCGTTCAGCGCCACTTGGACTGTCGCGGTGTGGGGTCCCGCATTGCTGGTGTAGATGGAGGAAAATCCCGGAATTACGCCAACATTGGACACGATCAGGTGCAAATCTTTGGGTGGCACGGTTTGCCGGATCAGATTCTCTACACGGCCGACTTCCTCATCAGTGATCTCCACTCGAGTCCCTGAGGGAGTCTTCACGTTGATTACAAACTGTCCGGCATCCGTTCGAGGAAAGAACGCCTCACCCAGGAAAGGATAGAGCAAGAGACTGAGGGCGCAGGCCGCCAGAACTCCCCCGCCAACTGCTTTGGGGCGCGAGAGCACATTCCGGACATGCGATTCGTAGAATGCGAGCAGACGGGTGAAATGAGCGGCAAACCAGTTATTGAACCGGTTTCCCCAGTGACCCCGAGTGGTACCATGCTCCTCCGGAGACTCTCTGCCTACTGGCGCGTTTGTGGAGTGTCCGTGGGCCGGAGCTTTGATGTACCGAGCGCAGAACAAAGGCACCACGGTCATGGCGATGACGTAAGAAGCGAACAGCGCCAGTACGACTGCCAAGGCTAGAGCTGAGAAGAGAAACCGGCTCACGCCGTACAGAAACGTAACAGGAAAAAATACGACCGCGCTCGTCAGCGTCGCAGCGAGGACGGCCAGGGCAACTTCTTGACCGCCTTTCTCGGCGGCCACCTCCGGCTTCTCGCCGAGTTCGAGATGGCGGAAGATATTTTCGAGAACGATTACCGCGTTGTCGATTAAACGAGAAAAGACGAGCGCCAGTCCAGCAAGAATCATGGAATTGATCGAACTGCCGCCGAAGTACAGGGCAATGATGGCGGCCAATGCCGAAAGCGGAATGGAAAGGAACACCGCGACGGTGGCCCGAAGACTGCCAAGGAAGATCAGGACCATCAACGCGGTGAGTAGCAATCCCATTCCTCCTTCATGGAGGAGCGTCTCGATGGCGCGCTTGACGAACAAGGACTGGTCGAACACAAGGCGGGGCGCCAACTCCTTCGGGATGTCGGTAAGACGGGAAAGCACCTCCTTGACTCCGTCTACGACTTGAATCGTGTTGGTATCACCACCTTGCTTTAGAATTGGCAAGTAAACGGAATGCTGCCCATCTACGCGGACTACGTTCGTCTGGATCTGGTGCGAATCTTCGGCGTGGCCCACATCGGCGACGGTGACCGTGGACTGGCCGACAGTTTTGAGGGGAAGGGTGTTGATGCCCTTCACGTCATGGAACTGGCTATTCGAGTAGATGTTGTAGTCATAAGGACCAATTTTCGCGTCACCCGCGGGAAGAATCAGATTTGCGTTGTTCACCGCGCGTACCACATCCATTGGACTCAGTTGGTAGGCCTGCAGTTTTGCTGGGTCTACATACACCATGATTTGGCGGTACTTACCGCCGAAAGGCGGCGGCACGGAAGCCCCGGCCACGCTAGCAAGTTGGTTGCGAACCTGAAATTGGCCGAGGTCCCGGAGTTGCGTTTCGCTTAATCCTTTGCCCTTCAGCGTGATCAGGCAGACAGGAAGACTGGACGCGTCAAATTTCTCCACTATGGGCGGCAGAGTTCCCGGAGGCAAGCGGCGGAGATCGGCCATGGCCAGGTTGGAAATCTCGTTGACATCCGAATCGCTGTTGGTTCCCGGTTGAAAATACACTTTGATAATGCTGACCCCTGGCAGGGACCTGGATTCCATATGCTCAATCCCGCTGCCAAGGGTGAAAAACCGCTCAAATCGTCCCGTGATTTCCGTCTCGATTTCTTCCGGAGGCATTCCCGAATAGAAAGTAGCGACAACGACTTCCGGGATATTAATGGTGGGAAACAAGTCCACTGGCATGCGAACCAGGCTGGTGATGCCGACAACGGCAACGATCAGACATACCACAACGATGAAGTACGGATTTCGAATCGAGAATCCCGACATCACTTCCCTCCGGCCGGCTGGGCGCCGGAAATAATCTTCGGATGGACTGCCATTCCCGGCTGAAGTTGACTGCGGTTCCCGACGACGACGAGATCGCCTTCGCTGAGGCCGGAGAGAATCTCAACCTGATCCGGGGACTCAATTCCGATCCGCACTGTGCGCTCTTCCAGTTTATTTTGCTTATTAATCAATAAGACGCTCACACTATCCTCTGTGCGTGTGAGGGCTTGGACCGGAACAGACAAGGCACTCCGCTCATCATTGAGGACAAGCGAAGCACTCGCGTACATGCCCGGAACCAGTTCGCCGGTTGGATTGGGAACATCCACTTCCGTGTGCATGGTTCGCGTGGCCATATCCACCTGATCTGCAAAGCGCGCCACCTTGCCCTGGAACTTCTTTCCCAGCGTCGAGACGCTCACTTCCACGGGGCTTCCCAAGCGAATTTTGGAGACCGCAGATTCCGGGACGGGAATGACGAGCCGCAGGAGGCTTTCTTGTGCCAGTGTCACGAGAGGCATAGACTGAGTTTGTGAAGAAATCCCTGTTTGAATCATCGATCCGGTGTCCGCGTAGCGCTTCGTTACGACACCGGCGAAGGGCGCCTTGATCTGAGCATAGGCAAACAAAGTGCGAACTTTCTCGCGGTCGGCTTGCGCTACTCGAAGTTGCTGCTCCGCAGCTGAGAGCGAAGCTTTTGCCGTCGCCACTTGAGCTTCTGCAACGCGGTCGCGCCCTAATGCGTCGTCAATTTCTTGTTGGGCTACCAGTCCGGGACGCGTTTTGGAGACATCCGCAAGCCGCGAGTAGGCGAGGTGAGCGACGTCGTGGGCAGACTGCGCGCGCTCCAGGTCTGCCTGCGCCCGCCGGATTTCCTCCTGACTCTTGCTGACCGATGCTTCGGCCGTTTGGACCTCGTCTTGAAGTTCGGGAATTTCGAGGATGGCTATCAGTTGTCCCACCTTGACGTGATCGCCAACATCGACATAAATCCGCTTCACGTAACCGGCAACCTTCGCATGGACTTCGATTTCTTGATAGGGCCGGAATTCCGCAGTCACTGCGAGGGCCCGCGTGAGGTCGGCACGGTGAACTTTGGCTGCTGCAACGGTCGGCGCAGCAGCGGAATCTGGCTCGGTCTTGGCGGCGTCCGACGAGCAAGATACCAACAGCACGGTGCTCGCAAGGAACGATATGAAAACGAGCGTCGTTCTTACGCTCCGCAATATTTCGTGATCCGTTCTAAGCATAAAATTGTACCACCCTATTCCTTGCTCCGGCCGACATTCTCTTGCTTCGGCTCGAGGTAAAGGCTGCGGAACAGTTCGCGGAGTCTATCCAACGAGAAATCAGCGGCCCGACACATGGCAATGAGATGCTGTTCTTTTTCTTGAAGTTCCCGGGCAGCAGCGGGGATGCCGGACGCTATTTCGAACGGAACCTTCAGAACTCCGTGCAGGTCTCCGTGCAGCAGGTCGCCCGGTTCTATTCTCAGGCCGCCAATTTCCACCGGGGTTCCAAATTGAAAGATATGGGCATAGGCATGGGAGACGGCTACGTTTCCCGCAAAGAATTGGAAACCCGCGCTCCGTACTTGTGGCAGGGCTCGGACAGCGCCGTTTGTGACAACAGCGACGCACCCCAGTGCGCGCAATATATTGGCGTGCACCTCGCCCACAAAAGAACCGAGGCCGGGGCGCTTCTCGACATCTTCCACCACGACAACACGAGGCGCTGGAATTTTGAGAATGGTGTTCCACCAATCGGTACGATCTAAATAGTTGTGGCCGTGCATGGGCGGCACTGACGTGCGAACACGCGCCGTGGCCGCGTAGCCGACGATCGGCGGGAAATCCGGGAAGATGCATCGGATGCTCGCGTCTGAAAAGCCCGCGTTGCGCAGGCGCACGTCGAATGTTTCAATCGCATTCGACACAGCACAAGTGCTCAGACGGCGAAGGGCCTCCAATTGCTCAGGAGCAAGGATGTTTTTCAATGTGTGGCTCCTCTGCAAGAAATACGCAGAACCATGACTCAACCTAGGTCAACAGGGATGAACAATCAGGAAGCGGGCGGCGGCCGGAACCACAGGCCGGGACCAAAAAACTGCTGCGAGAAGTGTGGGGCTTGGGGCAAAGCGAAGAAAAACTGAGGTGAGGGCTCTGGGAGAGGCAAAACGACCGCAGCTATGCCGGTATCAATTGCAGGTAAAGCGCCCCAGCCATCTATTGGAGAGAAATGCTGCAGCTCGGAAGCGCCAACCGTCGCACGGTGACTTGCTCGATGGCCAATATCCACGCCGTTTGCCGAGTGCGGCACGGCAAAGAAGGGGTTGTAAAGCAAAAGAGTAGCAAGGAGAAGACAGACCCACCCGTACTGTCTTAAAGAGACGGTTGTGGCACGGCACTGAGAAGAACTGTTCATCCTGGACTCTTTAGAACGATAGTAGGAGTGCGGTTTCGGGTCAAGAGGTTGCCAGGATGAAGTTTCTGTCCTTTGGGGAGGAGAAGGGACCGGAGCCAGGGGTGCAACCGGTCCCCGAGGTAGGACACTACGTGAAGATGACTTGGTCAGTATCGCCGTCGGGAGTCACATCGGAATGAAGCGTTTGTGAATTCTTCGTGATGTTCGACTCCCGGAGGCCGCCAATCCCTCGGCCATGGCGGACATCGAGGCCCCGGACCCAGAAAATAATGTCTTCGGCAATATTGGTGGCGTGGTCGGCGATGCGTTCGAGGTGACGCGTCGCGAGAACGAACTGCAGGCCCGGGCTAACCGAG
>Ga0137379_10005928_pt1 | contig 11541 bp, 7 predicted proteins | sample SagtaG_18_FD_104812 | JGI IMG/M metagenome (GOLD analysis project Ga0137379, IMG submission 104812) | Vadose zone soil microbial communities from Sagehorn Ranch, Mendocino, California, USA - Sage2_L_80_16 metaG | ecosystem: Environmental > Terrestrial > Soil > Vadose zone | place: USA...
CCCGACGTCCTGCTCGAGCTCGGCTTCGCCGAGTCGTACGCGGGAGACCCGCAGGCGGCGGCCCATCTGGAGGCCGCACTCGACATCGCGCCGGCGACGACCGCTCAGGTCTCGATCACCCTCGCGCTCGGACGCATGCTGCAGATCGCTGGCCGCAACCGGGAGGCGCTGGCGGTGTTCGACCGGACGCGCGCCCGCCTCGGCGCCACCGACAAGAGCGCGGCACTCACGCTCGAGGGCGCGGCCCTCGGCGCGGCCCAGTTCGACGCGGAGACCGCGGACGATGCCGCCCAGCGGATCGCCCGTCTTCGCCGGCTGGCCGAGCAAGAGCCCGACGTTCCGCCGAGCGTCTTCGGCACGCTGGCGGTCGCAGCCGTGAACGCGAACGAGCCTGCCGAGACGGCCGCGCGCCTGGCGCTGCGCGCGCTTGCCGGCGCGCCGAAGCTGCTGCCCGAGGCGGTCGACCGGCCCCGGTTCTTCTACCACGCCTGCAATGCGCTCGCGTTCGCCGAACGCTACGACGAGGCGCTGCCGCGGTTCGACGAAGCGCTGGCGGACGCCCGCCGGCTCGGCTCGGTGCCGCACGTGCTCGGGCTTTCCTGCTACCGTGCCCTGCATCAGCTGCGCATCGGCAACCTCGCCGACGCCGAGGCGGACGCACGCGTCGCGCTCGAGACCGGCCCCCGCCCGCCCGGCATCCACGCCGCCGTCGCCGTCGCCGCCCTGCTCGAGACGCTCGCCGAGCGCGGGGAACTCGAGGCAGCAGAGGCGGCCGATCAGCGCTACCGGTTCGCCGAGCAGTTCCCGACGACGATGCAGGCAGGATGGCTGCTCGCGGCCCGCGGCCGGCTTCGGCTGGCCGAGCTGCACCCGGCTGTGGCCCTCGGCGACCTCCTGGCCGCCGGCGACCTGTTCGCCCGTCTGCGTATCCTCACCCCGTCAGGCGCGTCGTGGCGCTCCGACGCCGCCCTCGCGCACCTCGCGCTCGGCGCACCAGCCGGCGGCTTGCGTCGGCCTTCCCGCTGGGCTGGTCATGGCCCCGGCTGCGGTCAGGCGGCCAGGTCGGCCGCATGAACGGGTGGATCTATTTCGCCCGGGCCGTTTTCAGGCGGCGTTTCCGCAGCCCCGCCTTCGGTGGCTTCTCGCTGGCGCTTCACGGCGGGGCTTTGGGGGCGGGCAGGTGTTCTATGGGCGCCTGGCCGCGGTCCCGTTCCGGGATCTGCCGTCTTCGGTGTTGCTGTGCTGGTCGGGTCCGGTCCCGGGGCGGTGGCGGACGGCCTGGTCTTGTTCGCTGGGATCCTCGCGGTTCCCGGTGCCGTGCAGGAACGCCGTGGTGATGAGCGCGGCGGCTTTCTCGACGCCGGCCTGCTGCTCGGCGGCCAGGCGGGCCGCGGCCTGGAGCAGGCTGCCGAGCAGGAACCTCAGTTCGCCGGCGGTGATGTCGTCGCGGAATGTCCCGTCGTCGATGCCGCGGCGCAGCAGCCCGTCGATCATCGTCGTGATCTGTTCTTGCTCGCGGCCGGCGTTAGCCGGCCCGAACTGGCTGACCAGAGCGGCGTACTTGCTGCCGCCCGCGGCGACCACGCGCGCGACGCGGGCGATGCCCTCGGTCACGGGCACGGCGTCCAGGTCGGCCTCGGCGAGCCGGGCGGCGATCGCGCTGATGGCGGCGGCGGTAAGGGCCTGCAGCAGCTGCTCGCGGGTCGGGAAGTACCGGTACAGGGTCGCCCGGGCCACGCCGGCCGCTTCGGCGACGTCGTTCATGCTGGGCGGCTCGCCGCCCCGGGCGAGCAGGTCCGCGGCGGCGTCGAGGATGGCCCCGGCGACCCGGTCCTGGATGGCTGGGCTTCTGGTCATGGACACACTTTACATCATTGACCCGACACTGTACAGTGACCTCTATTCATGAGACATTGGTGTCTCATCTGAGGACTTAACCGCCTCGAAGGAGGACTGACATGGCTGCTCTAGCTCGCTGGTGCTTCCAGCGCCGTGCGTGGGTGCTGGTCGGGTGGCTGGCGCTGCTGGCGATCCTGGGAGTGACCGGCCGGGCGGCGGGGTCGGCGTACTCCGATACGCTCACCCTGCCCGGCACCGGCTCCACGGCCGCGCTGCACCTGGAGGAACAGGCGTTCCCCGGGCACGCCGGAGACCAGGACACGATCGTGTGGCGGGCCAGCGGCGGCGGCGTACGCGCCCCGGCGGTGCGGGCCCGGATCACGGCCATGCTGGCCAGGGTCGCCGCCGCGCCCGGGGTGGCCTCGGTGATCAGCCCGTACTCCGCCCGCGGCGCCGCCCAGGTCAGTCGCGACGGGCAGATCGCCTACGCCACCGTGGTCTTCGACGCCCAGGCGAACAGCCTGCCCGCACCCGAGGTCACCCGCGTCGTCCATCTCGCCGAGGCGGCCCGGGCCCCCGGCCTGCAGGTCGACCTGGGCGGGCAGGCGGTGGAGAACGCGCTGCGGCCCTCGGTCGGCATCAGCGCGGCCGCCGGGGTGATCGCCGCGGCGGTGGTGCTGTTCATCGCGTTCGGCTCGCTGCTGGCCATGCTGCTGCCGCTGGCGGTCGCGATCGCCGGGCTGGCCTCCGGCCTGATGACGGTCGGCCTGGCCTCGCACGCGGTGAGCATTGCCTCGATCGGCCCGACGCTGGGCGTCTTGATCGGGCTGGGCGTGGGCATCGACTACGCGCTGTTCATCGTCACCCGGCACCGCAACAACATCAAGGCCGGGATGACCCCCCAGGACGCGGCGGCCAGCGCGCTGAACTCCGCGGGACGCGCGGTCCTGTTCGCCGGCACCACGGTGTGCATCGCCCTGCTGGGGATGCTGGTGCTGCGCGTCGGCTACGTCTCCGGCCTGGGCATCGCCGCGGCGATCACGGTGCTGTTCACGGTGGCCGCCGCGGTCACCTTGCTGCCCGCGCTGCTGGGCTTCCTCGGGATGCGGGTGCTGTCCCGCCGGGAACGCCGGCGGCTGGCCGCTCACGGGCCCGCCCGCGACGGCGCGTCCTCCTGGTGGGCGCGGCTGGCCGCTTTCGTGCAGCGCCACCCGCTCAAGCTGGCCGCCGCCGCCACCGCCGCGATGGTGGTGCTGGCCATCCCCGTGCTGTCGCTGCGGCTGGGCTCCTCCGACGCGGGCAACGACCCGGCCGCCTCCACCACCCGCCAGGCCTACGAGCTGCTCGCCGACGGGTTCGGTCCCGGCTTCAACGGCCCCCTGCAACTGGCCGGCACCACCAGCACCCCGGCCGCCACGGCCGCGTTCACCCGGCTGGCCGCTACCCTGCGGACCGAGCCCGGGATCGCCGCGGTCTCCGCGCCCGTCCCCGGCCACGGCGCCTCGGTGATCAGCGTGATCCCCGCCACCTCTCCCGAAGCCGCAGCCACCAGCACCCTGATCAGCCATCTGCGGGACAGCGTGATCCCCGCCGCCGAGCACGGCACCGCGCTGCGCGTCTACGTCGGCGGCGTCACCGCCACCAACGGCGACTTCGCCACCGTCATCGGCCACAAGCTGCTGCTGTTCATCGCCGTCATCCTCGGCCTGGGATTCCTGCTGCTGATGGTGGCGTTCCGCAGCCTGCTCATCCCCGCGGTCGCGGCGGTGATGAACCTGCTCGCCGCCGGCGCGGCCTTCGGCGTGCTGGTCGCCGTGTTCCAGTACGGCTGGGGACTGCACCTGCTCAACCTCGGCCAGGCCGGCCCGGTCGAGTCGTTCCTGCCCGTGCTGATGCTCGCCGTCTTGTTCGGCCTGTCCATGGACTACGAGGTGTTCCTGGTCTCCCGGATCCGCGAGGAGTGGGCCGCCAGCGGCGACAACCGCCAGGCGGTCTGCACCGGCCAGGCCAGCACCGGCCGGGTCATCATCGCCGCCGCCACCATCATGATCTGCGTGTTCAGCGCGTTCATCCTGTCCGGCCAGCAGATCACCGGCGAGTTCGGCCTCGGCCTGGCCGGCGCGGTCCTGCTCGACGCGTTCCTCCTGCGCACCGTCGCAGTCCCGGCCCTGATGCACCTGTCTGGCCGAGCGAACTGGTGGCTGCCCGGCTGGCTGGACCGCATCCTCCCGCGGCTGTCCATCGAACCCGCCACCCAGCCGCCCGCCCAGCCCCGCGACCTCCAGCAGCCTCATCCACAGCACGCGGCGCGCTAGCAGCGAACCCATGAGCCGCCGGGCAAGGACACGACACGGGCCCTGCCCGGCTGGCCCCGGCGCACCTCTTACCGGGCACCCCCGCCCGCCGCCGCGCAGCACACATCCCGGCCCGCGCAGCAATGCCAGGCGGCGCAGAACGCGCCCAGCCGCCCGCCCCGGGGCAGGCTCCGGCCGGCTGCGGCGCCCCGCGCGAGCCAAGGCCTGACAGCACCCGCCAGCCCCCCCGGCACGTAACCAGGAAAGCGAGAGTTCCATGCCGACGATGAAATCCGTGGTGGCAGCCACGCCAGGCACGATCGAGGTGACCGAGACCGGCCGCCCGGTTCCCGGGCCCAGGGACGTGCTGCTGCGCATACGTGCCTGCGGCATCTGCGGCACCGACGCCGCCTTCGTGCAGATGGGAGGCATGCCGCTCGGCCCCGGCGGGCAGACGACCGCGATCCCGCTCGGGCACGAGCCGGCCGGCGAGATCATCGAGACAGGGGCACAGGTCACCGGCCTGAAACCCGGCGACCGGGTGGTCATCAACCCGCAGGCCGCGCCGTCGGGCATCATCGGACAGCTACACAAGCGCGGGGCCTCATTCTGACCTCACGCCGAATCGTCAGCGCACCGATCGAGAACACCCTCCACGTCGGCTTCGCGGATCGACCGGCTTTGCCGTCGCCGGGACGTGCCGCTGCGGGAGAAGACACTGTGGCGGATGCTCTACGAATCCGCCAGCCGCGCCAGCGCGGTCCTGGCGCTCAACGTCGAGGACCTGGACCTGCCCAACAAGCAAGCCCGGATCACCGCCAAGGGCGGCGACACGATGTGGATTACCTGGGGCACGGACACGGCGCACCTGCTACCTCGCCTGATCGCCGGGCGCGAACGCGGGCCGTTGTTCCTATCCGAGCACCGGCCCGGCCCGCACCGCCTAGCCACCACCGACTCGCGTGACATCTGCCCGGAGACCGGCTGCGTCCGGCTGGGCTACGACCGCGCCCGTGTCCTGCAAGCCCACTACGCCGAGGGGATGGGGCTGCACCAGCTCAGGCACTTTGTCGGCCACCCACCTCGGTGAGGCCAACGTTTCCGCCAACGTGATCATGGCCAAGACTGGGCACAAGAGCTTGCGGTCGGTGCAGCGCTACGTCAAGCCAGGCCTTGCTGCCGTCCACGCAGCCACCGAAACGCTATCGAGCCCACGCCGACGAGGCTGATCTGCGCCCCACAGCCCGAGTATCGGCAAGAACTTGTGTCACACATTAAGATCACCGCCGCTATCTCCGCCGTCGACCGTGAGGTGGCACGCAAGGTCAGCCCCGAGAAGGCGGCCAGGCTCCAGGCGGACCGACAGAGGCTCATCGACCAGATGAACCGGCTGAAGAACGAGTACGTCGGCCTGGACATCTACGTAGAGCCGGACCCGATCAAGGCCCAGCAGATGTTCGTCGACGTCGCCGACAACGCCAAGGGCATCAGCAGCGCCGTCCGTGCCCGCTTCGACAATTACAAGGTCGCCAACCGCACCCTGTCCGACGTCATCGACCACCCGCTGCTGAAGGGCCGCGTCGATCCCGAGCAGGACCGCATGACCGTGAAGAACCCCAACCTCATGGGTGCCAAGCACGTCGCCGACATCACTCGCGCCGTCATCGCCGGGGCCGGCGGCCGGATCAGCAAGAAGGCCGAGCAAACCCTGACCGACGGAGAGGTGATCGAGCAGCAGCTACGCGGGAATGGCGTCTACGATGGCGGGGCGGCCGGATCCCGCCATTCCGGGCAAGACGCCAGCTGCTCCACGAGCTCGTCAGCTGCTTCCACGCCCTCGGCAAGCAGGTCGGCAACTTCGATGAGGTCGGCGAGCCCGACCTGCTCGGACTGCCCTTTCCACTTGCCCCCGCCAGCTGCCGGTTGGAGCTGGCCGCCGGACGGGGACAGCGCGGCGATCATGGCCACGGTGCCCTCGATCAGGCGCCTGGCCGCCAGGGTTCCGGGCCACTGCTCAGCCGCGTCAAGCGCTTCCTCCACGTCGGCGTCGGTGGCGCTGCGGCGGCTGAGCAGGTTGAGCCACAGTGGCACGAGCTCGGGGCCGCTAAGGGCTGGGTGCAGGTGCTGGTAAGACGCTGCAGCCCGGTCCATGTCGCCCTGGTTCGCCTGCGCGGTTATCAGTGCCCACGCGAAGTCCGCGTCATCGGGATACCCGGCTAGGGCGTCTCGGCACATGTGCTCTGCTGCGGCAAAATCCCTGGCATCGAAGCGGTGCTGGATCAGCACCTGGCGCAGGCGGATCCGCTGCTCGGATTGCAGGGCGCTGGGACTGGCCAGCAGGCTCGTTGCGTATGCTTCGGCTTCTTCCTGCCGGCCAGCACGGGCCAGGATGTTGAGCTTGTTGTGGGCGAAAATGCCGTCACCGAACCTTGTGATGGCCCTGTCGCACTCCTCTAGGGCCTCATCTGTGCGTCCCGTGAGCTCCAGCACTTCGATCAGCAGTTCGGCGGCCGGCGGGTACGCGTCCCGGTGCTCGCGCAGCACCGTGACTGCAGCATCAGCCTGCCCGTTCGCTGCATCGTTGCGGGCTGTCAGCACTGCGATGGCCTGCGCTGACACTGATCCCCGGCCTTCTGCGGCGGCGATGTCCGCGTCGGCCAGCTGCCCGGCTGCCGCCAGCTGGTACAAGGCGCGGCGGGCTTGCTCGTGAGTGGTGGCGGCTGCGACGGCAGTGCGCCAGGCGGCCGCGAGGGCTGCGGGCCCTCGGCTGGGGTCGGTGGCAAGCGCTCCGATGAAGGCTGCCGCGGCCGGGTCCGTGGCCTGCGCGGCGAAGCTGGCTGCGAGGTCGTGGTTGCCCATCGCGGCGGCCGCCTCGGCGGCGAGGACCGTCACCTGGCTGTCGGCGGCCTCTCGTTCTAGCGCCGTTCCGCCGGCGCCGGGCGGGCTGCCGAGCCGGAACGCTTCGGCGAACGCGCCCTGGACTGTCGCGATCTGCTGCAGGATCTGCAATGCAAGTAGCTGGCGCGCTGGCTCCTCCGGACCATCAAGCGGCTCCACATGTGCGTCGATGCCGTAATCCTCGATCGGCTGCTCCCTGAACAGCCAGCCCCATGCCTCGAACACCAGGGATGCCGCGCTCACGCCCATCCGGCCAGTCCGTGGCGGGGCGGTTGCCGGCTCGACGACCATGCTCACACCCCTCTTCCCCGCCGGGTCTGCCTGCGCTCCAGCGTATGCGCCGGCGTCTGGCTCATATGACATCCCAGCCGCATCCTGGCCTGGCCTGCGGAAACACTTCAGATGGCCCCTGGTAGCAGAGTTCTTACCAGCGTCCCACCGCACGCCGGGCCGGTCTGGTACCTGTGGAACGGCGCCGAGATCCGCATCAGCACGCCAGCCATACCGTCTCGGCGGCGATCTGGTTCGGCCTCACCACCGGCTACCTGAGGCTAACCGGCAGGTACAGCATCCCCCGCAAGTTCCTGCTCCGCCGCCACGCGGACTAGGCAGATCACTAGAACACGCACACGCTCAGCATTACTCACAATTTCGCCAGCGGTTCCGAACCCCGCAGGACGCAGCGGAGCCTGGCCCTTGCGGCGGGCGGTCCGCCCGTGCTCGACTACGAGCGGACCACGCCGCCGCCGACACTCATTAGGAGCGACATCATGGGCATTGCGGCAGAGCACAAGGACCCGGACACACTCGCGATCACCACGATCCGCACGCTATGCATGGACGCGGTCGAGGCGGCGAAATCCGGCCACCCGGGAACGCCCATGGCGATGGCACCGGTGGCGTACACGCTGTGGCAGCGCTTCTTGCGCTTCGACCCCGCCGACCCCATCTGGCCGAATCGCGACCGGTTCGTCTTGTCCGCGGGACACGCCTCGACGCTGCTGTACTCGCTGCTCCACCTGGCCCGCGTCATGGCGGTGAACCCGGAGTACGAGAGGGTCGGCACCCCGTCGGTGACGCTGGATGACATCGAGCACTTCCGGCAGCTGGGCTCGAAATGCCCGGGCCACCCCGAGTACCGGCTGACGTCGGGGGTCGAGGCGACGACCGGGCCGCTCGGCACCGGGGCGGCCACCTCCGTCGGCATGGCCGTGGCCGCCGGCTGGATGGCGGCCCATTTCAACCGTCCCGGTTACACGATGTTCGACTACGACGTCTACGCCCTGTGCGGCGACGGTGACCTCATGGAAGGCGTCTCGGCCGAGGCGGCGTCGCTCGCGGGTCACCTGCAGCTGTCCAATCTCTGCTGGATCTACGACAACAACCACATCACCATCGAGGGCAGCACCTCGCTGGCGTTCACCGAGGACGTGGCCACCCGGTTCATCGGCTACGGCTGGAACGTCACCCGGGTCGGCGACGCCAACGACATCGAGATGCTGACCCGGGCGTTCGAGGTGTTCCACCGCGAGCGCGCCCGGCCCACGCTGATCATCGTGGACAGTCACATCGCCTACGGAGCGCCCACCAAGGAAGGCACGTCCAAGGCCCACGGAGAGCCGCTCGGGCCGGAGGAGGTGCGCGCCACCAAGCGTGTCTACGGCTGGCCCGAGGACGCCACGTTCTACGTCCCCGACGAGGTGTACGGCACCTTCGCCGACGGCATCGGCCAGCGGGGCGGGGCCCTGCGCGCGGCCTGGATGACCGCCTTCGAGCGCTACAGCCGTGAATACCCAGACCTCGCCGACCAGCTCTACCGGATGCAGCACCGGCAGCTCCCCGACGGCTGGGACGCCGACATGCCGCAGTTCCCTGCCGACGTCGCGGGCATCGCCACCCGGGAGTCCAACAGCAAGGTCCTCACCGCCCTCGGCCAGCGGATACCGTGGCTGCTCGGCGGGTCGGCCGACCTGACCCCCTCGACGAAGACACGGCTCGCCTTCGACGGCGCCGGGGACGTCGGACCAGGCAGCTTCGCCGGGCGCAACCTTCACTTCGGCGTGCGGGAATTCGCCTCCGCGGCCATCTCCAACGGCCTGTCGCTGTCCAAGGTCCGGCCGTACTGGTCGACCTTCCTCATCTTCTCCGACTTCGCCCGGGGGGCGATCCGGCTTTCCGCGCTCATGGAGCTCCCCGTCATCCACATCTTCACCCACGACTCCATCGGAGTCGGCGAAGACGGCCCCACCCACCAGCCGGTCGAGCAGCTCATTTCGCTGCGCGCCATCCCGGGCCTGCTCGTGTTCCGCCCCTGCGACGCCAGCGAGGTCGCGGAGACGTGGCGGACCATCATGCCGATGCGGCACGCGCCCGTCGCTATCGCTCTCACCCGGCAGGCCGTGCCCACCCTGGACCGGTCACGCTACGCCCCGGCTTCCGGCGTCGCCCGGGGCGGCTACATCCTGGCCGACAGCGACGGCGTCCCCGAGGTCATCCTCCTGGCGACCGGCAGCGAGGTCCAGCTCGCCGTGGCCGCCTACGAGCAGCTCACCGCGGACGGCGTCCGCGCCCGGGTGGTCAGCATGCCCTGCTGGGAGCTGTTCGACCGGCAGCCCGCCGAGTACCGCGACGAGGTGCTGATCCCGTCGGTGACCGCCCGGGTGGCCGTCGAGCAGGCCTCGACGCTCGGCTGGGACCGGTACGTCGGCATCGAAGGCGCCGTGATCGGCATGCGCACGTTCGGCGCGTCGGCGCCGCTCAAGACCCTGGCGGCCGAGTTCGGTTTCACGCCCGACGCGGTGGTAAGCGCCGCCAGGGACCGGATCGCGGCGGTGGCCGCCCGAGGATGACGCAGCGCTAGGCCGCCGATGCGCGCCATCGTGCACGCACTGTCCATCACCGGGTCGATGAACTCCACGGCTGAGGCCAGTTACGGGTCAAGGCTGTGATTCTGTCAACACGGCCCGGCATGGGCCTTACGTGCGACATCATGTGAAACGTCCTGACCGGGCGGGCAATAAGCCAGGAAGTTGCTGGAGAAAGCTGGAATCTGCTAGAGTCCTGCCCGTGAGCGAGTCCGCCGAGATCCTGGAGCAGCGCATCGGCCGCCTGCGGGCCGCGGTGCGTGAGGCGGTGCTCGCCGCCGACAAGGATCGGGCCGGCGCGTTGCGGCGCGAGCTGAAGCAGGCCGAACGGGCCTGGGAAGACGCGCTCGCCCAGGCGGAGCCGTCCTACGGGCAGCCAGCCGCCCCCAGCACGACCCCGGCCTCCCTGCTGCCGCTGCGCGAGCAGGTCTACCAGGCGCTGAGCCTGCTCACCGTCCCGGCGGCGCCGAAGCTACTGGCCACCGTGCACGAGGCGTTCTTCGCGCGCACGTTCCCGACCGCCAAGGTGACCAGCCTCAAGCGGGACGAGGAACGTTCGTTCCGCACCGCACCGTTCGCCCGGCCCTACTACATCTGCGCCGCGCTGACCGCCGACCTGCTGGCCCCCGCCCGCGGCCTGCTGGCCGCGTCCACCTGGCCGATGGAACGCAGGGTCGTCGGGCCGCTGAGCCCGCGCGTGGACTTCCTGTCGGCCGCGATCCAGGTGGCCGGGGCCATCGAGCGGCTCCCCGCGCCGGTCCCGGCGGCCAGCCGCCTGCTGTGGCGGTTCGCCGCGAGCATCCCCGGCGCCGTCCAGGACGCCGCCCGGATGGAACCGCAAAACGTGGCCCAGGCGGCCGAGGCCGAGCTGAGAGTCCACCTGGCCGCGGACAAGGAAACGCGCCGGGCCGCCGCACAGCGAGCCCGCGCCCAGCTGGACGACGCGGAGCAGCTGTTCGGCACCCGCCTGGGCGCCGCCGGGCAGAGGAGGGGCACGTGACCGGGCCAGGCGCCGGGACCGAGACCCGCCTGGCCCGGCTGCGTGGCCGCGCCCTCCCGGTCCGGCACAACGCCCGGACGATCGCGGCCCTGGCCGGCAATCCCGGCTGCGCGCGGCGTGCCGTCCTTGACGCGGCCGGCGCGGACAAGCAACGGCTGGCCGCCTACGCGGGCTTCCCCGCGCCGTTCGGCTCGTCCCGGTTCGCGATCACCAGGGGTAACGCGTTTGAGGCCCAGGTGAAAGCCAGCGGCGCCGCCGAACTCCTCCGGCTCCTGCGCGAGCACCTGAGCCTGCCCATCCCGGAGGCGAGCTACGACGACCTCAGCGAGGTCGGCGGCAACGCCGGCCAGGAACTGCGGCACGCCAGGACCCGCAGCCTGCTAGCCCGGGCCGTCACGCAGCCGGCCGAGGCCGGGACGATGTTCGACCACCCGCTGCTCACCCTCCAGGTCGGCGGCCGGGCCGCCTACCTGGAGCCGGACCTGATCGCCTTCCAGGTCAACGGCCAGTTCCACGTGATCGAGATCAAGTCGTTCGCGATCATCGACGGCCGCGAGGACGGCGACAAGGTCGCGGCGGCCGCGATCCAGTCCGCCGTGTACGTGCTGGCGCTGCGCCAGGCGCTGGCCGGGCTCGGGATCGGGCC
>Ga0137379_10005936_pt1 | contig 11535 bp, 11 predicted proteins | sample SagtaG_18_FD_104812 | JGI IMG/M metagenome (GOLD analysis project Ga0137379, IMG submission 104812) | Vadose zone soil microbial communities from Sagehorn Ranch, Mendocino, California, USA - Sage2_L_80_16 metaG | ecosystem: Environmental > Terrestrial > Soil > Vadose zone | place: USA...
ACGCCGATGCTCGCGACGACCGGCACGTAGCCGAGCGCGAGCAGGTCGGTGATCAAGGTCGCCGGCGCTCCCGGCTGCGGAACACCTACGTGACCCAGATCGGCCGTGTCACCTGTCGTCGTCTGCAGCGCGGGCGCGAGCGACGACAACCCGAGCGACGCGTCGGCGCCGGTGAGCCCGACCGCCTTCACGCCGGCCGCAGCCAGCGCACCGACGAATGCCGTGTTGATGCGCCCGGCCAGCACTCCGACGACCGTGTCGAGCGTGTCCTTGTCGGTGACGCGCAGACCGTCGACGAAATGCGGCGTCTTGCCCCGAGCCTTCAGGTCCGCGTCGATCGCGCGCCCGCCGCCGTGAACGACGACGAGCGGCCCGCTGTCGCGCAGCCGCGCGATGCCCGCGGCGGCCGCCTGCATCGCCGCCATATCCTCGAGCAACTCGCCCCCCAGCTTCAGCAGCGTGATCAATTGAGCCCCGCCTGCTCGTCGAAGCCGAAGGCGATGTTGAAGTTCTGCACGGCCTGGCCCGCCGCGCCTTTCACGAGATTGTCGATGCAGACGATGAGCACGAGCTGCCGCGTCTCTCTATTCAGCTTCCACCCGATGTCGCAGAAATTCGTGTGTGCGACGTGTTTGATCTCGGGAAGATCGCCGCCGGTGAGACGCACGAACGGCGAGTTCGCATACGCAGCGTGCAGCGCCGCCGCGATCGACGGCTCGTCCACGCCCGGATTCACCATCGCGTAGATCGTTTCCAGAATGCCGCGATCGATCGGCAGGAGATGCGGAACGAAGGTCACGCGCGTGCCCAGCTCCTGCTCGATCTCGACGGCATGACGGTGATTGAACACGCCGTACGCCGACAGACTGTCGTGACACTCGCTGAAGTGCGTGCGCTCGGTCGGCGTCTTGCCCGCGCCGGAGACGCCGGACTTGGCGTCGATGACGATCGGCGCGCCGCTCAGGTCCAGCAGCCGTGTCTGGATCAGGGGCTGCAGCCCGAGAATTGCCGCGGTTGGATAGCAGCCGGCGCACGCCACGAGCGTCGAGTCGCGCAGAAGATCGCGATACCGCTCGGTCAGCCCGTAGACGACCGATTGCGGCAGCTCCGGCGTCTGCGGGTACCAGCGGCGCCGGAGGTCCGCGTCGCGCAGCCGGAACGCGCCAGACAGATCGAAGACCCGCTTGCCCCGGGCGACGAGCGGCGGCGCGAGTTCCGCGGCCGCGTGCTCCGGCAGCGCGAGAAAGATCGCATCCGAGCGATCCGCCAGGGTGTCGAGATCGAGACCGCCCACCGGCGCATCCCACACCCGTTTCAATGCGGCGACGATCCGCGGCGCCGCCCCGGGGGCGCCCATCGCGGTCGAAAGCCGCGCTCCCGGATGCCGCGCCAGCAGGCGCAGGAGCTCGACGCCGGCGTAGCCGGTTGCTCCCGCGATACCTACACGAACTGGAGTGGCATAACTATTCACGCTTATGAGAATATATACAACATCTGGGCACGTCATTCAATGAATAAATGACGCCAATCGGCCTGTATAGAGTGTATAATCACGATATCGACTGAATACTTATGAAAGCCTTCCGGCAGGCCCAGGTTCTGGAAATCATCAATCAGCATCCGATCAGCAGCCAGCAGCAGCTGCGGGAGCGGCTGCGCGAGCGGGGTATCCAGGTGACCCAGGCGACGCTGTCGCGCGACATCCGGGATTTGGGACTCGTGAAAGCCGCGGCCGAGGGCGCCTACAAGCGTCCGGCAGCGGTCGATACGGCCAAGGCGCCAGATGCTGACGCCGTGCTGCGGCGGGCGGTCGCGGGATCGTTGCTGGGCTTCGACGCCGTCCAGCAGCTCGTCGTGCTCCGCACCGAATACGCGCAGGCGCAGCCGCTCGCCGAAGCCATCGATCGCGCGCGCCTGCCCAACGTCGTCGGCACGATCAGTGGAGAGAACACGATCCTGGTCATCTGCCGCGGCGATCGTGAGGCGCAGGCGTTCACGCAGCAGCTCGACCAATGGGTGAAGGGATGAAGGAACGGATCGTTCTTGCGTATTCCGGAGGGCTCGATACCTCCATTGCGATCGCCTGGCTCGCCGAGCATTACGACGCGGAGGTCATCGCGGTGACGCTGGATCTCGGCCAGGGACGCGAGCTGACCGCCGTCCGGGAGCGTGCGCTTGCGGTCGGCGCCGTGCGCGCGCACGTGCTCGACGTCCGTGACGAATTCGCGCGGGACTACATCCTCCCGGCGCTGCAGGCGGGCGCGCTGTACGAGGATCGATATCCGCTGGCCACCGCGCTGGGCCGTCCTTTGATCGCCAGCAAGCTCGTCGAGGTCGCGCGCATGGAAGGTGCCGTCACGATCGCGCACGGCTGCAACGGCAAGGCGAACGACGAGCTGCGGCTCGAGCTCGGGATTCACGCGCTCGACGAATCGATGCGCGTGCTGGCGCCGGCGCGCATCTGGGGCATGTCGCGGCAGGAGGAGCTCGCCTTCGCAAAGGCGCGTCACATTCCGATTCCCGCCGACAGTCCCTACACGGTCGACACGAACCTCTGGGGCCGCTCGATCGAGCGTGGTGCGCTCGACGACGCGTGGCAGGAATCGCCCGAAGATATCTACGCGCTGACTCGCGCGCCGCAGGACTGCCCCGACGAGCCGGCCTACGTGGAGATTGACATCGAGCAGGGTGTGCCGCTCCGCGCCAATGGAATCGAGATGCCGCTCGTGGAACTGATTGAGAGCGTTGAGACGATCGCGGGTGCGCACGGCGTCGGCCGGATCGACATGGTCGAGAACGTGGCGTCGGGCGCCAAGTCGCGTGAAATCTACGAAGCCCCCGCCGCCGTCGTCCTGCACACGGCGCACAGCGAGCTCGAGAAACTCGTGGTCCCGCGTGATCTGGAGCGGCTCGGCCATGATCTGGGGCGCGCGTACGCGGACCTCGCGTATAACGGCCGCTGGTTCTCGCCGACCCGGGAAGCCATCGACGCGTTCATGCGGACGATTCAGCCGCACGTCACCGGCGCGGTCAGGCTGAAACTCTTCAAAGGCGACTGCCGCGTCGTCGGCCGGCGATCGCCGATGGCGCTTGAGACCCCGATCTCCGGCCTCCAGCCTCCAACCTCCGAGGCGACGATTCGATGACGGCGCATCTCTGGTCCGGCCGTTTCGCAGGCGATCCGGATGCGGATCTGTTTGCGTGGGGCGCGTCGTTTCGATTCGACCGGCGGCTGTTCGAAGACGATGTGAAGGGAAGTCTCGCATGGGCGGCGGCGCTCGCGCGGGCCGGCGTCATTACCGCCGCCGACGCAAAAGCGATCGATGAAGGGCTGCACTCGATCCTCCAGCAGGCCACCGTGGATCCCGCGTTTGTCTCGGACGGGCACGGCGACGAAGACGTGCACGCGTTCGTCGAACGGGAACTCGTCGCGCGCGCCGGCGATGCCGGCCGCCGGCTGCATACGGGCCGATCGCGCAACGAGCAGGTTGCGGTGGACCTGCGCCTGTACATGAAGCGGCGCGTGCCGGAGATCCAGCGCACGATCGCGGACGCCGTGGCGGCGCTCGTTGCGCTCGCGGAGCGGGCGGGCGACGCGTTGATGCCGTCGTACACGCATCTCCGCCGCGCGCAGCCGGTGCTCGTGGCGCATTTCCTCTTATCGCACTGCGCGGCGCTCCGCCGCGACATCGATCGTCTTGGCGCGGTGCTGGCCGAGATCGACGAGCTGCCGCTCGGTTCCGGCGCGATTGCCGGGACGAGCTACGCGATCGACGTCGACGCCCTGGCACGGTCGCTCGGATTCGGTCGCGTGGCGCGCAACAGCATCGACGCCAGCGGCAATCGCGATTTCGTAGCATCGTTTCTGCACGCGGCCGCGCTCGGAATGGTTCATCTGAGCCGGATCGCGGAGGACTTCATCCTGTTCACCTCAGAGGAATTCGGCTTCTTCGAGCTCGCCGACGCCGCCGCCACCGGCAGCAGCCTGATGCCGCAGAAAAAGAATCCGGATCCGCTGGAACTGGTACGCGGCAAGAGCGGGCGCGCGATCGGCCACCTCACCGGCTGGCTCGTGACGATGAAAGGGCTGGCCGCGGGATACAACAAGGATCTGCAGGAAGACAAGGAGGCACTCTTCGACGCCGAAGATACGTGGCTCGGATCCCTCCGCGCCGTCTCATCTGTCGTGGGAGGCTTGCGGCTGAACGTCTCAACGAGTGCGCGCGCCGCGGCGGGCCTGCTGCTCGCGACCGACGTCGCCGATTACCTCGTGGCCAAGGGGCTGCCCTTCCGCGACGCGCACGAAGTCGTCGGCGCGCTCGTCAGGCGGCTGGTCGCCGAGAAGCGGACATTCGATCAGTTGACGCTCGCCGAGTGGCGCGAGCATTCCCCGTTGTTCGACGCGGATGTGCGCACCGCGATCACGCCAGGTGCGTCGGTCGAGAAGAAACGAACGCCGCAGTCGACCAACCCGGCGTGCGTCGCCGCGGCGCTCTCAGAAACCCAGACATGGCTTAAGGCTCAGGGCTCAAGGCAGACCATCAGCCGTAAGCCATGAGTCATGAGCCATCGAGTCAGAACTTGAACGACACACCCAGGGACCCGCGCCAGAACTCGAAGTTGCTCAAGCCCAGACCGGTCGCGGTGTTGCTCGATCCGCGCAGGCCGCGGAAGTAGCGGACGTCGCCGCGCAGGCCCACGTTCTTCGAGAAGTAGCCCATCACGCCGCCGCCGACGTCGAGGCCAAGATCGTTTTTGGTCGTGACGTCGAAGAGCTGCGCCGCATCCTGCACATTCGAGCGCATGAGGCCAAGCCCGCCAACGACGTACGGTCGAATCTGATTGTGCCGTCCGTGGAGCGGCGCGCCCACGATGAGGTTGGCGGTCAGGGTCGTGACGTTGCTCTTGCTGGTGAACTGGTAACCCGATGAAGGTGTGGCGAAGAAATTCGGCGAGTATCCGAAGTCGACTTCCATTCCGAGGACGCCGCCGCCCATTCCCGCGAGCGAGGCGCCGAAGTCAGCTTTATGCTGAAACTTTTGCGAGAATGTGGCTCCGCCGCCGTTGACGTCGGCTGAGCCGCCGAAGTTCACCCCTAGAAACGGGGTAAATACCCAATCGGCCGATGCGTTTCTGGGAGTCGCGGCCGCCACACAGGCGGCGAGCGCTGTCGCGGTCAACCACGTTCTTACAGACATCAGAGCAACTCCTTTATGAAACAGGGTTTGCTCTGATCGGGCTGCAAGCGATATGCCCTGTGGCGCTACTGCTGAGCCGCGGAGTTCAGCAGTTCCCAGGCACGCGCGACGTGACGTTCGGTGGTGTTGATGTTGCCGATGGCCAGGCGCAGCACGTAGCGTCCGTCCAGCTTCGTGTGAGAAAGAAACACATCTCCAGATGCGTTCACGCAGTCGAGGATGCGCGCGTGCTCGGCGTCGCCCGCGGCGGGCGCGCGCAGCCGGAAGCAGACGACGCTGAACGGCACGGGTGCCACGCGCTCATACCGATCGCTCGCGTCGACCCACGCGGCGAACGTGCGCGCGAGCCGCATGTGTTCGGCGAGATGACTGCGAAGACCTTCGGCGCCGAAGTGCCGCAGAACCATCCACAACTTCAGCGCGCGGAAGCGGCGTCCGAGCTGGATGCCGGTGTCCATCAGGTTCTTGACGCCGGCTTCGCCTTCGCTTGTTTTCAGGTACTCGGGCGTCAGCGAGAAGGCCTGCCGCAGCACGTCCATCCTTCGACAATAGAGCACGCTGAGATCGAACGGCGTGAACAGCCATTTGTGGGGATTGACGACGAGCGAATCGGCGCGCCCGGCGCCCTGGAGGATCCATTCGTAGCCGGGAACCATCGCGGCCACGCCGGCGTACGCGGCGTCGACGTGCAGCCAGATCCGCTCGCGTGCGCAGATCTCGGCGACGGCCTCCACGGGATCCACGCTCGTGCTCGACGTGCTGCCGACCGTCGCGACAGCCGCGATCGGCAGAAGGCCGGCCGCGCGATCTTCGGCGATCGCGGCACCGAGCAGATCGGCGCGCATGCGAAACTGCACGTCGGCGGGCACGCGCCTGAGCGCATCCTGCCCGAGCCCGAGGAGGATCACGGCCTTGTCGACGGATGAGTGCGCGTGCTCACTGCAATAGACGCGGACGCCCGAAAGATCCTGGCGTCCCGCGAGACCGGCCGTCCGCACGCCGGGCACGGCCGCCTCGCGCGCGGCGGCCAGCGCGTGCAGCGTCGAGATCGACGCGGTGTCGTAGATGACGCCCTCGAACGCCTCGGGTAGCCCGATCAACCGCCGCAGCCAGCCGAGCGCGACCTCCTCCAGCTCGGTCGCGGCGGGCGAGGTGCGCCACAGCATCGCCTGCTGGTTCAGCGCCGCCGAGAGGAACTCGGCGAGCACGCCGGGCGCGCTGGTGCTGATCGCGAAGTACGCGAAGAAGCCCGGATGATTCCAATGAGTGAGGCCGGGAACGATGACGCGCTCGAAGTCGGCGAAGATCGCGTCGAAGCTCTCGCCGCGTTCGGGCGCGCTCGCGGGCAGCGCGTCTCGAATCTGACCCGGCGTGACACGGGAAAGGACCGGATAGCGCTCGGGTGTTTCGAGGTAATCCGCGATCCAGTCCGCGAGGCGATGCGCCTGCCGGCGGAAATCGTCCGGACTACTGATCTCGCCGCTCCACCGTGATGGTCGCCGGCGCCGAGAGCCTGGCGTTCAGCAGCGAACCTGGCCTGAGGGCAACGACGCTGCGGTCGCCGGACATGACGGCGGCGGTACCGGCCGCGCCGCCGGTCGCGCCGCCGATGGCCGCACCCTTGCCGCCGCCGAGGATCGCACCGAGGATCGCGCCGCCGATCGCGGCGCCGCCAATCTTCTTGGCGCTGTCGTTCGCCGGCGATTCGCCGGTTCGATCGATCGGATCCGTATGCAGTGCGACTTCGCTGCCGTCCGCGAGAATCAGGGTGTGAAAGCGGATGGCGAGCCGCGCCGGCTGCTTCACCTTGCCGCCTTTCTCGACGGCTGTTACCGATCCCACGACCCGCGACGTTGCCGGAATCGCCACGCGGCCTTCCGCCATGACGTCGCGCGTGACGCGCGCCTCCACACGATCCTCGACGCGCGCGCCCTCGGAGGAGAGCGGCGTTTCCAGCTGCAGGCCGATGATGGAACCGGCCGGCAGGATCACGTCTTCAAACTGCGGCTGCCTGGGTTCGGGCTGCGGATCCAAGGGCTTGATCGGATCTGACGCGGGTGCCGGGAGCGGCTGCGGCGCCGCTTGCGGTTCCGTCGGCGTCTGTGCGCCGGATCCGGGGAGCGGAACCGTGCGAGCCGGTGGCGCCTGGGCGCGCGCGGTGTGCGACGCCACGGACACGTCCTGCTTCGGAGCCGCGGGCTCAGCGCGGTGGACAGGCGCGGGGGCTGGGTCGGTCTCCGCCTTCGCCGGCGCGTTCGCGGCTGGATCCGGCTTGCTGCCTGTCACCGGCGCTTCTGTCTCGGCGACAGGCTGCGCAGCCGCCTGGGCAGTGCCGCTCGGTGTTGCCGCCAGGGCCGCCGCGGGGCGCGCCGCGCTCAGGTCAGCCGCGTTGTGCCGGGTCGCCAGATAGGCGCCCCCGGCGGCCGCCGTCACGCAGCCGAGGACGAGCAGGAGAAACGCCAGCGGTTTGGAAAACATCGAAAACTCCTCGTATCTTCTCCAGCCGAGCAAGGCGCGTACCCCTGGAACCTGCCGTTATTTCAACGGGTTCCGGGCACCCGCGCCATTCGTCGGGGACAGTCCTGTCCTCGTCACAGGACCCTTTCGGGTCCGGGCGCGTGGTGAATACCGCTCGGGGAAAGCCTAACCCGGCGGCACTTTCGTTGCACTAACATTGATGGCCCGAGGTCCCCGACGATGATCAACCGCTCTCTGATTACGTGTTTCGCCGTACTGACGCTCGCAGCGGGCCGCGCCGAGGCGGTCACGATTCACGACGTCATCGAGCTGTCCAAGGCCGGCCTGAGCGATCAGGTGCTGGTCGCGCTCATCGAAGTCGATCGTTCCGTGTTCAGCATCGACGCCGCCACGCTGAAACAGTTGAAGAACGGCGGCGTGAGCGACGCCGTGATCATCGCGATGATTCGCAGCGGACGGACGCCGCCCGCCGTCGAACCCGTGCCGCCACCACCGCAGACCGCGGTCACCGAGCCCGAGCCGATGGCCAGCGAACCGCCGATCGATGTGATGGACACACGCGACATGCCGCCCCCGCCGGTGGCGTATCCTGTGCCGGTGGCCGTGCCCGTCTTCGTCCCCGTGCCGGCGCAGCGGTTTACGCGACAGAACAGAATCCCAACCACAATCGAGACGGATATCGGAGTGGTGAAGGCCCGCGTGCCGCTGCCGCCGAATTGCGTTAAGGCGGAGCCCGTCTACTGGGGGTTCGGCGGCAAACTTCGTCCCGGGTCCTGGGAGCCGCCAACAACAGTGGTGTGCCGGTGATTTGGTGATTTCGTGATTCTGTAACTTGGTGATTGAACGTTTCAACGCGTGCGCGGTAGCGCACGCAAGCGGAATTGCCAAATTACAAAATTCCCAAATTTCCAAATTCTCACGCGCTCCTCTTCACCTCGTCGCGCACTTTCTTCGCTACGATGATCGCGGCGGGCGCAAGCGCGGCCGCGCCGATGATCAGATCGCTCGGCTTCGGCGCCGCGTGTTCCGGCGCGGGCGCACGATCGATGTCGCAGTTCACATCATCCGGGATCGGCTTGATCGGGATCTCGCCACGGGCGCGCTTGTCTTCGTAAAGCCGTTCCGCGCGCGGGCCGACGACTTTCTTCTCGCCGGGCACGCGCTCCCCCGGATCTTTCCCAAGCGGCGACGCATGTTCGATCTCCGCGTTCAGCTCCGCGCCGAGCAGCAGCGCGAGGCCGGAGCAATAGAACCAGAGCATCAGGACCATGATGCCGCCGATCGCGCCGTATGCCGCGTTCGCGTTCGGCACCATCTGGTAATAGATCTTCAACGCGAGCGAGATCACGAGCCACAGCAGTGTGGCGAGGACGGATCCAGGTGTTATCCACACCCAATCCTGCTCGACGTCCGGCGCGAAGTAATAGACGAGACCAATCCCCGTCGCCACGAGCGCGAACACGAGCGGCCACTGCAGCACCAGCCACGCCCACTTGAACACCGGCCCGAGACCCAGGGCACTCGTCAGCCGCGTCGCGAGCGTCGGTCCCGCGATGATCAGGAACATCGACGCGATGATGAACACCGCGATGCCGGCGGTGAGCACGATGGCGGTCGCCCGCGTTTTCCACAACGGCCGCGATTCGGTGACGTCGTACGCGGCGTTCAGCGTGGTGATGATCGAGACCATGGCGCCCGAGCTCGACCACACCGCGACCAGGAACGCGAACGTCAGGACGCCCCCGCTGTTCTGCTTGCCCAGCGAATCCATCACCTGCTGAATGATCTGGACGACGGCCTGCGGAGCGAAGCGCGACAGCAGCTCGACAGTGCCCGTGGTGAACGATTGCAGCGGGAAGAAGCTCGCGAGCGCGAACGCGGCGAGCAACGCCGGAAACAGGGCGAAGAAGAAGTAATACGCCTGCTGGGCGGCCAGGTCGAAGACGTTGTCCGCAAGGGCCTCCTTGCCGGAGCGCTTCAGCAGGTCGGACCAGCCCAGGGGCACCCGCAGATAGGCCAGCATCCCCCGCATCTGTAGCAAATTTGCCGCCATGCCCGAACGGACTCAACGGGTTAGCGGCGTTTCGACTTTGCAATGTAAAGTTAATTTGCGTTACACTGTCGTCTCGTATCCTGATGGCAGCCTCTCCCGTCGAGATCACGCTCGAACTGACACCGCAGGCCCGCTTCGATGTCATCGACGTTCGCGAGCGGCTGCGGACGGCGCATGGCGACGTGCTCGACGTTTACCCGCGGCACCTCTATCACTCCTTTCATACGACCGCCGGCTATCTGGAGCAGAGTCTCGCGACCCGGCTGACGCGCGAGACCGACACCGTCGCGCCGTACGTGGAGGTGTTCCGGGCGATGTTTCCGGAGGGTGCCGGTTACGAGCACGATCGCCTCGATCGCCGCAAGGATCTGACGTCCGAGGAGCGCCGCATCGAGCCGCGCAACGCGGATTCGCATCTCGCCTTCATGGCCGCCGGTTTGAGCACGTGCGTCAGCTACGTGAACCGCCCCCAGGAACCGGTCTGCTTCGTGGATCTCGACGGCATCACCGACGGCAGGCCGCGCCGCCGCCTGACCAGCATCGTCGGCTTCACGCGCGAGCGTGAGATCGCGCGCGTGCGCATCGGCGTGCCGGTCTCCGATCATCCCGTCGATTCCGTGAATCTGAAGGATCCGAAACTCGGCATCTACGATCAGCTCGTCAGCCTGGTAACGCAGCACGGCGTGACGAGCGGCCGCGTGCGGCTGGAGCTGGCGGGCGGCGAGCGGCAGGCGGGCCTCACCGTCAACGAGTACGAGACGCTTCTGATGCGGCACGATCTGGCCGAGGTGCTGCGCAATCCGTTCCGCTTCGCGGCGGAAAGAGGGCGGCACATGCTCGCCCATCCGCGTGCGATTCCGGCGAAGGCGCGCGACTATGCGAAGTACGACATGGTACGTACGTTGAACCGCGTGCTCGATGTCACGGGCCTGCGCGCGTCGATGCTCGAACGGCTCTTCGCGCGCGCGATTGCCGTCCCGGCGGGACGATTCCTCCGGATGAAGCGATCGGTGAACCTGCGCGTCCGCGAGACGGACGGGCACGGCGTCATCGCCGACGGCCGCTACCAGAGTCCGATTCTCGTCCAGTGGCACCGCGCCGACCGCCAGGTCCGCGAACTGGAAGCGACGCTCACGTCCTTCGAATAACGGCCGCGGACAAGACAGAAGCCAATCAGCCACGACAACACGGAAGACACGGATATGTCTGTCTTGTTGATTCACAGGTCAGTGTGGTCCGTGTATTCCGTGGCTAAGAAGATCGGTGCATTCCGTGGCTAAATAGATCGTGCAGTCCGTGGCTATTGTCGGCGCTGGCATCATCGGATGCGCAATCGCGCGTGAGCTGGCGGTGCGCGGCGTGGCTTGTTCGGTGTTCGACGATCGCCCGCCCGGCGGCGGCGCGACCCGCGCATCGGCAGGGATGCTGGCGCCCTACGTGGAAGCGCACGAGCGCGGACCGCTGCTCGACCTCTGCGTGCGCAGCCTGGATCTCTACGACTCCTGGATCGCAGACGTCCGGCGCGAGTCCGCCGTAGACGTTGAGTACCGGCGGATCGGCACACTCGAAGTCGCCCTCGACGAAGCACAGGCCTCGAATCTCCGACGCTCGGCGCACGCGAACACGCACGTGAGACGGATGTGGATGGACGCCGCCGCCGCGCGCCGCGCGCACCCGGCGCTCGGCTCGACCGCCGGCGCGTTGCTCACCGACGTCCATGGCTACGTCGCCGCCCCACAACTCGCCACCGCACTTGCGACAGCCGCCGAACGCCTCGGCGCGACCTTCCGCCGCGTGGCCGTACAG
>Ga0137379_10005941_pt1 | contig 11533 bp, 9 predicted proteins | sample SagtaG_18_FD_104812 | JGI IMG/M metagenome (GOLD analysis project Ga0137379, IMG submission 104812) | Vadose zone soil microbial communities from Sagehorn Ranch, Mendocino, California, USA - Sage2_L_80_16 metaG | ecosystem: Environmental > Terrestrial > Soil > Vadose zone | place: USA...
CAAGAATGATTCACATCAACCGCGCCACTGGCCAGGCCAGAGCCGAGGACAACGTCAAAACTACGTACAGCGATCTCAGCGAGCAACCGAACGGCGCCTTGCTGGCTTCTTCTTCTCCGATTCACGTAACCGCACGCAGCATGATTGCCTACAACGCTACCGGCCTTGCGCTCTACGCCGGTGATGCTCGCCTGTGGCAGGACGCCAACATCATCGAGGCCCCATCCATTCTGTTTGATCGGGAACACCGCTCGGTGACAGCCGAAGGCACCCTGACGCAGCCAGTCTCCACCCTCCTGATCCAGGCAAGTAACTCTCCCAGCGAAAAAAATTCGGGCGAGCCTGAAAAAACCCCGCCGGATAAGCAGAAATCGGAGAAATACAGTCCCGTGGCTGTCACTGCCGCCAGGCTCAGGTACAGCGACGCAGAACGCAAAGCTCACTATGAAGGTCGTGTACTGGCCAAAGGATCCGGCTTTACGGCTGCCGGCAAAAGCATGGACGTTTATCTTCTGCCGCGAAGTCAAACATCTAAGAATCAATTACTTGCCGGTCCCGGACAACTCGATCGGATTGTCGGTCAAGGGGACGTCGTCGTGCAGCAGCCGGGCCGTCGCGCCGTGGGCCAGCAGCTCGTCTATACCGCAGCCGATGACAAATTTGTGCTCAGTGGCGGATCCCCGAGCATTTTTGATGCCGAACGGGGCAAAACTACCGGCGTTTCGTTGACTTTCTTCAGACGCGATGATAGGGTGCTGGTTGACGGGGAAGCGAGTTCTCCTGTAGTCACCCAAACGCGAGTGGCACGATAAATGCGTATCCTGGCCACTGATGAGATTGGCAAGTCCTACCGTGGCCGACGCGTCGTAAACGGAGTCAGCCTGCGGGTAGAGCAAGGCGAAGTTGTTGGTTTGCTTGGACCTAACGGCGCGGGCAAGACGACAACTTTCTACGCCATCGTTGGCCTAGTTCCCCCCGATACTGGCCGGGTTTTGTACGACGGCCAGGACATCACCGACGTTCCCATGTATCTGAGGGCGCGTCAGTATGGCATCAGCTATCTCCCCCAAGAAGCCTCAGTCTTTCGCAAGTTAACCGTCGAAGAAAATATTTTGGCGGTGCTCGAGGCGCAGCCAATTTCCTGGCACGAACGTCGGGAAAAGATGGAGACGCTGATCGACCAGTTGGGTTTGGAATACATTCGCCAGAACCGTGGTTTTGCTTTGTCCGGAGGCGAGCGGCGGCGCGTTGAAATTGCGCGCTGCCTGTGCATCAATCCCACATTTATCTTGCTGGACGAACCGTTTTCCGGCATTGATCCTATCGCCGTTCTCGACCTGCAAAAGATCATCAGCGGGTTGCGGACGAGCGGAATTGGAGTGTTGGTTACCGACCATAACGTGCGGGAGACACTCTCGGTCACCGACCGGGCATACATTATTGACGATGGCAGAATCTTCCGCCACGGTCCGCCAGCTCAGTTAGCGAATGACCCGGAAGTCCGCCGCGTCTACCTCGGCGAGAGTTTCTCGCTGGTGTAATGCCTCAAAGTACGAGAAGGACCGCCTTCATGATACTTAGTGTCTTTCGTGGTTAGAGATTCAGGGAAGCAAACAAGCGACCATGGTCCTGCTGCAGCACAAACTGAGCGTCAAGCTGTCGCAACGGCAGATCCTGACTCCGGGCCTCGTGCAAATGGTCTCTGTCCTCGCGCTCAACAAGCTTGAGCTCAAGGACATGATCACCGCGGAGATGGTGGAAAACCCGGTTCTTGAGGAGCTCGAGGAATCCGTTCCTCTGCTCGATGAAGTAGGCCGTAAGGAGGAAGATCGGGAGCGCGCCGCTGCCGCCAGCAACGAAGAAAATCCTGCCACTGCGGCAGAAAAAAAAGATCCGTTTGAGGAAATCGATTTCGGCTCGTTCTTTCAAGACTATCTCGACCCAGGGTACCGCACGCACGGGGAGATGGAGGAAATCGAGCGCCCGTCTTTCGAGAATTTTCTCTCCAAGCCGACAAATCTGAGTGACCACCTTGCCTGGCAACTGGGTGCGCTAAGCCTGCCACGAGAAGTACGCGAAGCGGCTGAGCTGATTATCGGCAACCTCAACGAAGATGGCTACCTGATCGCCAGCGATGATGAGCTACTCGGCGTCGCTCCGCCCGCTCCGCCCGAAGCCGATGCCCTGACGGCCCAGAGTGTCGTCAGCGAAGCGCAGGCCCTGGGTTTGGCCGAGCTCAAGTCCGATGGCGAAGCTGCCGGCTCAACCATGACGTCGGGGGACGGCTCAGCGCCGGCATTGAGCACTCTGGAGACTGAAGCATCCGAGGTTCTCGGCGCGAACGGAGATTCGGTTACAAGCGAAATGACAGGGCTCGCCGAAACCATGCAAAGTGCGCCATGGGAAACGGCAAAGGCGCACACCTATGAACCCTCAGCACTTCTCGAGGCAAGCCCCCCGTCGTCCGGCATGGCAGCAGCTCCTGCTCCGGCGGCGGCGTCCGCGACCCCAGCTCCATCTTCCAAGCGTCCGGTTTACCAGCCCAAGTTCACGCCCTCCGACCTCGCGGCTGCTCTTGACGTTGTTCGGCAGTTGGATCCCCCCGGCGTAGGCTGCCGCGATCTGCGCGAATGCCTGCTCTCCCAGCTGCGTTACCACCAGCACCAGCTTGCCCTGCACAAAAACAGCGAGAAAAACGGAAACGGGACGGCGCAGGTTCTCGAAGACGCCGTTGCCATCGTCGATCAGCACCTGCGAGCTTTGCAGAACAAACAGCACAAAGAAATCGCCAAGACGATTAGCCGTCCGGTCGAAGCCGTTCAGCAAGCGCTGGACTACATTCGTACGCTCGATCCCCGGCCCGGCCTGCGCTACAACAAGGTTCAGGCCCGGCTCATCGAGCCTGACGTTGCATTCGTCAAGCACGGCGACGAATGGCTGGTGCTGATGAACGACGAAGATCTCCCGCAACTGCGCCTTAATCCGGCCTACAAGCGCCTGATCACGCGCGAGGGCAACGACAAAAATACTCGGGACTACGTCAAAGAGCGCTACAAAAGCGCCATCCAGCTCATCAAGAACATCGAACAGCGAAAACAGACCATCACTAAAGTCTGCTACTCCATCGTCATGCGCCAGGGGGATTTCCTGGAACAGGGAATCGATTATCTGAAGCCCATGATGATCAAAGAAGTGGCCGAAGAGATCGGTGTGCATCCTTCCACGGTCAGCCGGGCGGTTGCCAACAAATACGTCCACACCCCGCAAGGCGTGTTCGAACTACGGTATTTCTTCAGCGAGAGCGTTCAGGGACCGGAAGGCGGAAACACTTCCTTGCTCATCCTCAAACGGCGAGTCAAAAAACTTATCGACGAAGAGGACACTTCGCGGCCCCTTACCGACGAGCAGATTACGCGCATCCTGCAATCCCAGGGAATTCAGGTTACGCGCCGCACGGTTGCCAAATATCGGGAAGACATGCGCATCCCGAGCACGCATCAGAGGCGGGTAAGAAAATGAAGGGTTGTCATCCTGAGGCCGCCGCTTTTGCGGGAGAAGGAGCAGGGCGAGCCGCGCGAAGGGTCGCGTTCTTGGGGAGCCAATGGTCGCGCGTTTGGCTGGCTTTCCTTAAAATGCACGGCCCGATTTGCTTGGCTACGAATTGAGGAGGGGCGCTCATGAACGTGGAATACACCGGCAGGCACTACGAAGTTACCCCCGCCATCCGCAAAGAAGTAGAAACTGGCCTCACGAAAATCCGCAGAATTCTGGGCGACAAGTTTGAAACCAAAGTGATCCTCGCAGTCGAGAAGCACCGCCACAAAGCGGAAATCACCATCAGTCCGCGAAACGGCCCGCTGGTCGGCCTCGCGCAGGCCGGAGACATGCAAGCTGCCGTCAACCAGGCGCTCGACCATCTGGAGACTCAGGCGGTGAAATACAAAACCCGCTGGGAAACCAGGAAGCGGTCCGCGCGCAAAACCAAAGAAGTTAAAAAGTGGAACGGCGACGCGAGCCAGCAGCAAGATCTTCAAACCAGCGTCGGCCTCACGCAGAAGACTTCCGTACCGGTGGTAGTGCACAGATTCCCCGCAGTAGCGACGACGACCGAGGTGCACTTGGTGCGATCCGACGAGGCCGTGGCCATGCGTCCCATGACCCTCGAGGAGGCCATCAAAGAAGCCCACTTCCGCGACCGCGACGTCTTCGTCTTCCGCGATCCCAAAGGAAAAGTGATGATCCTGCACCGCACCCGCGACGGCAAAATGGAGCTGATCGAAGCGCCGTAGCGCAGACTCGCGCTTGATCTTGGGTGGCGCAGCGCTTGCTCATCTACTCGCGACGGTGCCCCGTCCAAGCGGCTTGGGGGCGCGCGTGTGTGTGTACTCACCGCAGGCATTTCCCTCGTCACTCCCGCTTTCGAAGTTTGAACGGCGCACTCTGGGGAATCAGGATGGACGTTAATATGGGAACTGGAGGCCTTATCCCGCATGTTTACCTCGCAGCCGATTGGATTTGTGAGTAGTCCGTACAAGGATGCAAGCGAAGTTCCCAAGGGTCTTGGCGCTAAACACGAGGCGGATGGTGTGCTCAAGATCCTGCCCGAGTTTGAGGCCGGGCTCACTGACATCGAGGGCTTCTCGCATCTCGTCGTCATCTGGGAATTCGATCGCTCCCATGGCTTCGACTTGCTAGGTAGACCGCCTTCTGACCATCGGTCGCATGGCGTGTTTGCCACCCGATCTCCGCGACGTCCGAACCCGATTGGCCTGAGCACCGTCGAACTGCGTCGCCGCGAAGGTATCGAGCTGCATGTTCGCGGCATCGATATGCTGGATGGGACACCTATTCTCGATATCAAACCCTACCTGTCCAGCATCCCGTCGGAAAGGCTACGCCGTGGTTGGCTGGCCGAAGCGGAGGCGCGACAGAAGGGATGACCTTGCCGAGGGCTGCTGTACTGCGGCGGGCTGGCCCATCTTTAGTTCCCTTCTTCCGACCCTATCTCAACTAAGCTTGACCCGCCTTCCGCACATTTTTGGGAAAGGTGGGAATGCCTAACGCCGGCTGCGTTCTCCACCGCCTCATGTGGTATCTCAGCTTGCCTCACGACTTGAAATGGCTGATGATCGCCGAGGCGAAAGCGGTGCACACCGCCTCAACACATACGGTTTGCGAAACCCGCGCCCAGCGCTGGATTCAGAGGCACAAGGGGGGTGGGTACACAAAAGTTAGGTGGCAACAAGCAAATCTGTCCCGCAACGGAACTCTCGCGGGAAAACTTTATTTTGGGCAGAAATCCACAGGTTGAGGCGCTTAGCGGGCGTGACCCTGGCCGCAAGCTGAAGGGAATCTCGCGCGGAGTACCTCGGCGCCATCCTCTCAGCGCCGACAGCGCCGAGTGATACGTTTTAATAGGAGCATTCTACGTGCTAGAATTCGCCGCCGGGGGAATGCCGCCATGACGACGCCTACGCGCTCCACCATGCGTTTGATCCTGCTCTTGGCTGTTCTGTTAAAGATGGTGACTGGGTCGCATCAGGCCAGAGCGCAAACCGCCGCGCCGCAGGCGAAGCTCTCGGTCCATTGGGAAGAACTCACCGCCGCCGATTTTCGCGAAGGCATTCGCCGATCACAAGCTACGTGCTTGCTGCCATTCGGCATCCTTGAAAAGCATGGCCCGCATCTGCCGCTCGGAACCGATCTGCTGGACGTGCGCTACTCCGCGCTGCACGGTGCCGAGCAGGAATACGCAGTTGTTTTCCCTGAATATTATTTCGGACAGATTGCCGAAGCCAAGCACGAGCCCGGAACCGTCGCCTACAGCCGCGAAATGCAACTAGCGCTTCTGCAAGAGACTACGGATGAAATGGCGCGCAACGGCTGCAAGAAAGTCATCATCGTGAATGGCCACGGAGGCAATGACAGCTTGCTGCCATTCTTTGCTCAAACGCAGCTCGATAAGCCGCATGACTATGTCGTGTACATTTTCGACGAACGCACGCCTTCATCCGGTGGACCAGCGAAGAAGACCAAGATCGACATGCACGCCGGCGAAAGCGAAACCTCAAACATGATGATTTCGCGTCCCGATACTGTTCACCTCGATCGTGCCGCGAACGAGTCCGGCGCCGACCAGCACCGCCAGGACCTTCCCGAAGGTCTCTACACCGGAATCTGGTGGTACGCGCGTTTTCCCAACCATTATTCCGGCGAAGGCTCCGCCGCGACGAAAGAGTTGGGCGAATATCAAATGAAATGGTGGATTGATTCGGTGGTCAAAGCCATTCGCGCCGTGAAGGCCGATGACGCCAGCCTGAAACTGCAGAACGAATTCTACGAGAAGAGCAAGCACCCATTAGACACCCAGCCGTGAAGAATATGGCGTAAGGATAGGCCACAGCGACGAAGCATTCATGGGGACCTAGCTTGCTACCTCTCTGGCTCAAGCAGCAGGTTTACGCGTACTTGCCGATCAGCACGCCGGCCAGAAACACCAGTGCTCCACCCAGTCCTACCTGCATCGCGGCCGAAAACCACGGTGTATCCATATAACGCCGACGAATCCACGTGATCACGCCCAGCTCCGCCACCACGACGGCACCAGCAGCCCACAGAGCCACACGGAAATCGCGAAGCAAAAACGGCAGAGTATGACCAATGCCGCCCAGCCCCGTCATCGCCCCACAAATCACGCCACGCACCCACGGATGTCCGCGCCCGGTCAGACTGCCGTCATCAGAAAGTGCTTCGGCAAATCCCATGCTAATGCCCGCGCCTGCGGAAGCCGCAAGGCCCACCAGAAAGGCGTCCCAACTGTTCTTTGTGGCGAACGCTGCCGCGAACACAGGAGCGAGCGTCGAGACCGAGCCATCCATCAATCCTGCGAGTCCCGGTTGTACGATCTGCAATACGAACAAACGCCGCTGAGCTTTTTCCTCCTCTTCTTTAACGTTGGCTGGAAGTTTTTGCTCGTCCAGTTCCTGCGCTCGGTTTTCGTGTTCGCGTTCTTCGTTCGCCAGGTCGTCAAGAAGCTGGCGGATGCTCGCGTCCTGTGTGCGAGCCGCCGCCTTCTCGTAGAAGAGGCGGGTTTCGACTTCGAGCGTGCTGGCCTCTTTGCGCACGGCATCGATGCGCATCGGTCGAATCAGCCACAACGCCGGTCGCTCCACAAAACCGCGAACGTCATGACGGCGGACCAGCGGAATGTGTTCGCCGAACTTCTGCCGGTACAGTTCGATCAGCCGCCGCCGATGGCCTGATTCCTCCTCGCGCATGCCTTCAAACATGGCTGCCGAAGCGGGATAGTCCTGCCGCAATCCTTCAGCAAAATCCGCGTACACACGCTCGTCTTCTTCCTCGAGTGAAATGGCCAGAGCGAGCACTTCCCGTTCAGTGAGTTCCTCAAATTTCTTCATCGCGCCATAGCTTACCTGCCCAACCAGCTCTGACACAAATGCGTGAGCAGACCACGAGCTGCAAACCGCGTATCCCCGTGCGCACGCCTCGGGGAAGCTTTCAATGCTACTATCGTCGAAATGGTACCGCGCAGGAATCTCGGCCGTCTGAAGAGCCACCGTGGGAAGTGCAAGGGCCTGGTGTCCACGAGCGGAAACAAACGAGAGCCAGCGCCCCGTCCGCATCGCCAGCGGCAACAGTCCGCCGAACTGGTCATCATTACAGGCATGAGCGGGTCGGGCAAGGCTTCTGTGCTCAAAGCCTTTGAGGACCTCGGCTACTACTGCGTCGACAATCTTCCAGTGGAGCTTATCCCGCGTTTCGCGGAACTGGCCGTGCAATCGGCTGAGATTCGGCGCACGGCACTTGTGGTGGACGTACGCGAGGGTTCCCAGCTGGAACAGCTTCCAGGAATCCTCAAATCGGTCCGGCGGATGATCCCGACGAAGGTGGTGTATCTGGAAGCCTCCGACGCCATACTTGTCCGCCGCTTCAGCGAAACTCGCCGTCCCCATCCGCTGGGTACCGATGCTCCCGTGAAGTCTGCGCTCCGAGCCGAACGCCGTCATCTCGGCGACATCCGTTCTTTGGCCGACTTCGTGATCGACACTTCTAAATTTAACGTCCACGAACTGCGCGCACACATCACCGAGCGTTTCCGGGAGAAATCCTCAGAGAAGGGTATTCTGGTTTCGAGCGTAAGCTTCGGCTTTCGCCACGGTGTCCCCGAGGATGCAGACCTGGTCTTCGACGTCCGCTTCCTGCCCAATCCACATTTTGTGCCCGAGTTCCGCCCGCTCACCGGGCGGCATCCGCGCGTGGCCAAATACATTCGCTCGTTTCCGCAGAGCAAAGAATTCATACAGCGCATCTCCGAACTGCTGGTTTACCTGCTGCCCCACTACATCAACGAAGGCAAGAGCTATCTGACGATTGGCTTCGGCTGCACCGGTGGTCAGCATCGCTCGGTAATGATTGCGGAAGAGGTAGGCAAGCACCTCCGGCAGGCGGGATACCGCGTCAAGGTCGTGCACCGCGACAGTCCGAACTAACTAACTCCTGTACGTGATTGGACGGAGATGGATTGGTCGGACACTGCGGGAAACTCAAAGGCCATACTCACCGGCTGAAACTCAAGTAAAATGGTGCATTGCACGCCATGCCTACGCTACCGGCGCCAAGCGTTTGCGGCCTGCCCCTCGCGGGAGCCCCATGCGCCAGCTAACCCGTCTGCTGCGCTACGCGCTCCCCTACTGGTGGCAAATTGTTTCCTCTGTGCTGTTGATGGCCTTTGTGGGCCTGTTCGACGCCTTCCGTCTATTGCTGATCGGGCCGGTCATGGATCGCGTTCTAAATCCTTCCACCGGATCCAAGAACATTCAGCTCTTCACCATTCCTGGTTCGCAAAAAGCCATTCTGCTCCAACGATTTGTGCCATCCCATTTCACGAATGCGTGGACGATCGTGGCTTTTGCCCTGGTAGCGTCGGTAGTACTGAAGGGCATTTTTGATTATGCGGGGACCTATCTGGTGAATCATGCTGGTTTCGGCATGATCACTGACTTGCGCGATGACCTTTACAACACGATCATGCGACGCAGTGCCGCATTTTTTCAGAAGCACACGACTGGGACGCTGCTCTCGACCATCGTCAACGATATTGAGCGCGTGCAGTATGCAATGTCCACGGTGCTTGCCGAATTCCTGCAGCAGTTCTTTACGTTTCTGTTTACTGCTGGGGTGGTTATCGTGATAGGACGCAAGCTGGCATGGATTCTGTTGCTGTTCGTTCCGGTGATCGTTTATTCCTCGAGAAAAATTGGCCATCGCGTGCGCCACACAACCCGGCGCGGACAAGACAAACTGGCCGAGATTCAGAACATTCTGCACGAAACCATTACCGGCAACCGCATGGTAAAAGCCTTCAGCAGCGAAGACTGGGAGATCAACCGTTTTCGTCAAGCCGCGCGGCGGCTTTTCCGGGCCAACTTGCGCTCCGTGGCGGCGACAGCAATCTCGTCTCCGCTGATGGATATATTCGGCGCCATCGCCATCGCTCTTCTTTTGCTGGTAGGCCGCAATCAAATCGCCCACAGCGTGCTTACGCCGGGCGCTTTTGTGGCGTTCATCGCCGCGGTATTCAGCCTATACAACCCCGTCCGCAAGTTTGCGCTCTTCAACAATAATTTCCAGCAGGCGCTGGGTGCTTCCTCGGAGATCTTCAAGTTCATGGATCTCGAAGACGAGGTGCGGGAAAAGCCGCGCGCAAAAACCTTGCCAAAGTTTTCTGAGGCTGTCCGGTTCGACCACGTTTCGTTTACTTACGCATGCGACGGCGACGATGCCCGGGAAGTTCTGCACGACATTAATTTGGTGATCCGTCGCGGCGAGGTGCTCGCCGTCGTGGGCTCGAGCGGAGCGGGAAAGAGCACGCTTGTGCACCTCATCCCACGTTTCTTCGACGTTACCGAGGGCCGCCTGCTGATCGACGGCAACGACGTGCGCGACCTAACCCTGGCGTCGTTGCGCTCACAAATTGGTATTGTCACCCAGGACACCGTGCTCTTCAACGACACGGTTCGCAACAACATCGCCTACGGTCAACCTCAGATTCCGCTGAAGGAGGTTGAAGCCGCTGCTCACGCTGCTCTGGCTCAGGATTTCATCTGTACGCTTCCGGCGGGTTACGATACGGTGATCGGTGAGAGAGGGGTTCGGCTATCGGGTGGAGAACGTCAGCGGATTGCTATCGCGCGGGCGCTGTTGAAGAATGCGCCCATTCTAATTCTTGACGAAGCTACATCCGCGCTCGACAGCGAATCGGAAGCGCTGGTGCAAACCGCGCTGCACAATCTGATGAGCGGCCGCACGGTCTTTGTGATCGCCCACCGGCTGTCAACCGTTCGCCGCGCAGACCGTATTGTGGTCATCGAAAACGGCGCGATCGCTGACGTCGGCGCGCACGAAGAGTTGATGACAAGGCTGGGCACGTACCGCCGCCTCTACGAGTTGCAGTTTGATCTCGCGGAATCGCCGCGAGCAGGAGTTGCTCAAGTTTGATGTGAGAGGAATGCGGGTTTCCGATACCGCCTGCAGGTAGAGGAATACGGTGGCCGCCGCTGATCGCCTCTACAATCGGAAATGTCGAAGTTGCCAGGGGGAAGATGGGAATTTGGCGGAATCGTAGACTAATGCCGATTCGCTCCATGACGGGTTTTGCCCAGGTCAAGGCCGAGATGCGCAGCCAGGCTGGTGGAAGAGCCTCACCGCAGTCCCCCAGTCTCGAACAGAGCAACGGCCGGCCCGGGTTCTCGCTCTCGCTGAAGTCCGTCAATCACCGTTTTCTCGACCTGCACTTCCGCCTGCCTTCGGGCACCGATTCCCTGGAGATGCAACTGCGCCGAGTGCTGAAGGAAAAAATGGCTCGCGGGCACATCGAGGTTTCGCTAAGCCTCGAGCGCGCTACTGGCGAACCCTTGGCTCTGAACCGCGACCTCGTGGGAGGGTACATCGCCGCTTTCCGAACGGCCGCGGCTGAATTTGGCCTCGCGGCAGACCCCGATCTCAACGCCATATTGCGCGTGCCCGGCGCGTTGGATTCCGTCGATGATTCTGCCCAGGGAGCACTAGAGGCTGCCGTTATGGCCAAAGTAGACGAGGCACTGGCGCGGCTCAATCAAATGCGGGAGGAGGAAGGCAGGAGCATTGAACGCGAACTGCGCGAGCGTATGGCCCACCTGGCAGAGGCAGCGAAGAGTATTCAGCAACACCGCCGTGCGGTACTACAAACCTACGTGGAACGTCTTCAGTCTCGAATGCTAGAGTTGCTCGGCACCAGCGCGGACAGAGATCGCGCGCTGCAGGAGGCTGCCCTGCTTGTAGATCGCAGTGACATTCAGGAAGAGATCGTTCGCCTGGAGACTCATGTCCAGCATTTTCTCGGCTTGCTTGATCAGGGTGGAGAAGTTGGCAAGAAGCTCGACTTCCTGTTGCAGGAAATGAACCGCGAAGCTAATACTCTGCTCTCGAAAACCTCTGGCCTTGCTGGCGAAGCGCTGAACATTACCGAAGCGGG
>Ga0137379_10005943_pt1 | contig 11532 bp, 11 predicted proteins | sample SagtaG_18_FD_104812 | JGI IMG/M metagenome (GOLD analysis project Ga0137379, IMG submission 104812) | Vadose zone soil microbial communities from Sagehorn Ranch, Mendocino, California, USA - Sage2_L_80_16 metaG | ecosystem: Environmental > Terrestrial > Soil > Vadose zone | place: USA...
CTCCAATTTTCCAGCCTGGAGCAGAATTCCTCAAACCGCTTTGAAAACGGTCAATCACTGAAATACAATGAAAAACACCGAGCGAGCGTAGTTCAGTGGTAGAACAGACGCTTCCCAAGCTTCGGACGTGGGCTCGATCTGCGTTCGTTGGCTCATCACAGCAGATGCTGTCCGAGCTGATCTATCGCGGTTTTTTCGCTCCGGTCAAGCCATTCTGGACCGTTTTGGACCCCATCGAGCATCTATCCCCCGGTGAATCAGCAGTTTAGCGAGCTGTAGACGTGGGTTCGATTCCCATCGCCCGCTCCATAACTCACGATGATCCAATTGGTCTTACACGGCTAAGCTACCTGAATCCAGCATAAAAATGGACCGTTTTGGACCCCAAATGGACCCCACTGGGTTCAATTGGACCCCAATCTTTTCTCGCTCACGCCTTGCTGTGTGAGCACGGTTCTACCTAGGGAAGAGAGATGGCTTCAATTAAGACTCGACTGCGAGTGTTGCGGGCGGAAAGGGAGTGGTCCCAGGCGAGGCTTGCCGCAGAAGTCGGGGTAACGCGCCAGACGATCAACTCCGTTGAGAAGCTCAGGTATAACCCGAATCTGCGACTGGCCTTCAAGATCGCGCGCGCTTTTAGCAAGCTCATCGAGGAAGTGTTTATCTACGAGCCTGAAAGAACAGTTCGACCACTTGACCGCATATCCTAGAAATGGGATAATTTCATGGCGAGACTGAAGAGAGTTCCTGGTGAAAAGCCACTATTCTGGGTAGGTTCCAGCAAGGACGATTTGCTGGCTTTCCCCGAGGCGGTCAAAGATGAGATTGGAACCGCTCTCAGCGTGGCGCAGTTCGGCGGAACGCATCCCGCGGCCAAACCTTGGAAGAGCCAGGGGTCGGGAGTTTTCGAGATCGTCGAAGACCATCGTGGGGACGCGTATCGTGCAGTTTATACGGTGAGATTTGAAGACGTTGTCTACGTCCTCCATGCATTCCAGAAGAAGTCGCCGAGCGGGATAAGGACATCCAAGAGAGATGTGGAACTAATAGCGCGACGACTCAACGAAGCCAGGGCGGATTTTGAGGTGCGGTATGGCAACGACGAAAAGTAAAATCGATGTAGTTCCAAGCTCCGGCAATGTATTTGCCGATCTCCGTTTAACCAACGCAGAAGAGAAGCAGACGAAAGTCCGACTCGCAGTCGCTATCAATCAGATCATTCAGAGTCGGAACTTCTCACAAGTCGCGGCAGCACGTCGTCTCAAGGTCAATCAACCGAAGGTTTCCGCCCTGTCCAATTACCAGCTAGACGGCTTCTCTGTAGAGCGACTAATGAATTTTCTCACGGCCCTGGACCGGGACGTCGATATCGTAATTCGACGGAAGCCGAAATCGCGCAAAATTGGTCGTATAGCGGTAACCGCTGCTTAGCGTTGAGTTCCCATTTCCACCGTTGCTGCGCAGCAACGTTATCTTTCTGTTTCTTTTTTGGGTTATAGCCGGATATATTCTCCACTGACCAAGAGGGCCTTCCCAGCGATGGCGCAACGCACAGACGACACAAAGAACAAGCCCAATAACGGCGCCAATCTTGGCTTCGAGCAGAAGCTATGGCAGGCTGCGGACAAATTGCGCGGCCACATGGACGCCGCCGAATACAAGCACGTTGTTTTGGGTCTCATATTTCTCAAGTACATCTCGGATGCCTTCCAAGAGAAATACCGGCAATTAACTCTCCTCAAGCAAACCGAACACGCTAACCCAGAAGACCGCGATGAGTACACCGCAGAGAATGTATTTTGGGTGCCAAAGGAAGCGCGCTGGGCCCATCTAAGAGACCACGCGAAGCAGCCCACAATTGGAAAGCTGATTGATGACGCAATGGACGCCATCGAGAAAGCCAACCCAATACTGAAGGGCGTCTTGCCCAAGGACTACAACCGTCCTGGACTCGACAAACATCGGTTGGGCGAATTGATCGACCTTATTGCTGACATCGGCTTAGGAGACAGGGACAGTCGCTCAAAGGACATCCTTGGACGCTCTTATGAATACTTCCTGCAACAATTCGCTAGCGCGGAAGGAAAAAAGGGTGGCGAATTCTATACCCCGCGCTGCATCGTCAAACTGCTCGTTGAGATGATCGAGCCTTACAAGGGCCGCGTGTATGACCCCTGTTGTGGCTCCACCGGAATGTTCGTGCAAAGCGAAGAATTCATTCGGCAGCACGGGGGCCGCATTGGAGACATCTCGATTTATGGCCAGGAATCCAATCACACCACATGGAAGTTGGCCAAGATGAACCTCGCCATCCGAGGAATTGAAGCCAATCTTGGGCCGCACAACGCCGACACCTTTCACAATGATTTGCACAAAGATTTGAAAGCCGACTTCATACTCGCAAACCCTCCTTTCAATATGAGCGACTGGGGCGGTGAACGTCTTGAAAAGGACGTGCGCTGGAAATATGGCCGTCCCCCGGTCGGCAATGCCAACTTTGCCTGGGTACAGCACATCATCTATCACCTCCCGCCCACAGGCGCCGCCGGGTTCGTCTTGGCCAATGGATCGATGTCTTCGAATCAATCTGGCGAGGGAGAAATCCGTCAGAAGATTATCGAGGCTGACCTGGTGGACTGCATGATTGCATTGCCTCCACAGCTTTTCTATGGCACGCAGATTCCGGCCTGTCTCTGGTTCCTCGCCAGAAATAGGACAAACGGCAAATTCAGTGATCGTCATCGGAAGGTCCTTTTCATAGATGCACGCAAGATGGGCTACATGGTCGATCGTATTCATCGGGAGCTTTCAGATGCGGACGTCCAGGCCATTGCAGACACGTACCATTCCTGGCGGGGTGAAAAGAATGGAGGCAAGTACCGAAACATGCCGGGCTTCTGCGGGAGTGTGACAACCGACAAGATCGCTGCTCACGGCTACATTCTCACGCCGGGCCGTTATGTTGGTGCCGAAGAAGCACAGCACGACAGCGAGCAGCTCCAGCAGAAAATAAAGAGACTCACTGACAAGCTCGAAGAAGAGTTCACGGAATCATCCCGACTGGAAAAGGAAATTCGCGCAAACTTGTCAAAACTCGCCCATGGCTAGACTGAAGGAAGCTCAAATTGGGAAGGTCCCTGCAGACTGGGAGGTCGCCGAACTCCGTTCCTTTCTGGAGCGCATTACCTACGGGTTTACGAATCCGATGCCAACGACAGAGGCAGGTCCTTGGAAAGTTACGGCGGCGGACATTCAAAACGGCCTCATCAACTACGAGACTGCGAGGCACACTTCACAAGAGGCCTATGAAAAGGAGCTAACAGACAAGAGCAGACCACGCGTAAACGATGTCCTTTTAACCAAAGACGGAAGCATTGGTCGAATTGCTGTCGTTGACTATCTTTTTCCTTCCGACGATTACAAGGATTGCCGTTTCGGAGATATTTTAGGATGGTACGGCCTCGAGGGTATGCTTTCCGCCTGAGTGTCAGGTTGAATATTCAGCCGTTCCGGGTTCGCGCCACATACATCAGCCTGTCGCCGTCATAGTAGCCGACGATCAGCGAGTCAATGCCGTGTGGTCCGGGAAAATACCCGCCGATGACGAACTCCTGTCCGCGATTTACACGATACTTAATCCATGCACCGCTTCGTTTGCCCGCTTGATAGTGGCTGTCTTTTTGCTTCCCGATAATTCCTTCCAAACCTTGGTCGCGCACCGCAGACAGTAGGGCCTCTGGCTTAGCCTCTACGTAGTCCGAAATTCTGATTCTCTTATCGCGAAGGACGACGAGGGATTTCAGCAGCCCCCTCCGCTCGAATAGCGCAAGGCCAGTCACGTCACGCTCCTTCCAACGCAACAGGTCGAAGATGTTGTAGTGAATTCGCGACGCCTCCGCACGGAAATTCTGCAGCAGATTGAAAGCCGGGCGACCGCTGTCATCGATTGCGACCACTTCTCCATCAACCACTGTTCCCTCGGGCAAATCCGCGAGCGCCTCAATGATGTGGGGAAACTGTCTATTGAAAGATTTGGTCCTTCGCGAGAACAGCGTGAGACCAGTTCGCGACTTCACGGCAAGGGCGCGATATCCATCGAGTTCAATTTCCCAGATCCAAGCCGCGCCTTCCGGCAGCCTTGACACCGAGAGGCACTCCATTGGCTCGACGAATGACGCCTCCCTTCGCGGTAACGACTCCAAGCGTACTCGCATTTCTCTTCGCATCACGCTCTTTACGAAACTAAAGCGACTCGGCTACCAAAGGAGGCCCTGGAGTCTGGCGCAGGACTCGCAGAGAAGCATGCATGTTTCACCAGGGAGCGCGAGGAGCCTGCTGCCGCAAAGGGAGCGGCTGGCCCACGGCTTATGTTGTAGGGAGGTACCCGCTGGCCCGCTTGTGTAGACGCGGTTGTCCCGCATCTCCGCGCAACCGGTGATTTCGCCGGGGGCCCAGATTGTAATGGCAACCGAAGGGACAAAGTCCGCGAAGACCTGCCGCCGGACGATCTCATTGAAAGAAAGGGCCACGGTCGGCTCGCGACCTGGTTCTACAAGCTCGACCGCGACCGATCCCTGGCGCGGCCCCAGGATACCGGGCTCGACCTCGACGACGCCGTTGAAGGCTGACGGATCACACACCGCGCCGACACCCTTTGGAGCGTGGCCTCCGTAGGTGCCGAGGTCCACCGTTCCTTGGAAAGTCCCGGTTAGGGGCTGCACCTTTTTCTCGACGGTTTTCTGGCCGTAGCTCTTCATATGAAGCTGGCCGTCGAGGTGGTAGCTCGTGTGGACGTTCCAAGCTCTGTCGCCACGCGGAACCATCACAAAGAACTCGCCCTTCCTAGACCGTCGAACCCACAGTGTGAGCCAGAGATTGCCATTTTCCCTTGACGCAACCGCGTAACGATACTCACCGGGCAGTTGTTTGAGCTTCACCAGCCCGACCTTAGGGGCTGCTGAAGTTAGTGCTGCCATTTCCTCGAAGATGCGGTGCCACTCCTCCAGTCTGTTCGTGTCGATACCTGCCGCGTCCACGCCCTGATACTCAAGCCACTTGTCGAACGATTTGAGATCGTCTTCGCTGATGAAGGTTTCCACTGCGCTGCTCCGCTTCGACACTTCATTTAACAACCTGTCCTAGCGCTCTGCATCGAGCTGGTGCGGACGGGAGGTTGTTGCAACGTTTCCTGACCACCTGTTAGGTCAGCCAAAGAAAAGTGGAGGGCGATCCGCAGCGCCCAACATAAAGGCGTGCCCTCCTGAATTCACGGTGGCCTCAAATCCCACGTGGCTCTTCCTATTGAAGTAAGGGTTCTCTCTTTGAATCCACCTCTCAGGTGCTGTGATCGCCGTAGCCACTTCGTCAGGCGCAAGTCCGCTTTCCGTGGAGGACACTGAATACCACAGGTAATAGATCGCATTTTTATAAATTGCCCTATAGCCCACTCGTCCAAAAGCATTAGAGTAGCGACCCTCTTGCACGAACTCCAGGGCTGGCGATTGCAACTCGAGCGCATATTCATCAACTGTCATTTCTCAAGTCCCCTTTTCGCGACACCGCAATGTGAAATGCCTTCGCTGATGTTTACATTCTTCTCTTGATGTGCAGGAGTGTCAAATGATAGTCTCACTCCTGATGAACTCTAGCACCGGCATCGCACACGAGAATCTAGCGCCAAAAGCACGTGTACCCAAACTGATCCTTGGACTCAAGGACTTGGCAAACACACAAGATAATGCTGCTTCGTTCGAGTGGTTTGCTCGCCGCTGGCCCATCTTCAGTGTACTCGATGAGGACCCTGCTGGCGCATTCGGTGCCACTGCGGGCAGAATCAACTACGTGGGATTCTCCTATGGCGAGCCGTGGACCAGAATGCCGCTGAACCTCCCAAAGAAATTCTTCCTCATGTGGCAAATGAGGGAAGCGCTTCGCGAAATCTGGCAGGGCAATTCCGACAAAATCACCGAGGTTTTGCTGCCATCACTTGACGAAATATTTGCGGACCCAGACCCGGAAGGGCTTTGGCCCCCCCAACTCAAAGTGAACTGGCAGACCGGTGAGTTTGTCTACAAACCACGGAGTGAATTTCAGGGAGCTGTGCACGAACTCTTCCGACGATCTCCGTTTGTTAAGGTGTGTGCAAATCCCGCCTGTCCGGCTCCCTACTTCATCGCGCATAAGACGGTGCAACGCTATTGCGAGGAGGCGTGCGCAGAGGTATTTCAGCGCGAGTGGAAACGTCGGTGGTGGAAAGAGAAAGGCACCAAGTGGCGTAGCAAGAGATCACGTGGAAAGCGAGAAAAGGCTTAATGGCAATCTTCAAGTTGTTTCTCGCGGAATAGAGATTCTTTACGGCATAGAACGGATGGCGATTCAATTTCGATTTCGACCGCGTCTGCTTTTTTCCTCATGATGCCTCGCGGCACGTCAACTGTCGGAATCTTAGTCCGACTCCCCTACCAAAATCTTACCCGAGAAGTACAGCTCCCCTTCCTGGCTAAAACCTGCGCCTAACCGTCCGCTTCTTCTGTCAAGGCTCTTCACTACGTTCCGATGAACGCGAAAACCGCGCGGCCTTGACAGCGCGGACCGCCAGGCGCTTCTCCCCGCCACGAAGGGCATTTGCTTTTTATGCGCCACTTCGGGCGCACAAAGGGCAGAACCCAAAAACGTAAAGGAGCGAACAATGCAAACTGAACGAGCAGATTTGTATTTCCAGCAAGGCAGTTCTGACAAGGTGTACCACCTACAGTTGGAGGGCGCGCAAGACCAATGGGCCGTTCAAGCGCAGTGGGGGCGGCGCGGTTCCGCCTTGCAGGGCGATGTGAAGGTGAGTGGCACCTGCTACGAGGAGGCGAAGCGAGTTTATGACCGCATCCTTCGAGAAAAAACAGGCAAGGGGTATCAAATCGCCCAGGCGAATGCAAACGGCAACGAGGCAATTGCCGTCGGACTGCCTGCCACCAAAGAGCATTCCGGCCATACGTCGGAATTGCTAACGCCCATCGAGGAGCCGGAAGCACTGCTATTGGCGCAGGATGCCTCATGGTGGTTCCAGCAGAAATTTGACGGGCGGCGTCTCGCAGTTCAAAAGTCCGAGGGGAAATACTCAGGCATCAACAAACTCGGCCAAATCATTCCTATCGACGCTCGGCTAGCCGAATCGCTAGATCGAGTGCAGGCGCAGGGTTTCCTGGCTGACGGCGAAATCACTGATTCGCGCTTCTACATCTGGGACTTGCTCAGCATCAATGATACGGACCTCCTCATTCAACCATACGAAATCCGTTACGTGCATCTGACTCAGCACTTTCGCGGAGTCAGCGACGTGTTGCAAGTCTGCGAAACAGCTATGACGACGAAGGCTAAGCGCGACTTCGTGAAGAAGATGCACAGCGCGAACGCCGAAGGGTTTGTGTGCAAGAACCGCAACGCCGTGTACTCGGGCGGACGAGCAGGACAGCATTTCAAATGCAAGTTCGTCGTCACTGCATCCTTCATCGTTGGCCCCAAGCCCGAGAAGAAGGCGAATGACGGACACCGCTCCATCGCCGTGTATCTCTTGGATGACAATCGCCAGCGATTCATGGGGACAGTGGGAGTGCCCGACCGCTATCGGCTACCGAAGGAAGGGGAGATTGTTGAGGTTCAATATCTCTACTGCCATCCCGGAGCCGAAGGAAAGCTCATCCAAGCGAAGTATTTCGGCAAGGTACGCGATGACATCGAAATCGTCGAATGCAGCGTCAGCCAGCTAAAGGTAAAGGCTAACGACAGCGACCCAATCGAATCTTGATGGCGGATTCCGTCTATCGCTCGAACACCAGCCCGGTGGCATCTGTGGTCGGATGCTTCCGGGCGTCGTTGTAACTAAGGGGCGCTCGCACTCGCCCCGAACACCGGACTAAGATGGTGTTCGAGATGATCGCTCGCAAAATCGTTCACATCGACATGGACGCATTTTATGCGTCCGTGGAGCAGCGCGATGATCCGCAACTGCGCGGCAAACCGGTGGTTGTGGCGTGGCGCGGGAATCGCTCTGTGGTGTGCGCTGCTTCGTATGAAGCGCGAAAGTTCGGCGTGCGTTCCGCCATGCCCGCTGTTCGGGCCGAGCGTCTGTGCCCTAACGCAGTCTTCCAGCCGCCGGACTTCCCGCGCTATCGCGAGGTATCACGCCAGGTGCGCGAGATCTTCAAACGGCACACAGACTTGATTGAGCCCCTGTCTCTTGACGAAGCTTATCTCGACGTTTCGAAGAACAAGACTGGCTTGCCTACCGCAACACAAGTGGCACGCACGATTCGCGAACAGATCCGCTCAGAACTGAGCTTGACGGCATCGGCAGGGGTGGCGCCGAACAAATTCCTCGCGAAGATTGCTTCGGACTGGAAAAAACCGGATGGGCTGTTTGTCATACAACCGGAAGAAATAGATTCCTTTTTGTTGCCGCTGCCCGTGGACCGTCTGCCCGGAGTAGGCAAAGTCACCGAAGAAAAACTGAAGCACCTTGAGGTACAAACAATCGCCGACCTGCGGCGAATGGATTTGGCGACACTCGAAGGCCGCTTCGGCCGTTACGGCGTGCGTCTCTACGAGTTGGCTCGGGGAATCGACAACAGCGAGGTAGTCCCTGACAGGCCAACACAATCCATATCCGCAGAGGACACTTTTGAACAGGATGTCTTGCTGGGCGAGATGGAGCCGATGATCCGAAAACTTGCGCAGCACGCATGGACCGCCTCGCGCAAGGAGTCACGAATCGGGCGCACCGTTGTACTGAAACTGAAGACCAGCGAATTCAAGATTCTCACTCGCAGCCACACGCCAAGTTCTCCACCTTCTTCTTGCGAGGAACTGACGAATATCGCCCTGTCGCTGCGGGAACGCGTCGGCCTCAGGCCGCAGCAGCGGTTTCGCCTCGTTGGCGTCGGCCTAAGCAATTTTCACGACCCCGCGGATGCGTCTGCGCAGCCCGCTCTTTTCAGCTAGCCGTGGTCGTCAGTTTCCGGTTTGCTCGTTAGAACCGGGAGCAATTGCGACCACTTCCCATATGCCGACTTCCCATTACTAATCCCGCCGGGGAAGCTGGATAGCTTCCGGCTAGCCATCCGGGAGTTGACCGATTCGGTCAACACTACCGCGTTTTCATTCTGCAGTGGATAGGTTGCGAGAAGGGCGGTTTGACCGGTGGACCTGGCGCAAAAAGCTGACATTTTCTAGACCGGTGACAGAGCTACTGCAGCTTTGCGTACTCCGCCTTCGCTTGCTTAAAGATGGGAATGTCCGGGTCGGCGTCTTTCCACAACGTCAAAAAATCCTGGTACGCAGCGCGGCTCTTGGCCGTGTCGCCCTGCATTGCGTAGGCGCGCCCCAGTTGGACATGGGCCAACGCGCCGATGGGTTCATTCAACGCGATTCCACGATGCCCAAGGATTTTCTGGAACTCTGCCGCCGCTTCGCTGCCCCTATGCGCTGCAAGGTAGGCTTCTCCTCGCACATAGACCGGATATGAATTTGGCCAGTTGTAAAACCAAAGAGTAGGCAGCCCGAGTTCATACGGGGCAGCGACCTCCAGAGCATCAAGCGCCTGCTGCGGGTTCGCATGGTTTAATGCCAGTTTTGCCCGTAAGGTAGGAAGGTAATTGAACTGTACGACCGTGTTTTCGGGGAAGCTCTCATTCAAATTATCCGCTAATCCCTGCGATTCGTCCCCTGTATAGGCTAGGGCAAGCACTACGGCATAATACTTATCTGGTCCACCCGAACGTTCCTTAGCCAGCGCTGTCCGTTGTCCAGCTCGGTTTGCATTGCCAAACAGGCCTTCTCGCAAAGCAGCCACGGCCTCGTAGGTCGCGGAGATTTCATTCTCCCCTGCCCGCTTGGCGGAACTTGCAGCCTGCCGTGATAGCTCACGCGCTCTTCCAAGATGTCCGAAGTAAGCAGCCGTGTCGGCCTCTAACGCCAACATCAGGTATTCTTGGTCCGGTTTGCCAGACCAAGCGGCTACTTGCCGCGACATTTCGGCGGTGTCATTCCGATAAAAGGCGAGTGAATAGAGAATGGCCCCAAGACCAGAGTCTAGGCCCTTTCCATGCGCCTCTCTAGCCAAGGCTGCAGCGTCCTCGTCTCGGTTCAGCAGCAAGTATGTGTACGCAAGAAATCGATAGCTAATGGGGGACGGAGCAAGACGCACGGCCTCTTGATTCTCTCTGAGACCCATTTCATATTGCCCGAGAGCGTTATAGAGAGCACCCAGGTTGGTTCGGAAGTTGACCTCGCGTGGGTAGATTTGTTCGCCAAGGATAAAGCTCTGCCGTGCCTTCATGAGGTCGCCAGTCACAACATTGTAATAATCTCCCTCGATGATCAACTTCTCCCGCTCACTTACACGTGTGCGCAGTTCGAAGGCCTTCCGCATGTTTTCCACGGCCAGTGCGGTACCTATCCACTGATTCTCGCCGCCCATCGCGTCGTAAGCCGCGGCGAAATTCGGGTCCAATTGGACTGCACGCTGAAAAAAAGCATCCGCCGCAACGTCGCCCGCGAGCGAAGCCTTAACACCCAGACTGAAGGCTTGCAATGCCTCCAGAGATGGTGTCGTGGCTTGTTCGAGAGGGGTATTGTATTTCTGCACCGTACTCAAGGACTCGCCGAGTTTCCTGCGCATTTCCGAAGCGGTTGTGTTCAGCGCATCTAGAACATGGCTTTTGTTGTTCGCCTGAGCCTCCGTGCTCGCCAGCAAGTCGCCATTCACACAGTTCACGGCCTTCACGATTAAATCGTATCGGGCGCCAATCAAAGCAATCGAACCGTCTAGTGCTGCCGTACTGTTGGTCCTTTGACAAACTTCGCGCGTGATTTGCGGCGTGAGCCTGACATTCCCTGGTTGTCCCATCATTTGCAACGTCTGCTGGATTCCCTCCCCGGATACGAGACTCAGAAACGGTGACTGCTGCAATTGCACAGAGAGCCCTTCTCGCAACGTTCCATCGAAAACGGCATCCCCCGTGGAATTGGCGAAGTCTCCGAGAACGATGGTGTCCTTTTCCGTGAGATGCCGCGCTTGCCGCGAACGCCAGAGTAGTCCACCGGCCAATCCGACTGCGAGCATGGCGACTGCCAGCGTCATGAAGATCTTCCGGCTGCTTGGCAGCGCAGCCGCGCTCACCCCAGACGCGCTCCCTCTCGCTGTTCCATCTACGCCGGCGAAGGCAAGCCTGCGACGCGCATCGGCAGTCCGTTTTGTCCTTTCGTCGTTCTTCTTCCCGGGAACTCCCGCAGCTTGCTCTTCTGGTTCTTCCTCGAGAGGCACCTTGCGGCTAAGCTGCCAAGCATCGAGCTCCGAAGTGAAAGCGTGGACAGAGCCAATCCTGTCGTGAAGGTGCCGGTGAACGGGCATCTCCTCGTGCTTCTCCCAGCGCTGGACTGTAGTTACGTCTCGCTTGAGGTAGGCCGCAATCTCTTTCCAGGAATCCAGCCGATTCCTAGGCGGGCTTTCGGTTGGCGATGTTCCCGGGAAAGGTTCGGACA
>Ga0137379_10005955_pt1 | contig 11521 bp, 10 predicted proteins | sample SagtaG_18_FD_104812 | JGI IMG/M metagenome (GOLD analysis project Ga0137379, IMG submission 104812) | Vadose zone soil microbial communities from Sagehorn Ranch, Mendocino, California, USA - Sage2_L_80_16 metaG | ecosystem: Environmental > Terrestrial > Soil > Vadose zone | place: USA...
CAGCTCCCGGTGATTGCCGGCTGGATCCCCAGGGCGGTCGCCGTCTGCCTGGCGCTGGCGATCATGGCCGCGGGCGTCTGGGTGCTCTCGCAGCGGGCCGCCAACAACGCGGTCCAGGCCCCGCTGGCCCAGGCCGACCAGAACTTCCAGACGATCGCCGCAAGGGTCGGCACCGACGTGCCCTCGATCAACAAGAAGGGCGGCGGAGGCGGCGGCGCGGACGGCGGCACCACCACCACGACCACCCCCGGCACCGGCCCGCTGGGCGCGCCCACCTTCGGCCGGGTCGAGGTCGCCGACACCGCCGGCAACGACCAGAGCACCACCGGGAGGTTCGGGCTGCGCGAGGGGCAGATCCTGTCCGTGACCGACCTGCTGCTCCAGAACCCTCGCGGCGACACCGGCACCCTGGCGATCCGGCGGGGGGACCAGGTGATCCTGCAGGACTCGCTGAAGGACGTGACCAGCAAGTCCTACCAGTTCAGCGCGCCGATCCAGTTCCACCAGGACCAGGACCTGGTGGTCGAGGTGACCTGCGACAACCCCGGCCGCCAGGGCACCCGGACCTGCCGCGAGGCGGTGTCGTTCTCGGGCTTCGTGAGCGGGCCGCAGGACACCGCCCAGCCCAGCTCGACGACCGGCCCCGACGTCCAGGCCACCGAGCCGCCGACCACCTGAGCAGAGCACGGACAGACCGGGCGTGCTTGGAGTTTTCCGACTGGCTCTGTTAGGTTGCTGCGCCTGCACCCATGGGCCTGGACAAGGGAGCCTGATTGGGACGGCCAGCCGCCACGCGCCCGGTCGCGCGACCTGAGACCGCCACCCTGTCCGGCCTGCGTACGCGGTTCCGTGCCCGGCGGGACCGCGGGATCGCCGCCGGTGTGGCGGGCGCACTGCTGGCCTTCCTGGCGCTCACCACGGTCCAGGCGCTCGGCATCAGCCCCTACCTGCCGCCCGACGAGCTGTACCACGTCAGCTACGCCGTAGTGGTCGGCGACGGGCGCCTGCCCACCCTGACCACCCCGGTGCCGGTCGACGAGGTCCCGCTCATGCGCGACGACGGCCGGCCCCGCCGGGTGTACACCGCCAACCATCCACCCCTGTTCTACCTGCCCGAGTCAGTCGTGCTGCGGCTCGGCTCGCCGGCGGTCGCGCTCGCCTCCGGGCGCATGCTGAGCGCCTGCTTCGGCGCGGCCGGAGTGCTGATGGTGGCCTGGCTCGCGCTGATCCTGATGCCCTCGAGGCCGCGGGTGGCGATCGTGGCCGCCTGGTTCGTCGCGCTGCTGCCGGCCGTGCCCCACTACTCGGCCTTCATCTACAACGACGGGCTCGGCTTCCTCGCATCGACGGCCACGCTGGTGGCCGGCGCGCTGGCGCTGCGGCGCGGGCCCACCAGGTGGCGGCTGGCCGGCCTCACCGCCGCCGCGGCTGCCGCCGCGCTGACCCGCGCGCCGGGGCTCGCACTGGTCGGGGTGGCTGGGCTGGTCGCCGTCGTGGCGGTCTGGCTGCACAGCCGGCGGCCAATCGTGCAGCGGCTGCTGGCCGCCGTCGGAGCCGGGGCGCTGGTGGGCGGCGCCGCCCTGGCGAGCTCGCTCTGGTTCTACCTCCGGAACTGGGCGCTGTACGGCGAGCTGACCGCCTCGCAGTACAACCAGGCGCTGTTCGGCTTCCCCGCGCAGGACCATCCCGCGCGCCTGGTGGCCTCGCCGGGCTACGTGCTGGACCTGTTCGACGGCCTCTGGGTCTGGACCCGCTTCCCGACCCGCCAGATCCCGGTCGAGCGCGCCGTCGTGCTGGTCCCCCGGGTGATCGTGCTGGCCGTGCTCGCCGGTCTGGCGGTCGCCGCCGCCCGCGGGCTCCGCAACCTCCGCCGGCGGCCGGCGGGCGCGGCTCTCGACCTCCCGAGCGCCCCGCCGGCCCAAGGGGTCGCGGTCCGGAGGGCTCCGCTGGTCGAGGTCGCCTCGGGGCTGCTGCTGGCGGGCTGGCTGGTGCTGGCGTTCCTGATGGTCGCCTGGTACGACGGCAACGGAGGGCACACCCACCCGCGCTACCTGCTGCCGGCGATCGGGGTGGTGGCACTCGGCGTGGCCATCGGCCTGGACGCGCTGCCAGGGGCAAGGCGCGGGCTGACCACCCTGGCGGTGAGCGTGGCGCTGCTGGCGCTGACCGGCTTCGCCTGGTCCCACTTCGTGGCGGAGGTGGCCAACGCCGACGCGACCCCGGCGCCAACCCCGCGGGCGGTGGCCGAGCTCCTGCACCGCGACGGCGTCGCGCACCCCTGGGTGCTGCTGGCCGCCGCCTCGCTGACGGTCCTGGCCGGCCTCGCCCTGCAGCAGCGCGGCCTCTGGCTGCTGGCCACCGAGCAGCCGCGCGAGCGGCCGGCGCTCGGCCCCGCCGAGGCTCAGCCCGAGCCGGTCGCCAACCCGTAGCGGCGGTCGACGTCGGCGCGTCCGCCGTGGTGGCCGCCGACCCCGCCTGTCGCCACCAGAAGAGGCCCCGGCGTTCCGGGGCCCCGACCGTGCCGAGAGCCGCCCGGGCCTCCTGCCTCCAGCGACTGGGCGCCGGAGGCCCCCGGGTCGTGGCTCAGCCGCCCGCGCCCTCGGACATGCGCTGCGCCATCTCGGCCGCGCGTCGCTGCATCTCGTCCGGAGGGACGTCCTCGACGTGCATGGAGACGCTCCACCGGTGCCCGAAGGGGTCCTCGAACTGCCCGGTCCGGTCGCCGTAGAACTGGTTCTCGAGCGGGCGCACCGACTTGGCGCCAGCCTGGAGCGCGCGCTCGTAGGCCGCGTCGACGTCGTCGACGTAGACGCTGATCGTCACCGGGGTCCCGCCCACCGTCTTGGGCGAGAGCGCCCCCATCTCGGGGAACTCGTCCGCCAGCATGATCAGCGAGTCCCCAAGCTGCAGCTCGGCGTGGCCGATCTTGTCGCCGGGGGCGCCCATGCGCACGCGCTCTGTCGTCCCGAGCACGGCGTTGTAGAACTCGATCGCCGCGTTGGCATCGTCGACAACCAAGTAGGGAGTGACCTGCGGGTATCCGTCCGGGATCGGCTTCACGTTCGCCATCTGGCGCTCCTTCCCAGGGTGGCCTCCGATACCTTATCGGCGGCAGTCTCCCACGCGCTGAGCGATTCGTTGAGCCTTGTGCCCGACTGTCACCAGGTGAGGTGGGCGCTCAGAGCCAGCCTCGGCGTTTGAAGATCGTGTAGAGCATGCCGCTGGTGAACAGCATGAGCGCCAGCGCGAAGGGGTAGCCGAAGGTCCATCGCAGCTCGGGCATGTGCCTGAAGTTCATGCCGTAGATGGTGCCGATGAGGGTCGGCGCGAACAGGATCGCCGCCCAGGCGGAGACCTTCTTCACCTCCTCGTTCTGGGTGTAGCTGGCCTCGGTGAGGGCCTTCATCTCCTCGTTCTGCTGCTGGTTCACGAGCGTGGCGTTGACGGTGAGGATGTCCTGGAGCATCTGGCGGAACCCGTCCACCCGCTCGACCACGGTGGTGGCGTGGTCGGCCACGTCGCGAAGGTAGCGTTGCAGCTCCTCGTCGGTGCCGTACTTGTCGAACCCGGCCATGAGTCCTCTGAGCATCCCGAGCAGCGGGCGGGTGGCCCGCTGGAACTCGATCACCTCGCCGGAGAGCTCGTAGATGCGCCGGGACACTTTCGGGTCGCCGCCGAAGACCTGGCTCTCGATCTCGTCGATGTCGTTCTGCAGCCCGGCGACCACCGGGGCGTACCCGTCCACCACCGCGTCGAGGATCGCGTACAGCACCGCCTCGGTGCCGCGGCGCAGCAGGTCGGGGTCGGCCTCCATGCGCTGGCGCACGGTGGCCAGGTCGGGCGCTTCGCTGTGCCGCACGGTGAGGATGAAGTCGCGGCCGACGAAGACGTGCAGCTCGCCGAAGTCGACCTCCTCGACGTCATCCAGGTAGCGGGCGGCGCGCAGCACCACGAAGAGGACGTCGCCGTAGCGTTCCAGTTTGGGCCGCTGGTGGGCGACGATGGCGTCCTCCACGGCCAGCTCGTGCAGCCCGAACTCCTCGGCCAACGACAGGAGCTGTGACTCCGCCGGCCGGTACAGCCCGATCCAGGCCATCGCGCCGCGCTTCTGGCGCAGGATCTCGAGGGTATCCGAAAGGGTAGCCGGTGTGGCGATTCGCTTGCCGTCCAGGTAGACGGCGTTGTCGATGACGCTGTTCTCCACCGGCGCGACCGCTTCCGCGGCCCGCGGGTCCATCGAGCGCTCCGGCGCGACCGGCCCGTTGCCAGGGTGACCGGCACCCTGGAACGTGCCTCGCCTGAGCTGTCGCAAGGAACGCAGACGCCGTTCGGGCACGGCAACCTCCTGGAACCAAGACGTCGCCTCGAACCGGCTGGGGCCAGGTCCCGGCCGTCGCCGCAGCGTACCCCACTGCCCCTGCCCAATCACGCCCCGTCCGCACGTCAGCCCGGTGGACGCTCCTGCTCGGGCGGGAGCTCCAGCTCGGTCGAGGTCGCCAGGCGGCGGAGCTCAGCTCGTAGCGGTGGCCGCGCCTCGGCGGCTTCGGGGCTCACGGGAGCTTCTGGCCCACAGACGTGCCCGTTCGTCCAGCGAGCGTTGCAGTCGGCGCAGACGTGTCGCGGCGGCCGGTGCTTGATCGTCCTGGGACCATCGAGCAACCAGGCCGGCAGGAACGGCAGCAGGAACATCGTAGCCAGTGCGGCCAGGCCGACCCACGGCGTGGGAGCGTGCGGCATCGGGTCTCCTCTCTCGATAGACGCTGGACCGGCGTCGTCGCCGGACGGCGTCCGGACCCTCGACTACTGTCGGCGCGCGCCCTCGACCACCAAAGCCGCGACCGAAGCGAGTCGGCTTCGCGACCACTTCGTTATCGAACGGAATCGCATTTCCCCAGGTCCACGCCCGTGCCCGGTTTGCCCTCGCCCGGCCTCTTCTGAGAGGCTCCTGCCACCTTGCGAGGCCGTACGCACTGCATTCGGGGAGAAGAGTCGCCGGTCCGCTGGGACGGGGCGACTTGCAAGGAAACCGAGTGCAAAGGGCTGGAGACCAGATGCGAGCAAGCAGGGTACCCAACCGAGCCGTCTCGCTCGTTGGTCTGCTCACCGCGATGCTCATCGCGACAAGCTTGGCGATCCCGCAGATCGCCGGAGCAACCCCCAACCCGCCTGGCAACAACGGCACCATCAAGGTCGACAACCTGCCGTTCGACGACGCGCCCGGCAACGAGCCGCACGTGGGCTGCACCTTCCAAGTCGACTTCTACGGCTTCGACAAGGGCGACCTCTTCGCGGACGTCACCTTCTCGGCGCATCCGCCCACGCTGCCGGAGGGCGAGGACCGTGTGGTCAAGACCGACACGGTCTTCATCGGCGAGGACGACAACTCCGGTGGCGGCAGCGAGGCCGGGCTGGACGCCTCGGTGACCTACACGCTGGACCTGACCGGCATCGACCCACACCCCGAGCAGGGCGTCCACGTCAAGCTGACCATCCACGCCGACGGGTCGCAGGGCGCCGACACCAAGTACAAGGTGTTCTGGGTGACCGGCTGCGGGAGCACCGGCACGACCACCACGACGACCACCGGTGGAACGACGACCACCACCACTGGCGGAACGACGACCACCACGACCGGTGGAACCACCACCACGACCGCGGCGGGAGCGACGACGACCACGACGGCCGGCGCGCCAAGCTCGAGCCTCGGTGGAGCGACCAGCAGCGTGCCAGCCGGCAAGCCACCTACGACCCCGCCAGGCAAGGGTGGCGGTGTGATGCCGTTCACGGGCGCCAATTCCCTGCCGATCGCCGCCAGCGGGCTGCTGCTCCTGCTCATCGGTGCCGGGGTGGTGCTCGCGAGTCGCCGTCTGCGCACCCGCTGACGTCGAGCGCATCCGAAGACGACACACAGCAACGGCCACCGTGCCCGCCGGCGGTGGCCGTTGCCAGTCGAAACGGCTTTCGGCGCGGCCAGGCGCCTGACGGATCCGGGCGGTCTCACCGGCCCCCCGGTACGGGGACGCGCGGCCGCTACTGGAGATCGACCCTCTGGCCGCGCAGGACCACAGCGGAGACCCGCCGCAGCGCGGTGATGTCGCTGAACGGGTCGCCGTCGACCAGCAGCAGGTCGGCGTCGTAGCCCGCCCGCAGCCGGCCCTTGCGTTCGCCGAGCCCGCAGCTCCGCGCCGCCACCGAGGTCGCCGAGGCAAGCGCCTCCACGGAGGTGAGGCCGGCTTCCACGAGGTCGACGACCGTTTCGCGGAGGATGCCGTGCGGCTTGCCGGACGAGATCCCGGCGTCGGCGCCGGAGACCAACCGGACTCCGGCGCGGTGCATGCGGCCCACCATCGCCAGGCGTGCCTCCCAGGTCAGGCCCGTGCGCTCCATGATCTCCAGAAGCGCCGGAGGAGGCGTCGCGTCGGCCGTCTTCCCCAGCGTGGGGCAGACCTGGATCCCCTGGGCGGCCAGGGACTCCAGGAGCCGGTCCGGCACCTCCATCCCCGAGGCGGTCAGGCAACCGCAGTGCTCGATGCCGTCGACGCCGGCGGCCACCGCCTGCTCGACCGCGGGCAGCCCATGGGCGTGGGCGGTGACCGGCAGACCCAGCGTGTGCGCCTCCTCGACCGCCAGCCGCAGCTCCTCGAGGTCGAACTGGCAGGCCGTGACGTCGGTGCCCGGGGTCATGGCGCCCCCACTCGCCATGATCTTGACGACGTCCACCCGGCGGTCGGCACGCTCGCGGACCGCCTTGCGAAGCTCGTCCGCGTCACGCACCTCGCCGCCCATGTGCCAGCAGTGCCCTGCCGGGCTGGTGATCGGCGGTCCCGAAGCCACCACCGTCGGGTACCGCACGGCACCGTCCCCGTCGGCGGCCGCGCTCCGGTCGCGCCATTCCAGCGCCGACCAGCGCCGGTCACCCAGGTCCCGCACGGTGGTCACGCCGGCGGCCACCTGCGCGCGGAGCGCCTGCTCGATGACGCCGGCCAGCTCGGCGTCGTCGTAGCCGGGCAGCCGGTCCAGCGCTCCCATCCGGCTGTCACCGCAGAGGTGCACGTGCGTGTCGATGAGCCCGGGGAGCAGTGTGGCGCCGGCAGCCTCGACGACCGGCCAGCCCTCGGGCGGATCCGCCGACCCTGGCTCGATCCCGGTGATCCGCCCGCCCTCGGTGAGGACCAGCGCGCCTCCCGGAATGGCCCGCTCCCCGTCGAACGCCTGCCCCGCTCGAACCGCCAGCATCGCGCCTCCCTGCCGTGTCCAGGCGCTCAGCGTCCCCGGCCGCCGTGACGACAGCGTCACGGGCGCAGGCCCGCTGGCGCGCGCCGGCATCGTACCTGTGCCAGGATGTGGCATGGCGTACGACGAGGGCTTGGCGACCCGCATCCGAGAGTTGATCGGCGGCGAAGCGGGCCTTGCCGAGAAGCGCATGTTCGGCGGGCTGGCGATGCTGCTGGACGGCAATATGGCCGTCGGCGTGCGCAACGACGGCATGATCGTCCGGACCGACCCGGATCAGCAGGAGCGACTGCTGACCGAGGAGGGCGCCAGGCCGTTCGACCTGACCGGCCGGCCGATGAAGGGCTGGATCGTCGTCGAGGCCTCCAGCTGCGCGGAAGACGCCGACCTGCGCCGCTGGGTCGACCGCGGCGTCGCCTATGCCCGCAGCCTCCCACCCAAGTAGCGATGAGCACCGTCCGCGCACGCCGCCTCCGGCTCGCCGGCGGACGCACAAAGGCGTGCTGGTGGTCCATATCGCCTCGGCCGGAGCGTGGATCGGCATCGACGTCGTGCTGGCCATCCTGGTGTTCACCGCGCTGCTCACCGACGACGTCAGCACCAAGGCGCTCTGCTACCAGGCACTGGGGCTCTTCGCGATCTGGCCGCTGCTCGGCGCCGGCCTCGTCTCGCTGGCGAGTTGCTGCGACGGGAGCGGGCCTACCGGGAGGCCACGCGCTCGAGTACGCGCGGCGCGACGGGTTGCTGGCCGAGGACGACCTCTTCTACGCGGAGCGGAACGCGCGGACCGTGAAGGCCGCAGCCGAGTACTACCGTTCGATGTTCAGCGGGCGGGTCTCCTCCTGGAACCTGCGCGACCGGCATATGTCCGAAACCCCGGATGCGCTCGCCGTCCACCTCGGCCGTCAGCGGGGCGAGCCGGCCCGGATCGTGGTCTGGGCGCACAACTCGTATGTCGGCGACGCCCGCGCCACCGAGGGCGAACTCACCATCGGCCAGCTCGTCCGCGAGCGCCACCCGCGGGACTGCCGCCTGATGGGCTTCACCACCTACACCGGAACGGTGACCGCGGCGTCCGACTGGGAAGACCCCGCCGAGCGCAAGCTGGTCCGGCCCGCGCTGCCCGGCAGCGTCGAGGAGCTGTTCCACGAGGTCGGCGAGAAGGCGTTCTGGGTCCCGTGTGGGACCGGGGCGAGGCCCCGGAGACCTACCCATTCACCGTCTGAACCACGGCTCCGGCATCGCGCACAATCCGACCCGAGATGTTCATCCGGGATATGATGGCCACTCACTTGTCCGTCGAGCAGGTTCGTGAGTCTCCGCTACAACGCGTCAGGCGTTCGTCAAGCATCTCGGCGCAACGACTTCGGAGGCGATATGGCTTCTCGATCCGCAGGCGATCGGCAGGAAACCGGATCCGCTCTCTCCGTGGACAAGCGCATCCGCCGCCGGACCTTCCTGAAGGGCGCCGGAGCGCTCGGCGCGGCCGGCGTCGTTGCTCCGGTTGTGTCGACGAGTCCAGCCTTCGCTCGGGGAACCGCCGGCCAGTCCGGCAGGACACCGCTGCAGCACATCATCATCGACTGCCAGGAGAACCGCTCGTTCGATCATTACTATGGTTTCGCGCCGTTCGCCGGTCAGTTCGGCGTCCCAGCCGGCTATTCGCAACCCGACGGCCAAGGCGGAACCGTAAGCCCATTCGAATTCACGAGCCTCTCGACCCCGGACATCGGCCATTCCTGGGACGCCGTGCACGGTGAGTGGAACGCCGGCGCGATGGACGGCTTCTTCACGACCGACGGCATCAACTGCATGGGCTTTTACACCGCCAAGCAGCTCCCCTTCTATTACAGCCTGTTCGACGACTTCACGCTGTGCGGGAACTACTTCTGCTCGCTCCTGGGCCCGACCTGGCCGAACCGGTTCTACCTCGCCGCAGGGACCTCCGGAGGCATCACCACCAACGGCGTCTGGGGATACGGCGTCTTCGACTACCCGATCATCCTCGACCTGCTCGAGGCCGCGGGCGTGACCTGGAAGGTCTACAACATCAGCTGGGACAGCGTCCCGTTCGGGAACACGGACAACGTGTTCGTCTTCTGGAAGCGCTGGGCGCACGACCAGCGCACCCTCGGCAGCAAGGGCGAGTACCTCAACGACCTGCGACTCGGCAGACTGCCGCAGGTCTCGTTCATCGTCCCGAGCTTCGCCCGGGGCTGGGACGAGCATCCTCCGGCGGACGTTTCCGTCGGGATGGGCATCCAGCAGGAATTGATCACCGCGCTGCGGGAGTCGTCGGCGTGGAAGAGCTCGGCGTACATCCTGACCTACGACGAGCACGGCGGGTACTTCGATCACGTGGCGCCACCGCAGTTCGACGCGTACGGCGCCGGCATCCGCGTTCCGACGTGGGTGATCTCGCCGTTCGCCAAGAAGTCCCACGTCGAGCCGACGGTCTACGAGCACTCGTCGACCTTGAAGCTCATCGAGACCGTGTTCGGTCTACCGGCGCTCGCCTCGGTCAACCACCGATTCGACGTCTCCACGCCGGGGGGCCCGAACAACGAGGCCGCGGGCGGTCTGTCGGTCGGTCCTCCCGCTCCCCCGCGGGACGGGCTGGCAGGGATCGGCAACATGCTGGAGTGCTTCGAATTCTGAGCGAGGCAGTCCGCGTACTCGTGGATGCGCGCCGGTTGGTGACGGCGGGCCGGCGATCTTGACGAGTTTCGACCTGCGCGTGGTCATCCGAGGAGTTCGTCAAACTCGCCGTTCTTGATACCTTCGAGGAACGCGCGGATCGCCGCGTCGCCGAACAGCAGCGCCGGACCGTCGGGTTGCCTGGAGTTGCGGATTGCGACCCCGCCGCTGGGCAGCTTGGCGGTCTGGACGCAGTTGCCTGTGGCGCTGCTGCGCTGGCCCTTGCGCCAGTGCACCTCGTGGAGGTTGCTGGCGGGCATGCCGTTGTACTGCGCTGGACCGTCGTGCATCGCTGGCTGTACCTCCCGGGTTCAACTCCTCGCGAGCATGAGCCGCTCGAGAAGGAACAAGGATGCAACTGGCATTCGCTATTGCAGATGCCACTTGCGCCTGCAATTGCACGGCCATGATAGCCAACTGTCATGGACAGTCAAACCAGTGGCGGGCCCAGGTGGGACGGGCCGGGGATGATCGGAGCGAGCGGTCAGGAGGAGCTGACGTGATCGATCGTCGGCGACTCCCCGAACCGGTCGCTGGGCGGCTCTTCCGGCGCGCCCTGACCGCCGATCCGGCCATCCGCCGGCGCGCCGAGCACGCTGTCGATGCGCCGGGCCGCGGGGGTGCGCCGGGCCCCGGGGGGGCGCGCACACAGGTGCTTGACGACGTAGGCAGCGTCTCTGCCGGCACCGCCGACGAGCATCGACGCGAAGCCGTACTGGAACGCCAACCCGGCGAAGTACAGCCCCGGCGAGGACGGGACCACGCCGCGCACCTCGACGGGCCAGCCATCGCTGCCCGTCACCGGCGGGTCGATCCAGGAGAAGTCCTGCTGGAACCCTGTGCACCAGACGACGTTGGCGACGTCCAGCGCCCGGCCGCCGTCGAGCACCGGGAGACCGTCGCGCACGCCGACCGTCCGCGCCGGCGCCATCTCGACACCGACCCGGGCAAGGTCGTCCCGCTTGACGCGGATCAGCGGCCCGCCATGGGCCCTGACCTCCGGACGTATCTTGCGACCGAGCGGGGTCCTGATGGTCAGGAGGTGCTTGGCCACCAGGAACAGGATCGGGAAGATCACGTGCGCCGGCCTGGCCTCGATGTCGAAGGGCACCTGGCCATGGATCGGGCCGCTGAGCACGGTCGGATGGCCGGCGCCGCCGGCTTCGAAGGCGATGTCGCCACCGGAGTGTGACGCTCCCACGACCAGCACCCCGCCGGGCTGGAGCTGGGCCGGGTTCTTGTAGGCGCTCGAGTGCAGTTGCACGATGGCGGGGTCGAGTTCGCCGGCGAAGTCGGGGAGGTAGGGCGTCCGGCCGAACGTGCCCGTCGCGACCACGACGTTGTCGCACACCAGCGACGACCCGTCGGTCGTCACGACGTACTTCCCGTCCTGGCGGGACAACCGGCTCACGCGCACACCAGCCCGGACCGGCAGGCCGAAGGTCGAGGCGTACGTCTCGAGGAAGTCGGCCATCTCGTCCTTGGTGGGATAGGACATCGACGGGGCCGGAAACCGCATCCCCGGCAGCGCGGCCGTGCGCGCCGGGCTGTACAGCCGCAGCGAGTCCCAGTGGCACCGCCAGTTGTCGCC